>Ga0255336_101077_pt1 | contig 24819 bp, 21 predicted proteins | sample MeOH1_35cm_T3_17_FD_189102 | JGI IMG/M metagenome (GOLD analysis project Ga0255336, IMG submission 189102) | Sandy soil microbial communities from University of British Columbia, Vancouver, Canada - MeOH1_35cm_T3_179 | ecosystem: Engineered > Artificial ecosystem > Sand microcosm > Unclassified ...
TTGACAGAGCTCGTTTCGCTCCCACTCATGAACGCGCTCTCGTCGATCCACATGGTCAAGCTCCCTCGCGCGATCAGCCCTGCGTTGTACTCCGACCAGTTCCTAACTCGATAGATCCCTTTAGGCTCGCGGCTCTTGCGTTTGTCCTTGCGCATCTTCCCGCCAAATATCGAGAATCTACGCAGTTCCTTCCCAAGTTAACAGAGGCAGCCCCACGACCGTTGCGCGTAAACGTCACCCCCATGCAGCGATCGCTTTTTGCAACAACGCCGAACGGAGGCCCCAAATGAATGCTACGACATATGGACTCGATATTGCAAAACGAGTGTTCCAGATGTACTGGGTCGATGCGGATACTGGGGAGGTTGCGAATCGGCGATTCGGACGTGATGAATTAATAGCGTTTTTAGCTCAGCGTCCGTCTGGTCGAGTTGCCCTCGAGGCATGCGGAAGTGCTCATTGGTGGGCCCGTAAGATCCGGGCGCTCGGGCACGAGGTCGTCCTGCTACATGCACAATTTATCCGACCATTCGTGCAAACGAACAAGACCGACGCAGCGGATGCTCGGGCGATTTGGACGGCTGTACAGCAACCCGGGATGCGCACGGTTGCTGCAAAGACAGAAGATCAGCAAACGATTCTGAGCCTGCACCGCATGCGCTCGTTGCTCGTCAAGTTTCGGACGATGCAGGTGAATCAGCTACGCGGCTTGCTCTACGAATTCGGTGCGACGTTTCGGGCTGGACGTTTGGCAGGACTGGCTGAGATCCGCGAGCGCATGGCAGAGTTAGAAGACACCTTGCCGCGTCCGATAGTTCTTAATTTTCAGGACCAGTTGCGACGCATCAACCGGTTCGAGGAAGATATCGATCAACTCGAGAAGCGAATTGGTGCCTGGCAGAAACAGGAAGCGGCGTGCCGCGCGATCTCCGAAGTGCCGGGCATCGGCAGACTCACCGCCACGGCTTTGGTAGCAACGATTGGAGACGCGAGGACGTTCAAGTCGGGACGAGAGTTTGCTGCTTTCCTGGGCCTTGTTCCTCGGCAAAACGGTACAGGCGGCAAGATTCGATTGGGCTCCATCTCAAAGCGAGGCGACCCGTACCTGCGCACGCTGTTGATCCATGGGGCGCGCTCCGTCCTATGTCACGCGAAGGTACCAACCGCTTGGCAAAAAGGAATCCAAGAGCGACGACCCGCCAACATAGTCGCGGTGGCTCTAGCGAGCAAGATGGCGAGAGTTGCATGGGCCATACTGGCCCACGAGAGTATGTATGAAACGAATCACGTCAGTGTGAGACCTGTGTAGCAGCGTTGGACTTTGAAACATTGAGGAACTGGTAGGTTGCTAGGGTTGATTCCATGTGATGGCAAAACAGGTCGGACCGCAAGAACGCAAACCTGAACACAGCCAAGTGCTTAAAGCACGTGACCGAGATGAGGACGTTCTTGGCGCATTCCATCAGGGCCCGCGGCTTCGGCTTGCAAAAGGCCGGATATAAGACCGCAGCCGATACCTCGTGACGGCATCACATCAAGATCAACTTGGCAAACCGGGCGGTGTCCATATAAGGCTGTGTCAAAACGCGTAGCACTACGACTTAGCTAGAAAGTCGGCTTATCAGAACGCTCTATACGGGCATCGTGACCCTCCGGGAGAGGTAAAACGACCCCCTGAAACCTGGTGTTTTTGAGTTTTGACACAGCCTCGACCCATTGCAGCCGTTCGGGTTTCGTTGAGCAATGTCTGCTTTGCAGCGATTCCCGTCCTCGTCCCCAATAGTCCACCGGCAGCTCTTCGCCCTACAGCGTAGGTTCTGCAAAGCCTCCAGTCGGTGGGGCGGATTGCCCCCTTCAATCCACGCATCCGCTGGCTTGCAAGCCATAACGCCCCTGTGGGCTCGGGGGGCTATCCCTTGCTGCGGTCATTCCCTCCGAAGAGCAGCTTTCCAGTCCACCAAGCCGCGTGGCCGAAGTTGCCAATCAACTGCTCTCCCTGTCGAAGATACGACGAGGTGGTGTCGATGCCGGCGAGCTTGAGAGCGTCTCCGATCTTTGAAGTGGTCGGATGGGCGTCGCCGAGGCGCATGTCGTATGCGCCGGCGATGGATCCAAAAATCTCCCGCGCCCGCTCGTCCCCAGCCTTCTGGGCCAGTATGCTCTGAAGCAACTTGTTGGAGCCCAGCTTTTCCTTCTCGGGATGATTCGAGAGTTTTCGAAGTGAGCGTACGTCGAGTCGATCGGAGAAAACGCGAACAAGCTCCTTTGCGAGTCTCAAGAGAGATGCTTGATCTTTGCTCGCAAATCGAAAGACGTGTTGCATCGATGAGGCATCGTCAATTTCATGCGAGAACAGGGGAACTTCGAACTCTTTGCGAAATCCTCCTTCGAGCAACCGCATACACTCGAATAGCAATTCCTCCACGGCATGCGTGTCCGCTGGCTGGGCCCTTACCTGAGATGCCAAGAGTTCAGCGGAAACTTTGCCCTCCGGTGCGACGTTGTTCGCGGCCCAGAGGAACTGCTCCCAGGCAGGCAGCTTTGCAATGTCGTAAGCATAAACGGTGATGAGCTCAGATGAGTTAATCCCAAAATGCGTTGAATATCCAGAGCTGGAGTTGATCGCGCCGGTTTCGGCGGTGTACCACTTCAGGGAGAAGCCCCGATGGGTCAGAAGTTCGTTGACCACGGATGGACGGAACCAGAGCCATCTGCCGATGTCCTCGTCGTCCAACTCTGCCGACGACTTGCGCGCGCCATCGGTGTCAACGATGAAATGGGGTAGGTTCTGATCGACGTCACCGCGGACACGGGTGCTCTTTCCCTGATGGTCAATCCACTCGTCTCGCCAGAACTCCCCTTCGACACGCACGCCAAGGTAACCACTTCGATAGCCTTTCGAACTCTCCGAGGCGGTGTTGTCGTTGTTCTCTGACCCCATGACCGGCGCGTCTTCCTCTTCATCGACGTCGGTTCGCCACATTCGGAACGACGCCCAGCTTCCTCCAAAAACAGCATCCAACTCGCGAAAGCGGAGTTCATACCTTCCGCCATCGCGTTGGTCGCTAACCTCAGACAGCTTGGCATAGGGACTGTCCTTGAGGCTCGACACGTTCTCGACACGCTGGCGGTAATAGGACAGGCGAAGCGATAGGTTCCGCGCTGCGAGGTAGTCCATCAGGAACTCTCGCTTGATTTCGATTCGACGATGGTCGCCATCGCTGCCCACCGTCTCCCTTGCGACCACGGTGAAGTCCTCTTCCGGTCTAACCCAGTTAGGCCCTTCCTTAATCAGACGAAGTGCGACTACCAAGTCTGGATTTAAGATCCATTGTCGGCCGCCGACGACTGGTTGCGGATGCTCGAAGACGAGGTTGACCCCAGCTGGCTCCTTGTCGTTGTACTGATATTCATCGATCGGGGAGTAGTGACCATCTGCGTAGGCATAAGGGGCCACAGTGTATCCAATGCCAATATCGCTCCAGCTCAGACCTTCAGCGAGTTCACGATGCTGCTTCGGAAAGGCGACCGAACCGCAAGCGAACAAGTCGCTGACATATCCGACGTCCTTCAAACCGAGCTGCTCTTCGTTCTGAGATGCGCGAAGGGGGATCCATGTTGCGCGTGCAAACGGCCGTCGTATTTCAGATGTTTGAAGAATCCAGGCTTCGTTCATGGGGTGGCTTTCGAGATGCTTTCAGCTGCCGGGTTTCGATGGGGCAACTTGCTTCGGAATTGTGAGGGGCGCCTGTAGTTGATAGGCCGATTGAAGGGCTACTCACGAGTGACGCTCTCTCGCAGCCTAATGGTGGTCGGCCGTATTGAGCGCGATTCGCAGAACATGTACAGAAGCCCGCAACCCTCTGGTCGACGGAAAATTTCGCCTCCGTCATCGGAGACAACGAACAGATCGACATTTTGCAGTATCGCGATTATCGCTTCAACCTGATAGCAGGCCTTCTAGTTCGATGACTGGCTGACCGAGTACAGCCTATATCGGCCGCTCAGATTTTATCTTTTAATGAGGGTTCTTGGCCGCACGAAGCCTTTCGGCAACCGGCGCAACGCGGGCCAACCTCACCCTCCGGCGAATTCAACAAATTCGCGTCGCAAATCCGGTTAGTCTAACTATTTCTGTTCGGGTGATACTTGAGAAGTGACCGAAAAAGTTAGCAAGTGGTTGATTCTTCGGGCGCCGCAGTCTAACGAATTCCCGATCCCCGCAGGTGCCACGGATAGTGAAAACTGTGCCAGGTAAGTGAAAAACTGCTGCCACAGTTAGTGAAATAATCCGGGCGGCCAACGCTTTTCTGCGCGGACTCGGCCGTCCGCCACTGTCGCTGATCGACCCAGTGGGGACGCTCGCCATAATGTGACCTGAAGGACAACTTCCAGGTGTGGAACGGACATTCAACGTCGCCAGCGATCATTCAGTTAATTGCTGGACGCCGTCTCACGGGCTTTTTCAATACGAGTTGCGGCGAAAGGGAATTCTCGCCGCGCATCCGCGTCGCCGGGCGCTCTAGTTGCGCCCGGCGCGCTGACGCAGTCGTCCCATTAATTCTCTTCAGTCTGTACAGTCAGCTTATTCCTGACAGAAACGACCCCGGAAACGCCCCTCGCAACCTCGTTTGCCTTCGCGGCCTCCGTGGTGGCTGGAACTGAGCCGGCAAGGGTCACCACACCGTTCTTAACCCGGACGACCAGAGCTGCCATATCGACTCCCCCCGCTTTTTTGATCGCCTTGCGCACGTCCCTTGCCACTTGCCGATCTGACGGACGCGTCATCGATCCCGATGCCTGTTGTCCCGGTGGCGCTCCATTCGTCTGCGTGGAACTTGCTGGCCCCTGCGCCAGTGCTGTTCCACAAGCTACGACAAACATAAGAGTCGTCCCCAATATTCGTATAACGCACTTGCTCATATCTCCTCCTTGGTTTTCGTTTACCTACTTCACCATGCCTCAACGAAGCACAGAGCGCAGTGTTTCTAGTTGCCTAGCCAATGAAGCATCGCTGCTTGCCACACCAAAAACATAATGATCCGGACGTACGATTGCAGCGTCGCACCCCTGTGTTTTGAACCAATTTTCGAGCACGCCATCGATTTCGGCGAGACAGTGAGCCCCGTTGGCAGGCAGACGCGGGTCCGTCCCATCCTCAGCGCGGACGCTCACTACCTGCATATCAAGTTCCTTCGCTGCTGCTGATATCTCACTCGTAGTGGCCCACGCCTCTCGCGTCACTACCCGCCACCCGCCACGAACCACCTCGTCCAGCAACCTGATTCCATTCGCATCGCGCACACGGGGTTGCGGAAAAAGCGTGCCATTCGCCGGATGAACCTCGCCCGAAAGCAGTCCCGTCCGCAGTGACGGCACGATGTCCTGACGCGCAATCGTTTTGATCACTCCCCCCGCCTCGGCCAGGAGGCGTTTGTCGCGCGCCTGCGCCGCAGCCACGTCCCGCTCGCAGATGACTCGGCCGATATCCTTGATCCTCGTCGTTAATTCGCGAACGTGAACGCTGCGCTCGGCTTGATAGGTGTCCAGCAGCGAATCGGCTGCGCCGCGGCGCATCACCGCCTCGAGCTTCCACACGAGATTCACGACATCCCGAATCCCTTGGCACATCCCCTGACCGATGAACGGCGGCTGCTGATGCGCTGCATCCCCCGCGATGAACACGCGGCCCGCGCGCCACTCTTTGGCAACAAGCGCATGGAAGCGATAGCTGGCTGCCCGCCACAGTTCTCCATCGGAAGGTGTCATCCAGCGCGACAGCAGCTTCCAGACCTCTTCATCCTTCTGAATCGCGACCGGGTCCTCGTCTGGCAAGAGCATGATCTCCCAGCGCCGATGTCCGCCCGGTCCGACGATATAGGTGCACGGTCGGCTCGGCTCACAATATTGGATCGCAACTTTCGGGAGCTTGTCGAGACCGCGCTCGTTGACCTTAACGTCCACAACGAGCCACGGTTCGTCAAATTCCAGGTCTTCGTACACGATACCCAGCTGCGTGCGAACAGTGCTTGATGCCCCGTCGCAGCCGATCAGGTACTGACAGCTCACACGCCGCTCGGCACCATCATCGGCACGAAGTTGAAGGTGTACGGCTTCGCCTTTCTCATAGAAATCCACGAGCTCCATACCAAGCGCGATCTCCACACATTCATAGGCAGCGGCATGCTCGCGCAGAGCCGTTTCGACAGGCGGCTGCGTGAATACCATCGTCGGCGTGTATCCCAGCGGATAAGGCTTCGGCACGGTATCAATGCGCTTGATCAACTGGCCATCGACGCCGTAGTACTCGGACGGCGGGAACACGGATACGTGCTCCATCACGCGATCCACCACGCCGAGGCCCTGAAACACTCGCATGATCTCGTGGTCAACGGCGATCGCGCGTGGCTTGTCGTACACCTGCTTCGAGCGGTCGATGCAAAGTGTCTTGATGCCCATCTGTCCCAGCAGACTCGCGGCCACTGCGCCAGACGGTCCGAAGCCAACGACGACTACGTCAAAATGATTGTCCATGCCGCTCACCCTGCGTCCGTTTCGTCTTGGACGACGTTCTCAAGTATCGCGACACGGTCGATCTCGACGGCGACGCGGTCGCCATGCCTGAGCCACACCGGCGGTGTGCGCGCCCAGCCCACACCCGCAGGCGTGCCCATGACGACTACATCACCCGGTTCGAGCGTCAGGCATTCAGACAGCAGCTCGATTGTTTCCGCGACGCCCCAGATCATGTCCGACGTGTCGGCTCGCTGCATGACTTCGCCGTTAAGCACGAGACGAAGTTCGAGGCCCTCAGCCCCAGGCGGCAGGTCATCAGCCGTGACGAGCCACGGGCCGAATGCGCCTGTGCCGTCGAAGTTCTTGCCGATCGTCCACTGCGAAGTACGCTTCTGATAGTCGCGCACCGAGACGTCGTTAAAGCATGAGTAGCCGAACACATAATCGAGTGCGTTCTCACGTTTGACATGCCGAGCACGTTTACCGATCACCATGACGAGTTCCGCTTCGTAGTCCAGTTTTTCGGACACGCGCGGGCGGATGACGAGGTCACCATGAGCAATCAGGGAGCTGGCTCCACGGAAGAAGATCAGCGGATAGGTCGGCTTGAGGTTACCGCCTTCTTTGGCGTGGTCGTAGTAGTTGTGTCCGAGGCAAATGATCTTCCCCGGCGACGGCACGAGCGGAGCAAGCCGCACGGACGCAAGCGGTATCCGCTCGCTTCCCTCAGCCTTAATGGCTTTGGCAGCCGCAGCGGTGACGTCGAGACCAGCGATGAGCGCATCGCGCAGATCGGGAGGTACTGAAGGATCGGACTTTGCCAGATCGATGACGTCGTCGCCGTCGAGTACGCCAAGACGATGCGTATTTCCCGCCTTGAAAGTGACCAGTTTCATTTTGAGTTCCTGAAAATTTGAATGATTCAAACACGCTGTCGAGCCAGATACCTGACCTCGTCAGGTACTGCTGCCTGCGAAGAAGATCGCCTTCTGCGCGGCCTTGAGTCTGGGAGATGGGGGCTTGCCGATGCCCCATTGGTCAATTCGCCCCGGCGGCCATTTCCAGTCGTCCGGGCCGCCAACACGATAGCTGTCGTCTACCTGCTGGACTTCAGCCGTGTATTCGATGACGAACCCAAACGGCCCGACGAAATAGGCGAACGCGTTGTCGCCTGGACCATGTCGGCCGACGCCCCATTCAATCGGGTATTCCGCATCATTCATCCGGCCACCGCCTCGCATCACGGAGTCGAGGTCAGGCATGAGAAACGCAACGTGATTCAGGCTGTTCTCTTCGGCGTCGGCCAGCGCAATGCTGTGGTGATCGCTGCTACATCGCATAAAGGCCATGATTCGGGTACGGTCCGACAGCCGGAATCCGAGCGCCTCCTCGAAGAAGCGCTGCGCGACGGATACGTTCACGCTATTGAGCACGACGTGCGTTATCTTCACCGGCCTATCCGCAGCGGGCGCTATGTCTGTATGGCGCTCGTCGCCGGTGACAAAGCGCAACAGCCGCCCTTGCGGATCACGTGTCACGACCTGCACACCGCCTCCAGGTCCGGTGACGGGCTCTGGCCCGCTGACCAACTTGCCGCCGTGAAATGGAACCCTATTGGCGAGCTGCTGCAGCGCATCCTGCGTGGCAACGTTGAACACCACCGAACGCACTTCCGCGATATCGCTGCGATGCAGCGCGAGGATGTGATGCGCCGCGCCGGTTCCACGCAGATAGACGGCATCAGGAGTGCGCGCTGCGACCGCGAGACGCCATGTTTCGGTGTAGAACTGCTCGGCCAGAGCAAGGTCCGGCACCCCAATATCGATGCCCCGCAAAGCGGTGACGAGAGCTTCTGTCATCAAACACACTCCTTCAGCGAAGACCGAGAAAGCGCTCGGCGTTCTGATAAATAAAGCCGTTGCGTCCGTCTTCGGTGAAAGCCGACGACTCGATTCGGGCACGAGCGTGGGCATCCCGGAACGCGAACGGATAGTCGGTGCCGAGCATGATCTGCGACTCGCCGAAGCTTGCCGCGATATGCGCGAGCGTTCTCTCATCGAAGACGAGCGCGTCATAGAACATGCGACGAGCCTGCTCGGCGGCCGGCATCGTGATGACTTCCTTCAGCGGCGCGAACACGGTCTGCGCCTGAGTGAGACGCGGCAGCAGCGACGGGAGCGTTCCGCCGCCGTGGCTGAATGCGATGCGCAAACGTGGCCGTCTAACCATGAGGTTGGTCGAGATCGCGGATGCGGCGGCAAGACCGACGTCGGTCGGATAGGCCAGCGCCTGAACCAGTTGCGACGGTCCGATCAGGCGCTCCTTTCCGATGGGCCGCACGGCATGCACGAACACAGCCGCACCCAGCGCCTCAGCGGCTTCGAAGAACGGATCGAGATCGGGGGCGCCAATAGGCAGTCCATTCACGTTGCTGCCGATCTCCACGCCGGCAAAACCCGGCGTCGCCATGAGGCGTGCGAGCTCGCTGATCGCGCAATCGACGTCCTGAAGCGGCACGGCGCCGAGACCAATCATTCGGCCTTCGCTGTCGGCGACCATCTTGCCGATGACGCCATTGATATACTGCAGAAGCGGCAGAGCATCGCTCGCGCTCATCCAGTAGGACAGCAGCTCGGGCATTGGCGATAGAACCTGCAGACCGATGCGCTCGCGATCCATATCGGCAATGCGTCCGGCAACGTCCCAGCACCGGTCGGAGACGGTCCGGTAGACCTTGCCGTCGATCATCACGTGCCGGTGGCAAGCATGGGCGGCCATGGTCGAGGGCCATCCCGCCGGTGCGCGGCTCCCGAGATAAGACGGGAAGTCGGCGGGAACGACATGCGAGTGGATATCGACTCCGCCCTGGGCGCATTGGCATTGCATGGCGTGATGCATGGCGGTTTTCATCGATGGGCAAGCCCAGCGGCCAGCACACCGACGATGCAGATGGCTTCATCCTCTTCGCCCGTACCACCGCTCGCGCCAACAGCGCCGATCACCACACCCTCGTCGGTCACGATGGCCACTGCGCCAGTCTGCGGAATGAACTTGCCGTGAGTCGTCGCCGACAGTGCGCCAAAGAACGCCGCGTTGCCGTTCGCGCGTTCGAGCAGCACACGGCTCGACACGCCCATGCCAGCCGCGGCCCACGCTTTGCCCTGCGCGATGTCGACGCGCAACATGCTGGCGCCATCTTCGCGCTGAACCGCCTTGGTGTGACCGGCTTCATCGAGTACGACGACCGCCATGGGCTTGTGCTTGCGCTCACGTGCCGCTGCTAGTGCTGCGTCGATGATCCTGCTTGCGTCTGCGAGGGTCAGGTGATTCATTGATCTCTCCGGCGCCCGATCAAAGCGTGGCAGGTTGAAGTGGCGGCTTCGCACGCTGCACGAACTCGATCAGATTGCCTGCGTTGTCGCGCATGAAGAGGTTCGAACCGAAAGGAAATTTCTTGACCCACACGATATCGGCGCCGCGCACCTTCAGTTCATCTGCAAGGGCGAAAACGTCCTCGACCGCGAACGACACGTGCTTGTTGCCCCAGGTCTTCAGATCCTCATTCGGCATACTCCGGTCTTCAGATGGCGCCTTCGCACCCGGAACCTCGAACAGTTCGAGCCGCAGATTTCCGTTGCTGAGAATCGCAACTTGCGCCGGAATCGATTCAATCGTGCTGCGTCGCTCGACTGTGAACCCCAGTACGCCTTCATACCAGGCGATCGATTCGTCGAGATTGGGAACGCTGATTCCCGCGTGGTCGTGCCAGAACTCGATGCTGCTCATTTCAGTCTCCGTAGTGGATTCATGCTTTTGCTGCGACTTCGTGCGTGGCGTCTTCCGTACGATTGAAATACGCGTCATGAAACTCGATTGCTTCTCGGTTGATCGGTTCGCCCGCCCCGATGGTTTCGTCGAACAGCATTGCGAGCGGGTTGTCTGGCGTGAACGCGGGCCACTGCGGCGCATCCGCGCAATTCGGATTGCCGGTACGCGCGAAAGTGATCCAGTAGCGCGACATGTGTTCCGCGAGCTGATGGTCGGCCGGTGTCCATGGCCAAGACTGCTGCGCGAGCGTGTTGAAGACGTACCGGAGTTCGCTGCCGTGATAGGCACCGTAGCCATGGGGTGGCTTTGATTCGTGAAAGTGCAACGCCGATGGCAATGGCACTTCGCGAAGGAAATTGAAGAGATAGGTGTCGGCGACGCCCGCGCGCGCGGCGAACGTCGCGTACTTGTAAGGCTGATAAGCGAACGCCGTGTCTCGTCTGAGCAGGTAGCTCGAGTGGGCAGCGTCAGAATCAGTCTGATGCGGATAGAGGTTTAGGAACGCCTGCGCGTTTGATCCGTAAATGCGCGACGCATGTGCGACAAAACCCTCTTTCGTGTGCAATTCGGTCTGTGGATATGGCGCCGCCTCATTGCACGTGTAACCCGCGAGAACCGGCACGCGTGTTTCGTCGCCCCGGTCGAAGACGGCCTGCACGCTGTCGGTCAATACCACGCCATCGATAGACGGATTCCACATGCCACGCGGCCCGGGCATTGCATCGGCAGGCATGTTGCGCAGGCCCTCAAGCGTAGTGGCGCCAAGACTCGCGAGCAAAGTCGCTCCGTCGCGTTCGGCCTCGGCAAGTGTTTTCATGGGTGGACCCATCGGACCGCCGCGAAAGCGGCCCGAGCTATGGACGATCACACGATGAAAAAGACCCCGCGCTAACCGCGAAGCCGCGAGCACATTGACGTGGGCCGCCCCGGCCGACTGCCCGAACAGCGTCACACACTCAGGATCGCCACCGAACGCTTCGATATTGCGCTGAACCCAGCCAAGCGCCGCGAGAATATCGAGCGACGCGTAATTGCCCGATGACCCTGCCTCACGCGTCAGTTCCGGATGAGCAAGATAGCCGAGCACACCCAGCCGATAGTTGACCGACACGACCACAGCGCCCTGGCTCGACAGATAGGTACCGTCGGCGACGGGATGCGACGCGCTTCCCACGCGATGCCCGCCCCCGAAGATCCAAACGATGACGGGCCGCTTTTCGCCCGGCGACGGCGCACCGGTCCACACGTTCAGATACAGGCAGTCCTCGCTGACGCCGCATTCAGGCGGCGTAGCGAAGGAGAACTGGCGCATGATGCTGTCGCCTGCGATGAGGGGTTGCACCGGCGCGCAGCCGAAGCGGTCTGCGCGTCGAACTCCGTCCCATGACTCAACAGGCTGCGGCGCGCGCCAACGCAGCGCGCCGACCGGCGGCGCAGCAAAGGGAATGCCCTTGAACGCGTGGCAGCGTCCATCGGCAGAGATCGTGCCATCAATCAGGCCACTGTCGATTCGAACGATAGGGACGCTCATCGGCTGCTCTCCGTCGGTGTGAACGCGTGCGCCTCACCACTCTGCGACTCTATGCCAAACACGTTGATCGTCATCGAGATCAACGTGTAATAGCCCGCAATGCCGACGAGGTCTACGACCGCATCCTGTCCCAGCACCTTTACGGTCCGCTCGTAAAGTGCATCGGAAACATAGCGCTCGCGATGAAGCGCCATCACGAAATCGTGTACGGCTTGCTCATCAGCATGGTCGAAATGCGGCGCTTCGCGTTTTGCAAGCGCATCGACTGTCTCGGATGCGATGCCGGCTTGCAGCGCGAGTGGAACGTGGGCATCCCATTCGTATCGAGATTGCCAAATACGTCCGGTCACGATAATCGCCAGTTCTGACAACCGGGGCGGCAAGCAAGTCTCATAGCGGCAATACTGGCCGAGCGCTTGCGCGCTGCTTGCGAGCCCCGGACGATGCAGCCACACCGCGAGCGGTCCGCGTACGCCGCCGCGCGGCCCTGCTGCGATTGCAGCGAAGACGCTTGCTTGCTCAGCGTTCAGCGCGGCGGCATCGAGTTCTTCGATTCTTTTCATCAGAAGTCCTTTACTTTCGTGGCGATGAAAGTACCGAGCATGGCATTGAATTCGTCCGGACGTTCGAGACAGGGTAAATGCCCGGCATTCGCGATTGCGGTGAAGCACCCATACGGTGTCGCGTCGCTCATCTCACGCATCACCTCCGGCAACTTGCCGTCGTGCTCGCCGACGACGTACTGCACCGGCACGCTCAGTTGAGCAAAGTCGGAACGGAAATCGTAGTCCTGCATTGCCCGTGCACAGGCCGCGTAGCCTTCCTTCGGGGTTGCGCCGATCATGCGTCGCGCGTGCTGCACCGAGTCTGCGTCCGAGGTGAGCGATGCAGCCGTGAACCAGCGCTGAACAGTCGGCTCGATGAGCGCCTGCATGCCGTCCTCTAACGCCAGGCCGATGCGCTCTGCCCACAATTGATGCGCGCCGGCGGGAACTGCCCATTGCCCGTCGCTTGCCAGCACGCGCGTAATGCGCCTAGGGTGACTCGCCGCGCATCGAAGTACCGTGACCGCGCCCATCGATACACCGACCAGCGTCGCGGTTTCAATGTGCAACGCATCCAGAATAGTGACGACGTCGTCCGCGAGGGAGTCGAAGGTAACTCGGCCGTCGGGGACAGGCGTCGCGCCGTGGCCACGCTGGTCGTAGCGAATGACGTTGAGCGCCTCGGAAAACGCTGCGACCTGATGCGTCCAGAGCGACATGTCCGTCGCATGCGAGTTGCTGAAGAGGATCGATGGCGCACCGGCGCGGCCATCGACCCGGCAGTTCAGTGGACCATTTGCCGTCTGGATATGGAAGCTTTCGCCGCGCGGCCAATCGGAACGTGACGTCATGATGTTCTTGTCCTCATCCGCGTGCATACGGCGCGTACAGGTTGAACACTTCCGCACCGTGCTCTTTCAGCATGCCGATCGGCTCATGAAGCACGGCTGCGCCAAGTGGACCTTTGAACGTCACAAGCAACCACAGGTCGTCACGTCCGCCCTGGTTTTCGACAAAGCCGCGAATGTGAATGACATCCGCTCGTGCGCTGAGCCGTTCCCGCGCGAGGGCGAGGAGCGAATCCGGCGAATCTGCGTGTGACACACCCGGATAACACGCCACCAGCAGCCGCGAGACAGTCGCGCCATTGCTCTCAATCTCGCTCTCAATCTCACTCGCGGGCAAAGCCGTCGCAATCACGCGCCGCCGGCCGCAAGTTCGCGCAAGCATCCGCTTGCTCCACGGCGTGGAATGCGCGCCGGATGCGGCGAGATAGTCGGCCGTTTGCAGCGCATCGGCCGATTCGAGATCGTAGAGCGCGACCCAGCGCGGCCATCCGTCGACACACGCCCAGCGCGATGCCGACATGAAGCCGGGCATCGACTTGCGCTGAGGGAAGTGCTCGGTGTCGTACCAGTCGTTGAACTCGTCTTCGAGCGCTGCCGGCGGCTCCATCATCACGAGGAGAAGTGCGTTCGAACTCATGATCGCACCTCGTTTAATGGATCGTTAGATCGCAGTGTTACGCCGCTCGCGTGGATGAATTGACGAATGCTGCTGGCGAGCTCGCCGGGCGCCTGCACCGGCACAAGATGTCCGCAGTCAACCTGGGTGTAATGCGCCGAGCGAATGCGGCCGACAATCGATTGCACGTAGTCGGGCGGGCGCATTCTGTCGCGGCTTCCGGCTATTGACAGGCAAGGACATTCGATCGATGCAATCGCGTCATCGAGCCTCGATTCGATCAGCGCACGAGTGGCCAGCGCATAGCAAACCGGATCGTTCGCGAGCCAGCGGGCCCGGTAGTCCTCGAAGCGCCGTTTGTCGATGCGCAGATCATCGGGATAGGAGCGCTCGAGCGATTCATCCGCGATGGCGCGCATGCCTTCATTGACGGCCCGCTCAACACGCGACTCCAGAAACGTGCGCCGCGCACCATCGGTCGAAAGAGAAGGCGCGCACAGGACAATGCCCGCCACCTTGGCCGGCACGCGCGCAGCAAGCTCCAAAGCGGCCGCCGCGCCAGCCGCCGCCCCCACCAGCCAGAACGGCGCGGAAAGCGAAGTAGCGTCGGCGATTGCAAGTGCATCGCTGGCGTGATCGTGCATGCCGAACGGACGACGCACTTTTTCCGACAGTCCGTGCCCGCGTTGATCGAATCGCAGAACGCGAAACTCGCTCGCAAGCGCCGGCACGACGTCATCCCAGCTATACAGGCTTCCGCCGAGCTCGTGGAACAGGATCATGCCGGCGCCTTCGCCGGACACCGCATAGCGCAGGCTCACACCCGCTGCGTCGATGAACCCGCACTGGCCGGCGGCATCGTGGACCGTGCCTTTGTACAAGAGTGTCTCCTATTGGGCGCAACGTCACCGTCTGAACGCCGCGCTTTGCACTGAATCGCTTTGACTGAATCGCTTTGAAACAATGTAAGCGAGTGCCGCCCCGCTGCCTACGGCGCGCGGAGCAAAGCAGATGTGAGCAAACGGGAACGAGGCAGCGCGGCCGAGGCGCGGCGCACGCCGGTCTGCAATGAAGCGCGGCCCGACGCGCGATGCGCCGGGCCACGGGTCAGTCAGATTCGAGAACGTCTGAGTCGTCTGTCATCTCAGCGGGCAAGTTCCACCCCATGGACGGAGCCAGCTCGTGCGCGGCTTCGCGAATCAGGCGCGATACCTGACGTACCGCGACAGTCGACTGGCGTGTGGATGAACTGCTGAGATAAATGGACCGCTCGAGAACCGGGTCAACGATCCGCGACGCGCTGAGCCGTCCGTTCGCGACATCGGCATGAACAGACGCGGTGGAAAGAATCGCGTAGCCGATGCCCGCCACGACCATATCCTTCGTCAGCGCAACGGATTCGACTTCCGCCACTACGTTCCAGCTAAAGCCGTGCTGGCGCGCCGTGTGTTCAAGGCTCAAGCGCATCGCGTTGGGTGCGCCGGGCTGCAGCACGGGCACGTTTGCGAGACGAGTAAGCGGAATTGTCTCGTCCAGCGTTAGCGGATCGCCGGCAGGTCCGACGAGACACAGTTGCAGTTTCGCGATCGGCTCTTCGAAAACGCATCCTGCGTTTTTGCGAAACACAAAGCCAAGGTCGCAAACCCCCGTGGCGAGCCATTGCTCGATGGTGCCGCTCAGTCCCTCGGAGGCGTTGATGACGACATCGGGCAGCGACTTGCGCGCAGCGCTCACCACCTTCGTCATGAGCGAACTGGCGATGGATGTCAGGCACGCAATGCGCACTGTGCCGCGCACCGTGCCCGCACTCTCGCCGATCTCGGCTTCGAGCGCCTTCGCGTCGTTGAGGAGGGCACGCGCCTTGGGCAGTACGCGCTCGCCAAGTTCAGTGAGCGATACGCCGCGCCCCGTACGGTGCAAAAGCCTTCCCCGGCACTCCGTTTCGAGCGCGGATAGCTGGCGGCTCAATGCTGAGGGAACGAGGCCATACCGGGCAGCAGCTTTCGACAAGCTGCCGAGTTCGGCCACACACACGAATGCCTCCAGTTTTGCGAGGTCCATCGCCGTCTCCGACCCATACGGGTTCTAATGATGTCGGGACCAGTATATCGGTGGCGAGCGTGCGGCCTCAATTCGCAACAACCCGCGCCGATGGGGTCCCGGAGCGCTATGCGCCCTGAGCTTCTTCGACGCTCTCGCGGCGCAGGACACTGCCGTCTGCCGGTTCCTTACGAAACGCGCCGTCCTTCATGATCGCAAGCAGCTTCGCGCGGTTCTGCAGGATCGTAATGTCTTCAACCGGATTGCCATCGACAAGAATCAGATCCGCCAAAAAGCCTTCGCGAATCTGACCGATTTCCTCGCCCATGCCCATGAGCTCCGCGCCCCAGCGCGTGGCGGCCACGAGCACATCCTTCGCCGCCCATGAGAAAAGGCGCACGAACAACTCGAGGTCTCGGGCGTTCTCGCCGATCGGGTTCCAGGGGAATCCGTAGTCGCCTCCGGGCAGCACACGAATGCCGCGCTTGCGCATCTGCGCATAGACGGCGATGTTGCGCTCGATCGCATCGAGAAAGCCCGAATTCTGCACGACCTCGCGTGTAAAACCGAACGCCTCGCCAAGATAGGCCTTCGCATAAATGATGCCGATCGCAGGCGCTGCGAAAATCTCATCGCGGCGCGCTTCGAGGAGGTCAAGCGCCTCCTCGTCCGCGTGCGTGCAGTGGTAGATCACGCGAAAGCCGTGGCGCGCCGCCATCTTCACCGCCTCGGGCGCTTGCGCGTGCGCCGCAAGCCACACACCATGCTCGCGCGCCGCCGCGGCAGCGGCGGCTACTTCAACATCCGTATAGTGGACGTCGAGCGAACCGCCCTTGCCGAAGGCATCGTCACCGGAGAGCAGCAGCTTGACCGACTTGACACCGTCGGCTGCGGCAGTGGCGATGAACTGGGCAAGCGCTTCGGGCCCGGAGCGGGTCTTGTCGGCGTCGGCAGCGCGCTCGAACGTGGAGGGTACGAGCCGCGGTCCGGGCAGGTAGCCCGCATCGATCTCCTTCTTCAACGCGACTTCGAAGCGCGGCCCCTTCGAGCCCGCCGAATAGGCGCTTGTAAAGCCGCTATCGAGCAGAACCGCCGCGTTGTGCGCAGTGATGAGCAGATGCTCTTCCGCTGGCAGGTTGCGTTCCCTGATGATGCGGCCCGTGGACGAAGCGAACGACAGGTGCGCATGCGCCTCAATGAGTCCGGGCATCAATGTGGCGCCGTGGCCGTCGATCACGCGCGCATCGCCGTCGCTCACCGGCTGCGAGCCGCGCGTGACTGAAACGATTCGCTGGCCTTCCACGCGCACGGTGCCGGGATACGGATCGGCACCGCTTCCGTCGAAAATCTTTACGTTTTTGAACAAGATTGAAGTCATACGAACCTGACCTGTTATGTCGATGTAGATGCAGAGGCGTCGCAGTGCGCCTGCGTTGCGGGCGGCACGCCGACGGCGCACCTGCTCAATGACTACAGTCTAATTAGTGAGGCCGCCGTATTTAAGCCCGTCGCTCTGCAAACCAGTTGTGCCTTCGGTGCACACGTTGCGCTGGTGGCCTCCAGATCAGGCCGCATACTCGCTCGATCCGCGCCTCATCCGCTCCCCTGAGGGCAACTCCGCAGGAGACTGGGAGATACCGCGAATCAGGTCAGCGGCCTTCTCCGCGACCATGATCGTCGGCGCGTTGAGGTTGCCACTCACCACGCGCGGCATGATCGACGCATCGGCAATGCGAAGTCCCTCCACGCCATGCACGCGCAGTTGCGGATCGACCACCGCTTCGGGCCCGATGCCCATCGCGCACGTGCCGCACGGATGACAAGCGGTGCGCGCATTCTGTCGTAGGAACGCGTCGAGTTCGGCATCGGTCGCGCGTGCGGGACCCGGTGCAACTTCTTCGGCGACGAGTTTGCGCAGCGACGGTGTCGCCATCAGCTCACGTGTCTGCCGGATCGCGCGAATGAGCGCCTGCCGATCTGATGCTTCCGACAGCATGTTCGATACAACCGACGGCGCGGCTGACGGGTCCTGCGAGCGCAGACGCAGCACACCACGGCTCTCAGGTCTGAGTAAAGCGTTACGCGCGGTGACGATGTTGGATGTCGGGCCGCGCACGCCCGGAAACCAGATACGCGCATCCATCGAAACGGGGCTGAAGAAAAACTGCACGTCGGGTCGCTCGAGCGCGGGCAGCGTCTTGCGAAAAGCCCAGCACGTCAGCGGAATCTGTGCGAAAGCACCGGTGCCGAAGAGCTTCCACTGCAGGACAGCGAGCGCTGCGCGGTCGAAGCGCAACTGCCGGTTAAACGTGACGTCGCCAAGCGCCCGGTACATCATCGCGACGACGACATGGTCCTGGAGATTGCGTCCGACACCCGCGAGATCGATGAGAGGATCGATACCGAGCGCAGCGAGTTCGTCTGCGGGGCCGATGCCCGAGAGCATCAACAACTGCGGCGAGTTGTAGGCGCCGCTCGTTACGATGACTTCGCGCTCCGCGTGAACGTGAAATTCTTTGCCATCTCGCGCGAATTCCACGCCGACCGCTCGCGTGCCCGAGAACAGAATCCGTTTGGCGAGCGCTCTGCACTCGACGCTCAGATTGGATCGATGCAGCGCGGGTCGCAGATAACGCTCCGCGGTGCTCGCGCGACGGCCACGGCCTATGGTGAACTCCACGTTTGCGAACCCTTCGAGCGAGGCGCCGCAATAGTCCTGGTTGATCGGCTCGCTGAGGGTTGCGGCCGCTTCCATCATTGCGGGGTAGAAAGGGTCGTTGCGCGGTTCGCCCCGGCTTACCGTGAGTGGACCGCTGGCACCGTGGTAGTCTGTCGCGCCGCGCCAATTGGACTCCGCGCGGCGAAAGTACGGCAGCACGTTTGCATAGTCCCAACCGATGGCGCCGGCCTCGGACCAGCCATCATAGTCTTCGCGATCGCCGCGCGCGTAGGTCATGCCGTTGATCGCGCCAGTCCCGCCGAGCACCTTGCCACGTTGCAGCGGTAGCGTCCGGTTGTCCGCGTGAGGCTCGGCTGCGCTGCTGTAGCCCCACATCAGCGAGGGCTCCTTGAGCAGCGCGTAGAAGGCAGCCGGCATCGGCATATAGGGATGACGACGGTCAGGTCCCGCTTCGAGCAGCAGAACGCGTACTGAAGCATCCCCGGTGAGGCGCGCGGCGAGCGCACATCCCGCCGAACCGCCGCCGACAACAATGTAATCGTAGCTGCGCGTCATGTATTGATCTCTGCCGATAGCGTACTGCATCGGAACGTCGTCACCTCGACTCCGCGATGAGGAACGACAGGAACACGCGGTCCGGGTCGTGGATCGCGCGCAAGCCTTCGAGCTTGTCGCTGACTTCGTCGGAGAGATACTTCTCCGGGCGCGCGAGCATGTTCTCATCGTTCATCTGGCCACCGGCGGACAACGCCTCCAGCTTGCGCATCTGCTCGACCGGCCACGCTTCCATCGCGGCATCTTCGGCCGGATCGCTCCAGATCGAATAAGCGCCCAGATAGATGTCGCCCTGCACGGAGAGAACCATGTCGCCAAGCGGCTTGACGGGCCCCCAGTTAAACCAGAACACGTGCGAGCGCGGCGTGGGCAGTGACGTGAACAATTCGCGCATCTTCGGGATGAGTTCACTTGCCGGCGCGTTCGTGTAAAGGTTGTCGCATGCGTATCGATAGCCAACCGGGTCCGCCGCTGTGCCGCTCACATAGCGTTCGGTCAGATTGGTAGGCTGGAACGCGCGGCGCTTCGTCGCCCGATCGACGACTGGACAGCGCTCGAAAAGACTCAGCGCTTCGTCGGCTTGCGCTTCGCTATCGGTGATCGCGAGCGCGCTCAGCGTCAGACGCACCGGCGCCCAGTTGCCATCGGCATCGTGCGCCGTGGACGTAATGACCAACTCCACATACGGGGGCACCTGCGCCACGATTTCGCGCGCCCAGGTCAGCAGGTCTTCCAGGACATCGGCGGGATAGACGTACACGCTGCTCTTCATGACGGATGGCAAACGGTGCGCCGTCAGCTTGAATCGCGTGACCACGCCGAAGTAGCCGGCGCCCGCGCCGCGCACCGCCCACAGAAAGTCGGTGTTTTGATGCTCATCGGCGTAAATCAACGCGCCCGTCGCCGTGACAACCTCGACTGCGCAGATCTGCGCGCAGCCGTTGCCCCACAGGCGCGAGTTCCACCCAAAACCGCCGCACATCAGAAACCCGCCGACCGCCACCGTAGAATGATGACCCGTCGGTACCATGAGGCCGTGCGGCTTGAGCGCGTCGTTGACCTTTTCGCCTTTCGCGCCGGGCCCGACCCACACGTGCTGCGTCGTCCCATCGACCTCGATGCTATTTAGCCGTGACACGTCGATCAGCATCGCCTCGTCGCGTAGATGAGGCGATGTCCAGCTGTGGCCGCCCGAACGCACACCGACTTTCAGTCCGTTGTCCGCCGCATGGCGCACGGCGGCGACGACGTCGGCGCAGTCAGCCGCCACGACGATCACTCGTGGGTAGCGCGCGGGTTTGTTGGCGCGCCAGACCGCCGCGCCGCGCGCCTCCTCGTAACCCGCCTCGCCTTGCCAGAACACCTCTCCGGCGATCTCGCGCAGCCCATTACGGTCCTGTGTTGCAGTTGCCATCAATTGTCTCCAGTCTTTCGTGCATTGGGGCGCCAGCATCACGAATGCGCTGATCGCGTAAGGGGATCGATCGTGGTGAAGATCGGAGGCTGATCGGTCGGGAACCGGCGGAAGAACATCAGCACCAGCGCGGCAAGCAGCAGCACCGCGACAAGCGTCCACAAGGCCGGCGCATAGCCCGACCCGCTCTGGGCAATGTGCGCCGTCGTCACCGGACCGATGCCCGCGCCGAGTGCGAAGAGCGAAAAGCATGCGCCGTAAATCCGGCTGTAGTGCTTCAGGCCGAAGTAGCGGCTCGCCATGTAGGCAAAGGTGTCGACTTCCGCGCCGGCGGCCAGTCCGACGAGCATCGCAGCGACGAACGCCATCGAGCCGCTTGCGCCCATCGCGAACATGGCCGCGCCAATCATGGGAAGCAGCAGGAAAGCGATCGCCACGCGCGCCGCGAAGAAGCGGTCGAGCAGCAACCCAGTGATGACCCGACCGAACACCAGCGCGCCCCACAGTGACGCCTGGATCAGGCCTGCGACATTTTGCGGATCACCACTCTTTTTGACGATCGGCACAAGGTTGAACATGATGCTCTGCACGCCGAATGCGACGAGAAACGAGACCGCAAGCAACAGCCAGAACTGCATGGTTCCTGATGCTTCCCGCAGGCTCATGCCGGCGTTTCGGTTCATTGTGACGGGGCTGCCGGCACCATCACCGTCAACGCGCAAACCCATCATCGACGGATCGTCGCGAAGAATCGCGTAAAGCATCGGCGCCGCGACGAGCCCGATAAACCCGGCGAACCAGCCGAACGAAGCGCGCCAGCCGATTGCCGAGAACATCGTACTAACAGCGAGCGACCAAAGTACACCGCCGCAACCGGTGCCCGCCAGCGCGACGCCGAGCGCGAGCCCGCGGTGGCGACGAAACCAGCGGGAGATGATCGCCGTGAAGCCAATTGCCGTGCAACCGCTGCAGAGCAGCGCAAAGGCTGCATAGCGAACATAGAAGAAAATCAGCGAACCGTTCATGTAGCGAAACGACAGGATGATGAGCGCTTCGATTGCGAACGACGCGACGATTACCTTGCGCGCTCCCAGCCGGTCGACAAGTGCGCCAACGAATGGCCCGACTAGAACGCCCGCCGCCGTAGCGAACAGGTTCGCCGCCATAACCTGCTGAATCGACCAGCCAAATTCATGGCCCAGTGGTCCAGCCAGCAGTCCGAGTGTCGCGGGAATCAGGACTGCGAAGCTGCAAGCGATTCCGAAACCGGAGGCGAAAGTGATGATCCAGCCATAAAAAAAGCGTGACTTCATGGGTGCAAATCCTTCAGATAGATTTTTGGTGTGTCTGTCAGCGATGTGGGCGGTGTCTCCCCCGCGCGCATCCAGGAATGCCGCTTCAACTGGCCATGACGCCTCCGTCGACAGGAAAGTTCGCGCCTGTCACCCAGCCCGATTCGTTCGATGCAAGAAACACGGCGCACCACGCGATGTCCTCTGGCTGGCCCAGGCGCTTCATTGGAATGCGCGCGAGAAGCCGTTCGCGGACCTCACCTTCTGTCGCGCCCGCGAACTCGGTCGCAGGCGTGACGATGAGTCCCGGCGAAATGGTGTTGGCGCGGATGGTCGGGCCGCCTTCAAGCGCAAGTTGCCGCGTCATGGCAAGCACGGCGGCCTTACCCGCGCAGTGAGCGGCCATGCCGAAGCTCGCCGATGCGCGAAACGCCGACACCGACGCGAAGTTGATGATCGAGGCGGCCTCGCTGCGCTTCAGATACGGCCATGCGAGCTTGCATGCGAGAAACACGATATCGACCTCGCCGATCATCGTTGGCGTCCATTGGTTTTCGTAGTCCATCTCCGATACTGACGCCATGTGAGGCGGAATGGCAGCAGCGTTGAGCAGAACATCGATACGGCCGTGGCGATCGCCCGCGTAGTCCACATAGCGCTGTACGTCCTCGGCACGCGTCAGGTCGCAGGGCGCCATGACATCGATATTCAGTCCGCGTTCGCGGGCCTCCGTGGCCGTCTGTTCGGCCGTTCGCGGGTCGATGTCGCAGCCAATGACGGTCGCACCCTCTTCGGCAAACTTCATTGCGCAACCCTTGCCGATGCCACCGCCCATGCCGGTCACCAATGCTATCTTTCCGCTCAGTCTGCCTTGCATGTCTTGTTCCACTGTGAAATGCGCAAGCGCCGGGCGCTCGCAACCGTATAAAGGGAACGGCTAGAAACTACCGGGTCACGCACATGCCGGACGGAGTGCGGACCGTTCGCGCGCTTGCTGCGCGGAAAGCGGGCCGGCATGGGAGGGAAAGAAAGTCATCGACCAGTCTCCTGTTTAATGTAAGCGTCTCTCGCCGGGACGTTAGATGTGGCGCCTATCGACCTGCATGTCGGACCTGCATGCCGCCTTTGCTGTCAACTTTAGTCGCATGCCCGTTGCCTGCCTATCGGCGTTCGCGCAAAGCAGATGTGCCGGCACGGGAACGCGGGGCCGCGCGAATCGTGCACAACTGGTTTGCTTCCCCAGCAATATGCGTGGCGGCAAGAGTTCATTACCTTTCGCTCATGGAGGTGAACGGTGAACCGCTTCCGGACCCGGTCGGGACTAACCCTTACGGGAAGGTGAATCGAACAATAAAGAAGTTTGGAGACTGAATGAAATTCCAATGCCTGGCCGCAGCGGCGGCTTTCGGAACATGCGTTCCGCTGTCGGCTCACGCGCAGAGCTCGGTCACGCTCGGCGGCTACGTCGACACTTATTTCCAGCACGCAATTACCGGCCAAGGTACCGTCAATGGTCTGGGCAACGGCGCACTGAACCAGAGCCGCTTCTTCTTCACTGGTGTGGAAGATTTGGGTGGTGGCACGAAGGCGATCTTCGACCTCGAAGCGCCCTTCAACCCGAACACGGGGGTCGGCGCTTCGTCGTTCTTCAGCCGCAATGCATACATCGCCCTTCGTAACGACAGCTATGGCGAATTGCGCATGGGCCGGCTGACGACGCTTGAGAACGACGTGCTGTCCGGTTTCTGGATGGCCCGCTGGGGCGCGTCTGAGAACGCGTTCTTGTTCCAAGGGTATACCGTGATGAACACCAACAATACGGTGCGATACGAGTCGCCGTCCTTGTATGGATTCGTGCTCGACACTCAGTACTCGTTCGGCAACAGCGGCGCCGCCGGCAGCCTGTGGGAAGTGAAAGGACAATATGATCTTGGTGGATTGCGGCTCGCTGGCGACTTCTATCGCTCGAAATCGCCCCATGACGTCAACTATCCAAACTCGTTGCTCTCGATCGTCACGGCGGGCGCAAGCTATGCGTTCGCGTGGGCGATTCCATACGTGCTGTACCAGCGCGTCTTCACAACCGACGCTCGAGGGACAGCTGCGGTCAACCGCTATAACGTTGACTTCGCGGTTGCGATCCCGTTCGGCGCCACCTCGGTCAGATTCGACTATGGCTTCACGCGGGATCAGGCAGTGGCAAACGCGAACGCCGATGCAGCTAGCGTACGGGTGGACTACAGCCTCTCGAAGCGGACCATCCTGTATACGGGCGTCAGCAAGATCTGGAATGGTAAAAACGCCTACTACCAGGCGACGAGCGCCTCGGGCAGCATGCCGATCAGCAACGTGACTCCGGCGTTCCTCGGGAAGGATTCGACTTCGTTCATCGTGGGGATGCGCACGTCTTTCTAGCCAACTTGCGCCGGCTGGTCGCGTCACGGCCGCGCGACAGGCCGGGGCAGCCAGCCTAAGTTGCTTTGACATCATTTTCACTCCAGGTTCGTCGTCCAGGACTTGAGCTTAAGAGCAATTTCACGTAAATTACCATCGATGGTAATAAAATGGGAGAAGGTAAAACTAGCATGGACTTCCGGCAAAAAGTTGTATTGATCACCGGCGCTGGCCGCGGCATCGGCGAGGAGATCGCCCGCCAACTAGCCCACGAAGGCGCGCGTATCGCGATCGTCGATATCGACGAAGAGCGTGCACTGGCCGTCGCCGAATCGCTCCCGCCAAGCGGTAGTCAACACGCGGGGTTCCAGTGCGACGTAACCGACGCGGCTGCTATCGGCCGTGTTCGTGCAGAAGTGTTGTCCCGATTCGGCAGCGTTGACCTGTTGATCAACAACGCGGCCGCGCAGCAATTCGGCCCTGGGGATATAACGGCCGTCGACCTTGATCGCTATCGGCAGTCGTTCGAGATCAATGTTCTCGGCGACGTTCGCATGGTC
>Ga0255336_101078_pt1 | contig 24819 bp, 19 predicted proteins | sample MeOH1_35cm_T3_17_FD_189102 | JGI IMG/M metagenome (GOLD analysis project Ga0255336, IMG submission 189102) | Sandy soil microbial communities from University of British Columbia, Vancouver, Canada - MeOH1_35cm_T3_179 | ecosystem: Engineered > Artificial ecosystem > Sand microcosm > Unclassified ...
TCACTACATCTCTTTGTTGTGTGACATCTTCTGCATAGTCGTTAAGGCTGTCGTTCTCTAAAAATCCGCGCCACCGCCGCCCGATCTCCCGCCGCCAAAACCGCCGAATCCCCCTCCGTCGCCACCACCCCCGCCCCAGCCATCGCGGTCATCTCCACCTCCACGGTAGCCGCCTCTTCCGCCGCCTCCCATCAGGCTGCCCAGCAGGAAGAAGATCAGCCCAAGGTTCCCGGTCTTCGCCAGGAAGAACAGCAGGAGCAGGATTGCGCCGCCGCCCAGCAGAATCTGAGTCAGGCTAAGCTGAACAGGTTCCTCCCGCACTACCTGCCTTCGGTACTGATGAGCGGGCAGAGTCAGGGTGACTCCGGCGTCCTGGGCAATAATGCCGGCGAGCTGCCGAACTCCCAGCGGAACGGCGGTGTTGTAATCTCCCTGGTTTGCCGCAGGGACCATCGAGCGGCCGATATCCCCGACCTTGGCATCGTTCAGAATACCCTCGAGGCCATATCCCACCTCGATGCGGCCACGCCGGGGAGTCATCACCAGCACCATCAGCACTCCACGATCTTCCTTGTTGCCGACGCCCCACTTGTCTTCCAGCTCCGTGGCAAACTCCTCGATCGTCTGGTCATTATCGAGGGTCTTTATAGTAACGACCGCGATCTGGGCGTGCGCCTGCCGGTCCACCTGTGTACACAGCATCTCCATCTCCTGCTTGGTGGAGGGAGAGAGTACACCGGCGAAGTCGCTGATATATCCGGTTGGCGCTGGGAGAGACTTTACCGACTCGGCGACGAGCGCCATCGGCAACACAAGCAGAAATACAACTCCCAGCCATCGCGCAATACGGCTCATCGTTCGCCTATTCTACGCTTGCGTGAGAAGCGCAGCATTAACTACTGCGTTGGAGGAGTTGTTTGCGAGGGCGCTGTCGGTCTGGGACCACGGCCGGGCATAGTGATTCCCCTCTCGTGCGCCATCCTGTCCACAAGAATCATGTGCTGTCGAATCATACGAGCCCCGTTGTCGGCGGCGGTCCGTAACGCAGTCTCGCTCGTGGTGTTGGAGGCGATGCGAAACTCATGCAGATTCTTGTGGTGATCCTTCATCATGTAAGCGATGTACTCCTTATCGAACTCTTCTCCGGAGAGAGCGCTCAATTTGTCGTACTCAGCTTTATCGTCCTTTCCCATCTTTTTGGGCAGCATCATACCGATCGAGTCAGCGACCTCCGCAAGATCGGCATTCAACTTGGTGTGTTCCTCCACCATCTTCTGCCCGAACTCTTTAACCTCGCTGCTTTCCCCTTTCTCCACGGCGAGTTTTCCGAGCTCGATCTCGGCAAGGCCGCCTTCGGTAGCCTCGCGCAGGAACATCTTGTCTTTCATCTGTTGCCCGGTATCTCCCGGGGCTCCACTGGAGTCCTGCAACGAGGTCGTGGGAGCTTCTACATGTCCCGGTTGATTAGGCTGGGTCTGGGATGCGGGTGGCATCCTCGTCGTGTCGGTTTGGCCAGAGAGTTGGGATGCAGTGGCGAAGATGGAGCAGAACACAATCAATGGGAGAACAGTCGGTCTCATAGTAGGTCCCCTTCGGCGGATCATTCTATTCCTACGCGGTCCGCTTGTATCGTATCTCTTCTTGTTTCGTTTACAACCTGCCTCCGATGGTTGCCCGAGCCTTGCTCCAAACGCTGTATTCTTTCTGAGGAATGGAAAAGACAATCGAAAGCAGCCTTACGTCGACCGCCTCGGATAACGCCAAGCCCACAGCCGCCGTATCCGTGTCAGCCCCTGTTGCACGCCGCGAACCTACCCCTACGACGTTGCACGGCCAGACGCTTGAAGACGACTACCGCTGGATGCGCAATAAGGAGTCAGCCGAGGTCCTCGAATATCTCGAAGCTGAGAATGCCTACACGGCCGCCGCGATGAAACCCACCGAGCAGCTGCAGGCGAAGCTCTACGCCGAGATGCTTTCCCACATCAAGGAGACCGACGAGTCCGTTCCCTTCCGCGAACGCGGATGGTACTACTACACCCGCACGGTCGAAGGCAGCCAGTACCCGATCCACTGCCGCAGAAAGGCCGTCGGCGAGACGTATGACGCCACGCAGCCGGAACAGGTCATTCTGGATGTCAACCAACTGGCTGAAGGCCAGGCCTTCATGTCCGTCGGCGGCATGAGCGTAAGCCCGGATGGAGAGAAGCTGGCCTACTCGACCGACAACACAGGATTTCGACAGTACACGCTGCACGTCCGCGATCTGACCTCAGGTGCAGAGCTTCCGGACACGGCAGAACGGGTTGGCTCCTTAGTCTGGGCCGCAGATTCGCACACGCTGTTCTACACCACCGAGGACGAGGTCACGAAGCGCCAGGATAAGCTCTTCCGGCACCGCCTGGGTGATGCTGTCTCCTCCGATGCGTTGATCTGCGAAGAGAAGGATGAACGCTTCAACATCGGCGTAGGCAAGACCCGCGATGGGAAGTACCTGATGCTGGAGGCCGGAAGCCACACCACAAACGAGTGCAGCTACCTCGATGCCACGACCCCCGGTGGAGTCTTCCTCGTCATTGCTCCCCGCATGGATGAGCAGGAGTACTACGTCGATCATCGCAACGGGCTGTTCTACATCCGGGTGAACGACACGGGAAAGAACTTCCGCGTTGTTACCGTGCCGGTGGACGGAGGCGGCCGCGAAGAGTGGAAGGAATACCTCGCGGAGGACAAGGAAGCTCCACTTGAAGATTTCGACGTATTCGACAGATTCTGCGTTATTTCCAAACGCGAAGAGGGGCTGACCTCCCTCTCGGTCTCGCGCTTTGCTGAAGACGGGAGCCTTGAGGCTGTCCAGAAGATCGCCTTCCCGGAGCCGACCTACACAGCAATGGGCCACATTAACCGCGAGTTCGTGACTACGAAGTTCCGTTACAGCTACCAGTCGCTGGTATCACCGGCTTCGGTCTACGAGTACGACGTTGTTACAGGTGCATCGCAACTGCTGAAGGAGCAGGAGATTCCCGGCGGCTTCGACCGTGCCCGCTATGCCTCCGAGCGGCTCTGGGTGACAGCATCAGACGGTGTGCGCGTGCCCGTATCTCTCGTCTACCGGCGTGATCTGTTCCATAAAGACGGGACCGGTCCGCTCTACGTCTACGGATACGGCTCGTATGGCTATCCCCTTCCAGTGGGGTTCAGTCCCGCGCGGCTTTCTCTGTTGGACCGCGGGCTGGTGCTGGCCTACGCTCACATCCGCGGCGGCGGCGATCTGGGCGATGCCTGGCACGATGCCGGCAAGATGATGGTAAAGCGCAATACCTTTACCGACTTCATTGCCGTAGTCGAGGCGCTCGTCGCTCAGGGCTACGGCGCGAAGGACAGGGTGGCAATTGAAGGTGGAAGCGCGGGCGGCCTGCTGATGGGCGCCGTCGTGAATGAGCGCCCCGACCTCTTTAGCGTAGTGCTCTCCCATGTTCCCTTCGTCGACGTGATGAATACCATGCTCGATGCCTCTCTGCCCCTGACCGTCGCCGAGTACGAGGAGTGGGGTAATCCGAACGAGCCGGAAGCATTCGCCTACATGCGCTCGTACTCGCCTTACGACAACCTGAAGCCGGGCAATTACCCGGCGATGCTGGTGAAGACCAGCCTGAACGACTCGCAGGTAATGTACTGGGAGCCCGCAAAGTATGTGGCAAAGCTGCGGACATTGAAGAAGAACGATGCTTCCCTGCTGCTGCATATCAACATGGACGCGGGGCATGGCGGGGCATCGGGACGTTACGACTACCTCAAAGAGATTGCATTTGACTATGCATTCCTGCTGCGGGAGCTGAGGGTCGAGGGATAAGGATTCGCTGTAGTAAGAAAAATACAGGGATTTTCTCCGCCTCGGCTCAGAATGATGTGGCGGGGAGAACTCTGTCCAGGACACCGTGACGGGTTGCGAAGCTAGACCTTGGAGGTCTCGGGCTCCTCAACCTTGTCACCTTCGCCGGGAGCGAGGAAGAGGTTCGTCTCAAGGCCGTGCTGACGGGTGTAGAGGTCGTAGTAGCGGCCTCCCAGCGCGTAGAGCGACTCGTGGGTTCCGCGCTCGACGACGTTTCCTGCTTCGATGACAAGAATCTGCTCTGCCCTGCGGATGGTCGAGAGACGGTGCGCAATGACGAAGGTCGTTCTTCCCTTCATCAGGTGGTTCAGACCTGCCTGAATCATCGCCTCCGACTCCGAATCCAGCGAGCTGGTGGCCTCGTCGAGGATAAGGATGCGGGGATCGGCAAGGATTGCACGTGCGATCGAGAGCCGCTGCCGCTGGCCACCGGAGAGCTTCACACCACGCTCGCCGACGATGGTCTCGTATCCCTCTTGGAAACGCTCTGCGAACTCGTCTACGCGAGCGATGCGGCAGGCCTCTTCAAACTGCTCTTCGGTTGCCGTGGGATGGGAGAAGAGGATGTTTTCGCGGATCGTTCCGTCGAAGAGAAAGGTCTCCTGAAGCACCACTCCCAACTGGCTCCGATAGCTTGCCAGCTGCACCGTTGCAAGATCGACGCCATCGACCAGCACCTGTCCCGTCGTGGCCGTGTGGAAGGCGCAGACCAGCGAGATGATGGTCGATTTGCCGGAGCCCGACGAACCGACGAGCGCGGTGACGGTGCCGGGATGCGACTCGAAGCTGATGCCGTGCAGAACCTCCTTGCCCGGCTCGTAGGAAAAAGTTACGTCCCGGAAAGCGACCTCGCCCCGCAGAACTCCCAGTTCCCGGGTCCGGCCAGGTTCGTCGTCCTCGGTCTGCTCCCCCAGCAACTCGGCGGTACGATCAAGTCCAGCCGCAGCCTCGGTAAGCTGGGTTCCAATGGAGACCAGTTGCACGATGGGGGCGATCATGAAGGCGAGGAACATCACGTAGGTGACATAACCGCCTGTCGTCAGCTTGCCCGAGATCACCTGATGGGCTCCCAGATACATCACCAACGCGCCGACGACTCCCAGCACGACGGTAGACGCCAGAGACATCAGGGACTGCGCAGTAAGAGAGGAGATGACATTATCGAGCAGCCGGTGAGCCCCTGCCGCAAAGACCCCGGCCTCGCTGTCCTCGGCATGGTATCCCTTGATCACGCGAACTCCGCCCAGAGATTCCGTGAGCCGACCCGTCACCTCGGAGTTGATCTTCGACCTCTCCCGGAAGATCGGGCGGATCGTCTTGAAGGCGCGTTGGAGGATAAGGCCAAAGATGACCAGAATGACGAAGGTGACCAGCGTCATCTGCACACTGAGATGAATGAGATAGCCGAAGGCGAACAGCGCCGTGAGCAAGCCGCCGAGGAAGTCGATGATACCGGTACCGATCAGATTGCGGATACCTTCGACGTCCGTCATGATGCGGGAGACCAGGGCCCCCGTCCGGTTGGCGTCGTAGAAGGCGACTGGAAGCCTGCCGATGTGCTTCTGCGCTTTGATGCGCAGCTCGGCGATAAGACGCTGCCCTTCCTTGGACAACAGCTGCGTCAGCGTAAACGACGTGATGCCCTGCAGGATGGTAGCGACGACCACGACGCCGATGATCAGGGGGAGCTGATTCAACATGTGCTTCCCCATGACATTGTCGATCAGGTACCGGGTCGAAGCTGGCAGGATAAGGCCGCTGGCCCTGTTGATGATCATCAGCAGGAAGCTGCCACCCAGCAGCAACCGCCGCGGTTTCATGAGCTTCCACATCTCAGGAAGCACACGGTTCAGGTTTGGCTTTGTTCTCTCTTGCGGCTCAGATGAACTGCGCGAGCCACGGGATGGACGATCTGCAGCTTTCATCCCGGTAGCTCCGAAGCTGGAGGGTCCAATCGAAGGCATCTTATGGGCAGTGTACGCCTTCCGGGGATTTGCGGCTCGCGTGGCCGTGGTGTCGTCGCAGAGATGGCAGTGTTCATCCATAAAACACCTGAAGCTTAGTGGAACTAGCTGTTGCGTCTTACCCGAGCATTAACGAACGAGCGTACGCAGAACAGGACATAGATCAGGCAGAGCAGAGACATCGCAGCCTTTTCGAGAACGGCAACAGGATGCGGATACTCCGTGCCATGCGACATACGCACCGCCTGAATGTCGGCGGAGATCGTTCCCAGGAAGGCCAGCAGGGCCACCGTAACCGAGATGTGCATCCACAGCATCCGCTTCTTCGGGTCGGACGTGTTCGCCAGGACGCCAAAGATTACAAAGACCACTCCCACGCCCGACGGGATCAACGCGGTAGGGTGAGCGCTTCCGGTCGAGACAAAGCCGATCAAACCCAGCAGAATGAGCAGGACGCCAAACACGATAGTCAACTTCGCCATAGACAAAACGCTCCTTCGAGATCACTTCGATCCTGAACTCTCAGAATACCTGATCGGCGCTTTGCCAAAGCAGACCGCGGAGGACTAAGCTGCTGAGCTATTCGAGGCCCTGCCCCGGGCAAATTCGTTCCCACCCCCAACTCAGGAGACAGCCCATGAGCGAACTGGCAACAAAAGTCAGCGCAGTTCTGAGAAACAAGAGGCGAAGTGACATATGGTCCACTGCACCGGACACCTCGGTCTACCAATGCATGGAGATGATGGCCGAAAAGGAGGTAGGTGCTCTGCTCGTTATGCAGGACAACGAGCTGGTAGGCATCATCTCCGAACGCGACTACGCACGCAAGGTGATCCTGCAGGGCAGATCGTCGAGAGAGACCAGGGTCTCGGAGATCATGAGCGCCCCGGCCCTGTGCGTCTCTCCTTCCCACACGGTAGGAGATTGCATGATGATTATGACCAAAAACCGTATCCGCCATCTCCCCGTTCGAGAAGGCGCGAAGGTGACCGGATTGGTCTCCATCGGGGACCTTGTGAACTGGATCATTACCGAGCAGGAGGAGACGATCCGCCATCTGGAGGCTTACATCTGCGGACGCTGATGGAACCTATGACGCCGCCAGCTTCCTGATCACGGCCACAACCTCTTCCGGCTTCCATTCGTTGCTTGGATACCACGCCGCGATCTTGCCACTCTTGTCGATCACTACGGTGGAAAGGGAGTGATTGAGGGTCTTGTTCTCGCCGTCGGTCACACCCACGCCAAAGAACTGCGTCACGCTATCGAGATCCTTCTTCGCAGGCGCAGCGAAGTCCCAGTGGGAGAAATTCTCCTTGGTGTAGTTGCCCGTATAGGCTCCGCCGTAGCTGCGTAAGACGGCGGGGGTATCGTAGGTGGGATCGAAGCTGATGCTGAGCAGGTGGGTCTTGCCGTAGAGAGCGGAATCTGTCGCCAGCGTCTTATCGATCTCGGCAAAGTTATGGCTCATGCGCGGGCAGTAGTCCGCCAGCGGGCAACGCGTGTAGATGAAGGTCGCGACCAGCACCTTTCCTCGAAACTGTTCGAGGTGGATCGTGCGGCCGCTCTGGTTCAACATCCGGAAGTCGGGGACCGCGTCGCCAACCTGTGGGACATGGTACTGCACCGCCGGTTTGTAGTCGGGGCGAGCCTGAGCGATCACCACGATATTGTCGAGCTGGGGGGCGCGAAATCCTGCGGCATCCTCCCTCACCAGAATGGTCGCCGTAATGCGGTCTCCGGGATGCAGCTCGCTCACGATACTGGGATCTTTCAGCTTGTACGGCATCGTCATCGCTTCCATGAAGCCGGGGACAGCCTCATGGTCCAGCGTCACGTGGGTCGCATCCGTACTGACGACCGTTCCACGAACAGAAAAGCTCTTCTCCGGATACTTTTTAGCAGCATCCGAAGACGTACTTTGGTGGCAACCGACGAGAGAGAGGCCGGGAAAGACAAGCAAAACGGCGAAGAAGAAAACAATAGACTTCCGGGGCACGAAGCAGACTCCTGTATTGATGATACTTCTGTCGCATCCGGGCGTCTTCCGAGGTTCTTTTTTCCAGCGGGGTTCAGCGTATAACCAAAGGTATGGACGCGACGGAACTCCTTGTAGAGCTTCCCCAACCGATCGCCGACGCGCTCGACCGCGGAGCCACTGTGGTAACGGCGAATCAGCGAGCCGCCCGCACCCTGCGGTATGTTTTCGACCAGCAGAACCTCAGGTCGGGGCGGAGCCTCTGGCAACCGGCTCCGGTGTACCCCTGGGACGCATGGGTCTCCGATCTGTGGCAGAGTCTCCTTGTCGCGGGCGAAGCCTCGGAGCTGCTGCTGAGCCGAGCCCAGGAACACACCTTGTGGCGCAGTATTCTGGCAGCGGATACGGAGCTGGCGACGAGCCTGCAGTCTCCGGACTCACTCGCAGAGCTGGCCGCCGATTCATGGCGTCTTCTGGCTCGCTACAACGGGCAGCAGCAGATGCGCACGCGCGGCTCCTGGAGCAGCTCGGAGACGAAGGCGCTTCAGCGCTGGGCGGAAGAGTTCGAACGCCGCTGCCGCGCGCAAAGGCTTTTGCCTCGGGCCTCGCTCGAAGACACGCTGCGAAAGGCCGTCAGTGAAAGACGTCTTCGCCTGACCGAGCCGATTGCGCTTACGGGCTTCGACGAACTTACTCCGGCACAGATAGGACTCGTTGAAGCGATTACCGCATCCGGCGTTCACGTCGAGCAGCTTCGAGTTGTCCTCCCTGCCGCACACAGAGCTCTTGTCCAGGCGCAGGACGATACCGAGGAGATTTACGCCGCAGCACGGTGGGCGAGATCTTTTCTCGCAGAAAGATCTGCAGCTCAGATTGCAATCATTGTCCCGTCGCTCGATGATCGCCGCAGTACAATCGACCGTAGCTTTCGCGAGGTGCTGGCCCCCGAGTTAGAAGATATTCAAGCTCCAAACCATAGAGCGCCGTACGAGTTCTCTCTCGGAGTCCCCCTCGCTGAGACTCCCCTGGTGCGAGTCGCCCTCGATCTTGTGCGATGGGTTCACTTCCCATTGTCGGTAGAGCGCGTGAGTGCGCTGCTCGTCTCACCCTTGTTCGCGATGAACGAATCCGAACGCAGCCATCGTGCCGCCTTCGATGTATTCGAGCTTCGCAGAGCAAAGCTTCTATTGCCGGAGATCTCGCTTCCGTGGCTTACGAGTGCAATTCGCCGCTCGAAACGCAGGCCTCAGCTCGCGCGACTTCTCGATGCCCTCGAAGCGATGGTTCACATCGGCACAATCCCTGCCTCGGAGCGCCGTACCCACACCCTATGGTCAGATTCCATCCGCGAGCTGCTGCAGGTAGCGCGATGGGGGAGAGGTACCGGCGAAGACAGCATCGAGTATCAAACACGGCAGAAATGGGAGAGTGCTCTCGATGAGCTGGCGACTCTGGACTTCGATGGATCGCGCGTCACGCTGGAGCAGGCAGTCCACGAACTTGAGCGCATCGTGAAGCAGACGATGTTTGCTCCGGAATCTCATCGTGCCCCCATTCAGGTGATGGGCCCGCTCGAAGCCGCAGGCAGCAGCTTCGACGCAATCTGGTTCCTCGGCGCTGGAGACCTTGGGTGGCCGCTAAAGAGCTCTCCCAGCCCTATGCTTCCCTGGCCGCTGCAACGTGATCTTAAGATTCCAGGCACCGACCCCGCCATTGATGAGGCTCGTGCACGGCAGATTACGGAACGAATCGCGGCCAGCGCCCCTACTGCTCTCTTCAGCTACGCGATGGAATCCAGAGAGGGAGTGCAACGGCCATCGCCTCTTCTGCGTTCGTTGCACCTTGAGTCGATCCCTCTTGAACAAATCGCACCATCGCTCCCTGAAGCCGAAGTCATTACACTTGAGGAGTTCTCCGACACTGCATCGATCTCTCCTCTTCCCGATCACGCCGTCCTCGGCGGCGCGGAGATTCTCAAGCTACAGGCGGCGTGCAGCTTCCGCGCCTTCGCCGAACGCCGTCTCGGCTCGGCCGAGCTTCGTGAGATCGAGCTGGGCATGGATGCCGCCGAACGCGGAAGCATCGTGCATCGTGTGCTCGAGCACTTCTGGAAGAACACGGAGTCGCAGGCGATATTGAAGGCCATGACTCGCGAAGACCGCACAGCGGCTCTGGCTCAATCTATTGAACACGGTCTACGCCGGGCTGCTGCAACCAGCACGACCGGCTGGGAGCAGGCCTACATCGACCTGCAACGGGCTCGGCTGTGGACCTTGTTGAATCCCTGGCTCGAACTCGAGCTGCAGCGTGATCCCTTCACCGTAAAGTTCAGCGAAGAAGAGTCGAGAGATGTAAACATCGGCCCGCTCCGGCTGAATATTCGCGTCGACCGCATCGACATCACAGAGAGCGGCGAGGTCATCATCGACTACAAGACCGGCGGAGCCAAACCCTCGCAGTGGCAAGGAGACCGCCCGGACGAGCCCCAGCTGCCGCTCTACGCTGTGCTCTCGACAGCTTCGCAACCCGAGACACCTCTTGCCGACGTTGCCTTCGCTCAGATACGCGCGGGGAAAGAGATGGCCTTCGAAAGCTTCAAGACAAAGATCACCGCCGAGAAGCAGGCCAGCAAGAATCTGAGGGTCTCCTTTGAAGATCAATTGATCGAGTGGCGCAGAGTGCTCGAAGATCTCGCCGAGGCCTTCCATCGCGGTGAAGCCAGAGTCGATCCGAAGAACTATCCCCAGACTTGCGCTCATTGTGCGCAGCGAATTTTATGCCGGCTGAACCCCGCAGCCTTTGATGAGGATCTTGATGAAGAAACGGCCTTCGACTCAGCAAATGGGTGAGCTGTTCGCCTTTCCGCCTGAGCCCGAAAAGATCGAACCGCCGCCCGCACAGCCACCCGATCGCCACGAACGCGAGCGCGCGCTGGATGTCACGCGGTCGTGGATCGTCGAAGCCCCGGCGGGCTCCGGCAAGACCGGCCTGCTGATTCAGCGTTACCTGAAGCTGTTGGCGTTACCGGGCGTCGAACAGCCGGAGCAGGTGCTGGCAATCACCTTCACCCTGAAGGCCACCGGAGAGATCCGAGAGCGCGTGCTCGAACAACTGGACCGCGTTTTGGCTCCCGACAACGCACAGAATGACTTCGCGCGCGAGACACGCGCACTCGCTCTCGCCGTGCTGGAAAAAGATCGTGCCCTCGGCTGGAATCTTCTCGAACATCCACGACGACTCAATGTGCGCACCATCGACTCTGTCTGCGCAGAGATCGCACGCAGCCTCCCTGTCCTCTCCGGCAACGGTGCGCTCTCCCCTGTCGAAGACGCCTCCCCGCTCTATCGGCTTGCGGCGGAGCGCACGCTCATGCAGCTTGGCAGCAACGATGCCGCTTTGAGCGAGGCACTCCGACTCATTCTTCTGCACCGCGACGGCAACCTTGCTCAGGTACGCGATCTATTGGCTGAGATGCTCTCGCTACGCGACCAATGGGCCCGGCTCGTTCCACTCGGCCGGATGCTTCAGGAAGAGTATCTCGATCACACGGTCCTGCCGCAGATCGAACGCGTGCTCGCCGACGCCATCTGCCTTGAGCTCACGAAGCTCGCGCGCATCATGCCGGTCCCCCTGTTGCATGATCTCTCAACGCTCGCAGGCGAACTCGGAAGCAACGAGAGTAATAACGCTGAGCCCTCCCCCATTCGCATCTGCGCCGGCGTCTTTCGCGCTCCGGGTGAGACCGCTGACGATCTCGAACACTGGCAGGCTCTGGCACACCTGCTGGTGAAGCCATCGGGAGGATGGCGTTCAGGCTTCAATCGCAATCACCTTGGCTTCATCCCCGACAAAGTTCAGGTAGCGCGTCTACGCGAAATCGTCGACCAGCTTCGCGACCGAGACGATCTCCTCAAGGCCGTCGAAGGCGTTGCCGCTCTACCTCCTGCGAAGTATCCCGAGGAACAGTGGCGCGTCGCCAAGGCACTCTTCCGCGTTCTCTATCGCGCGCTGGCCGAGCTTCAGGTTGTCTTCGCCGAGCGTGGCGAATGCGACTTCACAGAACCCGGCCTGGTCGCCCGCTCTGCGCTCCGCACCGAAGACAGCGTACTCGAAGCTGCCTCGGGAACACAGCTGCAGCACATCCTCGTCGATGAGATGCAGGACACATCGACAAGCCAGTATGAACTGATCGAACTTCTTACGCAGGGATGGGATGGTCGCAGCCAGACGGTCTTCCTCGTCGGAGATCCCAAGCAGTCGATCTATCTCTTCCGGCAGGCTCGCGTCGAACGTTTCATCCGCACCATGCAGCAGGAACATCTGGGAGAGATTCAGTTAGGCTGTCTTCACCTGACATCAAACTTCCGTTCGCAACGAGACCTTGTGCGCTCATTCAACGATGATTTCGCAAAGTTATTTCCGCGAACGATCGACGAAGAGCGGCCGGAAGAGGCTCCTTACGTGGCAGCCGAGCCCGTTCGCGAATCGTCTCCGCAAATCAGCCAGAGCATCGTGTGGCATGCGCAGGTCGTGCCCTCTGACGCTACGCTCGAAGAGAGAAGACGCACCCGTCGCAGGCTGGCGAGACGTGAGGCTACCGAGGTCCGCAGAATTATCGAGGACTGGCGTTCCCGGCCTCTCCCCCAGGGAAGATCTTCACCCTGGAAGATCGCTGTTCTGGTTCGCAACCGCGCCCACCTCGACGAGATCGCTGCGGAGCTGAAGCTCGATCGTTCAACAAGCCCCATTCCGTTCCGCGCAGTCAATATCGAATCTCTGGATGAAAGACCTGAGGTCCTCGATCTATTCGCTCTCACCCGCGCTCTGCTCCATCCCGCGGATCGCACAGCATGGCTGGCAATTCTGCGAGCGCCATGGTGCGGCCTTGAGCTCGCAGAGATTCATGCACTGGCCGGAGCCGACAGCTCTGCGATGTTCGAAAAGACAGTGGAAGAGCTCGTCCTAGAGCGAGGTCAGGATCTCAGCGAAGAGAGCTGCCAGAGACTGGCGAGGATATGGCCGATTCTGCGCTCTGCAATCGCGCAGCACTCAAGGCTTCCCCTTGCCGAATGGATCGAGCGAACCTGGCGCTCTCTGGGAGGGGACGCCCCACTCACCAAGGAACAAAGAACGAATGCCAGAAGATACTTCGAGCTTCTGGACGAACTCGCCAGTCGCGGCGTCATTGACCTGATGCAGCTTCGTCTTCGCCTCCGGTCGCTCTATGCGGAGTCTTCCGCTACTCCCGGCGCCGTTGACCTCATGACCATCCACGGAGCCAAAGGCCTGGAATGGGACATCGTTCTTGTTCCCGGCCTCGAAAAGCGCAGCCGCACCAGCCGCAGCCGTCTGCTCACCTGGAACGAGATCGCCTCTCCCGACGAGTTGGCCGCTCGAGTGCTCCTGGCCCCCATCGTCGGCAAAGGCCGCGACTCCGAGGCGCTGAACCTCTGGCTCAACCGCATTCAGCGATCGCGCGAAGATGCAGAGTACAAGCGGCTCTTTTACGTGGCCTGCACACGCGCACGCGAAGAGCTTCACCTCTTCGCCTCCCCCGAACGAAGGCAGGACGGAGCCATCAGGCAAAATCCAGGAAGTCTGCTGCAGGCCGCGTGGCCGGCGGCGGAACGGCACTTCGTCGATATTCAGGCGGACTCAAAACCGCTGATCGCTCCCGTGATTACTATGCCCGTCCCGGTCGATAACCTTATTCTGCCGAGCCTCGCGGCGGAGAGCGAGGAGCCGAAAGCGGCTATTCTGCACCGTCTGCCTCTGGACTTTGCGCCATCAAGACGGTTTCAATCGGCCATACCTCTCTCCGCCGCGCCTGATGCCCCCACCACCCCCAGGTTTGAGCGGCCAGAGGGTTCTTTTGAGGCTCGCGCCTTCGGCAACGCGGTCCATCTCTTCTTCGAAGCCCTGGCCTCGCGGCTGGACGGCAACTCCGATCCTAAGACGCTTGCCGAACAGGTAAAAAGCTGGACACCACGAATCTCCGCTGTGCTTCGCAGCAACGGGCTCTCCTCCCACGCGGTCGAGCGTATCGCGCCGCAGGTGATGCAGGCTCTCGACAATGCACTTCGTGACGCTGCCGGTCTATGGGTGCTGAACGCACACAAAGAAGCCTTCAGCGAGCATGCCCTCATCTCGTGGGAAGAGATACGCTCAAGCGTTCGCCTCGACAGAATCTTTCTGGCCGGCCCCGAACCCTTTGCCACCGGCGATGACTATCTCTGGATCGTCGACTACAAGACGACGCAGCATTCGGGCAAGGGACAGAACGAGTTTCTCGCGCGAGAGCGCGAAAAGTATGCTCCTCAGATGGAGACCTACGCCAGAACGATGCGCGGCAACATCGATGCGGACAGAATTCGTCTGGCTCTTTACTACCCCATGCTGCCGAGCCTGCTTTGGTGGGCCCCCAAAGCGAATGACTGAACTTACGGTGCAGGTGTTATGTGATGGCGAACGTCAGCACCGCGTACCCAGAAGATGACATCCTCCGCGATATTGGTCGCATGATCGCCAACGCGCTCCAGATTACGCGCAATGATCAGCGCATTTAGAGACTGCGGAGTCAGATCGGGCTTTTCTTTGATGAGCGTGCTTAACGCGTAATACGCGGCATCGTTCATCTTATCGACCTGATTGTCCATCTCGAAGACCGAATCGGCCAGCTCGGCATCGCCCTCGATGAAGGACTGAAGAGCCTTGCGCACCATGGCCGAGGCCAGCTCAGCAAGCTTCGGGATATCAACCGGAAGGTCGATATTGGCAAAGGCTCCCATCTCTCGCACACGAATTGCGATATTTACCGCCTGATCGCCCACGCGCTCCAGATCGGCGTTGATGCGAATCACCGAAAGGATAAAGCGCAGATCGATCGCCATTGGCTGTTCCATCGCCAACAGGTCAAGCGCCATCTGATCGATCTCACGCTCAAGGCGATTGATCGCAGGCTCGGAGTGCAGCACCAGCTCACATATGCTCAGATCACGAGTTCGATAAGCCTCGATCGACCGTTGAATAGCCTGCTCGGCCATTCCTGCCATGACCAACAAGCGCTCTTTCAGATCGTCCAGGCTCTGATGAAACTTCACCCTCATTAACCAAACCTCCCGGTGATGTAGTCCTCCGTGCGCTTGTCTCGGGGGTTGGTAAAAATCTTATGCGTCGAATCGAATTCGACCAGCTTGCCATTTAAGAAGAAGCCCGTATTCTCTGCCACGCGCGCCGCCTGCTGCATGTTGTGTGTGACGATCACAATCGTATATTGACTCTTAAGCTGAAAGATAAGGTCTTCGATCTTCGAAGTCGAGACCGGATCGAGCGCCGAAGCCGGTTCGTCCATCAACAGCACTTCAGGATCCACCGCCAGCGCGCGCGCGATACACATACGCTGCTGCTGACCGCCGGAGAGAGAGGCTCCCGACTTCTTCTTCAGGTCGTCTTTCACCTCTTCCCACAGTGCTGCCTGCTTCAGAGAGCGCTCCACCGTCTCGTCCAGAACGCGGCGGTTGCGAAAGCCGTTCAGCTTCAAGCCGCTGATCACGTTGTCGTAGATCGACATGGTGGGAAACGGATTGGGGCGCTGAAAGACCATGCCGACGCGACGGCGAATCTCCACCGGAGACGCCTCACGGTAGATATCGACCTCTCCCATCTTCACCACGCCGGTCGCGCGGGCAATAGGATTCGTCTCGTGCATACGGTTCAGGCAACGCACAAAGGTTGACTTGCCGCAACCCGAAGGTCCAATGAGAGCGGTCGCATGATTGGCCGGAATATGCAGGTTGATGTCCTGCAACGTATGCGTCGAGCCATACCACGCGTTCAGATCTTCGACTTGAATGCCGACTCCCACTAACTTCCTCCCTTTAGCACGCCACGGTTGGCAAAGATTCGGACGAGCGTCACCGAAACCATAATAAGAACGATAAGAACCAGCGCCCCGGCCCACGCCAGTCTGTGCCATTCATCGTAAGGCGAGATTGCGTAAACAAAGATCTGCAACGGAAGAGCGGCGATCGGCTCGTTCAGCCTGAAGCTCCAGAACTGGTTGCCGAACGCGGTGAATAGCAGCGGCGCCGTTTCACCAGCTACGCGCGCAAAGGCCAGCATACAACCGGTAATAATGCCGGGCGATGCCGTTCTCAAGCTCACCGAGACTGCCGTGCGCCACTTGGGCACCCCCAAACCTAACGCCGCCTCACGAATCGCATGAGGCACGGTGGCCAGCATCTCCTCGGTTGTGCGCGTCACCGTGGGGATCATCATGATCGCCAGGGCAATGCCTCCCGCAAACGCCGAGTAGTGATGCTGAGGCTTTACGACCGCGGAATAGACCGCAATTCCCATCACAATCGAAGGCACACCATTAAGGACATCTGCCGTGAAACGAACAGCATTTCCAAGAAACTTCCCGCGGCCGAATTCGGACAGGTACACTCCCGCAGCGATGCCGACCGGAATTCCCATCATGCTGGCCAGAGCAAGGATGGTGCAGGAGCCCACGATGGCATTCGCCATGCCCCCGCCCTCTTCACCTACAGGGGCAGGAATATGCGTAAAGAAGGCCATATTCAGAGACGACGCGCCCTTGTAGACCAGATAAAAGAGAATCGCAGCTAACGGCGCCAGCACGATGATCGTAGCCAGAATCGCAAGCCCGGTCACAATATGATCGGCAGTATAACGGCGCAGAATATTCATGCGCGAGGGCTTGCGAGGATCTCCCAGCGGCTGCATCTGAATCGGTTGTGTACTCATCAGGAGACCCTCGCCGGAGCGCCGCGTGTAACCGCCCACACCATCAGGCGGGCGATAGCATTGACGACAATAGTAACGAGAAAGAGTGCCAGACCGATCTCGATAAGAGCGCTATAGTACAGATCGCCCGTCGCTTCAGAAAACTCATTGGCGATTACACTGGCCAGCGTGTATCCCGGAGCAAAGAGGCTCCGGTGAATCTCAGGATGGTTGCCGATGACCATGGTCACGGCCATCGTTTCGCCCAGAGCCCGTCCGAGGCCAAGCATCACGGCGCCCACGATACCGATGCGCGAGTTGCGCAGAACCCCGATTCGAATCATCTCCCACCGCGTCGCCCCCAAAGCGAGCACAGCCTCACGCTGGCTGTTGGGGACGGCAGTCATGATGTCTCTCGTGAGCGATGAGATGATCGGCAGAATCATGATGGCCAGAATGATGCTCGCCGTCAGCAACCCGACACCAAAGTTGGCCCCTTCGAAGAATCCGGTCCAGCCCAGCGTCTTCAGTAGAAACGGTCCCAACGTATCCCGCATCAGCGGCACAAGCACAAAGACCGCCCAGAGGCCGTAAACGACACTGGGAATTGCGGCAAGAAGCTCCGTCAGAAAAGAGATTGGAGCGCGCAGAGGACGGGGGCAAAGCTCCGTCAGAAAGATTGCAACGCCAAGCGCCAGAGGCACGGCCATGGCAAGAGCGAGCAGCGAGGTCATCAGTGTCCCGTAGATAAACGGCAGCGCCCCAAAGTCGCCGGAGACCGGATCCCACGCCTCTCGAGTAAAGAACTTCCAGCCGAAGGCGACCTGGCTCAGGTGAGAGTTCTGGATCAAAATCCAGAAGATAAACAGAACGATGACGAATATGCTGCAGGCACACGCCAGCATCAGCGTGGCGAAGCTCGTATCAGCCAACCGGCCGCTTCCACGCGTGTTCAAAAACTCACGGACCGGAGAGATCTTCACTGGAACGGACGGTACGCCTTCCGTCGCGGGACCCATTAAGACCGTTGGCTTAACGGGCATTGGTGTGCCGTGTTCTCTTTCAATACTCATTCGACGTGAGACAATCCGATCTCAACAAAGGTTCCAGAGCGATTGTACCGGGGAAGATACGTCCGCCGCGCGTGTTCTCTCATTCAAAACACACGCGGCGGATCTTAGTTATTTAATCTCGGCGATGGTCTTGCGAACCATATCCTGAACCTGCTTCGGAAGAGCGGCGTAGCTCAATCCAGCAGCCTCGCCCTCACCATGATCCAGCATCCAACCCAGGAACTCTTTTAGCGCCTTGGTCTTTGCCGCATCCGTCGACTGCTTCGGAATCAGCAACCATGTGAAGCTGGAGATGGGATAGGAGGTCGCTCCGGCAGCATTGGTGATGGAGACGCGATAGTCGGCAGGCATCGCCTTGGAGGCGGCAGCAGCGGCAGCCGTTACACCATCGGTCGAAGCCTTCACGAACTTGCCGGATGCATTCTTCACCGAACCGAACGACATCTTGTTCTGCAGAGCGTAGATCAGCTCAACATAGCCGAACGAGTTGGGCGACTGGCGAACCATACCGGCAACGCCCTCGTTGCCCTTCTGGCCGATACCGGTGGGCCACTTGACCGAGGTATTCTTGCCGACCTTGCTCGTCCAATCCTGGCTTACCTTCGACAGAAAATCCGTGAAAATGTAGGTCGTGCCGCTTCCGTCCGAGCGATAAACCGGAAGAATCGCCTTGTCGGGCAAGCTGACGCCGGGGTTATCCTTCGCGATACGGGCATCGTTCCACTTCGTAATCTTGCCCAGATAGATATCGGCGATCACATCACCGGAGAAGTTCAGCTCTTTATTGACGCCGGGAAGGTTGTAAACCGGAACAACGGCTCCCAGAACGGTGGGGATGTGCTGCGTCTTCACCTTGGCTCCGGCGATCTGCTCATCGCTCATGGGGCCGTCAGTGGCGCCAAAGTCAACGATACCGTCGGAGACCTGGCGAATCCCGCCGCCCGATCCGATGGACTGGTAGTTGATCTTGACGCTGGGATGCTGCTGGCTGTACTCGCTGAACCACTTGGAATAGATCGGATACGGAAAAGTCGCTCCCGCTCCGTTAATATTTTGTGCGCTGGCTCCGATGGCGGCCAAGGCCAACACGCCTGCAACAATAACGTTCCTTTTCACACTTCCCCCTCGCAAATAACAACGTGTAGAACGATCCACACGCCTGTATCCAGTGTGCGGAGCAATTGTTACTACAAGGTTACACGCCAGTGAAAACGATAAAAAACACGCTAGATAGAGGCCGGCTCCACCCGCGGCAAAGTGAAGATAAATGTGCTTCCCACATTCAGCTCGCTCTCTGCCCTGATGGTTCCCCCCTGGGTCTGAACAACATGCCGGGCGATGGCCAGCCCGAGCCCGGTCCCCCCGGACTCCCGCGATCTTGCCTTGTCCACCCGGTAAAACCTCTCGAAGATCCGGGTCAGGTGCTCAGAAGCAATTCCCTGGCCAAAGTCCCGTACCCGAAACTCCACCGCCGCAGGTTCGTTCAGCTTATGGGCGCTCACTATAACCCGGCTTCGCTCTTCGGCTCGCGGCTTGCCATACTTGATCGCGTTCTCGATCAGATTGCTCAGCACCTGAACGATCGAGTCCTGGTCCGCAAAGACCTCGCACTCGGTCGTCTCGCCGATCTCCAGAACAGCCTCTTCGTCCTGCACCATCCCGCTCATCGCCTGCACCGCGTCGCGCACAAGCATATCCGCTCGAACCGGCGCTGGATGCAGCTCCTGCTCCGACGACTCCACCCGAGCCATCACCAGAAGATCCTCGGTAAGCCGATTCATGCGGGTTGCGTTTTTATGGATCGTCGTCAAAAACTCGCGCGCCTGCGGACTCAGGCTCGCCTCGTGATCCAAAAGCGTCTCGACGTAGCCCGTAATCGAAGTCAGGGGTGTACGAAGCTCATGGCTTACATTGGCGACGAACTCGCGCTGCGTGCGCTCCACCTGCTCGATCCGTGTAATGTCATGCAGCACGGCGACAGCGCCGCCCCCAGGCATGGGCGAGGCGGCGATCTCGAAGATCCGCCCCGGCAGCAGCGAGGTTGAGCGCCGTTCACTCAAGAGGCGCTCCTCCAGGGCAATCCGCATGCACTCCAGAACCTCCGGATCGCGAATCGTCTGCACCAGGGCATGTCCTATGCGAACCGCACTAGAAAACGGCGTCCCCGGAATCAGCTTCTGCATCCTCTGATTCGTCCATTGAATGCGACCAGCCGGATCGACCGCTACGACAGCATCCTGCATGCTGTCGATCATCGCCTCCAGCTCCCGTCGGCTCTCGGCGGTATCGCTCAGCACCCGCTCGACGCGGTCCGAGGCCTGCGAGATTGCGTGGGCAAGCCCATCGAAATCGCTAAAAGAGGTCTGAGGGATGGTAACGGGACCGCTCCCGATAGAGGCGGTCGCCGTCTCAAAGCCAGCAACGGCGCGGCGCGTCAATCGAGACAGCAGCGTAGCGACCGACACCCCCAGGACCAGGATGGCGGCCACTCCGGCCAGCCACCCCATCCGTCCCACAACGACAGCGAGCGAAAGCGCTACCGTAACCCAGATCAGAAAAGAGAAGAAGAGACGACGCGTCACGACCGGCCCCCTACGCCGGAACCTGCGCTGCCTTTGGAATCTCGAACCGGTAACCTGCTCCACGCATCGTCTTCAGATAGCGTGGAGTCTCAGGGTCGGCCTCAATCTTCTCCCGGATGCGGCGCACGTACACATCGACAGATCGCGGCGTCACGAACCGCGCATCTCCCCACACCGCATCGAGCAGGTGATCACGGCTGAAGACCCTCCCCGGATGCCGGGCGAGATAGTCGAGGAGACGGAACTCCGTCGCTGTCGTGGTTACCAGGTTACCGTTTACGCGAAGCTGCATCGCACCGGCGTCGATCTCTACGTTCTCGAACTTCACCACAGAAGGTGTCGTCGGACGCTCGAACCTGCGTAGTACCGCCTTGACACGTGCAACCAGCTCTCGTGTACCGAAGGGCTTTGTAATGTAATCGTCAGCCCCCAGCTCAAGACCGTGAACGCGGTCATTCTCCGCGGCTCGCGCCGTCAGAAAGATGATAGGAACCACGCTGAGGGTCGGGTTCTGGCGCAATCTGCGGCAAAGGTCCAAACCATCGCCGCCGGGCACCATAATATCCAGCAGGAACAACGCCGGAGGCTGCCGTTCGGCGTCCGGAAGTATCTGCCCTACAGTGAGATATGGGCGAACTGTGTATCCTGCACTTTCCAGGTGGTATTGCACCAGCCGGGAGATGTCGGCGTCATCTTCCAACAGAAAGATCGTCTGATTCAATGATTAACCTCAACCTAATTACGCGACGTTTCCGTCTATCAGCTTAACTTAGCAGTAGTTCAATCTTTGCTAACGTACGGTAAATCGTTGATGACTGGTGAGCCGGTAGTGCCCTACGTATACTAGCTGGGTCTGGTATATCTGAATGCACTGTTCTAATCGAACTCTGCACCTCAGCCGAATCGATTATATGGTACAGGACTCCCATCTCGTTCTCTGCATTGACGATGAGCTTATCGGGCTCAAAGTCCGAAAGATTCTGCTTGAGAGAGCGGGCTATCAGGTCCTGACCGCAGCCGACGGCACCAGCGGACTCGCGCTTTTCGAGAAAGAGCCCGTTGAAGTCGTCGTCCTGGACTACTCCATGCCGGGCATGCACGGCGGCGAGGTCGCGGGCCGCATGCGGAAGATCAAGCCACGGGTCCCCATTCTTCTGCTCTCCGCATACATTGGCTTGCCCAGTGAAGTCACCTCCCTGGTGGATCTATATATGACCAAGGGAGAAGGAGCTCCGATTCTTCTGCAGAAGCTTGAGAGCCTTCTGCAGCAACCGGTAAGTACGCCCTAGTCCAGCAGGCCTTTGACGACGTGAATCTAGCCCAGTTCAATCGAATTCTTCGACAGGCCTTCCTGCTCCCCGTCATCGCCCTGCTGATTACCGCAGGGGCTCTCTACTGGCAGATGCGGGGCGCCAACGAGACCGTCCGGCTCATTCAGGACGCCGATGCTCGCATCGCCCAGGCAGCACAGGTTGCCAAGCTCATCGTCGATCAGGAGTCCGGCCTGCGCGGCTATGAGGTCACCGGCGACGACCGCTTCCTTACCGACTTCCGGCAGGCGGAAGGACATCTCCAGCCCGAACTCGACAGCCTCGCCGCAGTCACCAGTTCGGATCCCGTCCAGCGGCACAACGTCGAAGACCTGCGCAACGGATATCAGAACTGGCACGACGCCTTTGCCCTTCCCATCATGGCCACGGTGCGCGCCGGTGGACAGGCCAACGACATCGGCCTCAACCTCTACGGCAAGACGCTGATGGACCAGGTCCGTCAGGATCTGCTGAACATCACCCGGCACGCGGAGACTCAGCGGTCGCAGCGCATCCAGCAATGGCACACTCAGGTTCGCAACATGATTCAGGCCCTGATCGCCATTGCCCTCGGTATGGGCGTGCTCATCGGACTCTTTACTCGCAGCCGGATCCATGCCGTCTCCTCCGCCTATCGCAACTCCCTCGAGGTCCTGGGCCGTCGCGCCGAAGAGCTCTTCCAGTCCGAGCAGCAGCTCCGCACCACCCTCGCCTCCATCGGAGACGGCGTAATCACCTGCGACTCCGACGGGCACATCCAGATGATGAATCCTGTCGCCTGCGAGCTCACCGGCTGGCTCCAGGCCGAGGCGGTCAACCGTCCTCTGGAAGATGTCTTCCGCATCGTCAACGAAAGAACGGGCGAGCTTCTCGAAACTCCCGTCGCCAAAGTCAAACGGCTTCGGGCTGTCGTCGGCCTTACGAACCACTCGGCACTGATTCGCAAGGATGGAAGCCGCATCCTCGTCGCCGACAGCGGAGCCCCCATTCGCGACCAGACCGGAGAGATCGTCGGTATCGTCCTCGTCTTTCGCGACATCACCATCGAGCGTCGGACGCAGGAGACCCTGCTCGCCAATGAGAAGCTGGCCGTCGCCGGACGTTTGGCCGCCACCATCGCGCACGAGATCCACAATCCTCTCGACGCCGTCTCCAACCTTCTCTACCTCATGCGCACGGGCGTATCCCCGGAAGAGTCGCGCCAGTTCATCGACATGGCCGAGAGCGAACTTGCTCGTGTCACCCAGATCAGCCGTGCCATGCTCGGCCTCTACCGTGAATCCCGTGCCCCGGTCCCCGTCGATCTCAAGGGAATACTGGAGGAGATTCTCCTCCTGATGGAGCACCGATTCCACGAGCTCAACGTGACGGTCCATACCGAGCTCTCCGGCCAGATCATCGTCGATGCCTTCCCCGCAGAGCTGCGCCAGGTCTTTACCAACCTCATCACCAATGCCGCAGAGGCAGCCAGCCCCGGCGGAGAGATCCACATCAACGCCTCCCGGCTCGACGCCTCTCAGAAATCAGTATCGGGCGCCCTCATCCTTATCTCAGATAACGGAACCGGCATCCCTGAAGAGATCCACTCACAGCTCTTCCAGCCCTTCTTCACCACCAAGGGCGAACGCGGCACCGGCCTCGGCCTCTGGGTCAGCCGAGGCATCATCAATAAACACGGAGGAAGTATCGACATCGCCAGCGACACCGGAGTCTCGTCGCACGGCACGGTCGTGACGGTCTTCCTTGCTGAAAAACCCACCATCACCGCGGGTGGAGCTTCAGAGCAGACGTAGCTGCTCCGCAACGACCTCTGCAGCCACTTCACAATCCTTGCGGCTCACATCGTAGTGCGTAACGAAGCGCACGCTGTGTGGTCCAATCGCGCTTGCCAGCACGCCCTTCTGTTTCAGCGACGCACAGAACCCGGCGGCATCGCCCTCGCCCCGCAGGCTGAAGATCACAATGTTCGTCTGAACTGCATCCAGATCGATCTCCGCGCTGGCCGCATTCGCCACTGCCTTTGCCAGCAGCTGCGCACTGGCATGATCCTCCGCAAGCCGCTTCGACATCTCGTTCAGCGCAATCAGGCCTGCGGCGGCAAGCACACCTGCCTGTCGCATTCCCCCACCCAGCGCCTTGCGGAAGATCCTCGCCCGCTCAATTGCCTTTGCCGAACCCACCAGCATCGAGCCCACCGGCGCTCCCAACCCCTTCGACAGGCAGAACATCACCGTGTCGAACCCGGCTGTCAGCTCCGCTACTCCCACCCCCAGCGCTGTCGAAGCATTGAACACCCGCGCTCCATCCAGATGCACAGGCAGACCTGCTTCTTTCGCTCCGCGCCAGACCTCCTTCAGCACCTCCAGCGAAGTCACCGTCCCACCGGCCATATTGTGCGTGTTCTCAATACAGACTAGGCCTGTCTGCTGGCGGTAGTAGATCTTCGGTCCGATAGCGCGTCGAATCTTCTCCCACGTCAGAACTCCGCGCTCTCCCTCAACGGTGCGCGCCTGGCAGCCTGAGAACGCCGCCGTCATCGCCATCTCCCAATCCAGCACATGCGATCGCGACTCGCAGATGACCTCCTGCCCATGCTCCGTGTGCAGGCGAATCGCCATCTGGTTCCCCATCGTTCCAGTGGGCACAAAGATCGCGGCCTCTCTGCCGAAGACCGCAGCGGCCTCCTTCTCCAGACGATTCACCGTCGGATCTTCTCCGTACACGTCATCGCCCACCTCGGCTTCGGCCATGGCCTTACGCATCTCCGGCGTGGGTCGTGTCACGGTATCGCTGCGCAGATCGATCATGCTGTCTCTCTCCTGGTACAAGTCTTTTTCATCTCACTCAAACGTCATGCGGCAGCTGGAATCAGCAGCCTGCTGAAGACCTCGTTCGAGGCCATGCGTCCTCGCTCCGTCAATCGAATACGATCTCCATCCCTCGCAAGCAATCCGGCATCGCACGCTTCAACGACCCCCGGCATAACCGTTGCCACCATCTCATCGCCGAACTCTGACCGAAGCGAACGCAGGCAGACTCCTTCAACAAGTCGCAGCCCGAGAAACAGCGACTCTTCCAGCGCCGCTTCCCTTCCCACCACTTCAGGCTCTTGCCTGCTCTGTCGAGGCAGGACCGACAGCAACGCCGTCTCATCGTTCATATAAGCATCGAGATCGTCCACGTTCTGAAACCGTACTGCATCTCTTCCCATCGGCAGCATCGAATGCGCATCCAGGCCGAACCCGATATACGGCAGGCGCTGCCAGTACTTC
>Ga0255336_101079_pt1 | contig 24800 bp, 21 predicted proteins | sample MeOH1_35cm_T3_17_FD_189102 | JGI IMG/M metagenome (GOLD analysis project Ga0255336, IMG submission 189102) | Sandy soil microbial communities from University of British Columbia, Vancouver, Canada - MeOH1_35cm_T3_179 | ecosystem: Engineered > Artificial ecosystem > Sand microcosm > Unclassified ...
TTAGAAAAGATGAAACCTTTATGGATTGTGTTGGGCGTGGTCGGCCTCATTATCGTCCTGCTGCTGTTCGTCGGCGGAAGTTACGTCAGCACGAAGAACACGCTGGTGGAAAAGAACGAAGCCATCAACCAGGCGTACTCTCAAGTGAACGTAGTTCAACAGAGGCGTCTCGACCTGATTCCGAATCTCGTCGCTTCGGTCAAAGGCTATGTGGCTGAGGAATCTACGATTCTTACCAATATCGCCAATGCCCGCGCCGGTGTGCTCGCAGCAGGCGGAGATCATGCCGCCAATATCGATGCCAACCGTAAGCTCGACGTTGCACTGGGGCCGTTCTTCCGGCTTCAGGAGCAGTATCCCAACCTGAAGGGTAACGATCAGTTCATGCGGCTGAACGACGAGCTGGCGGGAACGGAAAACCGCATCGCCGTTGAGCGTCAGCGGTACAACAAGGTGCTGGAGGACTACAATGTCTACGTCCGGCAGTTCCCCAACAGCATCTGGGCCGGTATGGCCGGTTTCCACTACCGCGACGAGTACTTCAGAGGGAACCCGGAGAACAGTGTCGCGCCCAAGGTCGACTTCTCAAAATAAGGCAGGAGCCGAATTGAACCTTGGCACGAAGAAAGGCCGTCGCCCATCAGCGACGGCCCTTCTTTTGTCTGGAAAGCTTACTGGGCGAACGAAGAGATAGCGCTGGCCTCGTCGTCACGCACGTCGAATACCGTGTAAAGCTTGGTGATCTGCAGCAGATCCTGAACCTTCTTGGTCAGGTTCAGCAGCTTCAGTTCGCCGCCGGCGTTTTTCACGGTGGTGAACGCGCTGACCAGTTCGCCGATGCCCGAGCTGTCGATGTAGTTGATATCGGCCAGGTTCAGCAGAACTTTCTTCTGGCCCTTGGCCAGCAGGTCGCGAACTGCGTCGCGAATGGTTACGCTGCCTTCGCCGAGGGTAATGCGGCCGCTCAGATCCAGAACAGTGACGCCGTCCACTTGGCGAGTAGATACTTTCATGCTCATGTTTTCTTTTCTCCTTAGGTCCCCGACTTCGCGGGTGTACGGTGCTTAATGAGGGTCAACTCGGTTCCAGGGTGTAATTGGCGAAAGTTTACCTCATCCATGAAGGCTCGAATCAAAAAGATGCCGCGCCCCGAGCCTCGAAGGATGTTTTCCGGCGCCAGCGGATCCGGCAGCGTATCCGGATCGAGTCCCGCGCCCTGATCGGTAATGCGAATCACCAGGTCTTCCGATGTCGTTTCAAACGAAGCAGTAATGTGCTTGTTCAGGTCGTAGGCGTTTCCATGCAATACGGCGTTTACCGCTGCCTCCCGCACCGCCATGGCGATGTAGGGAATCGTCTCCTCGTCAAAACCGGCACGCTGAGCATAATGCTCGGCGGTCTGCTCGATCTTGTTCACACTGTCCAGGGTCGAGTCCAGAGTGTAACTGACGCGGCTTGTCGTTGAGTCGGCCAAGGCTGTCCTTGAAGTTCTTGTGTGCCCGTCGTCAACGGCAGACAACAGCGATGATGGCAGTGTGCTTGTGCTTATGCCGATTGTCAAGATTGCCTCCTTCGCCGTTAGTCCATATCTGCTTCTGCCCGGTAATTCCCATAGGTCACCACCATACGCTCTTTCGCTCAATTACGTTTGAGCTAACATGCTGAAGACAGGGATGCCCTGGAAAGAAGGAATCCACTCACTTCGCCTGTTGACAGGCACTTACTCAACTTTGTTTGTATCGATATCATCATCACACGCGTGCCGTGTCTACAAGAGCCTTCGCTTGCACAGTGGATGATCGCCGAAACGACGGTCTCAAAACTCTGGTAAGCTCTCGCGAGCAACTATGACCCGGAATGGAAATCACAAGACGACGGTCTCGGCCCTTATCGGCACCCCCGTGCGCAACTCGCAGGGTGCATTGCTGGGTCGCGTCCGCGAGTTTGCGGTGCTGGCCGAGCACGATTCGTCTCGTGTTCATGGCTTCATTCTGAAGCTGTCCGGCAGTGCTTCCGATGTCCAGAGAAACATGGCAGCCATCGAGGACGTTGAACTTGCCACGAACGGCCTACGCCTGTCCCAGGGAGCTTCGCTCATCGCCCCGCCTCAGGACTCGGCGCTGGTGCTGCTTGAGCGCGACCTGCTCGACCAGCAGATCATCGACGTCCATGGCCGCAAGGTGGTTCGTGTCAACGACGTCAATCTGCACTGGGAGCTTACGCAGGAGTCGAAGCACTCTCTCCACATCTCCGAGGTCGAAGTCGGGCTTCGGGGAGCGGTTCGCCGCCTTCTCAAGGGGTTGCCCGCCAGCACAACCGAGCGGATCGCCTCCCGTTTTAGCCCCAGCCTGATTCCATGGGAGTTCGTAGACCTCATCGACCCAGCCCGTCGGGTTCGTCTCAAGGTCGATCAGGACCGCCTCTCCCAGATGCACCCGTCCGATATTGCGGACATTCTCGAAGATCTCGCGCCGCCCGAACGGCAGGCCCTCTTTGAGAGCCTTGATGAAGAGGTCGCCGCAGAGACGCTCGAGGAGGTCGAACCCCGGCTGCAGAAGTCCCTCATTCAGTCCCTCGACGACGAACATGTCGCCGGAATCGTCGAGGAGATGGACCCCGGCGCTGCCGCCGACCTGCTGGCCGAGCTACCCGAGGACAAGTCCGAGGCCATTCTCGAAGAGATGGACCCGGAGGGGCGTCAGGAGGTGGAAGAGCTGCTGGAGTTCTCGCAGGACTCCGCTGCCGGCCTTATGACCACCGAATATATCGCCCTTCCCGTCATAGCCGCGGTCTCCGATGTGCATGCTGCCCTGCGAGACTTCGAGGGTGACATCGAACTGATTACCGATATCTATCTCACAGATGGGGAGGAGCACGTCTCCGCGCTCGTTCCCATCGTAAGAATTCTGATGGCTGATCCCGGGACTTTGTTGAACGATCTTCCGCACGGACACCTCGTGACCTGCCATACGGACGCCAATGGCCGCAAGGTTGCCGAGCTGTTCGATAAGTACAATCTGCGTTCGCTTCCGATTCTCGACGAGGAGAACAGACTCGCCGGTGTCGTTCATGCGGAACAGGTTATCGCTTTGTTGAGGGAGCAGTAACGTGACAAAGCCGGTGGATCGTCGATAATCAAAACTGAATGAAGATCCTTTACGCTGCGAGCCTTTCGCCGAACGACTCCGCGATGTATCGTCTCTGGGCCCTTGAACGCCTGGGCCACCAGATCATTCCGGTAAACACCATTGCTTACAGGCCCTCCAACCCCACTGTCAGCCGCATCGTCTTTCGGCTGGTCATGGGACCCCACGTAGATCGCTTCAACCGCGACATCCTTGAGCTTGCAAAGCGTGAGCGCCCGGATGTGCTCTGGGCGGATAAATCCCTGTGGATGAAGCCCGGCACGCTCGACCAGCTTCGCTCCATGGGCATCGCCACGGTCAGCTACATGATCGACAACCCGTTCGGCCCGCGCCGAGACCCGGGCTGGCGGCTCTACATGAAGGACATCCCCCACTACGACCTCCATGTGGTGCAGCGCGACAAGAACATCGCCGACTACCGCTCCTGCGGCGCCCGGGATGTCATCAAGATCCAGACCGCGTACGAGCCGACGGTCCACTTTCCTCCTCCTGAAGGCTGGTCGGATCGTGACCGAGACCGCGATATCTCCTTTGTGGGAACCCCCTACGACAACCGCGCCGAGACGCTTACGCAGCTCTCGGATGAGTTCAACGTCGCCATCTCGGGAAACGCCCGGCAGTGGCAGCGCGCGCTTACTCCCGAGGCCTTCGCGAAGCTTTACAAGGAAGGCGAGCTCTACCAGCAGCAGTACCGGGAGGCCATCTGGCGCTCGAAGATCAATCTGAGCTTCATCACCCACTCCAACCAGGACGAGTTCGTTCACAAGAGCTTCGAGATCGCCGGCTGCGGATCTTTCCTGCTGGCCGAGCGTTCACAGGGGCATATGGATCGTTTCGTCGAGGGGGAAGAGGCCGTCTTTTTTACCGGTTATGACGAACTGGCCGCGAAGATCCGGCGCTATCTTCCCGATGAAGAGGCCCGCACGCGCATTGCGGCGGCAGGCCAGAGACGGGCATTGCGTGATGGCTACCACAACGATCACCAGGTCTCTCTGATCGTCGAGCGGGCCGAATCCATCCTTCAGGCCTTTCGCGCAAAGAGCCGTTAGGCCGGTTTACTCCCCGACGGTTACGAGCCGGATCGCCGTCAAGTTTCGCACCCAGCGCTGAGGTCTCTTCTCGGCGCTGGCCACCAGCTTGAGCTGACCATCGTCTCCCAGCGATCCACCGTCCACGCCGGTCGCGACGATCACCTCGGCCTCGTGCTCCGAGCCTTCGATCTCGGTGACGGAGTAGAGCACCCAGTACTTATCCGTCCCTTCCGCCGTGATGTAGCTGTGCAGCATCTTGCGGTGCGTCGGCATTCCGACGGCGAAGCCATACTTCGCCAGCAGATCTCCCAGAGCGACTCCTGTATAGGCCTCGTCCTTTTTGGTGTGCTCATTATGGACTTTGACCGTCTTCTGGGGCATCGCCGCAAGCTCCGCCAGGGTGACGGTTGAGGTCTTTCCATCTACGGTGAGCTTCAATTCGGTAGAGGGAGCGCCCTTCGCATGAGCATGCATCTCCTGCATGGTCTGGCTGTGCAGGGGGCAGATCCCGACAAGCAGGGCAGAGGCAAGGAGCAGGGAACGGCGTATGGTCGTCATGCGCCTATCCTAACCGGGAATTGAGCGATGCGACAGAGCCCGGGTTCGTGCAGGTTCAGGCCACGAAAAAGTGTGCAATTCCGTGTGTCGGATGGTTCTCTTCAAGGCTTGCCGATGGAAGCCACCGCCGACAGGCTATACTTAATGTCATGTCCATCGCTCGCAACGCTGCCGCTATCGCCAAGGGAATGAGTGTCACGCTCAAGGAGATGTTCCAGCCCACGGAAGTCGAGAACTATCCCGACGGCAAGGGGCCTATGCGTGGCGCGAAGTTTCAGGAGCGTTTCCGTGGCAAGCACCAGCTCCAGCGCGATGAAAACGGCCTGGAGAAGTGCGTAGCCTGCTTTCTGTGCGCGGCGGCCTGTCCCTCCAACTGCATTTACATCGAGGCGGCGGAAAATACGGCCGAACAGCGCATCTCGAGCGCCGAGCGCTACGCCAAGGTCTACAACATCGACTACAACCGCTGCATCTTCTGCGGTTACTGCGTAGAGGCCTGCCCCACCGACGCCATCACGCACGGCCATGGCTTCGAGCTGGCATCCCTCAACGCCACGACGCTGGTCATGCGTAAGGAAGACCTGCTGGTTCCGACGCATAAGCTGCCCGATGTCGTGCTCTCCGACAAGGACAAAGCCGAGTCGCTGGCCTGATTCAGGCCATCAACCACGGCGAACAGAATTCAATCTCCGCGATCCGCACCGAGCGTTGAAGCCGTATCTTCGTCGTTCGTGCCCATCGCATGACGACAGGAAGTCATGTCAACTTTTCTCGATCTTCTGAAACAGCGGGTGATGGTCTACGACGGTGCCATGGGCACCAGTATCCAGAACTACAACCTCACTCTGGATGACTACAACGGTCTCGAAAACTGCAGCGAGATTCTGGTCGTCACGCGCCCCGATGTCATTCGCGAGATTCACGCCTCTTATCTGGCCGCTGGGGCCGATGTTATCGAGACGGACTCTTTCGGCTCCTCTTCCATCGTTCTCGCTGAGTTTGATATTCCTCAGCGTGCCCGCGAGCTGAGCAGCGCTGCGGCCCGCCTGGCCAAAGAGGTCGCCAAAGAGTATTCCACTCCGGAAAAGCCTCGCTTTGTCGCCGGCTCCATCGGTCCTACGACGAAGCTCCCCTCGCTCGGCCACATCAGCTACGACGCCATGGCTGCCTCGTATCGAGAGCAGGTCGAGGCTCTCATTGAGGGTGGCGTCGATATCCTCCTCATCGAGACCAGCCAGGACATCCTGCAGGCCAAGATCGCTCTTGCCGCCTGCCACGACGCCATGAAGACCACCGGCGTCACGCTGCCCATCCAGATGCAGATCACCATGGAGGCCACGGGCACCATGCTTCTGGGCTCCGAGATCGGCGCGGCCCTCGCGGCGCTCGAGTGCTTCCGTCCGGACGTCCTCGGATTGAACTGCGCCACTGGCCCCAAGGAGATGAACGACGCCGTTCGCTTCCTCTGTCAGAACGCGGCGATGCCCATCTCTGTGCTGCCCAACGCCGGTCTGCCCCAGAACGTCGGCGGGCGAGCGCACTACACGCTCACGGCGAAGGAGCTGGCTGAGTATCATCACCGCTTCATCACCGAATACGGTGTCCGGGTTGTCGGTGGCTGTTGCGGAACCACTCCGGAGCACATCCGTGCAGTCGCGGAGGCCGTCGCCGGCGCCGTGCCTGCCGTTCGCAATCCGAAGCTGCAGAGCGTCGCCTCCAGTGCTTTTTCCTCTCAGACTCTCGAGGTGGACGGTCAGCCCGTTATCGTCGCCGAAGAGATGAACACAACCACTCGCGCGGCGGAGTTCCGCGAGATGGTTCGCAGCGGCGACTACGACGGCATCTTCACGCTCGCCAAGCGGCTCGTCAACGAAGGCTCGCAGATGCTGGACCTGTGCTGCGCCATCGTCGGCGAAGACGAGAAGGCCTACATGAACGGTGTCCTCGAGAAGATCGCCACGCGCGTTCCTGCGCCCATTCTCGTTGATTCCACCGAGGCCGACGTCATCGAGGAGGCTCTCAAGCGCATCCCCGGCAAGGCCGTGATCAACTCCATCAACCTTGAGGATGGCGAGAAGCGCACCTCGCAGGTGCTTCCGATGGCCCGTCGCTACGGCGCTGCTGTGATTGCGCTGACCATCGACGAAGACGGCATGGCGCTGACAGCAGACAAGAAGGTCGCAATCGCGCATCGCATCCACAAGCTTGCGACGGAGAAGTACGGGCTCGAATCGCGCGATCTCATCTTCGACCCGCTCACGCTTCCCATCTCCACCGGGCAAGAGGACTACCGCACCGCCGGTATCGAGACCCTTGAGGCTGTGCGACGCATCAAGGAAGAACTGCCGGAGTGTAAGACCATCCTCGGTGTCTCGAACATCTCCTTCGGCCTCAACGCCTACGCCCGCAGGGTGCTGAACAGCGTCTTCTTGAAGGAGGCTGTAGATCGCGGGCTCGACGCGGCTATCGTCAACTACGCGAAGATCTATCCGTTGTACAAGATTCCCGAGGTTGAAGTTGAGCTCGCCCGCAAGCTGATCTTCCGCACTGTCGACACCGAGCAGGACCCGCTCCAGGTTTATATGCAGTACTTCACGGGCCTCTCCAAGACCGCTGGTGCAGAGGAAGAACAGGCCATCGTCACCGACTCCATGACCGATGAGGAAAAGCTCAAGCACCTCATCATCAACGGCGAGCGTACGCTGGGGCAGAACGAGAAGAAGCAGGGCCTCGAAGAGATTCTCGATGCAGCGCTGACGCGCTACACTCCGCTCGATCTGATCAACACCGTTCTTCTCGACGGCATGAAGACCGTAGGCGAGCTCTTTGGCGCCCGCAAGATGCAGCTTCCCAGCGTGCTTGATTCGGCTGCGACGATGAAGGCCGCTGTCGCCTACCTCGAACCGAAGATGGAGAAGGTCGAAGGCAGCCAGCGCGGCACCATCGTGCTCGCTACCGTCAAAGGCGATGTGCACGACATCGGCAAAAACCTCGTCGATATCATCCTTTCGAATAACGGCTACAAGGTCGTCAATCTCGGCATCAAGCAGCCCGCCGACGCCATCATTCAGGCAGCGCACCAGCACAAGGCCGATGCCATCGGGCTCAGCGGCCTGCTGGTGAAATCGACGCTCGAGATGAAGTATGTCATTCAGGACCTTGAGCGCATCGAATCCCAGATTCCCGTCATCTGCGGCGGGGCTGCGCTTACGCGCAAGTACGTCGAGGACGATCTTCGCCGCGAGTACAAGTCTTCGGTCTTCTACGCCGAGGATGCCTTCGCCGGTCTCCACGTGATGAGCGACCTGACCGATGTAGACGTCACCATTCGCGAGAAACGTCTCTCGGACGGAGCTACGGTGAAGACCTTCGTTCGTCCTGGCGGCGACATCGCTCCCTTGCCCGCGAACATCAGCACGCAGCGCTCATCGATCGTTCAAGATGTCGCCGAGATCCCGAAGCCCCCATTCTTCGGCGTTCGCGTACGCCGCGATTTCTCGCTGGATACTCTCTTCAGCTACATCAACGAGACCGCTCTGTTCAAGAACCAGTGGCAGCTGAAGACTGCCTCGGCAACTGACTACCTCCGTCTTGTGGAAGAGAAGTACAAGCCTGTTCTGCGCGAGTTATGCGAAGAGGTCAAGCGAGAGAACTGGTTCGATCCCAAGACCGTCTACGGCTACTTCCCGGCACAGAGCGACGGCAACGACGTCATCGTCTACGATCCGGAGACCGAGGGTAGGGAACTGCTTCGCATTACCTTCCCTCGCCAGCGCGAAGGGCGCCTGCTCTCGATTGCAGACTTCTTCTCGCCAAAGTCGACGGGACGCATGGATGTCATCGGCTTCTCGGTGGTCACCATCGGCAGCCGCGCATCCGAGGTCACGCAGAAGCTCTTCAATGCTGGAGATTTCACGAAGTATCTCTACCTGCACGGCCTCTCCGTCGAAACCGCCGAGGCACTCGCAGAATACATGCACCGCGAGGTCCGCAAGGACCTTGGCATCGCCGGGGAAGACGCCCCCGACGTCAAGGACCTCTTCCACCAGAAGTATCGCGGCTCGCGCTATTCGTTCGGTTATCCGGCGTGTCCAAATCTCGAGGATCAGACCAAGATCTTTCAGCTGCTGAAACCCGAGGAGAATATCGGTGTGCGGTTGACCGAGGGCTATCACCTGGAGCCCGAACAGAGCACCAACGCCATCATCGTGCATCATCCCCAGGCCAAGTACTTTGTTGTTTAGTTTGACTTTTCCTTGGGCCGCCGAAGATGAAATAATAGAACTCTCGAATATTCGACATCGCGGAAATACAGCTATCCCGTCCATTGATCATCATGGCGAAATGCACAGACCGCATGCCGTAAGTCAGCGGGAGTTCACCATGGGATCTAGTTCCAATAAACCTTCTATTCTTCACGTCTGTGGCCGGGATCTCTTGCGCCCCCTGCGCGATCAGATCCTTCGTATCTCGGGCTTTGAGGTCGAATCCACCCTGGGCATGGATGAGGCCCTCTCTCTGTTCCTGGCCGGACGCTATGATCTCGTGCTTATCGACGTGGAAGGAGAGGCCGGTGTTCACCGGGCAGAAGACCTTTGTTCCAAAATCAAAGCTGCCCAATCTGAACAACGAGTGGCCTTTGTCTGTAACTGGCGTGTAGCCATCCTTACCGACTGTCCCGACGACATCCTGCGCACCGAATTTGATCCTGCGGCATTTGTCAGTGGTGTACGCAGTATCCTCGACGAGCAAAAAGACACTCCAGCCGAATAACTTGCGCCTTCTGTCGTACTGTGTTAAAACAGAAGTGTTCAGTCTGTTCGGAAGCAATTTCCGCCTCAGACGCGAATTTCATGAAGAGTGGTTGAGGGACGAGCCCTGTGACGCCACGACAACCGGCCTGAAACCATTATTTCGGGCGACCGGTGTCAACTCTCTCCTGGGAACGGGGAACATGAGATTCGAGGGGCGAACCCTGTGCAGCCCCCGCGATCTTAAATCCGCCTATTTGCATGTGCTTTCAGCACGTGCAGAGTTCCATGAGAGACGTCACAAGACTTTTTTACCTCCTCCACCTGGGAGAGAGCGTAGATGAGCTATTCCTGTACGTCGACGGCGTATGAGCTGAAGTGCAATGAGTGTGGCAAGCGATTTGGAAACCAACCACTCTCCGCGTGCCCCGATTGCCTGGCCCCCCTCGAAGTGGTGTACGATCTCGATTCGGCGCGTGGAATCTTCACTCGCGAAGCCATCGCGAAGGGACCGGCAAACATCTGGCGCTATGCTACTCTCCTGCCAATTCCGAAGGGCTTCGAACCCGATCTCCCGGTAGGCTTTACGCCACTGGTTCGAGCAAAGAATCTCGGCAAGCGTATTGGTGCGAACAACCTCTACGTCAAGAATGATGCGGTCTGCTTTCCGACCCTCAGCTTCAAGGATCGCGTTGTCTCCATCGCTCTGGCCAACGCACAGGGATTCGGCTTTGAGACGGTCGGCTGCTCTTCCACCGGCAACCTTGCCAACTCCGTTGCCGCACAGGCTGTCCGCCTCGGTCTCAAGGCCTGTGTTCTGGTACCCGCCGACCTCGAAGCCGCGAAGATCCTCAACACGCAGGTCTATGGCGCTCGTCTGGTGCGCATCGACGGCAACTACGACCACGTCAACCGCCTCTGCACCTTGATCGCCGACGAGTACAACTGGGGCTTCGTCAACGTCAATCTGCGTCCCTACTATGCTGAAGGTTCCAAGACCGTCGGCTACGAGATCGCTGAACAGCTCGGCTGGAAGCTTCCCGATAACGTTGTCGTGCCCATGGCGGGCGGCTCTCTCATTCGCAAGATCCGCAAGGCATTCCAGGAGCTGATCTACCTTGGCCTCGTCGAGGATAAGCCCGTCCGCTTCTTTGGGGCGCAGGCTACCGGTTGCTCTCCCATCTCTCACGCAGTCAAGCAGGGCTGGGACTACATCGAGCCGCAGCGTCCGAACACAATCGCCCGTTCACTCGCTATTGGTAACCCTGCCGACGGTCCTGCTGCTGCAAAGATGATCAGGCAAACCGGAGGATGGGCAGAGGATGTCTCCGACGTCGAGATCGTCTCCGGCATTCAGGAGCTTGCCGAAACCGAAGGAATCTTCACAGAGACCGCTGGTGGCGTCACCACAGCGGTTACTGCTCGACTCTACGCACACGGCCGCATCTCTCCCGATGAGATTACCGTGAGCTGCATTACCGGAAACGGTCTCAAGACTACTGACGCGGTTGCCGGACATTATCAGCAGGAGCGTGCTGTTCGTCCGCGTCTGGCCGACTTCGATGCCTATCTTCGCGAGCTTGATGGCATCACCACTGAGCCCGAGCTCGCCACAGCAGGAGGAGACTGATCCATGTCAGTGAAAGTAACGCTTCCCACCGCCTTTACCCGCCACACCGATGGCCGCAAGCAGTTCGATTCGACCGCGGAGAATCTTCCGTCTCTTCTTGAGGACATCGATCAGACTTTTCCTGCTCTCGGCACACAGATCAAGGATGAGGACGGCAAGCTTCGCCGCTTCATCAACATCTACGTCAACGACGAAGATATCCGCTTTCTGGGCGGCGAGACCTATGCCTTTCAGGATGGTGACGAGATCATGTTGATCCCGTCGATAGCCGGCGGCTGTTAACTCTACGTTTACGAGTAGTTTCGAAAGGGCGCTGGAATCTATCCAGCGCCCTTTCTTTTCGTAGAGTCCCGCTAAACCCCATGTCCGAGAAGCATCACGATCAGTACGATTAACAGAATTACTCCCAGACCGCCGCTCGGATAATATCCCCAGTTACGGCTGTACGGCCATGTCGGAAACGAGCCAAATGCCAGCAAAAGTAGAATAATCAGAAGAATTAGCATGATTCAGTTCCTCGTCTCTACGAAATTTGCGAATCCAAACCGCTTTCCAGTAGATGCCGGGCAAGAAGGGCGCGTTATCTCCTTGTAACGTCCCCAAAGGAACGAACCATCTACGGTCCCTTCGAGCAACGCTTACTTTAGCTTCTGGTTCTTACCTGAAGAGAGGCGTATTCATCCAATAAAGAAAGAAGGGCTTCCTCAATGTTTCTCATTCTTGCGATAGTTTTGTTCGTTATCTGGATCGGTAGTTTTCTGGTGTTCAAAACTGCTGGAATCCTGATCCATCTCCTTCTGTTGTTTGCTCTCCTTTCGGTCATCCTGCATTTTGTCAGCGGAAGGCGCGCTGTCTAATCGCCAAAAAGAAAAGCCTCTCGAGTTGAGAGGCCTTCTTTACTTCAGATAAGTCTGTGAGTGCTACTGTCGCGCGACTGGTTGCGGGAGCTCGATGTTGGAGGGAATAACCTGATTGAGCGCCTCAGGCTGCTCGCTCTTCAGCTCCGGTAACTTGCCTTCGAGAGCGATCTGCAGCACCTGGTCCATGTCTTCGACAAAGTGCAGCTTCATCGAAGTCTTCAACAGCTCCGGCAGGTCGGCGAGATCTTTCTTGTTCTCATCGGGAAGAATTGCCTCAAAGATCCCCGCACGATGTGCGGCCAGCAGCTTCTCTTTGAGTCCTCCAATGGGAAGCACCTTGCCGCGTAGCGTAATCTCACCGGTCATCGCGATATCGCGGCGAACCTTGATGCCCGTAAGAGCGCTCGCGAGCCCCGTAGCAAGCGTAATGCCCGCTGAAGGACCATCCTTGGGGATTGCCCCCTCCGGCACGTGTACGTGGATATCGACGTTGCGATAGAAATCCTTGCCCAGGCCAAGCTGATGTGCGCGCGAACGGATATAGCTCAGGGCCGCCTGCGCCGACTCCTGCATGACGTCTCCAAGCTGGCCGGTGGTCGTCAGCTTACCCTTGCCGTCAAGCACCTGAACCTCGGTCTGCAGGATCGTGCCGCCCATCTCCGTCCATGCGAGCCCGGTCACCAGACCGACTTCGCTCTTCTCGTGTACCTGCGAGTCGCGGAACTTCGCCACTCCCAGAAGATCGGAGATATTCTCCGCCGTGATCGTCTCCTTGTGGGAAGGTCCATTCTTGACCACACGGCGAGCCACCTTGCGGCAGACATTGCCGATCTCGCGCTCGAGATTTCTCACGCCGGCCTCTCGCGTATAGGCGCGAATGATCTGCTTGATGGCACCGTCTTCGAAGACGATCTGCTCTTCGGTCAGGCCGGTCGCTTCACGCTGCTTCTTCACCAGATACTGCTTGGCAATCTCCAGCTTCTCCAACTCGGTGTAGCCATGCAGCCGCAGAATCTCCATACGGTCCTGCAGTGGGCCGGGAATCGTGTGCAGAACATTTGCCGTCGCGACAAACAGAACCTGCGACAGGTCGTACTCTACGTCGAGATAGTGATCCTGGAACGATGTATTCTGTTCCGGGTCCAACACCTCAAGCAGGGCACTGGCGGGATCGCCACGGAAGTCCGAGGCCATCTTGTCGATCTCGTCCAGCATGAAGACAGGGTTCTTCGTTCCCGCCTTCTTCATCGACTGAATGATCTGTCCCGGCAGTGCGCCGATGTAGGTGCGGCGATGGCCGCGAATCTCTGCCTCGTCACGCACGCCACCCAGCGACATACGAACGAACTTGCGCCCTGTCGCTTTGGCAATCGACATTCCCAGCGAGGTCTTACCTACTCCGGGAGGTCCGACGAAGCACAGGATCGATCCCTTGGGATTCTTTACGAGTTGCCGCACAGCAAGAAACTCGAGGATGCGATCCTTGATCTTCTCCAGGCCATAGTGATCCTCGTTGAGAATCGTCTCCGCGTGTTCGATCGAACGAATCTCTTTGGAGCGCTTCTTCCACGGCACCGCCAGCAGCCAGTCGAGATAGTTGCGCGAGACAGTCGATTCTGCCGACATCGGAGGCATAGCCTCCAGCTTCTTCAGCTCCTGAAGCGACTTCTCCTGGACGTCCTTCGGCATTCCGGCGGCTTCGATCTTCTTCCTCAGATCGTCGAACTCCGACTTCTCGCCGCGTCCCAGCTCCTTCTGAATCGCCTTGATCTTTTCGTTGAGGTAGTACTCTTTCTGAGCCTTCTCCATCTGCCGCTTCACGCGCGACTGAATGGTGCGATCCATATTCAGCTTCTCGATCGCGAGGTCGAGCACTTCCGCTACTCTCACCAGCCGCTGCTCCGGATCGAAGACCTCGAGAAGCTGCTGCTTTTCTTCAATCGGAAGCTGAAGGTTCGCGGCGATAGTATCGGCCAGCTTCGCCGGCTCATCCGGACGAACGCTCGCTGCCATCGTCTCGTAGTTCAGGGACTGCTGAAGCTTTACGTACTGTTCGAACAGGGAATGAACACGCTGCATCAGCTGCTCGACCTGCGCGGTCATCTCCAGCTGCGTTTTGCCCGTGCGCACGGTGGCGACAAAGAAGCCATCCGTATCGTTCACCTCTATCGAACGGGCGCGCTCCACGCCTTCCACCAGAACCTTGATATTGCCATCGGGCATCTTGACGCTCTGCACGATGTTTCCGATCGTGCCGGTGGCGAAGATGTCCTCCGCGGTAGGCTCGTCGACCGATGCATCGTGCTGAGTGGCCAGAAAGATCTTGCGATCGCCGGAGAGAGCCTCTTCCAGAGCCCGGACACTCGATTCACGGCCAACGACAAACGGCGTCATCATGTAAGGGAAGATGACCATGTCGCGGATCGGCATCATCGGAAGTTTCTGTGTGCCGCCGCTTAAAGTTTCTTTGGTTGAGTTGCTCATTGTTCTCCCCGATTAGACGCTTAAACGAATGCGGAGATGCAAACCCGCATTCGACTTCAAGTGATTGTACTGCCTGTCGTGGACTCGATAGATATCGAAAAGTGGCAGAGAGGGAAGGCACGTGGCTCTTGTGGGAAACAGCGCCTGACCCTCTTTGTCTAAGCCCTTTGAAAAGAATAAAAATCAGCTTCCGTTTCTGCGACCGGATGAGCCTTATTTCAATAATCAGCCAGCTTTTTCGAGCAACATCGGAACTGTCAGGTCGCGGTTTTTCACCATCGCATCGGTGATCACGATCTCTTTGACTTTCTTGTTCCCCGGAACGTGGTACATCAGGTCGAGCATCAACTCTTCGATGATCATGCGCAGGCCACGAGCTCCGACCTTGCGCAACAAAGCCTCGCGTGCAATCGCTCGAGCCGCCTCGTCCGTGAACGTAACCTTTACACCCTCAAAGTCAAACAGCTTCGCATACTGCTTCAAAATCGCATTCCGCGGCTTGGTCAGAATCTCGATCAGCGCCGCTTCGTCCAGCTCATCCAAAATTCCCATGACAGGCAGACGGCCTACAAACTCAGGAATCAACCCATACTTCAGAAGATCCTGCGGCTCTGCCTGACGTAGCAGCTCCGAATCGCGCTGCGCACGGATCGGCATGACCTCGCCTTCCTTCGCTTCCGGATCGACTACTGCGCGGAAACCCAATGCCTTCTTACCTACACGGCGACCGATGACCTTCTCGAGTCCCACAAAAGCGCCGCCGCAGATGAACAGGATGTTCGTTGTATCGACTGCGGTGAACTCCTGGTGCGGGTGCTTGCGTCCGCCCTGTGGCGGAACATTGGCAACGGTGCCTTCAAGTATCTTCAGAAGCGCCTGCTGCACTCCTTCGCCGGAGACATCGCGCGTGATCGACGGATTCTCATCCTTACGGCCGATCTTATCGATCTCGTCGATATAGATAATTCCGCACTGCGCTCGTGCTACGTCCCCATCGGCGGCCTGCAAAAGCTTCAGAATGATGTTCTCGACGTCCTCGCCTACATAGCCGGCCTCGGTTAGCGTCGTCGCGTCGACAATAGCAAACGGAACGTCCAGCATCTTTGCCAACGTATGCGCCAGCAACGTTTTACCCGATCCGGTAGGGCCAACTAGAAGGATGTTCGACTTCGCCAGCTCCACGTCGTTGCCGCGAGTCTTATTCATTTGAATGCGCTTGTAGTGGTTGTAGACCGCCACTGCCAGCTTCTTCTTGGTCGTTTCCTGCCCGATCACATACTCATCGAGAAAGGCCTTGACCTCTTGTGGTTTTGGCAGGTGGGCAGGCGCTGTACCAGGCTGCGCTTCGGTGCGGTCGTCCTCCAGGATTGAGTTGCACACGGCGACGCATTCATCGCAGATATAGGCCCGGGGATAGTCCGACGGCGATGAGATCAGCTTGGCCACAGCATCCTGCGACTTATGGCAAAACGAGCAGCGAAGTGATTCTTCTGAGCCTCGGGAAGTTTTCATAGAATGCAACAACTCCTGATCCTGCAGTGCAACAACCTGCTGTTAATAAGTTTACACCCGTTTCTTCCGGGGAGAGGCTTCCGGGCAGATACCCCCGGTACCGCTCCTGAAGAACAAAGCCCGAACCGAAGTCCGGGCTTTGGTGTAAAGAGAAAAAGCACTTAGGTACGGGGTCGATCGATAATATCGTCGATAATGCCGTACTCCTTGGCCTGCGGAGCCGTCATGATGAAGTCCCGCTCCACGTCCCGTTCGATCCTCTCAAGCGTCTGACCCGTGCTGGCACTCATTAACTTGTTGGTGATCTCGCGGATACGCAGAATCTCACGCGCGTGAATGTCGATATCGGTTGCCTGCCCGCTCAGTCCGCCCATCGACGGCTGGTGGATCAGGATGCGCGAGTTTGGCAGGGCAAACCGCTTGCCCTTCTTGCCCGCCATCAACAGAAACGCTCCCATCGAAGCAGCCTGACCGATGCAGAAGGTCACCACATCGTTCTTGATGTACTGCATCGTGTCGTAGATCGCCAGACCCGCTGTAATCGATCCGCCCGGCGAGTTGATATAAAGCTGAATGTCCTTCTCCGGGTCCTCACCGCTCAGGAACAACATCTGCGCAATGATGACATTCGCGATGTTGTCGTCGATCGGAGTTCCCAGGAAAATGATGTTGTCACGCAGCAGACGACTGTAGATGTCGTAGGCGCGTTCGCCCCGGCTCGTCTGCTCGATCACCATCGGTACTAGTCCCATAACACTCTCTTTCTTTTGCAGCTCGCGGTTGAGATCGCCCTCTGGCAGAGGCCGTTAGGATTAGGCTTTACGAGGCCAGCTTCTCGTACAGCACGCTTGCAGTCTTCTCGCGCCGCATCTGCTCGCGAATCCGATCGAGGCCGCCGTCCTTCGCCAGGCGCTCCCGCAACGCCTCCAGAGGCTCACGCGACTGGAGCGACAGCATCAGAAGCTCGCGGTCCATGTCCTCATCGCTGATGGTGACACTCTCGGCCTCGCCGATCTTGTCCAGAATCATCGACGCCTTCACCTCATTCAGAGCCTGATCGCGCTGCGCCTCGCGAAGACGGCCGAAGTCCAGTTTGCGCATCTCCTCGGCGGGCATGCCCTGCTGCGCCAGAGCGCGGAGTCCGCGATCCAGACGGGCATCGACCTGCTGCTGCACAAACGACTCGGGAACAGGGAACTGGAACTTCTGCACCAGCTCATCCAGCATCCGGTCGCGTGCCTGGCTCTCAAGCGCGCTCTTCTTGCGATCCGAAGCGTGCTCACGGAGCTGCTTCTCGAACTCTTCCCAGCTCTCGTAGTTGCCCAGCTGCTTGGCGAACTCTGCGTCGCGCTCCGGGAAAGTCTTGCGCTTGATGGACTTGACGGTCACATCGTAGGCAACGGTCTGTCCGGCCAGCTTCGGTTCGCCGAACTCAGCCGGATAGCTGACCTCGAAGCTCATCTCCTGACCCGGCTTGGCTCCACGCAGAGCCTCGGTAAATGCGGGCAGGGTGTTCTTTCCACCGACCTCGACCAGAACATCGTCGCCCGTGATCGGATCGCCCTTGCTTGCGTTTTCGACTCCGTCTTCAGTCACCGTCTGGGCCAGATCCTTGACCTCGCCCTTGAACTGAATCTCCGCCCAGTCGCCATCGACCAGCGGACGGTCCTCTTCGACCGGCTCCACCGTCGCGTGGCTGTCCAGAACACGGCTCAGCTCGGCCTGGTACTCCTCCTCGGTCAGGGCGACCTCGGGACGCGCGATCTTCACGCTGTCGTATCCCTCTACGGTGAACTCGGGAGCAACCTCGAAAGCCGCCTTGAACTTTAACGGCTGGCCGTCATGAAGCTGGAGGTCCAGCAACTGAGGCTCAGAGATCGGACGCAGCTTCTGCTCGTCGATCGCCTTGCGGAAGCGCTCCGAGACCAGGCTCTCCAGAACCTCCTGACGAAGCTCCTTGGCGAACTTCGAGCGTACCAGCGACTCGGGAACCTTACCTGCGCGGAAGCCGGGGATGCGCGCCAGCTTCTGATAGCGCTTGACTATGCCCTTGTAGGCCTTCGAAACCTCATCGGCGTCGACTTCAACCTCGATCTCGCGCGTAAGCTCCGGATTCAGGGTCGGGCCATGCTGATGCTGGTGGTCGTGGTTGTGTTCATGATCATGGGCGTGCGTCTCCGCCGCTTCGGTCTGCTGTTCGGCAGTCGCCTTCGTCTCTGTTGTCTCTGTCGGGGTCAAATCCATGCCTTCCAATTGGGGTCACGTGAAATTGCGCCGCAGTCGCTCGTTAGCCCGGGACCGCGCGGCACGCGCCTCATTACTACTGTACGAGGCTTCGTTATAGAGGGTCAAACCAGCGATGGGGGCTATCTCTCGCAGGTGACAGGTGCTGTCCGGATCAAGGGTGGTTGCCGGTCGCTGAGGTCAGCGGGAAGATCTCCAGTCGTATCCTCAACTGGACGGACTGACCGGGCTGAAGCATGGCCATCCCCGTGTTCTCCTCCTTCGGCCACTCCCGCCCAAATGGATCGTCGTAGTTGAACCTCGGCTCCAGGAGAACGAAGTGCGCGTCGTTCGGAGATTCCACATGCACGGCCTTGATCGACGCGCTCAGCATCGTGATCCTCAAACCGTAGTTATTCACCGGATCGCGTAGTTCTGCCACCGGTCCGCTGTCGAGAGCGGCCTGCTTCAGGTGGACGAACGTGTCGTTCAGGCTCAGATTGCCGAGGATGGAGCCTGAATGTGAGCTGAAGTCATACTCCGTTTTTTCAACAGGCAGCAGCCGTCCGCTGGGAACTCCCGTGTGCGGATCGCGAATCTCTTCACGGGTCACGCTCGGCAGCCGCAGCGTAACCTGGCCGCGGTCATCGTTCAGAATGGCGAATTTTGGTCGCCAGCCGATTCCCATCGGTTCCGGCTCATTGCCGGTATTGGTGGCAACAACCTTCATCTCGATTGTTCGGCTACTCAGCTGCACCGTCGAACTGATGCGTGTGTGCGAAGGCCAGTGCCCCCCAAAGTCTTCAGCCTCGTACACCGCCGCGGCTTCACCACCATCGGGCATCGCATTGAGGGCAGAGGAGAATGACTTTCTTCCCAACAGCAGTCCGCCGGTCGCCACCGCAGTGGCTCCGTTCTTCTGCGATGCAGGAAGATGAAGGCTGCCCTTTTCCCATGCCGCATTCAAGCTGTCGTCCGAGGCGGGACCAAAGATATTGCCGGCCCAGGGAGCCTCGATCGCTCCACCGGCCGTCAGGCTTGCCGCGCCATTTGCGTCGTCTCCCGTACCGCTCATGCTCTTCGTTGCATCCTCGAGCGAAGGAGATTCCAGGAGACTCACCTCGCCCTTCTTCGGCAACAGTGCCGTGATCTGAAGCACGTTCAGGCCTCGGCCCGGCAGCAGAGTCGCCGATAGAAACTCCGGTATCGCTCCGCCTTCGATGGACGCTCGCTCCAGTACCAGCGGGTCCTGTCCACCCGGCCTGGGCGGAAGTGGGGCACGTTCCGCGTCAGTCTGCTTCAACTCTTTTTTCAGTAGTGCAAAACGCCCCTTGGTGTGTGCGCGCCAGCCGAGAGCCAGTCCGATCAATACAAGAACAATAACCCCGATGGTTACAACTCCTGAACGCATTACAATCTGCTTCCACAATCCATTTCCACGACTCAGTTTCGGATCTTCCAAAGCGCCACCTGAATTAACCTAATGAACTGGTAAAGATTCTATGGAAGTAAATGCCTCGTGTCGCCTCAGGGCGCCGAAATGCAAATACAACTATCATTGGATGCAGTGAGACGCACTACCGCCAAACCCCTCCCTCCAGCCCTGCTTCGTATCCAGCAATCCATCGTCAACTGCGAGAGCTGCACGCGGCTCCGCACCTACTGCAAAGGCATCGGAGAGACTAAACGTCGAGCCTATCAGGATCAGACCTACTGGGCGCGCCCGGTTCCCGGCTTTGGCGACCCCCAAGCCCGTGTTCTCATCGTCGGCCTCGCTCCCGGAGCCCACGGAGCCAATCGCACCGGCCGACCCTTTACAGGCGATGGAGCCGGATACTTCATGTATCCCGTGCTGCACGAGACCGGCTTCGCCACCCAGCCGAATGCTACCTCGCGAGAGGACGGCCTTCGCCTGCGCAAGGCCTGGATCGCCTCTGTCGTTCGCTGTGCCCCTCCAGGCGACAAGCCCACCCCGCAGGAGCTCCGCAACTGCTCCGCTCACTTCACTGCAGAGGTCGGCCAGCTCAAACACCTTCGCGTCGTCGTCTGCCTCGGAAAGATAGCCTTCGACGGATACCTCGCCTATCTCCTCTCGCAGGGAGTCATCGAGCGAAAATCTGCCTATCGCTTTGCCCATGGAGCGCAGTACCTTCTCCCGAATAAGCTCCACCTGCTCTGCAGCTATCATCCTTCGCTGCGCAATACGAACACGGGACGGCTCGACAGCGCCATGTTTACTCGAATCTTTATCAAGGCGAGGGAACTGGCAGGGCTGGATTAGAGGATGACTGGGGTTATCTCTCTTTCAGGGGTGTCAGCAAAGCGCGCCGCAAAAGGGCCAACCAAACCCCACCCTGTCGAATCCTACAATGAGGTGTAGGACGTTAAATTGTTTGAGTAAGGGGACATGCATGAGCGCAAAGAACTATTGGCTAGCCTTTGGAATCGGAGTCTCGGCTGGAGCGGCTATTGCTCTGCTCTATGCCCCTCAAAGTGGGGCACGTACTCGCAAGAAGCTTCGCAGGGGAGTCGAAGAAGCAGGGGACTACCTTCAGGATGCTGGCGACTACCTCAAGTCTCAAGCCGAGCGGTTTAGCGATGAAGCGCAGGACGCCATCAAGCGGGCGCACAGTCAGGCTGTTCATCTCGTGGATAAGGCAAGCGACCGTGCCAGCGATGTCGCCGATTCAGTATCCGACGTAGTTCACAGCGCCGTAAAATCCGCAAAGGCGCTCGTTTAAGAGCCATCAGAAAATGAAACCGGCGATCTACTCCGGGGGACCGAGCGTCACCACGAAGTAGGTCGCCGGCGTGTCTCCGACATTCTGAATGTAGTGCTTATCCCCTGCAACGCACATCCCCATCTCACCGGCAGTAAGTCTGTGTCCCACTCCATTCACGGTCAACTCAACCGTGCCTTCACGTACCAGCCAGATCTCGCTGTGCAGATGCGTCTCCATCGGCTCATGCGGAGCACCCACCTCCTGCGTGGTCTCATGCACCTCCAGCTGGATGTTTCCCGCCTTCAGCATTCCTTTGGTGTAGCTCCGCGAGGCGCGCTTGGGGACCGAACCCGTCTTCGCAGTTCCCGGCTTGAACACACCCGACTCCAGCACCGGCAGAGTGCCTGCTTCAGCCCTTGCAGACAACGCAGTTACTCCCGATAACAATGCCGGAAGCAGCACTCCAAACTCACGACGATCCATAGCCTCTCCTCCTTACTTCATCTTCAGCATTTTGCGAAGCAACACACACCCGTACTCTGTGAATCGTCAATCTGAGCCGGAGGCGAAGAATCCCTGTATTTTGTCCATGCCGCTGCTGATCTCAGACAAGCAACGAAGATAAACTCTGCCGGAAAGCACTTAAAACAATACGCCCCGGCTGCAATGAGCCGGGGCGTATTGTTTAACGTTTTGAGTTTTATACGGTCGATAGCGCGAAGCCCGAGACCTTGTCTTCGCCATCGCTCGAGATCGGCCGGTAGAACAACTGGTTGTTCTCCATGTAGACCTCGAGGAACGCAGGCCGCTGTGCGATTCCGCCAGCGATCAACGCCTCCGACAGCGGATCTTCGATGTACTTCTGCAACGCCCTCCGCAGAGGCCGCGCACCGTACGTCCTGTCCGATGCTGTCTTCTCGATGATCCAGCGTTTCGCATCGTCGGTCACCGAGATCGTGATCGCCTTGTGCACCAGGTTCACATTCAGCTGCTGCACCAGCAGTTCGAGGATCTGCATCAGGTCCGAATCCGAGAGCGACGTGAAGATGATGATCTCGTCCAGACGGTTCAGGAACTCCGGATTGAAGGTGCGCTTGACCTCGCCCTTCACCAGCTCCTCCATCTTGTCGAGCACCATGTCTTCCTTCTCGCTCTGGAAGCCCAGCCCCTGACGCTTCTGCAGGTGTTTGGCCCCGATATTCGAGGTCATGATGATGATCGTGTTCTTGTAATCGACCGTGTTGCCCAGGCCGTCGGTCAGCTGTCCGTCTTCAAACACCTGCAGCAGCAGGTTGAAGACATCCGGGTGAGCCTTCTCGATCTCGTCCAGCAGCACCACGCAGTACGGATTGCGCTTCACGCGCTCCGTCAGCTGTCCGCCCTCTTCGTAACCCACGTATCCCGGAGGCGAACCGATCAGCTTGCTCACGGAGTGCTTCTCCATGAACTCCGACATATCGAACCGGATCAGAGACTTCTCGCTTCCGAAAAGGAACTGAGCCAGCGTGCGAGCCATCTCCGTCTTTCCGACGCCGGTCGGTCCAAGGAAGAGGAAGCTTCCAATCGGCCGTGCCGGATTCTTCAGACCAGCCCGCGAACGGCGAATCGCCCTTGCCAGCGCCGAGATCGCCTTCTCCTGCGAGATCACGCGCTTGTGCAGCTCTTCTTCCACGCGCAGCAGTCTCTGCGTCTCCTCTTCCTTCAGCGAGGTAACAGGAACGCCTGTCCAGCGGCTCACGACATCTTCGATATCCTCGCGCGTCACGATGCCCGCCGAAGAATCGTCGAGGTGATACTTGTCACGCAGCGCTCGCAGATTCTCGCGCTCCTTGCGTTCCTCGTCCGAGTAGAACCGAGCCTTCTCGAACTCATGATTCGCAATCGCATTTTCCATGCGGTGCACGATGAACTTGATCCGCTTCTGAACCTCGGTCAGCTCCTCGGGAAGGGAGGTCTGCCGCAGCTTCACGCGAGCTCCAGCCTCGTCGATCAGGTCGATTGCCTTATCCGGAAGGAAGCGATCGGGGATGTACCGGCTCGAGTGCGACACCGAAAACTGGATCGCATCGTCCGTGTAGCTGACAGCATGAAACTTCTCATACTTGTCCTTGATCCCCATGATAATCTTCACCGCGTCCTCTTCGGACGGTGGCGGAACCTTCACGGCCTGGAAGCGGCGCTCCAGCGAACGGTCCTTCTCGATCGACTTCCGGTACTCGCCTGGCGTCGTCGCTCCAATGCATTGAATCTCGCCGCGGCTCAACGCGGGCTTCAGAATGTTCGCCGCATCCAGCGAACCCTCCGCCGACCCCGCACCCACCAGCGTGTGCAGCTCGTCGATGAAGACGATGGAGTTCTGATTCTCCATCAACTCCTTCATGATCGTCTTCAGTCGCTCCTCGAACTGGCCGCGATACTTCGTTCCCGCAACAATCAGCGAGAGATCGAGCGCCAGCACGCGCTTGTCGGCCAGAAAGCTCGGAACCTCTCCGTCAGCGATCTTCTGCGCCAGTCCCTCGACGATGGCCGTCTTACCGACACCCGGCTCGCCGATCAGCACAGGATTATTCTTCGTCCGGCGGCACAGAATCTGAATGACGCGGTCCACCTCGGAGTCGCGCCCAACCAGCGGATCGAGCTGCTGATCCAGTGCCGATTGCGTCAAGTCGCGCGAAAACTCCGCCAGCATGCTCTGTTCGCCGCGCTGCGTCTTGCCCGACTGCGACGATGGCGTCTTCTCCTGCGTCGTCCGCTGCAACTCCTCGCGGATCGCCGGAAGCCGCAACCCGCGCTCCGTCAGGATCTCTGCCGCAAAGCACTTCTCCTCACGCAGCAGCCCCAGCAGAAGATGCTCCGTTCCGATGTGCTTGTGCGAGAGCCGCTCGGCCTCTTCTGCCGCGTAGGCCAGTACCCGCTTGCACTCATTCGACAGAGGAAGGTCCACCGACGTCGAGACCTTCTCCCGAATCGTCGTATGTCCCTCGATCTGTTTACGGATCGACTCCACCGAAGCGTGCGACCGCAAAAAGCGGTTCGTCAACGCCTTATCTTCCCTCAGCAGACCCAGAAGCAGGTGTTCCGTTTCAATGTAAGGTGACCCGAACTGACTTGCCTCGTAGCGAGCAAAGAAGATTACCCGCCGCGCCTTTTCTGTGTAGCGTTCGAACATGTTCTCCCCTTCGAACCCGGATCCACCCCCGGCCCCTAGGAGCCGTTGATGGCGCCATTACCACTTCCATTCCCCGCGTCACAACCTGCCCGCCTGGAGAACACATTGGGTGCTACCGCTTAATGCGGCGCATCCATCCACTGGTACTAGTGTAGTCGCCGCGTCAACTTTTACCCGTCTCGTAAAAAGTTACTGCTTACACTACATCAATATCTATTCGACGCAATATGTGAAAAAGAGGTTCGAAACTCAAAAGGTAAGTCAAAAATGACAGTCAAGCGGTATCCGTCAGAGGTTCGAAACTCAAAAGGTAAGTCAAAAATGACAGTTAGGCGGTACTCGTCCAGAGGTTCGAGGCACCCCAAATAAGGTAGAAAACACAGTCAGACCGTCCGCCAAGAGACTCGAAGCTGTCGTCAGGACGTCTTCCGTTCCTCCAGACGCCCCTGTTTCAGCCTCAGCATCCGGCCGCATCTCTCTGCAAAATCAAGATTATGCGTCACCAGAACACTGGTTAGCCCATGGGCCTGGTGAAGCCCCTTAACCAGGTCAAATACTGCCTCGCCCGTTCTTGTATCCAGATCGCCGGTAGGCTCATCGGCCAGCAGAATCTTCGGTTCTGTCACCAGAGCCCGCGCCAGCGACACCCTCTGCTGTTCGCCTCCGCTCAGCTCGCCCGACCGGTGTCCCCCCCGGGCCGCCAGCCCGACCTC
>Ga0255336_101081_pt1 | contig 24772 bp, 16 predicted proteins | sample MeOH1_35cm_T3_17_FD_189102 | JGI IMG/M metagenome (GOLD analysis project Ga0255336, IMG submission 189102) | Sandy soil microbial communities from University of British Columbia, Vancouver, Canada - MeOH1_35cm_T3_179 | ecosystem: Engineered > Artificial ecosystem > Sand microcosm > Unclassified ...
ATTCTTTAACCATTTGTCTAACAAAATCCTGCTCTCTTGTAAATGTAAAATCCATACAATTTCACCCACTTCATATAAATCAATGCTGAATTAAGAATTACGAATTATGGAATTTTTACACAAAAAATTTATTCTTCATCTTAATTCTCCATTGTCCATTATTAATTTTTAATTATTAGAAAACTTCTTATTTCTTTTTTCTAAAAATGCTTCCATGCCTTCTTTCTGGTCATTAGTTGAAAAGCATTCTCCAAATGCTTCAGCTTCATACATTATTGCAGTATCCATGTCCACTTGCATACCGCTATTAATAGCTGATTTACATAATTTAACAGCTATCGGTGCATTGGCGGCTATTGCATTAGCTAAATTTTTTGCTTCTTCCATAAGCTTTTCAGGTTCAACAACCCTATTAACAAAACCTATTCTGTAGGCTTCATTTGAATCTATTACCTTTCCTGTGTATAAAAGTTCCTTTGCCATCCCTATGCCAATAAGTCTTGATAATCTCTGAGTTCCGCCAAAGCCTGGTGTAATACCTAGTCCAACTTCTGGCTGACCAAATTTAGCTTTTGTTGAAGCAATTCTAATATCACAGGCCATAGCTAACTCACAGCCTCCCCCTAAGGTAAAACCGTTTAACACAGCTATAACAGGCTTTCCCATATTCTCTAGCTTCCTAAAAATTTTATTACCTATCATGCTGAATTTTCTTCCTTGGATTACATTCATGTCCTTCATCTCTGAGATATCTGCCCCAGCTACAAAGGCCTTTTCACCTGCGCCAGTAACTAAAAGCACATATATGCCATCATCCTCAATGATTTCATCTATGGCCTCATTTAGTTCTTTTAAGGTCTCTGAATTTAGAGCATTTAAAGCCTTTGGTCTATTAATAGTAACAATAGCGATATGACCTTCTTTTTCCAAAATTATATTATCCATCCATATCCCCCTATATTTAAACCCCACTATGTTAAAATATTAACAAAAGTGTATAAAAATAATTGAAGCATCTGCCTCAATTATTATTGTACACTTTTTATTTCCATCTTTCAATGAATTAAACGAATTATTTTTAATATTTAAAAAAGTTTATTTTTTCTGATAAAACTATTGATCGTTTCTATCCTTTAACAAATATGAAAGAGTAAGTAAACTTTCACTTAAATGAACATTTTCAACTACTACATCCTCAGGCACAACTAAATCTGTAGGTGCAAAATTCCAAATAGCTTTAACTTCATTTTGAACTAAAGCATCGCTTACCTTTTGTGCACTATTTTTGGGAACGCATATTACTCCAATATCAACTTTGTTTTTATGCAAAAATTCAGGTAGATTATCAATATCTTCAATTTCCACATCTCGAATACTTAATCCTTTTAGCTTTGGATTTGCATCAAAAATGCCTATTAAAGAGAAGCCTAACCTATCAAATCTTGTATAATTAGCTAATGCCTGACCTATGTTACCAGCTCCAATAATTATAGTGTTATAGTCTTTTGTTAGTCCTAAAATTGAACGTATTTCATTGCTTAAATCTTTTACGTTATAACCATAGCCTTGTTGGCCAAAATCACCAAAGCAATTTAAATCTTGCCTTATTTGTGAAGCTGTAAAACCAATCTTTTCACTAAGTTCCTTAGAAGATATTCTATCTACATCATTTTCCAATAATTCTTGTAAATATCTATGATACTTAGGTAGTCTTTTTATAACAGCCATTGAAATATTATTTTTCTTTTTATCCATCATCTTCCTCACATCCATGCAGAATTTTTTATTATTATATAATATATACTTTATAGTATTACCTAATTTTTTTTTACTGTCAATGATTTTACACCAATATGCAATATAACAATTTTATACCAATAATATACTTATAAATTTTATAAGTTTGAAATTATAGTTTATAAATTATTCCGTATTAAATGCAATTATAATTATTATTTATAAATTAACTAAGCTTTAAGCCCCTTTTAAAAAATCATATTACATAGTACAATATACACTGTTAGATGAAAAAATTTTGGAGTGATTAAAGTGATAGTTTTAAGTTGTAAAGAAATAAATAAAAGCTATGGTATTAATGTTATTTTAAATACAATTGCTTTTAATATAAATGATGGTGAAAAAGTTGGCTTAATAGGAGCTAATGGTGCTGGAAAGTCCACACTTTTTAAAATACTAACCGGTCAGCTTGAACAAGATAAGGGAGATTTATTTATAGATAAAAATAAGAGAATTGGTTACCTATCTCAACACTTATCTTTAGAAAATACAAATTCTATTTTTGATGAACTTTTAACAGTATTTTATGAACTAGTTGACATGGAAATCAAAATAAATGAGCTCACTGAAAAATTAAATGAACCCTATGACAGCTCAAGGAAAGAATATCATGAGAAAATTATTCAGGACTACACAACATTAACTGATCTTTATAATAATAGAGGCGGCTTTACCTATAAAGCAGAAATAAGTAGAGTTTTGAAAGGTCTTGGTTTTCTAGAGGAGGATTTTAATAAAAATATTAACATTTTAAGCGGCGGACAGAAAACAAGAGTTGCACTTTGTAAATTATTATTAACAAGCCCAGATATTCTTTTACTTGATGAACCTACAAACCATCTAGATTTAAATGCGATCGAATGGCTTGAAGAATATTTAAAAAGTTATAAAGGCACAGTTATAGTAATTTCCCATGATAGATTTTTCTTAGACTCTATAACAAGTAAAACTCTTGAACTGATAAATGGCCATGTAAACAGCTATAACGGAAATTATACAACCTTTGTGGAACTTAAAAAGAAAAATTATGAAGTACAGCTTAAAGCTTATAATCTGCAACAAGCTGAATTTAAAAGGCAGGAAGAAATAATTGAACGCTATCGTTCTTTTAATAGAGAAAAAAGTATAAAGGCAGCTGAGAGCAGAGAGAAGGCTCTTGATAAGATTGTAAGAATTGACGCCCCAGATAAAGATATAAAGGCTGCTAAAATTACCTTTGAAGCACAAATAAAATCTGGTAATGATGTTCTTCATATTGAAAATCTAAGTAAAAGCTTTGATGAAAAGCTATTGTTTAAAAACTTAGATTTAGATATTAAAAGAGGTGAAAGAACTGCTTTAATTGGCGAAAATGGAAGAGGTAAAACAACCTTATTTAATATAATCATGGATAATCTTAATAAAGATTCGGGCATTATGGTTCTTGGCAAAAATGTATTTATAGGTTACTACGATCAGGAACAATCTAATTTGCATGATGAAAAAAGTGTTATAGATGAAGTTTGGGATGATTTCCCTAATATGACTACAACAGAGCTTAGAAATGCATTAGCTGCATTTTTATTCACAGGTGAAGAGGTATTTAAAAACATTAATACACTTAGCGGTGGGGAAAAATGCAGAATAAATCTATTAAAGCTAATGCTGTCTAAATCTAATTTTTTACTTTTAGATGAACCTACAAATCATCTAGATATCCCCTCTAGAGAAGCACTAGAAGATTCTTTATTAAATTATGATGGTACAGTTGTGGTTATTTCTCATGATAGATATTTTTTAAATAAAGTAATAACTAAAATTTATGAACTTAAAGAAGAGGGAGTTAGAGAATATCTAGGCAATTATAGCTACTATATAGAAAAAAAGAAAAATCCTTTAAGATATGAAGAAGAAATAGCAGCTCAAGGAAAAACTAAAACTCAAATTCAAGAAGAAAGAAAGAAAAAAAGAGACCTAGAAAAGCAGGAAAAAGAAAAACTTTTAAAAGTAAAAATTATTGAAACAGAAATCAGCTGCAACGAAAAAAAACTTACAGAATTGCAAGACCTCCTTTGCCTGGAAGAGACTTATTCAAATCCTCAAAAAAGTGAAGAAGTAAATAAAGAAATAGCTTCTACAAACAGCATTTTAGAACAATTATATCTTGATTGGGAACGACTAATATAGTTTTATTAATAATTTTAAGTTAGTAGTTTAATATATAAAAATAATCACATACTATAACTGCAGGCTTTATAAGGATGGTGAATTAGCTATGGGAAGAAAAGAATATGAGCATAAGGAACGCTCAACTGGTCCTAACAGTTGTAAATATCATTCAAGAAGTGCAAGTTATAAACAAAATAACAAGGCTCAAGAAGAAAATACTGAGGAAAAGTTTAAAAATAACAGCCAATAAAAAATTAAAGAAGGATTTTTCCTTCTTTAATTTTTTATTGGCTAATGCTGATTATCTGTAGTTTGTAAACTGCAAGTCAATTCCAAAGTCCTTGCCTTTAAGCATAGCTATAACTGTCTGCAAATCGTCTTTGTCCTTTGCAGAAACTCTTACTTGATTTTCCATTATCTGAGCTTGAACCTTAAGCTTGCTATTTTTTATTTCTGACGCTATTTCTTTTGCCTTTTCCTTTGAAATACCTTTTATAAGTTTTCCATTTTGTTTAACTGTACCCATAGAAGCCTTTTCAATTTTACCTAAATCTAAAGCCTTTGGAGATATCCCTCTTTTAACAAATTTAGCGTTTAAAATTTCTATAACAGCTTTAAGCTTAAATTCATCATCAGAACTTATCTTTATTTCATCTTCACTAACCTCAATTTCTGTTTTACTTCCTTTAAAGTCATATCTCTGCTCTATTTCTTTTTTTGCTTGATTAACAGCATTGTCAATTTCCTGCATATCAACTTCTGAAACTACATCAAATGAATACGTACTTGGCATAAAAATTACCTTCCTTTCCTTTTCCATATGTTACTATAAATATATTAATCAAATTTTCATAGTTTAGCAACTAAAATTCATAAAATCTATTTGTTTTGTGAATTTTTGCTTAATTTCCTAAATATTATAAAAATTTATGTATTTTTTTTAAAATATAACTTTTAATGTATATTGAATTTTATTATTGATGTGTTATAATAATTATTGAGCAGAGCTCATATATATTTGGGTTAATTTTTCAAGGCACTTCTACCCCTTTAATCATTTTAAGGGAATGTGATCTATGAACAAATTAGTCCCTATGATTAAAGGAGGATTTTTAACATGGCAGATAGAAACATCGTTTGCAAAGATTGTGGAAAAGAATTTGTATTTACAGAAGGCGAGCAAGCTTTCTATAAAGAAAAAGGATTTGAAAATGATCCAGTAAGATGCCCAGATTGTAGAAGAGCTAGAAAGAACGATAAGAATCAAAGAGAAAGAAGATTCTAATTAAGAGAGGTAGAAATACCTCTCTTTTAATTTTGTTTTCACATAAAAAAATAGTGCTGAAATCAGCACTATTTTTTATATTCAAATTTTAAAGTCTATTTTTGAAGATCTTAGTTTTCTTCAAAGTCTTAATTAATGGAAGTGATACTACAATTCCTGCTGCAACTTGAATTATATTTCCTGGTATGTCTCCTAATGCAACAATAAAGCTGCCATATATAAATCCTCCAGCAATATAGTAACCTAAAATCATCCAAATACCAGCTATTATAAAGCCCAATATGTTATTTAAAAGTTTATCTCCGTAATAGCCATTTCTGTATGCTATAGAAGCTGTAATGTAAGCCATTACACCTTTAATAACAAATGTAAATGGAGCCCAAATTGCATATGGTGATAAAAGATCAAATAATCCCATTCCAAGAGCTGCAGCTAAAGCTGCCTTCTTTTTTCCAAGTAATATAGCTCCGGCAAATACAATAGTGTCTCCTAAGTGAAGTACTGCTTTCGTACCTACTGGTATTTCAATAACATAAGTTACTACAAAGGCCATAGCTGCCATAAGTGCAACTTGCAGAAGATCAATAGTTCTTATTCTTGACTTTATTTGGCTTTTTTCCATGTCAATATCCCACCCGTCCTAAATTATTATTTATTATATGATACATCCTAATTTCATTATACACAGAAAAATCACAATTCAAAGTGTATGGATACAAAAATAATAAAAATAAATTTATTGTTATAATTAGTCGATTTTTTGTAAATACTAGTTATAGACAAAGGAGGGATTTTGATGGCAGTTTTGCGCTGGATAGGCGGTTTTGTAGTATTATTTTGGCTTATAGGACTAATATTCAGAATAGGCGGAAGCATGATAAATCTATTATTAATAGTAGCAGCAGTAGTATTTATTATTGATGCTATTTTTGGCAGACGAAAATCTGTATAATAGACAATAAGAAAACCCAATGTTTATAAAAAACATTGGGTTTTTATACAGTCTAAAAAAACAAAAGACTTAAGTCTTTCATTTTTTATTCATTATTTTTAGCTATATCAGAAAGTATTAAACCTTTATTATGCTCTAAGGCCCAGCTTATAGCCCAGTCACTTTGGAATATAAGCAGATTTCTATCTTTAAGATCCTTAACCTTCTTAGAATCACTGGTTAAATTAAGATTTTCTATATCTATGTCTGTGCTTTCAATCCATCTTATATATTTATAAGAAAGTCTATCCAGTTTTATATCTACACTGTATTCATGCTTTAATCTATATTCAAGTACTTCAAATTGCAGCACACCAACTACACCAACAATGATTTCCTCAATACCAATATGGAGCTCCTTAAATACCTGTATAGCTCCCTCTTGTGCAATTTGGGTAATACCTTTAATAAATTGCTTTCTCTTCATTGTGTCTATAGTTCTTACTCTAGCAAAATATTCAGGTGCAAAAGTTGGAATTCCTTCAAATTTGAATTTTTTAGCATTTTCACAAAGGGTATCTCCAATGCTGAATATTCCTGGATCAAAGACACCAATTATATCTCCGGCATAAGCTTCATCTACAATTTCTCTATCCTGAGCTAAAAATTGCTGGGGCTGTGCCAGTTTTATCTTGTTTTCAGCCTGAACATGATAAACTTCCATACCTTTTTTAAATTCGCCGGAGCAGATTCTCATAAATGCAATTCTATCTCTGTGAGCTGGATTCATGTTAGCCTGTATTTTAAATACAAAAGCAGAAAACTCAGGGCTAAATACATCTATTTCACCTTGATCCGACTGCCTTGGAAGAGGCTCTGAAGTTAAATTTAGAAACACCTTTAAAAAAGGTTCTACTCCAAAATTGGTTAAAGCACTTCCAAAGAATACTGGAGTAAGCTCTCCTTTTCTTACCTTTTGAATATCAAATTCATCACCAGCTATATCTAACAGTTCTATATCTTCCATTAGCTTATTATGAAGGGATTCCCCAAGTAAATCCTTGAAAATACCATCTTCTATATTTCCTTCTAAGGATTCTACCTGAGTTTGGCCATGATTTCCACCATTAAAGGCCTGAACTATCTTATTCTCTCTATCATAAACTCCCTTAAATTCTGCTCCTGTTCCTATAGGCCAATTTACTGGATAGGACTTAATTCCAAGTTCATTTTCTATATCCTCTAAAAGTTCAAAGGGGTCTTTAGTTTCTCTATCCATCTTATTAATAAAAGTAAAAATTGGTATGCCCCTGAGGCTGCATACATGGAAAAGCTTCTTTGTCTGCTCTTCTACTCCCTTTGCACCATCAATAACCATTACAGCACTGTCAGCTGCCATAAGAGTTCTGTAAGTATCCTCACTAAAGTCTTGGTGACCAGGAGTATCAAGTATATTAATACAATAACCATCATAATTAAATTGCATCACAGAAGAAGTTACTGAAATACCTCTTTGCTTCTCTATTTCCATCCAGTCTGAAACTGCATGTTTTGCTGCTTTTCTTGCTTTTACTGAGCCAGCCATCCTTATGGCACCGCCGTAAAGTAGAAGTTTTTCTGTAAGTGTAGTCTTACCTGCGTCTGGGTGGGAAATTATTGCAAAGGTTCTTCTTCTTTCTATTTCTTTAATAAAGTCCGCCACTTATATCCATCCTTTCATGTTTAATAAATTAAATATGCAAAAAGTCTGTATGAAGGCAGACCTTAGATTTTATATTTATTATATACAAACGACTTAAATTATATCAGTTTTTAAGATTGTTTTCAATTAATTTTTACCAAATCCTCTTGTGAACATTTACATTACAGTTTATTCCATTCATTTTTTTTGTTCAAATGCTATAATAATTATATAATAAATAGAATGCCACATTATACAGGAGTGATATTAATGTATAAATTAATTGCCATAGATATGGATGGAACATTATTAAGAGAAGATAAAACTATTTCAAAAGAAACCTTAAGAGCAATCCAAAGGGCTAAATCTAAAGGAGTAAAAATAGTTCTATCTTCAGGAAGGCCAATAGATGGAATTAAAAGGTACTTAAAAGAACTTGATTTAATACGTGACGGGGATTACGCTATTGCTTATAATGGTGCCTTAATACAAGAAACTAAAACAAATGAAATAATAGCAAAAACACTAATGAAATTTGAAGATGTTTCTTATTTATATGATATTAGTAAAAAATTAAATGTTAATATACATTTACTAACAAAAAATTCGTGCTTAACTCCAAAGTGGAACCCCTATAGTCAAATTGAAAAAGATATAAATGAAATCCCTCTTGAAATAGTTGATTTTAATAATTTACCTGAGGATACTTCAATTGTTAAAATAATGATGGTTGATGATCCAAAAATTCTAACTGAAGCAATAGAAAAGCTTCCACAAGAGGTTTATGAGAGGTATTCTGTACTTAGAAGTTCTCCTTATTTCCTTGAATTCTTAGATAAAAAGGTTAATAAGGGCTATGGCGTAGCTCTACTTGCTAACAAACTAGAAATAAAAAGTGATGAGGTTATTTGCATAGGAGATGCTGGCAATGATATTCATATGCTTCAGTTTGCAGGACTTGGTGTAGCAATGGGAAATGCCTTTCCTGAGGTTAAAGAAGCAGCTGATTATATAACTTTAACCAATGAAGAAAACGGCGTTGCTCATGTAATAGATAAATTTGTTTTAAATGAAGAAAAAGCAAGTTAAAATTAATAAAAAGTGGTTAAATTGAATTTTTACTTTGTTTTATAGTATATAATCTAAAGGCAGTAAGTACTGCTCCACTGGCACAAATTAAGCCTGCTCCTATATATACCCACTTCATACCATAAATAAAAATATCATCTCTGCCTTGAATATAGTTAACTACATGATACCCAGCCTTATAGCTCATTCTATTATATAAAAAGGTTGTAGAAAAGGAAATTCCAAAAACCATACCTAGATTTCTAACTAAGGCGTTAATACTTCCTGCAATGCCTAACTTATTTTTAGGTACAGTTGACATAATAAGAGAGTTATTTGGTGACTGAAATAAGCCGTTACCTATGGACATTATACTTACATATATAATTAAAAGTAATAAACTTGAATTCTCAGTTAAACTAGACAATAAAAACAATCCTAAACTTGTAAAAATGAGCCCTAAAAACGTTAGAAACTCTGAACCTATCTTATCAGATAAATATCCGCTTATAGGTGCTGCAACAGATAGAACTAGCGGATATACAGCCATGAGAAGACCTGTAACTGAAGGTGATAACTTTTGTGCATACTGCAAATAAAATGGCTGAATTATATTAGTACAGCTAATTGATATAAAGGATATAAAAGCGCAAAAAATGCTTAAGGAAAAAAGCTTATTTTCAAAAATAGAAAGCTCAAGCAGTGGTTCAGGATTCCTTTTCTCTATGACAATAAACATTATAAAGGATAATATGGAAATTACTAATGCGGTTATAATCATAGGGTTTCTATATCCAGCAGTTTGACCTTGTGTTATTGACCCAAACATCAAAACTATAGTTATAATAAAGAGTACTGCACCTCTTAAATCTATCTTTTCATCTAAGTCCTTAGTTTTATTTGGAAGTATTTTAAGTGCCATTATAAAGGTTATTATCCCTATAGGTACATTTATCAAAAATATATATTCCCAGCTAAAGGTTGATACTATTAATCCTCCAAGGGGTGGACCAACCATGGTTCCAAGAGCCACAAAGGTACCTGAAATCCCTAAAGCCCTACCTCTTTCATTACTAGGGAACACTTGAGTTATTATTCCTTGATTAGCAGACATAGTTGCAGCTGCTCCAATAGCTTGAAGTACTCTAGCGGCAACCAAAAAAGTTAAAGAACTTGTAATTCCACACATTAAGGAACCAATGGTAAATAATATTATTCCAAATTTTAAAACATTTGTTTTACCCTTAATATCTCCAAGTCTCCCAAAAATTAAAATACTAGCAGAAACTACAATTAAATAGCTTGTTACAACCCATTCGATTGATGCCATACTTACATTAAGCTCTTCAGACATTTTAGGCAGAGCCACATTAACAATGCTGCTATCTAAACAAGCCATAAAAGTTACTAAAACAACATTAAAAAGAATAAGCCACCTATTTTTATAAATTTTATCATTAATGTTCTCCATTTGTTTAATTACCTTTCTTTAAAACAAATTAGTCATCTTTAGTATTTCTTTTATTATACTGTAAAATACAATTTTTGAAAAACGATGCCGATTTAATTCTCCTAATTTCAAGTTTATGATATATACTTATATTGCACTTATCAAAGTTTATTAAATTATATTATACACCAATAACGACATATTATAGTATAAACTGTATAAAAAAAGAACTACAATTAAGTAGTTCTATGGTAATATATTTTACCTAGACACAGGTATAAATCCAATTTTCTTTTGCATTTTGGATAAAGTTTTTCTTGCCACATAATTAGCTTTTTCTGCACCAGCTTTATAAATGCTTTCAAGATATTCTTTATTTGCAAGCAGCTCTTTAACCTTAATTTGAATTGGCTCTAATTCATTTACAATTGCTTCAGCTACATCCTTTTTAAACTGTGCATAGCCCTGACCTTCATATTTCATTTCAATAGCTTCAATACTTTCACCTGTAATTGTACTTAAAATTGTAATTAAATTTTTAACTCCAGGCTGCTCATCACAGTATTTAACTACGCCGATACTGTCTGTTACAGCCCTGCTTATTTTCTTTCTTATTACCTCAGGTGGGTCCATAATTAGAATGAAACCATTAGGATTATCATCTGATTTGGACATTTTCTTTAAAGGATCCTGAAGGCTCATTATCTTAGCTCCATTTTTTGCTATATATCCATCTGGTATAACAAAAGTCTCACTATAGGTATTATTAAATCTTTGCGAAATGTCTCTTGCAATTTCAAGATGCTGCTTTTGATCGCTTCCTACTGGAACTAAATCTGTTTGATATAATAATATATCTGCAGCCATTAATACAGGGTAGTTAAGTAATCCTGCTGATATAGCTTCGCCATTTCTTTGAGATTTATCCTTAAACTGTGTCATTCTATTAAGTTCACCAATATAGGTGTTACAATTTAATAACCATGCTGCTTCACTATGGGCCGGCACATGAGATTGAATAAAAATAGTATTTTTCTCTGGATTAATTCCAGAAGCAATATATATTGCCATTACTTCTAAGGTTCTTGCTCTTAAATCCTTTGGTACCTGTTTAACAGTTATAGCATGCAAATCAGCAACACAAAAATAACAGTCATATTCATCTTGAAGCTTTACCCAGTTCTTAATAGCCCCTAAATAATTTCCTAAGGTAAGCTCACCTGAAGGCTTAATTCCACTAAAAATTACTTTTCTTTTTTCTTCCACTTTAAAAACCTCCTCTATTTGAATTATGAATTATGTATGTTCTTACAACTAAAAGCTATAGCTTATAATTATAACTTTTAATAATTTTTTACATACATAAAAATTCATTCTTCATTGATTTTAATTTCAATTGTTAATTTATAATTGTAAATTAATAAAAGAACGCCCTAGAGTTTTTCAACCATAGGGCGTAATATACGCGGTACCACCTAATTTAAAAGCGATGCTTTCCTCAATACAGATACAAAATATCCTGTCTTTGTAACGTAAGACTAACGTGAAAGACTACTAAAGGTTCATCTTCAGCCTAAAAGACCCATTCAGCTTAAGCATAATTGCTGTAATTTCACCCTATACAGCTCTCTTTGAATTTGTTTTAAACCTACTTGCTTCTTTTTTAAGCGGCAATATATATTATTTACTTTATCATATTCCCAAATAAAAAGATTGTCAATTATATTTTTGACAATCTTTTAAAAATTTATAACCTGCTACTTTTTCCAAAGTCCATGGAGATTACAGTATTCTCTAGCAAATAAAACTTCTTCCTCCAACTTAAAATATGCCTCTGGCTTTTCACCTGGTTTTAAATATTTTCTGTAAACCTTATTAGCTGTAACAACTTCAATCCATTCAATATAATGAGTTTCTATCATTGGATGCTCTACAGAGCCAATTTTAACAACTACTCCGCCTTGAGCCTTTTCAATAACTGGTATATGTTTTTCTACAGCTGCTTCAGTAGTGTTAGGAGCCAATAGTTTCATTGGCTGGTTGCAGCATACTAAAGTTCCGCCTGAAGGATGAACCACTTCAACTATGTTTCCGCATATTTCACATTTGTAAATTTGATTCAACTCTGTCATATAAATCCCTCCATTTTTTATTATTTGAAAATTTAAATTTTTGTAGTTTATATTTATTTTATACATAACATATTTACTATTCAATAGATAATTTGTTAATTTTCTATAATTACTGGAAAATGAGGAAGTTGTTTTTTATGTAAATACGCAAAAGAAGCAGAAACCACGGAGGAAAGTAATAATAATCCTTTCTGTGGTTTCAGTATTCTCAGCGTTTTCAGCGTCAAAGATCTTTTAAGCTTAATTAATAATCACTTCAACCTTATGTTCTCCGCCTTCAAAATATGGGATTATATCCTGCTCCATAAGCTTTCCATCCACAAATACTTCATTTTTTTCTCCTCTTTTGACTTGGATGTTATAGCTGCATTTATCTTTTTTATAATCGATCTCATATTCCCTCCATTCCTTTGGTACAGAAGGCTCAATGGTAAAGCCCATATCTCCTTTAAGCTTAAGTCCAAGGATTCCCTCTATTCCAACTCTATACATCCAGCTAGCTGAGCCAGTGTACCAGCTCCAGCCGCCTCTGCCTTCATGGCCTTCAGTATTATATACATCTGCTGTTATAACATAAGGTTCCACTTTATATCTTAAACAATCGAGATATGATTTAGTGTGATTTATAGGGTTTATCATATGATAAGTTTTCCAAGCCTTGTTCCCATAGCCCAGCTTAGTCATAGCAAGCACCACCCACGTAGCTGCATGAGTATATTGACCGCCATTTTCTCTAACACCTGGCACGTAACCTTTTATATAGCCAGGTTCCAATTTTGAGTTATTAAAAGCAGGTGTTAAAAGCAAAACAATGCCTTTATCCTCCTTAATTAAATTTCTTTCTAGTGCTTCCATTGCCGCTTCCCTGCGTCCTTGCCTTGCAGCACCAGAAATAACTGCCCAGGATTGAGAAAGGGAATCAATTTGACATTCATCATTTTCAATAGAACCTAACGGCGTTCCATCATCAAAATAGGCTCTTCTATACCAGCCTCCATCCCATGTAATTTTTTCAAGATTTACAGCTAAAAAGTTTTGCATTTCATTATATTTTTCTGCTCTTTCATTATCCTTTTTATGCTTGCAAATATCCTTGAAACCATCAAGAATGCTGTAAAGAAACCATCCAAGCCAAACACTTTCTCCCTTTCCTTCATTTCCAACAGTGCTCATTCCATCATTCCAATCTCCGCTTCCCATAAGAGGAATATTGTGAATGCCAAACTTTAGAGATATATCTATTGCTTTAGTGCAGTGCTCATAAATACTACCTTTTTTATCTGAAGGAGGTGTTACCTTATACCTTTCATCTTCTCCATCTTTTAAGGGTTCTTCCTCTAAATAGGTAGTTTCTTCATCTAAAATACTGTAATCTCCAGTATTTTTAATGTAATCTATGGTTACATAAGGCATCCATAACAAGTCATCTGAAAATCTAGTTCTAATTCCACTATTAACCACAGGATGCCACCAGTGCTGTACATCTCCTTCTAAGAATTGCCTTGTAGAGCTATTCAAAATCTGTTCTTTAGTTATATCAGGATTTAAGTAACCTATAGCCATGGAATCCTGCAGCTGATCTCTAAAGCCTATAGCCCCGCCAGATTGATAAAAGCCTGTTCTAGACCAAAATCTACAGGATAAGGTCTGATATATAAGCCAGCCATTTAGCATTAAATCCATAGTTTTATCCGGTGTTTTAACCTGTATCCTATGTAGAAGCTCCTTCCAATAGCTCTTTACCTTAAAAATCTCCTCTACTGCAGTTTCAAAGTTTTCATAGGTCTTAGTTATAGCTTTTATATATTCTAAATCCTCATGTTCACCTAGCATTATTACTAGATTAACCTCTTGACCCTCATTTAAAATCACCTTAGAATTTGCAGCAAGACACGGATCATAGCCAGAGCCTGCTTTATTTGACAATGCATTGTAACTTAAAGCTTGTGGATTTTCTATGCTTCCACACCTTCCTATGAATTCTGTTCTGCTGCCTGTAAAGCTTACTTCTTTCCCTCCTGCAATTTTTAAATAGGCAAGGCCCTTACCAAAATGCTCACTATATGGGTTTTGGCCATAGATAAAGTCCTTTTCCTCCTCTAAGTAAGTAGATATATATTGTGCAGTCTGCTGAGGATATACACCTAATGTAAGCTGAGCATAGTAGGTTAATGAAAGCTGTCTTTCCTGTTTAGTGTTGTTTTTTAACTTAATTAAACATAGCTTAACACTTTCATCAAGAGGCACAAAAACAGTCATTTCTCCTATAATACCATAAGCCTCATGAATAAAATTAGAGTAACCAAAGCCGTGGTTTATAATATATTCTCCTTCATCCCTTTTTGGCTTTGGTGTTATTCCCCAAACATCACCTGTTATTTCATCCCTTACATATAATGCTTCAGTAATTGGATCAGTAACAGGATCATTGGACCAAGCTGTAAGCTTATTCTCCCTGCTGTTTTTATTCCAAGTGTAGCTTATTCCACTTTCACTTATATGAAAGCCAAAGTTTTTATTTGAAATGACGTTAATCCAAGGAGCAGGAGTGTTTTTATAATCCTTTAGTACTATTGTATATTCCTCAGCTTTAGTATTAAAGCCGCCAATACTGTTAAAAAACATTAACTCTGGTACTTCATAATTGTAGGGCAAAATATCATAGCTTTGCTCTTTTGCTATAAGCTTCTGCATTTCTTCTTCTTTTTCTTCAGTACCATTTATTTGCTGAAGTAAGCTGCCTTTTTCAGAATCAATTAGTAGTCTAGCTATAGCCCTTAGTAAGTCAATATCCTCCAATGCCATTGTATTTTTACTATGTAAAAATACTCCTCCAGGTTTATTTTGCTTATCCCTAAGGTGACTTGAAGAAATAATATCTCTTATAGAATCCTGCAGTGGCTGTAGATAAATGGTATTTTGAATATTAACAATGACTATATCTATTTTCAGTCCCTTAATGCTCCAATATTCATGAGCATGCAGCACTTGCTTAATAATATCCACATCTTCATCACTTCTAATAAGCACTAATACAATAGGTAAATCCCCTGAAATACCATAAGGCCACAGGGCTGACTGAGCTTTTTTAATATTTTTAATAAAAGTTTCCCTTTCCCTAAGATTTGGATTTAAGAATAATATCTTAGAGGCCATAAGCTGGTATAAATTAGCTTGAGTAGACTTTATGCCAAGATAATTAATTTCAACTTGAGTTTGTGTCCATGAGAGCTCAAAAATTCGATTAATGTTGTTAAATTCCTTATATTTTTTAGCAAGCTCTATGGCTTCTTCCCTAGTTTCACAAACGGCAGTAGTGTAAGCAATTTTTACTGTTTCACCTGGTTTTATTTTTACCCTTTTTCTTATACTCAGTATTGGATCTAAAACAGCCCCTACTGTGTTCTTAAGCACAGTTTCATTATCCATGGCCTCTGGAGCTTCTAAATCTCTTCCCCTACCTAAAAAGTTCTCTCTGTTAGTTTCATATTGTACAGTTCCAATGCTTTCACCAAATACTGCTACAGTTTGAACTAAATGAGGCTTCTTTTGTCCCTTTGACCTAGGTCTTCTATTTGCAATTAGGCAGCAGGGATTATCAATATACTCAGTTCTAATAAAAAGATTACTGAAGGTAGGATGCACAATATCTGCATTTAAAGGTGCCAAGGTAACTTCACAGTAGCTAGTTATTTCCAAGGTTCTTGAATGCTGACTGTGATTAGTAAGTATAATTCTTCTGACTTCAGCATTATCTTCCTGAGAAACTGCTATCTCTGTATGAGTACCTATACTACCATCCTTTCTTATAAATTCTGCTTTATCTAAGGAAAATACAGCTTCATAGCTTTCACCCTCCTGCCTTGCAGGTTCATAGGCGGAGCTCCAATATTCATTAGAATTCAAATTCTTTATGTAGAAAAAGAGCCCTGTATTATCTAAGGTAACATCCTCTCTCCATCTATAAACTGTCATATCCTGAAGCTTTCCATAACCACTGCCGCTGTTAGTTATCATTAATGAGTAGCTTCCATTTGATAAAAGATGTGTTTCCGGCATATCCGTTTTAGCAGTTTTAAAGCTTCGGATAGCGATATTTTGACTATTATGATTTACGTGGAGACAATCAAATTGCTGCTCTCTATCATAAACAACCTTATTAGATATTCTTTCTTGCAGTAATAATTCGGTAGCTTTTACATTTGGCAGCCTATGAAACCTTTCTCTAAGTATGTTATTATTAAGCACATTATCAAGTGACATTAAACTCATACCTTCATGATGGACCATGAAATTTTTAATTAAAGCTTTATCTTTTCCATTTGGCATTCTTTCCTTAGTATAATCTACAGCTTCGTATAAACCATACCTTCCCTCTAGGCCTTCAGCTATTAGCTTATTAATATTATCAATTGAACCTAAAAGGTCAATTTGCATAGCTAATATTGTAGAATAGGGCGAAACTACAAGCTCATTTACAAGACCTCTTTTTAAACCTATTCCTGGAACTCCAAAGGCTTTATACTGATAATTCTGGGCTGGATCAAAGGTATAGAAAGCTGATTCAGATATACCCCAGGGAACCTTTCTACTGCTGCAGTAGCTTTTCTGACCATCAATTACAGCTATATATGTTTCATTTAATAGGGTATCAGGGTAGTTTTTCATAATTAAAAGAGGCATAAAATATTCAAACATGGTACCGCTCCAGGAAACCAAGCCCTTACTCTTATCCATAATTGTCATTGCCCTATTTAGCCTAAACCAATGTTTTTGATCCACATCACCCTTTGCTATAGCTATGAAACTTGCCTGCCTAGCCTCTGAAGCAAGTAAATCATAGTAGGAATTACCTAAGGTGTCCTTTTCTACATCATAGCCAATGGAAAACAGCTGTCTTTTTTTGCTATAGAGCATTTTAAAATCAGTTCCATCAGCTATTAAATTTAACCTGTTTTTTAAGACGTTAATTTTTTCAATGAGTTTATCTATCTCTTCCTTGCTATTATTTAATAACAGTCTTAATTCTGATTTACTATTTTCATCAAAAGAGTCCTTTATTTCTTCTAATAGCTTATGAATTTCATGTGGTATTTTATTAAGCGGTATATTAAATGGAAGGCTTTTTAGTTTTTGAGTAAGCTTTAAACTTTCTGCTTTTTCGTTATTAGCTATTGGATCACAATCATCGCCATTTTCAATATATACGCCCTTATTCTCCTTTTTGACATTAACTATTTCAGCCCATGGGAAAAATCTTTGAATTTCATTTAGATAATTGCTAATAGCTTCTTTAAGTTTAGGGTTCCAATATGCCTTGTCATAATCCCTTAAGTTTTCTGCTTCATTTATTTTATCTAATAAACCTAAGAGAAAACTTTTCCAGGAAATTAAATCTAAATCTATTTTTTTTGAATCGTTAATAATTTCATGGTAAAAATTTTTTTGCTCAAGTTCCTCCTCACAAAGATAAAGATTATCCACTAAGCCTTGTAAATTATTCACAGTAATAACAGGCTTAAGTAAATATTCTGCTAAGCTTTCAGAAGTAACCCACAAATAGCCTACTAAATTACCACTATCCACAGTTGATACATATCTAGGAAAAAGAGGCTCCTTTGTTATTGTGTCATACCAATTATAAAAATGTCCCTTATAGCTTTTAAGACTTTCCATACTTGTAATTATGTTTTCAAGCCTTTCAGTAACTTCTGCAATTCCTATATATCCTAAATCATAAGCTACTGAGTTGCTAGTTAGTCCCATTCCCATATTAGTAGGTGAAGTTCTATGTGCCACTCCATTAAGAGGATCCTCCTGATAATTATCTGGAGCTAAATAATTATTTTCAGCATTTACAAAGTCCTCAAAATATGCCCAGGTTTTTCTGCTTAACTTTCTTAAAAGCCTTGTATCCTCTTCCTTCAAACAATATTCTTTTACTTTTATTTCTTTACTTATGTAATAGGCTATTATTGGACTTAAAAACCATAAGAAAGTTGAAGGCATGGTTAAAAGTCCAGCCTCAATGGAAACATTAAAAGCTAATATTTCTATAATAATGGCAATTAGGCTTCCTGGCCACATAGCCTTAATAAAATTATTCATATCTTTCCCAAGCTTTGCTTCCACATCAGCTGCAGTCTGCCACTCTAAAAGCTTTCTTTTACTTACTATTAATCTATATAGAGTTCTAATTATGGCATCCAGCATTAAATAAGCTTGAAATGGCAAAAAACAAAAAATCAAAAACACTTGTTCAATTGCAAGTTTACCCGTATTAACCCTTCCAGACAGACTTATTCCCTTTATTGGAGAAACTACTGATTCTGAAACATCAAATAGTATAGGGCATAATACGGCCAAAAAAGCCACTATATTCCAGGTTTCGCCTTTTGGCAATATTGTAAAGGATAAAATAATTAAAATAATTATTGAAGGCGCAAGTAAGCTTCTCCTTAAATTATCAATAATCTTCCACCTTGAAAGTAAATCAAGAGAAGATTTTTTTGTTATCCAGCTTAATATTTGCCAATCTCCCCTAACCCATCTGTGAAGCCTCATTGAACTTGAATTATAAAAAGCAGGATAGCCATCAATAAGTTCTATGTCTGTTACAAGTGCAGCTCTCACATAAGAACCTTCCAACAGATCATGACTAAGAACTGTATTCTCTGGAACTTCATCCTTTAACATAAAATTAAATACATCTACATCATATATTCCTTTTCCTGTAAAGATTCCCTCTCCAAATAAATCTTGATAAACATCTGAAACAGCAGTTGTATATATATCAATACCTGTTTCTCCGGAAAAGATTTTTGAAAACATAGTCTTGTTAGCAGCTAAGGTACCTACACTTATTCTTGGCTGCATAAGTCCATTTCCGCGAAGTATGCATTTTTTCTCATAATCAATATAGGGCCTGTTTAGTATATGGCTCATAGCACCTATAAGCCGTTTAGCAGTATCTCTAGATAACTGTGTATCGGCATCTAAGGTAATAACATATTTAACCTTTAAAAGTTCAGTTAAATCTCCGCTAATAACATTATAGCTTGTTGTATTATCCCCTCTTAAAAGAGCATTAAACTCCATAAGCTTACCACGTTTTCTTTCATAGCCAAGCCAAATGCCCTCTTTTTCATTAAACTGTCTAAATCTATTAAAGAAATAAAAAATATCACCATTTTCACCTGCATATTTTCTATTTAAAGCTTTTATTGCCTTTAAGGCTGCTTCATTTATGTCATTATCATTTTCCTCTTGTTCTTTAGCACTGTCCTTAAAATCTCCTAGTAGTGCAAAGTATAAATTTTTTTCATGATTTGCAAGGTAATAAACTTCCATATCACTAATAAGTTCATATACCCTTTTCACGCTGCTAAGTAAAGTAGGTATAACTACTACTGCTCTGCTGCTGTCTGGAATACCATCCTTAAACTCAAGCTTTGGTACAAACTTTGGTGTTATTAAGTGGTTTATGCTCCAATTAAATATTGATATTACAATTTCACTTATAGGTATAAATATAGCTATAAAGGCAGCAGCAAAACGCCAGTTTTCAATAGGTACCTTTAATTCATAATCTCCTATTAAAATCACAGTAAAACATAGTATTACAGTGCAAAGAATTATAGTTCCTATGTAAAAATTTATTTTCTTTTTCTTTATAAACTTGCTTAAGCTTCCAAAGCCCTTGTCCTTATAATTAATTAATTTCTTTAAATCCTCTAAGCCATCATCTATAATGTAATAACCAACATGCTTGGCATAATCCTCTTTAATTCTAGGCTCTTCTGCACATTCCATAGCCTTTTTTGCTACATAAGCCTCAGAAATGTTTGAAAGTTTTGCTAATTTTTCTACACTATGTCTATAATTATCTCTGGATTCAAAATCCATACTTTCATATATGCCTAATGGATCCTGTCTTAATTCCCTTTCAACATAAGAAAGTCTTTCAAAGATATCCCTCCAATTAAGAACTCCAACTTCTCTAATACTGGTTATTGAATTCCCCATAGAAATTTGAAAATATGCTTGCTTTTGGTGCTCAATATTAATCATTTTCTCTGCAGTAGTTTCATTAACTTCAAGCCTTTTATCCAGCCAGCTGTAGATATTTGAATTATCCACTCCATTATCTCTTAAAATCTTAATAAAGCTTTCAGTTAAATGGGAATTAAAGCTTATATCTATTTCCTCAAGTCTTTTTAGTTCATCTTCTAATTTTCCAGCGTTAATTGCAGTAATTAGCTTATCAGCAAGTAAGTCACCCTTTAATTTTTCTTCTTCAGTATAAATAATATTTTCTGATATTTTGCTTATATTTTGAATTAGTGCAATTCTAATCATTATTGGAAGAGCCCATAGCTCCCCCATAAGTAAAATAGTATTTTTCTGATAGGCATTAATAAAGCATTCAATAGTATCTTCATCTAGTCTTCCATCTGAATGAGAAACAAGTTCCACAGCTATGTGATAGGCTCTCGGATACCCCTTCATAATTCCTCTTTTAATAATAGGAAGCCCTTTATAATAGGAAAGGGGCATATTATGTTTAATATCCTTATATTCTTTTTCTATTAAGTAAAGATTATCAAGCATCCATTCAGCAGCAGGAACTATTTCTTTATTACTCTTCACATGTTTATCTATATATTCATAAGCCTTTATAATTTGCTCATAGCTTCTATCAAGGCTTTTAATAAGCTTTCTTTTGTAATTTGTTTTTTTAGACACATCAGAATAATACTGAGAGATCTCAACAGCGTGTCTTTCTAATTCTTCTTTGTTAATACTAATCGTTGGAACGTCTTCCATCAAGTTGTGTTCATCTATATCTCTGTTTTTAATTAAAATATATAGTATTAACAACCCTATGAATATTACTGCTGTTATATAAACATAGAACATTCCATCAGCTCCTAACTTTTTTAATGCAAAACTTAGTATACCCGATAAAAATAAAAAATATGAAGGAGTATAATAGTTTTTTGCAAAAGCAATAATATATATTTTTATCTAATGGGATATTTCAAGATAAACTGCAAGATAAAGGAGAGGACGCCAAAGGTAGGCTAAGTCAGAGGGATTACTCCCTCCTTCTTTTTTAATCATTTTCTAGATTTAAATATTATAACAGCATTACCGGTAACAGGCTCTTAATTACTGCTATATTTCATTACTAATTACATCTTCATAGGTTTGTCTCTTACAAACAAGCCTTGTTTTTCCTTCTTTAACGAATACTACAGCAGCCTTTGGTATTTTATTATAGTTGCTTGACATAGAGTATCCATATGCTCCAGTAGATAAGACTGCTAAAATATCACCACTTTCTGCTTTAGGTAAGCTAACATCACTTAGAAGTATGTCTCCAGATTCACAGCATTTTCCTGAAATCGTAACTTTTTCTATGAAATCGTCCTTAATTTTATTAGCAAGTGCACACTCATACTCAGCCTTGTATAAAGCTGGTCTGATGTTATCAGTCATACCTCCGTCTACAGCTACATACTTCCTTACATCCTCTATTTCTTTAATAGAACCTATGGTGTAAAGGGTAGTTCCAGCCTTACCTATTATGGATCTACCTGGTTCAATAGTAAGACTAGGCAGGCTTATATTTAAAACTTTTGCAGTTATATCTGCTTTATTAATAATTGAGCTACAAAAATCTTCTATACTCTTTGGTTTATCTCCTTCTCTGTAATGAATACCAAAGCCACCGCCTAAATCTAGTTCTTTAATCTCATACTTAAACTTTTCTTTTATCTCTGAAATAAGCTTTAGCATAATTTCTACTTCGTCTTCATAGGGCTCAATATCAAAAATCTGTGAGCCAATATGACAATGAAGTCCAATAAGTTCAATATTAGAAAACTCAATGGCCCTTTTTACTGCATCTAAAGTATCATTGTTTAAAATAGAAAATCCAAATTTTGAATCTATTTGTCCTGTTTTTATATAATCATGAGTATGGGCTTCTATACCTGGAGTTATTCTTAATAGTATCTTTTGTATTTTATTATGAGCCTTAGCTATTTCATTTATTTTTTCAATTTCAAAGAAATTATCAACTACAAACTTTCCAACGCCATTTTTTATGCCTAGTTCTATTTCTTCTATGGTTTTATTATTTCCATGGAAATATACTTTTTCTAGTGGAAAACCACTTTTTAAAGCTGTATAAAGTTCTCCCCCAGAAACCACATCAAGACAAAGCCCTTCTTCATTTATTAACTTGCACATAGCTAAGGTTAAAAAGGCTTTACCTGCATAGGCAACCCTGTTTCCATCTTCCAATACCTTAAAAGCTTTAAGGTATCTTTTACATTTAGTCCTAACAAAAGCTTCATCTATGACATAAAGAGGAGTACCATATTCTTTCGCTAATTTTACTGTACTTACTCCGCCTATGACTAACTGGTTATTTTCTATTTTTACATTTCCAAAAAACTGCATGATAAACCTCCCTTCTACTTATAGATTAAATTCTTCAGCAACTATGTTTATAGCTTTAATCTTATCATCTTGTCTTATAGCACAGGTAATCCTAATTTCTGAGGTAGTTATCATTTTTACCTTTATGTTATTCTTACTAAAGAGCTTGAACATCTTTGCAGCTACACCAGAGGTAGTTTTCATTCCAATACCCACCATAGAAAACTTTGTAATATCCTCATCTATACTAATATTATCCTGTTTAGCATAAATTTTTACCACTTCCATGCTTTCCTTTAGATCTTCTTTAGGAACGGTAAATGAAATATTCACTCTTTCATTTATTGGTGATGTCTGACTTATCATATCAATGTTTATTCTTCTACTTGCAAGAGTTTCAAATAAATTTGATAATACATTTATATCATAGCTTATATTTTCAATAGTTATTGCAACATCATCATCACTTGTGGCTAGCCCTGTTACCTCTTTTCCTTCCATATTCATTTTATTAGTTACCTCCTTAATTACTGTTCCATTAATATCGCTATTACTAAGACCTACATAAATAGGCACACCATATTTTTGACCAAGCTCTACAGACCTTGAATGCATTACTTGAGCACCGAGACTTGCAAGCTCAAGCATCTCCTCATAATCAATTTCTTTTATCTTTTTTGCTTTGTTATACTTTCTAGGATCAACACTATATATACCATCAACATCAGTATATATTTCACAGCTTCCATTTAATTTAACAGCTATTGCCACAGCTGTGGTGTCGGAGCCACCCCTTCCTAAAGTTGTAATATCTCCTTCTTCATTTATGCCTTGGAAACCAGCTACAATCACTATTTTGCCTTCCTTTAAGCTGTTTCGAATTTTACTTCCATCAATATCATCTATTAAGGACTTACCATAATTTCCAGTAGTTTTTAAGCCAATTTGATATGCGGTGTAGCTTATAGCATCATAGCCTAAATCCTTAAGTGTCATAGCAAGAAGCGAGGAAGAAATCATTTCACCAGTTGAAAGCAGTGCATCTAATTCTCTTTTATCAGGATTATCAGTAATTTTCTTTGCTAAATCAATAAGATCATCTGTTGTATCTCCCATTGCAGATACAACAACCACAAGGCTGTCTCCATTTTCCTTGCGCTTTATAATGCTGTTTGCTACCTGCTTTATTTTTCCTATAGTACCTACAGAACTTCCACCATATTTTTGAACCACAACCCTCATTTTTTGCCTCCTTTTAATGTTCATGACAATAGATTTTTGCAGGATAAATAGAGCAAAAATAAATGCAGCAAAGGAACACCTTTGCTGCATTAAATACAATAGTATTTTACAACCCTGTGTACCTTGTAGCTCTCCACTATTTTCATAGTGACAACAATACATATATTTTATGTATTGCCAGGAAATATACCTGTCAATATACTTCCTTCGGCTATAACTCCTTTTACCATGCATTTTCGCGTACCCGCTCAACATGGCTATTTATAGTTACAGCACCTCTACCCTAGGCAGATATTTAATTGTAATTAAAATTTTTAATCTTAAATTGTACTTTACCATATTAACTTGAAAAATGCAAATAAAAAAGACTTTATTTAGATTTTGTAAAATTCTTCAAAGGATTTTACAACGTAGCTGTGATCCATTACTCGGGTCTTTGACACTTGTACAACTAAAAATTGCTAACAAAGCCTTGAAATAGGCTTATTTTTTTGTCAAATTTTATAATTTTCTATTGCGTACTTTGTCGCACTGTGTTATAATATAAGGATAAGGAGGCGATGTCACTGTGAGACTTAAGGTAACCAAA
>Ga0255336_101082_pt1 | contig 24756 bp, 29 predicted proteins | sample MeOH1_35cm_T3_17_FD_189102 | JGI IMG/M metagenome (GOLD analysis project Ga0255336, IMG submission 189102) | Sandy soil microbial communities from University of British Columbia, Vancouver, Canada - MeOH1_35cm_T3_179 | ecosystem: Engineered > Artificial ecosystem > Sand microcosm > Unclassified ...
CGAAGGCCAACGTGAATGCTCCTGCTGCTGCTGAGTATGGACGGACAGCACTTCAGGCTGCGGCAGAGGGTGGTCATGTCGAGGTTGTGGAGAGACTACTAGCCGCGAAGGCTGACGTGAATGCTCCTGCTGCTAACAGTATTGGGCGGACAGCACTTGAGGCTGCGGCAAAGGGTGGTCATCTCGAGGTGGTGGAGAGATTACGAGAAGCAGGCGCGCGTAACTAGCTTGGAGAGCATCTGCGGAAGTCTGGGGAGAGTCGGACGCAACGTTTCGGGAAGTGAAATAGAGATTCGAGCGCTGGGCAAGCCACAATTGATCAAAGAGATTCCAAGGAGGGGCGTCCGTTCAAAAGGATGATGCAGTGGCGACGCTGGCGCCGGGCAAAAGGTCGTATAGGCTTTACCTAGCGATATCAGTAGGAAGAATGTCTAGAGAGTGCTATCTTAGCTGTAGGGTTGATGGCAATTAGACGGGCAACATTGTCAAGGACGAACTGTAGCAAGACCCTGACACACATGCAAGGCGTATCCCAAGGAGGCAGCCGCGAGAAGAGGTGTGGGCATATCGAGATCGTGTGCTCTGCTCAATGCGTATGTTTGAACTTGAAGACATTCGTATAAGGTGAGGCCGTGGTGGCTCTGTTGGGTGATGGTTGAGAGCAGGTATTAGTGTACAGGCACGAATAAGGTATATTGGCATTCTTTCGCAGTTCTTGACGAAATAAAAACCGCCAATGCGACCAGTTTAGAGGATATGTCCGTAGACAAGAGCTGTAACTTGACAGTGGCACGGAGTGCAACGAGCGCAACGCGTGTACCATATATTCCTTTGGGTCTTTGCCTCGGGGACGTGCTCGATAACTCTTGAAAGGAAAGTGCACATCTGTATTCATCAACTTCTGTAGCGCTAATTCAGCAATATGTACAAGGTGTAACTTCTCCACTCCCAACCGAACCTTATCGTCCTGGAGACGAACAGGAGATTTGTCAGACAGTCGGGGATATCCATTGATATAACGCCGGTCGCGACTCGACTCTATGATCCGGGTTCGCCTTCTCATTCTGGATGACCAGTCCATCCATCACTTTGTTTTAATGTGCTTCAATGGTCCTGGCTCGTGGAGAAAGTTGTTCGCATATGCTTTGGGTACGAAGCGTCTCTCCTGTGGTTCCTGAACGTAGTATTCATATCCTTGTTTTTCGGCAAAAGCGACGGCGTCTTCTTTTGACCTGAATCGAAGATTGGTGCCTTGCATGGAATCCGCAGAGGACTGCCATCCCATGAGAGGATTCTCCCATCTGTGTCCCTTTGGTAGGGCGTCCCAATCCATACGCCAGGTATGGGAGCCCCAGGTGCCAGACTGGGTGGCCGGCTTGGTCGGCTTATAGATTCTGTCCGATGTCAGTTGATGGTCCTCAACGAGTCGGCAGCTTCACAGACTTGACCGTTCGACCTTGCAAGTCGACAGGAGCGCCGGACAGGATCGATGCCGGCGTGAGATGTGCGTGCTCACTTCCATTCAACACTCGTTTGGGAACAGGAGAATACGTGGAGGTGCCATGGTCGATGGGGGCGCTGTAGTCAGGTTGATGATGCGGATGATATGTATCGACAGCGGTGTCTGGCTCTTGGTCAATTTCGACCATAGAAGCCTGATCCGCGGTCATGTGCATCGAGTCAACGTCTGGAATAGCTCGGGGATTGGGATCCTGGAGTCGGCGTTGGGCGGTGTGTGAGATGCATCTCAGCGACCTCGGCACCGGAGCGCACGTCCTGGAGAGTCTGACTGAGCTCTGAGATCGTAAGAAAGACATGTCGCCGTATGTCTCTGTTCTGGTGGACAGCAGCTGTTGAACCGCACTGCTGTCGTTCCAGCTGGAGCATGTCGGATGCCAATGCCAAGGCTTGTCTTGGCTGCGATTGAGCGAAGCTTCGACAATCATTCTCTAGTCTCTCAAGAGCTTCAACCATCGTCAAGACCGAGGCAGTTCGCGATTGAGCTTTTGTAAGTTCTTCTCCTTTATACTGCATGATGGCCCTCGCTCACTGACTCAGATCTGCCCACCATGTCGTTCGTCATCCGTAGAAGTGTGTCGACACTTGTCCCCCCGAAGGTACGCCCGGCATGGTCCTCTCACCCACTCGTTTGCTGACAGCGTGGACCAGGTCGCAAATCCCGAGGTAAGCTGGAACAGCGAGTTGCAATGAGATGGCTTCGGTGTTCCTGTCGCATGGACACTCTACACGCTTCTCTGAACGCTGCGGCATCCACCCACTCACTTCTCGCCTCCATCACGTACAGAATCTCCTGACAAAGACGATAGGGACTGGGAGCTGCTAAGGATGCTGTTCGCATGGCAAGGATAGCCAAGTTTTACGAGAAGCTGCCCAAGGGACCCGCGCCAGAGCAAGCTCCAAGCGGACTGCTGGGAAGATATCAAGCCAAGTACTTCGGCAAGAACCCGTCTGCGACACGTAAGGTTCTTTGGTCCGGCCAATTTGATGGGGACTAATCTGATGCAGCAATTTGGCACGTCATCTTCGCCTTGGTGACACTGGGTTACGGCATGGAGTACTATTTCCACCTCCGTGAGTATTGACCGATCGTTGGATGACTCCAGCTGATTTCCACAGGACATCACAAGAACAATGCGCATTAGACGGTGTGCTCGCTTGTCGTGGCCGTGCTGACACACCCTTGTACATAAATCCAACAGCAAGAGAGCAATGGCATCTGCTATGAAAAATTCCTTGTCCGGCAGCCCTGGCTAGGGGCTTTTGTTTGAGGCCTCTGACTCGTGAACCTTCACCTGTGCCAGCAGAGCAAGCTTGGTCTCAGCGAGGCCACCCTCCCCTAGCATGTTGACCTGACACATGGTGCAGTCATCTCTACCCCATTCATACTCACTGATTTTGGCGGTGAGTTTCTGTCTCGGCGCTGGACTCGCACCAACACTGCCAGACTGTGACATTGTTACCGATACTCGCTGGCGTAGACATGGGCACCTGAAATTATCCGAGTCCTATATGCGTGTGCTCGGAGGTTAGACCAAACCAGCGATTTGGAGGAGTAGGTTTGCACCAGCGATGCGCTACTGAAGTTTCAGCATTCGGCGTGCACGGTGCCTGCGCCTCTGATCAAGAATGGGTGGTGTGATCGGCGTCAAACGGAGGGACTCTCCAAATGCCCGTGCCAAGACCTGAACGCCGCAGTCGACGACCTGGAACTGCGCAGCCTCCTATCTTGCCTAGGCATGCTGCGACCACCTTTTCTTCTTCTTCGAGTGTGGTAGTCCTTCCGGCTACCGGTTAGACCTTTCCTTTACTTCTCCCTCGGTCTTTGCGGCGCCTTGAGAACGGGCGCACGTGGCATCGTCGCGGCGTTATCAACCCTTCGCTGAAAGGCTGGCCACCGTCGCGGACCGCGCTCCTTGACTGTATATCTGGCCCGATTCGAGTTTTCGCGCGGTACTCTGACCATATTCCCACGGATTCGATCTTGTTATGGCAGAGCAGAGAGCACAAGATGTGGTAGACCAAACCCAGTCGGTCGGCGACGTTTCGCCTTCCGACGCACCTGCGACCACATCAACACCTGATATCAAAGTTTCTGGGGAGCACGCTGGTGTTGGTGAAGGAGTGGCGAAAGAGAATGGAATCCATACTCCTTCTGCTTTCAGGATGGAAGACTTCGAGGATGGCTCCGCCCGATCCGATACCGACACGAGCCGTGCTGATGGAAGTGTCGCCGGTGACAAGGGCGCCGAACCCAAATCTCTTAAGAAATTCAGTGCGAAACCGGTGAGCTTTGCCAAATATTCTGTGCCCAAGGTGATTGCGGCAAATGCGGCCGCGAAAGGAGGCCCCGAGAAAGGTACGAAGAAATGAGTCTGTCTTCTGACCGCCACTAATCCAGAGGTAGCCACGACTCCTCATTCGTCGGCCTCATCTCCCGCGCCCGCTGGGCGTCCGAGATTGGTCGCAAAGACGACGAGTTCTCTTCAACAAAAGGCAAAGCCTTTCAAAAGTACGACGCCGGACCCGATGCAGGTTTGGAACAAGAACAGAGGTAGATGCGCCACCAAGTCCGCTGTCCATAACGAGTCTAACGCAGGCTAGTCACACCGCAACCGTCGACCAAGCATCTCACGGATGAGGAGCTCAAGCAACAGTACGGAATACATTTAACATCACGCCTCCAAACCGACAGCGAGGGCAAGGAGGCCAAGTGGGCGGATATCGATGATGACGAAGATGATTGGGCGCCGGACACCATTGAATGGAACGACGGGACCAAGAGCATTCTTCCTCCCGCGGACGCCACCCATGGCACGGCGGAGAAGGGAAAGACCGAGACTGCTCCTACTCCTTCCCCCGACCAAGGACAATCCGGTCCGCCGTCAAAGATTCTGACACCACCGTTTACGAGCTCGGTGGGCCCCAACGCGACGGTACTGAAGCTTGGGGCCAGCGCTGAACGTCAGCAAGCGCTGAAAGCCGCGGCGCACCAAATGAGAGGACCGATGGACAAGGCCACATTGACCTCCTCGAGGACGGCACCGGCGCCCGCCCCGGCCAAATCCCCGTGGGCGCCATTACCCCCTGTGGATAAAGTTTCGCCCGTTCCTATCAACCCGCAAATCCCAGCGCCGCCCGTCCATCGCTATCCATCAGGCCATGCCTACCCGCAGAGTCCAGCCATGCCCGCCCTGTCCCCCGCGAAGGAGATTTCGGCGGATGATTTTAATCGTTCGTGGCGGGAGCCATCGTCCGGTCAGCCGCGTGAACTGTACATGCCGAGCTCGGGGCGCTACGAAGCCGTTCCTGAAGGCCGAAGACGAATGTCGAAGCATGACCAGTCGTTCCGCGCTCCGGCGGTCCTGCAACGGCCCGCCGCAGCAGATGCGCACGCACCCGCCGAACCCTCAGCGGCCTTTCAAACACATCGAACGAGCACCGATCAAGCCCGGAGAAGAGCTTCGTCGACCATTTCTGGCGGAAGTGGCCAGTTTGGACGACGAATGTCGATCAAATCCGGCGAGACTCCTGCTCCGGTATTTGAGGGTCCCCCAAGCGAATCAGATGCCGGCGGACGATCGATGTCCAGAGATGGATCATCGCGGATGCAAACGCCCACTTACCAGTCCCGGGGAACGAGCGACTACATACCGACGGCGATTGCGTCGGCCACCGATGCTGACATCGAAGCACAACGTGCTGCCCAACGAGCCTTGATGAAGGAAAACATCGAGCGTGCCAGGAAGCGGAAGATCGAGGAGGAGCAACGACTGGAGGCAGAGAAACAAGAGCGAATTCGACTCAAGCTTGCGTCTCTGGGACCTGCTCCGAAGCTCACAAAAGTAAAGGCTGATCAGAAAACGGAGGAGTCGACTTCTGAAAAGGAGACCAAGTCAACCGCCCCTCCGTCCGTCCACTCGGTGTCGGATCACTCTCCACCGAAACCGCCTCAGCCGCTGGCAACGGGAGAACCGCAGCAGTACGGTATGATGAAGGTTCATCCTCTGGACTCGATCAAGAAAATCAGCCCAGCGGCCGGCCAGGTCGCAGAACCGACAAAAGCGCCTTCACCGGCCACGTCACAAGCTAAACCCGACCACACGACTTTGAAAGATATGCAAGGTGACCTGAATAAGGAAGCGCCACCGACATTGAACGGAGGGCGAGCAGGTCATGAAGTGCGACCGAGTCTTCAAGAATCCGCGGCAGGCCCTGAACCCAGCCCCAAATTTCCGAAGCCGACTCCGATCGGAGCAGAAGCTCGCAGTGGCTGGGCAGATGTGCGCAGCGACCATCGATCGCCTCCCAGCGGCAACCTCTGGGGCCTGCCGAATAACAAATCACTGGGCAACGGCACTTTCGATCACACGCTGGCAGGATATGCTCCGCAGGACCTCTCCAGAACGTCGTCTTCGGCACAGGGCTGGATGAATGGGAAATCGCCGAACGCGAGTCGATCACCCCAGACGCAATATGTGAACCATCATGTGCCCGAATCAAGATCCTACCTGCACCAACCGGCGACATCTCCCGATCAGCCGCCTCTGGCCGTGGATAGTGAAGCTGATTCGGTCTTTCCCACTACCAAACCCGCACCGATCGCTCCGCCTCAGCCGCCGCAGGCCCACCATCCGACGATCAATGGCTTTCCGAGTGGGCCACCGAACAGTACGTCATTGGCTTCCTGGAACAACTTTCACCATGTGGCAGGCCCGGACAGCGAGAGGGTTCAACGAGAAATGGCGGCAAAGCGTGAAGAGGAGTTGCGGACCGGCATCCGACAGCCCCCATATCCATACAGCGAGACACGGAAGCCGGTCCATCTGGGCGAGCAAGCAGGTCCGCGACAGGCGTCAAACATGGGCCAAACCTCGACTCCCACGTCCAGCCTGTTTGGTGCTGTTGGGTCCCTACCCGGAGCAGACACGGGGCCGAGAATGATGAGTGGCCCCACGGGGCGCGGCTCACGATTCTTCCCTCAATCGACCCACGGCTACGCCGCTCAAGATCGTCGTGCGTTTACTTATACCCACCCTGAACCGCCGCGGACGCCATCTCCGCCTCCGGCGGAAGAAAAAGCCAGCCTGCATCCCGCTTTCGACGGGGACTCCAGCCGACCGATTGTTCATTTTCCTCGGGAGAAGGCGGTGGTGAAATTGCCACCGGCGATGCCCCCAACGCCACCAACACCTGTGCAGCCCGAACTCGCCTCACCCTCGGAGTTGCAGCAACAACAGCTGCAGTCGCCTCTGCCGCTCTCTTGGGCCGCCAGGGTATCCATGCCTCCACCCGCGCCCGTTTCACCATTTCGTGCCGTGTCCACGCCGATTGTGCAGAACCCGTCCTGGCAGGAACGGTTTAATGGATTGCTGGGGAAAAAGCAGTCCCCCGTCCGGCCCATGGCACAGCCGGCAGCGCCAGTATTGGCTGTGGCGTCATCGACACGCGAGCCATTCGATGTGGTTCCTCCGGCCGTCTCCGCCGCCGTGTCCTTGCCTCAGCATGTCGACTATACGGATCCTCTGAAGGATGCGGGCTTGGTCACTTCAAAAGATGTTGAAGACGAAGATGACCTGTTTGAGGATCGGGAGCCTGGCTCTCAACCGACGATCAAATTGCCGCGGGAGACGTTCCCCGTGCAGTGGACGGTCTCGGCCATGAGCCGGACCCCTGCAGTGCCGGTGGAGTCGACGTCAGTTGCTCCGTTTCTGGTGAACAATTGGTTCGAACGGCACTCGGTGCCAAAGCCTCAATTTGCCATCATCCACCTGCCTGGTTCTGCCAAGTCGACCAAGAAGGACATCCCGATCAGAAGTACATCCACAGCCAACAATGCTCCCCGGACACGGCATGCCACGGGCACGTATGGCGGCAAGCATGTCAGGCATCGGGCCGGCCCCAAGTCGCGACAGGCGTCAAAGACGCATTAATTGCTTCCTGTCCAGTCAGCAAGTCAGTGGAAGGTCGAGGTATCAGAGATCTGGCCACCGAAGTGATCCCCGCTGGATCGCTTCTTGTATTCTTTTGCCTATTGTGGATTTTCCGCGTGGGATGCGAAGCATAGAAAGGGCCACCAGAGTCGTGACGAGCCCCAGACATCCGGTTATGTAATGCTTCGGATGCGATGGGTCTGAAGCAGAGAGATGTTTATTTATTGGCTGGACGAGCATAGCTCTCCTGTGCCGAGTCGGGGCGCGTTGTGCTGTCGAGCCAAAAATGATAATTGAATTCATTCCACCTTATTCGGCGCCAGCTTTTGGACTGTCTTGGTCTTTCACTTCCCGTGATTGGCCGGACGTGGCCGGACGTGGAAGGGTGATGGACAGCGCAGAGACCTGTTGCATTCGAGGGCGGCTTTCTTTTTGTCTTGAGGTGGAGTTGATAGAAAACACGCAGCACTTATCATGTGGAGATGAGTGGGAAGGAAAATCTGGGCGGTTGCCGGGTACACGGAGGGGGCGTCTTGATACTTTAATTTGAGGCTCTTCAACCATATCATTAATCCTGTGTATCATCCGGTGATTCGTGTGGCCAACAAAGGAAAGACAAACCCGTAGAAGGAATGAGGGTGATCATCTGATATCATTGTGCGCGGTATCCAATCTCAGTCATTCTTCCGTCGTTGGCACATTGATCCCGTTCATGATGGAGTGGGTCAACATCCGTACTGGTATTTGTATTCAGGGTATAGCTTCAGAAGCCTTCGCTCGTGTGGTCGTTCTTTGGTTGACTATTCCTTCGTTCATGGCTTGGGCGAGAGAAGTTGAACGAACTCCTCGTCTAATTGTGCGTCAGCCTGAGGACAAAAGAACGCGAGAAAGAGTGCAGGCTTGGGCTCAAACGTCCAGGGCAATCGCCTGACATCCCCCGACTACACTTCCTGGGAATTCAAAGTTCAGGGAAGAAAAGCTTACAGTCAATGGTGCCGTCATTGTCCTTGTCGGCCTCACGGATCATCTCGTCAATCTCCTCGTCAGTGAGATTCTCGCCAAGCGATTTCATGACCTGGCGCAATTCGTCGGCCGAGATGGTGCCGCTGCCGTCCTTGTCGAAGACGTCGAAGGCAGCGCGAGTCTCGTGGGCGAAATCCTGTGCTTTGACGGCGGTAGACATCATTCGGAGGAATTCTGGGCGTTGGACATCAGTGTGAATGCTTTAGGATGAGTTCACTGGGCCAGAAAGTATCGCATTACCGTCAAAATCGATGCTCCCAGAGTGGTCGATGTCGACTTCGTTGATCTGTAAACGTGGGTGTGAGAGATATTTGACTAACACGGTCACACTTACCATGTCTTGAAGCTCCGAGTCGGAAGGGTTTTGACCCAGCGAGCGCATGATTTCACCGAGCTCTAAGGCTGTGATGGTGCCTGCGACGGGACAGGCGTGGTTAGAAAATGACAACATACTGGCTGGAGCTTATGATGGTGAGGCTGAGGGAGGGCCAGCGAGCGAGCCTGGTGATGACAGACCACTTTCATCTTTGTCCTGCAGCCGAGTGGCGATAGCTGGTTAGAACCTGACACACAAGATTGAGGTCGGAACGTACAAACAGAGCGAAGACATCCTTGTAGGCTTTGACTTCCTCATCCGACAGTTGGACAGTGGGGGGATGGGTGTATGATTCCTGCCCGCGGGATTGGCCGCCACGTTAGTATTGTGGATCCGCCAACAGTACTCTGGATTGGGGAGTCTGTCATACCATCTTGATGGCGATGGGATTCTCTGAGAAGGCGGGAAAGATGAATCTGAGAGACAACAGCGGGATGGACGTGGTCTCGTGTGAGTTGCGACGTTGTGAGATTACAGATTGCAGGCGACGTCGAGTGTGGCAGGCGAGTCAATCGCGCCCCGGCCAATTGGTCAGGACCGGCGTTGGGCTGAACTCAAACTCGACACCAGCCACATATTGCCAGGATCTGACTCCTCGTCCTCGTTCTCAGCCGCCCCCAAGTGTGACAGTACCATACCGGTCCAAGAAGACATCCTGCCAGATTTACAGTCCTTGCCATCACGTCATACTGTATCTGACGCGATATCGGAAGTCTCTGCCGTGGTATACACAGCGACCACGCCGTTTTCTCGCACAACTCCATGCTGCCTCGAGTCAACCGGGTTCAGACCCCTCTCTCAGCCGCAATGTTACATAAAGCCGCCTCCTCTACATCCTCTGCCTCTAGCCGCTCCAAACTGATATGTAAGTCCTGGCACTGGGTAAGCAGAAAAGAAAAACGTGGATCTCGGGCATTGCACACAGCCAAATGTCTACCAACACGTCGCTGGTCATTATCTAACAAAACAAACATCCCTTCCGCAGAATTCAACCTCTTTCTGACCTCTCATTTGTCCCTCCAGTCGCACCGGGCCATCCCACCGCCGACGCGCAACAACAGCAGCAACCTCAACAAGCGGCGCAATTCCAACTTGCAACCCTCTCGCTCTCTGACCTCGACCCGTCGCCCTTTACCCAATTTCACTCCTGGTTCTCCGCTCCTCAACTCGCCCACGCAGTCCCCGAAACAGTGACCCTATCGACGGCCCAGCTGCCCTCTGGCCGCGTTTCATCACGCACGGTCTACCTGAAAGAGCTCGACGACCGCGGCTTCGTCATCTACTCCAACTTTGGCACCAGTCGCAAAGCGAAGGACCTCGAGTCCAACCCGCATGCGGCCCTGTGTTTCTGGTGGAAATTGCTGGAACGGCAAGTCCGGGTTGAAGGGAGGACCGAGAGGCTTTCGCGTGATGAAAGTCAGGTCTACTTTGACACGCGTGCCCGCGGCAGCAGAATTGGCGCCTGGGCCAGCCAGCAGACAAGTGTTTTGCTGCCAAAGACGACAGCCACCACTGTCCAGTCGGATTCCTCCGAGCAGGAACAGGACGACGGCCGTGCAATGCTCGAATCCCAAGTCGCCGCTGTTGAGGCCCGCTTCAAGGACCAAGACCACATCCCTGTCCCGCCTTTCTGGGGCGGTCTACGCATCATCCCCGACACCATCGAGTTTTGGCAAGGTCGCGAGAGCAGGTTACACGATCGCTTCCGCTACACGCGGCTGGAGCCGTCAGACGGGAACAGCAATGACAGCACCGAAGGCGAGTGGAAGATCGAAAGGCTGAATCCATAGCGGCCCATGTGCACTCCATTGTGCTTTCTCGAAACGAGATCAATACCAATGTGATTTCTTTGTCATTGGGCCTTCCGTTCTCACATCTTTGGATCGTGAGCGCCGCAAAAGGGGGAGCACATGAAACGAAATTGAGAAAGTTGACACGGTCCGAACAAATACTAGGCCGGGCACAAGAGGCAAATATATCAATACAATAATAAAGGTTTCAACGGTATTCAAAGTTGAATATCTCTCCCATCCACTTTTAACCTCGTCATCCAACAAACCAATCAGCTGACCAATCTCCAGTCTGCCAATCTGTCAGTCGACGAGCGCCCAAGCGGGGGAAGTCGGGTAGATATCTAGCCCGGAAGAAGGTATCTAGATCTCTATAGGAAATTGAGTCGAGAGTCTGTCTCTTGATGTACATGGTTTCCCACCCTGAACCCTAACTTTTCGCCACTCCGTGATCCTTTCCGTACCGTCCCGGTTGCATCAGCACAGCCCATATGTTACCCAATCGCCACAGGAGCAAATCACAAGGGATTGCCCAGCTCCGGCCAGCAGACCACCGGGAGAACAAAATACATCCAACAAGATTCAAAGGTCAAAATCATCATGGTGCCACAAAGCTTAATTATGTGACGTGTTTCCTGGGTATCATCAATCACAACGCCAAATGGGAAACCAAGGAAATGTTCGAGGCAAGCGATGGTCGCCACGCTCGTATTTGGAAAGTTTAGCCCGTATTTCCCCCAACCAGGGCCAGCACCTTTTCAGCCACTGCCGCTGGGTAGCCCTTGCTCAACATCTCTTGCACCACAGTGTTGGCACTTGTACGGTCCTCGGCGGACAAGAATGCTCGGGTCATGGCCTCGTAGGTGCTGGGCTCGCGTTTCTCCATTCCGAGATTGTCGTAGATGGCTTTCGCTTTGGTAATGTCGCCCTCGCCAGCCCAACCATGAATCAGAGTATTGGCAATGTATGGAGTCATGGAGATGCCCCGTCGGGTCATATCGTGAAGCACGGATTGAGTCTTGGACACTTCATGATTCGCCACCATCGCCTCGAGGAGATTCTGGTAGAGGGTATCCGTGGGGCGGATACTGCCGTTGTTGAGGACAGTGTCGAATGTGGCCCTCGCCGCGGCCATGTCGTGCATCACGCACCCTTTCGCATGAATGAGGGAGCCATAGTGGACGGCTTCGGGCTCGACCCCAGCCGCCTTCATTTCGGCGAGGACCGCTTCGGCCGCGCTGAGATTGACCGGTTCCAGTGATGCATGGGCCTCGATGAGAAGTTTGTACGTGTGGCTGGTGGGTTTAATGTTCCTGGACTTCATTCTTTCATAGTATTGCAGAACCTTGTTGCGGTCGCGTTTGGTGTTGAGAAAGTACTGAATGATCGAGTTGTAGGGCGCCGGCCGCGGTCGATAGTTGGGTGCAGCCTCCATTTCGTCAAACATTTCGACGGCAAAGCTCTCCTCGCTGGTACGGCAGAGAGCATTGACCAGGGTGCCGTACGTCACCGAGGACGGACGAACGCCTTGAGCTTGCATGTCTCCAAAATAACGAAGGCAGTCATCGATTCGTCGCGCCTTGCCCAGCTTTCCAATCACCGCGTTGTACAAAAAGACGGTGGGGGCCACACCCTCAGACAATGCACGTTGAAAGATCTTGACCGCTTCCGTCGCTTCGTCAAACGTGCCTTCGAGAGTGGTGATGTAGATGCCAAAGGTGTTGGCCGATGGCGCGGCATGCATGTCCAGCAACTCTTGATGATATTTACTGGCCACCTGACGGTCTCCCACCGTCAAGTAAGCCGCAATGGTCGAGTCCAAAATCGACACCCAGCCCGCCCGAACCGAGGGGATTTGCGCCGTGAACGGGACATCGGCCTGCGCCATGGTCAGGATTTCACGGACCAAGCCGCTTTGCTTCGCTTTACCGGCGGCCGTGATCAACTTGGCATACGCCGAGTAGTGCAGGTGTCGGCCGGCACGCCGGACATTCCTCAACCGGCTCAAGCTCTCACTGAGATGGTTTTCGATGCGGCCCGTGCTGCTTTCCACCAAGTCGGAGATCATTTTGGATGCGCGGAAGTCAGTCGTGTGGGCATAGGGATCAAAAGTATCGGCCATCGGGGCGACCTCGACAAAGGGAGAGTGAGGTGTCAATGGCGACACGGGCGATGCCACGCCCGACTTGATCGCTGGCCGCAGAAGCTCTTGCCACCGCTGAAGCAGGTCAGGCCGGACCGCGCTGACTTTGGGCAAGGTTTCGGTGACGATGTGCACGGTGGATGGGTCCATCAGGATGGCACGCTGGAGGACCGTCTCCAACAGATGAGAGAAGCGGGCCGTGTGTGCCAGGTCCGTGCTGCCCGAATGGTAGGACAGGAGCATTTGTGCTTGAACATGGAGAGCCAGCGCGATATCCTGGGCGCTCAGTTGGTGGACGCACTCCGGCCCAAGGCTGGCAATCGCATGCTGTGCCACGGGCGACACGAGGCCTCCGTTTTCAATCATGGCCCGCAAGATCGCCACGCTGGTGCGGGCGGAAACAACGGTTTGCTCCTGGGTCAAGGCTTCACCGACGAGCACGATCGCTTCATCGATTTCGGTCACGGCCACCTGGCGATCCATGTCCGAGGGAGCGGAGGTCCGAATTCGCTGGAACATGGCACGAGCCTCGGCCACCCCTTCTTCGACCGATCCGTCTCGGATGAGTCCCAACGCAAACATGGCCGCGAAGTCTGTGGTCGGAATAATGGGCAGCGTTCGAGCCTTTTCCCACACGGCCTTGGCGTCGGCCACGTTGCCTGCTCGAAGATACATGGCGGCCATTGCCATGACCGGTTCCGCTCGGAGGCCGTTGGCACTGATGGCGTCGAAGGCCGCCGCGGCTTCGGTGATGCTGTTTGCGTCGGCAGCAGCACCGCACAGCATCGCGAGCGCTTGGTCGTGCACAGCCGGTGGCAGATCATAACCGTTGAGGGACGACAGCGCGCCAGAGAAATCGTGGTGGTCAATGTGATGCGGCACCAGTCCATTCAGGATACATGCCGCCGTCAGATGCTCGGAGAGGGTTTGCTCGGTCGCCGAACCGTTGAAAGATTGCAAGATCTTTTCATAGAATCGTCGGCCCGTTTCCGCTAAACCACAGGCATAGTACGCCTTGATCAGGGAGGCATATACCTGCATGTCCAGCGGATCGTTGGCGGCTCGGCTAATGGCGAGGTCGCGATATTCCTCATACAGCGCCTGCGCCGCATGGATGTCCTGCATGGATGCCTGCGCGTCGATGATGGTCGTGTACAACCGAGGGTCGATCGGGATTCCCTGAGCCTTCATGTCGGCCAGCAAGACCCTCAGAGGCTCCAGCATTCCCGCCTGAGCACAGGCTTTGACCAGCGCATGGTAAACAGGACCAGGAAGACGGAAGTCTTCGAGAGTCGCTCGGCCAATGTTGTAGAGTTTGGTCGCAAAGGCCAGAGAAGTGTCGGCGGCGTACAGATGCTGTTGATGCGCCGTCGACGGGAAGACCAAGGCTCCGTCTTGGCCGTACCGAAGAGCGCGTTGATTCAAGGCCTTCTGAACTTGGTGAGCCTCGAGACTTCGGCCGGCCAAGAACTGCAGGAGGATGGCATAGCTGGTCACGTTCAGGTCCACCGCACGTTTGGTCATGTCCCCATACACCTCCAGCGCTCTTGGCCACGGCTGGTATCCATGGCTGAGGGTGATGGCCGACAGCAGGATCTGGTTGTACGCTTCCACCGAAGGCACCAGCCCATCCCTGATGATGGCCTCGAACAGGCTGGGTATTTCCGCATACCGGTGCTGTTGTCCCAGTCGAACGATTTGCTCCGACAACACCGCCTCGTCCGACACGGGTGAAGTGGCGCTGGTCGGGGTGGAATGCTCTTGAGACGATGACGAGCTGTCAATATCGGCCGTGGGCGTCTCCGGGCCCACGGGGCTGGCGGCACGCGTGCTGAGGACGGGGGAGCCAACGTCTTCATCGACGACGGCGGCAATCTCGTCCGGCTGCGGCGACGCCTTCCCTCCTCGGATCCCTTGATTGAGCGCTTCATCGACACGCGCCAATGCTTCTGCCTCGGTCAAAGAGTGGTCGGCTTCGGGAATCTCCCGCGCGACCTCCTCCCTCTCCACCGGCGCAGGCTCCACGCGGGCCGCCGGCCGAAGCAAGTCGGCCGCACGAGTCGAATCGAGTCGCTGCGACTGCGTGCTCGGTGTCTGCTTGTCCGGCTGCTTCCAGCCTATTCTCCGCGCCTTCAAATGTTGCTTCCAGTCGGTGTCATCGCCCGTTTGTTGTGCGTGTTGCCAGGCGGCATAGTACTGGGCCAGGCCTCCGTCGCCACCAGACGACTGACCGGTGTATCCAGCCTTGGCTCCAGCACCGGACGAGCCAGACGCATAACTGAACCCATGTTGAAGCTGGGACGACTTGAATTTCGACGCTGGGTAATTTTGGAATTGTCCGAGAGACTGGCCGGCAGCAACCACGGACGGAGCGTAGGAATGGGTGATGCCCTTGGCAATGCTAACTCTGGCGAGATGTGCGAAAGGCTTGAAAGGCATTTAGGACACGGACGTCCTCTTCTCATCGAAGAGCAGTGAGTCGAGACAAAAGGACCGCGAGAAAGGCAGGTTCATTGACGACTCCGAGGCCGTCAACGAACGCGCAGTCTAGTCGAGGGGAGATAACGAGTAGATGGATGGATGATCGTCCAGACACACCCAGAGTGGAGTGTCTTTTGCCTGTTGTCCTCAATCGGCGATGTTCGAGGTGTGTTGAAAAAGGAGTGCACTGCTAGACTGAAATATGAGGATCGAGGTCATCAGAGTCGTGCCTGGCGGAGCGAGGCCAAGCCGTGCACCAACGGCCACTCTGGCACACGGAGTCACCTGAATACTGCTCCAAAGTGGCTAGCAAGAGGAAATTTAGGGAAGCGAATACGCAACCGGCCTTCTGTGACCACTCAGGCAGGGCGCGACGACGACATAGTGGATGCTCAGAGTCGGGAACTTGAGGGATTTCGCGGGTCTTTTTGGAAGAGGCACATGTCAGCCGAGCCGCGTAACTGGAGGTAGTATAGCGCCTGCTCGGATCCAGGCTCTTGGGCTTCCGGTACGAAAGCAAAACTGCTCGGCCTTAACGACGGGGCCGAGCAGGCAGAGCGGCGAGATGAGATTACACTGTGATGAGGATAATGAAGTGAAGCTCGTTCATTTTTACCCGGGAAAATGCTTGCTCTTTCTTCAGCATCCCGCAAAGGGTGGAAACGGCAATTCACATTATGTATTGCCGGAATCAAATATCTTGTGGGAACGAGCACAACGCTATCCACAGGGCTGAGGGTCTAGTGTCGCGTGTTACTTGTCGCGTGTTACAGAGACCTCACTCCACGAATTTGAGACACCTTCCAGATTGAATCCGCCGTTGTTCTATTCCGCCCGTCGTTGATCCTAATTATGTCTATACACCCGGCTGCCAAGTCGGCCCTCAGTTCGAACCCAGCTGCAGACCTGGCGAAAGAGCCTGCGATATCGCCGGCCCCTCCCCTGCTCAGCCGCATCAAGCTTGGTGTACGACTGTGGCTCTTCAAAGCGGTCGTTGCGCTGGCCCTCCGAAGTCTGAGGATGGTCCAAGCCCGTCAAATGAAGAAGATTGCACCGACGTACACCAAACGATACCCGATCCGGCCCATGCTTGAGAACCGTGTTTTTGTGCCCGCCGATTGCCAGGCCGACTCCAGACTCCCACTGTTCATCGACATCCACGGCGGTGGGTTCGCCCTGTGTGATCCACAGACTGACGACGAATTTTGTCACCACTTGGCCAACAAGTACCACTTCCTGGTCGTAAGCATCAATTATCGGAAAGCGCCTGTTTACCCGTTCCCTGAACTGGTCCACGACGCGGCTGAGATGGCGCGCGCCGTGCTCTCCGACACAGACATACCCGTAGACCACTCCCGAATCGCCATGGGGGGCTTCTCAGCAGGAGGCAACCTCACCCTTGCCATCGCCCAATTACCGGGCATTAAAGAAAAGGTTCAGAAGCTTGTCCCCGTCTATCCCGTGGTCGACTTCTCTCGCAAGTTCGGAGGCCCGTACCGCACGACCAAAGATGGGAAACCCGACATCCTCCAAAACACGTCGGCCTTGTTCAACTGGGCTTATATCAACACCGGACAAGACCGAAGCGACCCGCTGCTCAGTCCCATCTACGCGACCCGAGAGCAGTTGCCGCACCAGATCTTTTTCGTGGGTGCCGAGTATGACTGCCTCTGCCATGAGGCCGAAATCATGGCCAAGAACCTGGCAGGGTACGATAACGGTGACACGGACAGTGGCAGCACGTGGGAGCGAAACGGCATCCGATGGCGGATGATCCCAGATCAACAGCATGGCTTCACACATCTACAGCAGAAAGGCGATGACGAAATGAACCGCCAACTGGTCTGCGACGAGCTGTACCGAGAGATTGCGCAGTGGTTGCAGGACTGATCATGCCGGTCCGCCGGTGCAGACCTTGAGCACTTCCCATCCCGCTCTGGTGAGTGAACGTCGTCGCTCTGAGCTTGTGCCACTCGGTGACGGGTCCTCGCTGATCTGACGAGCACATGTGAATCTGTTGACATGTGGCTCCTCCTCTCCTTGCGAAAGAATAGGCGTTGACTTATCAAGCTAACTCGTCTCATGGGACTATTTCAGCCCTGGAAATGCCAGTTCTTGAAAGGTCAATGGCGGCAAAGAGTGGGGCTCTACCGTGATGGTCTTATTGGCAGTCTCCGTCGTTCTCTCCCTCCATGCCTTTGTGGTTTGTGGCGCTGGATACGGAGTGACGTCTTATCGAAAGACCTCCACCCGCCGGCCAATCGGATGATGTGGTGAGCGTTGGTCCTCGAAGGAATACTCAGCGGTATCAGGTTTGAAGCCATCGTGTCAAAGACCGAGGGAGTGCAGTCGCCAGATGATTCATGTGCTTGTGAATTTAGAGCCTAAGCCTGAACACCACATGCAGGAATTGGGTGAGTGGCGTTGCTTGTGGAACTAAAGTTCAACAGCATTCCTCTCTTGACTGCCAAGGCATATGTCCTCATTGACCGAGTCTGAATACGAAGGGCACAAGGGCAAGCAAGAAGCTGCCAATGCGCATGACCATGGAGAATGCACGTTAACAAGAAAAATCACCTTTGTACTTGGCGACTGGGTGCATATAGCGCAGCACACCAAACGACCCGACCTGGGCCAACACGGAATGATTGGAGATGGGGAACTTTGGCTAGGTGTATTCGACGGCATAGAACTACATCTTCCACATAGAATTGTTATGAAGTCACAAGCTTGGTCAACAGCTTCGGCAGGGAGGGATCTGTCACCTCCCTCCTAAGGCAAACGTGTCCTTGCAGTCGAGCTCAAGTGAGATTACCGCGCTGGCCAAACGTAGCAAGGACAATAGGGACACAGCGGAAAACTTCTGACGTATAACTCACTACGGCAAAACTAACTCTGGTGTCGTATTGCTGGAAAGCACGCCTCATACACAGCTAGCCTTCGTATCTAACTACGATACTTTGATACGCTTTGACCGGCCGTCTAAACCCGGGTCTTTAATTTGCTCATCCTGCTCTGGAGATCGATGTCGCTTCGAATAACCAGGCCACCAATGGCGTGTGGCCCTTATACCGCTCTCCTGTCTCCTTCGAATTGTCTCTTGGATTTTTCGTTCTTCGATACACCATCTCAGTTTAGCCATTTGACTCTCTTCCTTCACATGAGCTCTTCGCATGTGATCCAGAAAAGCAGCATCCGAGCCCAAAATGGCGCTGCATCCACTCATCAAGCACGTCCATTCACGATTGGCTTCATCCCGACACGGAGCCTTTCCCTTAATTAGGCTGTGCTCTTCGATCGCCTCTGCCAGGGATAACTTCGCACGACGCTGGAAAGTTCGTCTGCTCGGCTCATTCATGTGGCCGACCCAGCTCGGGGCCATCAAATCTTCCGTCTCGTGGCAGACACGCTTCCTCTTCAAATGCTCGCCGAGGTCGTACATGGAGTCCCACTCGAAAAGATAGTTCTCCTGGCAGAGTCTGTGCCAGGGACGCAGATGTTCGAGCACGAAAGTGCGATACTCCGTAATGGCCCATAAGTGGATCTGGTCGATGAGCGAGAGGAGTTCCCACGCAATTTCTTCATGTACGACGTGGCCACTCCATAATCTCTGAAACACCTAGGAAGAACTGTCAGTTGCGTTACAAGTGGGCACCAGTGTTGGGGCCTCAGACACCCACATATACGGTCTCGCTCATTCCATTTTTCCCCGCGTGCTCCGTTGCTAAACGAGGTCGTCTATATCCCACCAACAGATGCCAGTAAGCGCCAAATGATGTAAGCACAAAGATCTGGTACTGATGGCTGGCTTTCGTCTGATAGGCTCTTGGGCTCCCCACCGGTGCAGGCTGTCGGGCCAATTCATCAAGCATATCGAGGTAAAAGGCAGCGCCTGAACATGCCTGCCGTCTTGCGGCACGACAGTCGCCGCTCCATCCCTTGGCCTCGTACACCATAAATGGAAAGGCAAGATCGGTTTCGATCCTCCCCGGATCGGAGAACAGTCCATACTTTGGATGTAGGAGGAGATGCTGGAGCCGATCCGAATGCAAATCCTCTGACCAGGTGGGTAAATATGCGTCTTGGTCTGTAAAGGTGGCGAGGCCGAATGTTGCATCCGGGGTACGCTTTACAAAGGTAGACGTTCCTGTGAGTGTACACAGGACTGGGTCGGTGTCTGGAACCAGAGTCACATAGTCGTGTTTGTCTCTATGTGCACAGCTTAGCGAATGATGTTTTGGTCCTGTAGGAGTGGTACTCACATTGCGAGACAAGGATCATCTCTTATGGGCCCAAAGACATCAGACCACGCATCTGCTTCCCAGGAATATTCGCTTTTACACCAGCTCTCATTGTTCTTCGCATGGGTAGCGAAAATCTGTGCCCGTGCTTTCCGTTCACGTATTTCGGGCGTTTCCGGTTCATCTTCAGGAAGGGACGGCGCCCAAACCTTACGGTTACACACCACTAGGTCCTCTGAAAAGTGATTGCGATAGTATATTCCTTGAGCGTGTAACTCAAAGTCCTTTCCAAATTTGGATAGAAGGCCCGGCGGATAATATTGGGTCGGATCTAAATCTCTGCTTGAGACTTAATACACACCTTCCGTTGCATGTTCTGTTGCAGAGGACTCACCGGCCATCGTTGGCGTAAAGTCGTTCGATAGCAAACCTGAGCTCGCCTTCTGTTCCACAGAACGACTTCATGTCGACGTTATCAGGTACTATAATCACATCTTGTATGCTTTGAAAATTTTCTCTCCACTTCGCAATATTGGCGTAAAAATCTTTCTTTCGCTGCTGATGCTTGTCTCGGTACTCCTTCCACTTTGTCTTAGCGGAGGACTCAGACACTGCGTTTCCGTTCATTGTCAATTGTGGTGCGCTGAGTTGAGAGGCAGTCTCAGTTGGGGTACAGTCATTAAAGGGAGGACAACGCAGTTATATGGGAAGCGATATCGAGCGGTGACTGCGGTGGCAGTGCAAAACTGTTGCGGCTGCCAGCTTAGCTAGGCAACAGCCACAGTTGCACTACGACCTTGAAATGTGTCATCAAGTGAGGTCTTCTAGGTGGGCTGGTAGACATGGATGGAACGGTCTCGGCAGGGTGCAAAAGTCCAGGGTCCAAGAAAGGAAAAAGCACACTTGAGGACTAAGGCTCGATGTAATTTAAATTGCTTATCACGGGGGTTAAGGAGAGAAAGAAAGGCAGGGAGGATGCCGGCCAGGTTTGGGCTAGGGGTAGGCCAGGTGGAGGCCAGGTGGACCAGGTGTAGCCAGGTATAAGCCAGGTCTATCCCAGAATAACAATAACGTCTGGCAATAGCTGAGGGAGAACGGAACCACAGGAGGAAAATGACATCGTCTTTGGTTGACTGAATGTACTTGGTGATTCACAGACTTGTGCTTCACAGACTTGGTGATGGGCGCTTGCCAAGCGAACTCCACTATCCAATGCTAGTTCCGGCTGCCTGAGTTTCTGTAATTAGTATATTCTCGCCCCTCTTGGGCATTATATTGTCTCCGCCATACTATGGAGTTACGGATATACGGTGGAATGTGGGAGGGCTATCATGTGTTATACTGATTGGCGCGACATTGAAATCAAAGCAGCATGACAGCCGACAGGTTCACCGATGGCTATTATGATTCGAACAGGGAGGCATAATACTCAATACAGATAAGGACAAGGTCGAATTCCAATTCGGTGACTGCGATGCAAGATAGCTACTCAGGTCTCTCCAAGGCGGAAGCGCTGACACCTTTAAAGTCAAGACTTTCGAGGGCCGAACCTTGTCAAGGTTATGACAAGGAAGCGACTCTCACAGCACCTGAAGAGCCAGGTGCGCAGGGTTACCATAAGTTGGGGAGGAAAGAGTTGGTCCACTGCCGACTCGAGAAGGGACGCTGCTTCTAGTCATAGAGCTATACGGATTCGTCGTACATTACCATCTCCCCGTGTTAGAACCATGAGACAAGCTCCTCGATCCGACATGGCCAGCACTCGGGCGCACGTGAGGATGGCACATCCAGCGGAAATATGGTGTAAACAAACTCGATTATGTTTATGCTGCCGGATTCTTTACCGCTAAACGCCGTGCTATGCGAGAGAAGACAAAAAACAACCTTGCTCCCCATTGCAGTGAGTCCCTGATTCCCGCCGGTCGCAAGCAATCATGTATACGGACGTATTAGCAATAGCATGTACATTGTCTCCCAAAGGAAATGCTGGACCACAAATAAAGGCAAAGCGGTGGAATACAGAATAAACCAACCAAAGGATGTGTTGCCCGTCCTTAGCAAGCACAGCTGTCCTCACCTGGCTTCGGGTTGTTGTTTATTGATACATCGATCACTATTGTCGGTAGTTAGCAGCTTGGACGAAACCAGGAGACCAAGAGTCGATCATCGCAAAGCATCTTACTTTGTGGATTAGGCTGTGCTTCGCCTTCGGCCTCCATGCCAGGTAATGCCTGCGCTATTCTCCTAAACAGGGCCTTCACATTATGCCCAACCTTTGCGCTGGTCTCCATGAAGATGGCGCCCGCTCTCTTGGCCTCCTCTTCTCCTTGCTGCGTCGTCACCTCGCGCTTGCTGTCTCCCAGGTCGGTCTTGTTGCCGACGAGCACCACAATCACGTCGTTGCCGCGCTCGCCTCGGACGTCGTCGATCCATTTCCGGGTCTGCTCGAACGTCTTCTTGGACGAAATGTCGTATACCACCACGGCAACCGAGGAGTCGCGGATGTACGAGGGGATCAAAGAGCGGAAGCGCTCCTGCCCGGCCGTATCCCAGAGCTGGAGACGCACGGTGCGGTCTTCCAGGTACATGGTTTTGGAGAGGAAATCGATGCCGATCGTCGCTTGATAAGTCGTGTCGAACGAATCGTACATGAAACGCGTGATGAGAGACGTCTTGCCCACTGGAACGGAGGGTCAGTCGATGCTTCCAGACGAAGGCGCCTGTCCTACCGCTCTGTTCACCCAGAAAGACGAGTCTATGCTTTGATCAGCGGCTGGCCTTCTCACGGGGTGAGCTGCCGTACTTGAATTTCTTTAGAGGGTTCGAATACGACCCTACCGTGGTTTGCGCCATACTCGCAGTCTGTTGCGCCGTATAGATGGACCGTGCGGAATCAACTGGGAATCAAGGTGGCGGTCGGGGTTGAAGAAATCTTGATTACGGATGCGGTAATAATATCATGGCCCTTTCTGAAGAATGACAGATGTGCAGTGATGAGCGGCCAGGCACATCCAAATCTAGAGCCAGATTTCAGGGATAGACAGGCACGCGAATAGCCACGAGATTATTGGGAATGGGGGTGTGGAGTTGAGAGGATCGCCGCGGCGGCCCACTGGTTGGTTTCCGGAATTGACCTTCCCGAAGGCCCTGTTTCTTTTGTGACTGTCGAGTCTCGAGTTTGACCATGATACTGCGGTGACCATGCGGCTTTCACCTGTGCTCTTCAAGCGTTCAGTCTGGAAAGGTAAGATCCAGCGTCTGTCCGCTGAGCGGGATTGCTCCCTTTGAACCATCTGCTCACGCATAGACCCACCTCAGGGCCGAATCTGGTTGCGTTTCCTCTGCCAAAGACCTTGCCTCCGCCTCCTGGTACTCCGGCCATCAAGACTCAGGCCCGCGCCGCGACAATCCTGCCCAATTTTGTGGGACTAAAGTTTTCGGTGCACAACGGAAAGACTTACACAGATGTCTTTATCACAGAAGAGATGGTAGGGAGAAAATTGGGTGAATTTGTCCAGTACGTTTCTCTTTCTCCTTTTCTTTCTCAGGGCGGCCATGTTTGGCAGCGTTCTCAATGCTGGTGATCACGGAAAGGCTGATGTGACGGCGGTCTTGACATAGGACGAGAAAGCCATTTTCATACAAGCAGAGCAGGAACAAATAAACAGAGGCACAATAGCCGTGGTGGATTATGGGGATTTGATCTGAAGGCCACAATGGCGACTTTGGGAGCGAGAGCGCCTTGAAGAGTATTGGCTCGAAGAGAGGGAACTCCGTTATGTCCAAATCGACTGAGATAGAGAGCAGGCCACCTGTTTGTGCTCTACGGAAATACGGTCAACGATTCTCGCTTGAAAGGCCCTGCCTATGGCCAGATGGCGCGACTGCCGTTGAATGGCGAGCCGTAGTTGTTCGCAATGCTCTTGTCTAGCACTTTTGCTCGTGTGACCCAAGATAGGCCGCACCTGAAAATGTACATATCACAACTTGCCCTTCTTTCTGACACTGTAGATGGTAGTGTCTGGGCCCGCCAACTCCAATCGCTATGCATTGAATATGTCCGGCACAGCCCTCCGAACGCCAGTGACACATGCAATACAAGCACCCATCATCGATAGAACTCTCCCCTCTTAACATTAATTCCATACTCTTGCACCGCCATGCCCAAGTCCTCCATGGTTAAGACGGTCCGGCCTTGACCACTCCCACCCTGGCCACCACCGCCGTACCCACTTCTCTGCACGCCCAACTGCGCCGCTTGCTGGCCCTTACCTCCACCTCCGCCGGCGGCACCGGTGCCAGCCCCTGCCGCCCCTGGAGCCTGTATGGCAGAAGTGGTCAGCGGGTTATTCGTGGAGGACGTGTTGGAGGATCGAATGCGGGAGTATTGGTATGCGTCCGCGGCGATGTCGGCGATGAACTTTTGAGTCGCCAACGCCAGGAGACGTGCGAGCGGCAGCGGCGTCGTGTTGGTCGTCACGCCGGTCGGATCTGAAGGCGATGGTGGTGGGAGGCCCGAGAGAGTCAGATAGTGTGCTGTGACAGCGTCAGGTATCTGGTGGGAAGGTCAGAGGTCAGAAGCCATAATGGTGATCGAATGAGACGGCCAGGCAAGGCCGAGGGAGTCACGTACGATAGGCGCGTAGTCGTCCATCTTGCTGAGAAACTCTCGCAATGTCGCATCCTTGCGGTTGTGATGAGCCGCCGACGAAGCAGGCTGGGTTTCAGCTTGACTGAATTCGTGGTCCAGAGTCGTGGACGACGTCTCGTTCGGATTCCGGCTGGTGCTGATTTCTTGTGTATCTCCCATTTCGGTGTCGATGTCGACGTCCCTGGTCGCTTCCTCGCTGGCGTCTGGCATGGTGGGTGAAGACATCACACCGCGTCGGCGGTTGAGTGGGTGGGATATGTGCAACAAGCCGGTAGAATATGGCGTCTGGTAGAAGGTGCCTGGTAGAAATATGGTGCCGATCTGCAAGAATGAAGCAGGTGTGGCAATAGTGTGATCTGGGATGGTGGTGATGCAAAGCTCGTTCTGAACTCAGATGTTCTGCAAAGTTTGACGACACCTGAACTTATTCACTTTCAACGCTCAATAGGTCACCTTATTTTGTACACATGATCTGATGATCATTCATTCAACATATCCTCTGCCAGGATTTAACTACGTAGACCCCAAGATCGCAAGGTCATCTACCATTCCAGGTAGGGTGGTCCAAGGACTGCGATGCCTGTGCTGCAGCCCTTGCAA
>Ga0255336_101083_pt1 | contig 24740 bp, 20 predicted proteins | sample MeOH1_35cm_T3_17_FD_189102 | JGI IMG/M metagenome (GOLD analysis project Ga0255336, IMG submission 189102) | Sandy soil microbial communities from University of British Columbia, Vancouver, Canada - MeOH1_35cm_T3_179 | ecosystem: Engineered > Artificial ecosystem > Sand microcosm > Unclassified ...
CCAAGCAAAACACCAAGCGCCCACACTTATCGGCTGTTAGTTTTTAAAGAACATGCGCCAAAACCGCAGCATCCTCTCCCGCCGGACCCCGCCGCTTTCGCGTCGCTGCTTCTGCAGCACAGAAACGAGATTATGAAGAATCTTTTTCTCCTTGTCAACAAGTTTGTGAGCGTTTGCTTTCAAACTTACCGACTTTGGAGGCCGCCTGTTTCTTTAGCGGTCCTCGTTGCGAAACGAGGAGACGAATAATAGGCGATGGCGCACACCAAGGCAAGGACATCTTCAAACTATTTTCGGGAATGTCCTAACGGCCCTTTGCCAGCCCCATTTCGTCGATGGGAACAGCCTCCGACATGGCCGCGTAACCCGCGTCGCTGGGATGGATATGGTCGCCGCTGTCGTAGCGTCGCTGAAGCCAGTCGGGATGGGCCGGATCCCGCAGCGCGCGGTCGAAGTCGACTACGCCATCGAATGCGCGGCTTGAGCGGATCGAGTCGTTTACTGCTCTCCGGATGGCCTCGCGTTCCGGTGGCAGCGCAGCCGGCGTCAAGGTTGCACCGTAGATCCGAACCCCACGCTGGTGGGCCTGCGCAATCAACCGCTGGTAGCCACGCAACAGCGAATCGGCGGTCACGGGCGTGTGCGGATCGTCGCAATCGAGACCGGCGTGCGGGGGCATCGCGGGGAAGTTGATGTCGTTGATGCCGATCAGCAGGATCACCGCGCGCACCCCAGGCTGGCGCAACGCATCGCGATCGAAGCGGTTCAGAAGTGCATCGCCGTAGCACGGTGACGCGCTCAGCAAGCGATTGCCGCTGATTCCCGCGTTCACGACAGCGATGCCGTCGATGCCTTTTTGCGTCAACCGGCGCGCCAAAGCATCCGGCCAGCGGCGGTTCGCATTCGGCGTGGAGCGCATGCCGTCGGTGATGGAGTCACCGATCGCGACCAGCGTCCGCGCCGGCGCGGTATCGACGGCAACGCTGGTCAGCCACGCAAATTGCGTGAATCGGGTGCGAAACGCGGCAGCGTCGGTATCGGAGGAATGGTTGCCGGGCGTCGATACGTAGTTCGTCTGGCTCGCCACCCGATGCCACGCGGCCATTTTTTGGCCTGCTGCTATATAAGTGCTGACGGCGAGCGGCTGGTGGGCAGCGACGTCGAAGGCGATCGGGTCGCTGTCCATCTGGCCGCCCGGCGCGATGATCACGCCCTGCTTGCCGCCGAACGTCACGGAACGGGTGGTTCCCGCGCGTGTCGCCGCCGCATTGCCGGATACGGCGCGCGCCACTTGTACACCCTCGATCACCAGCGGCGTGGTGCCGTATACATTGCTAAAGCGCAACCGAACGTGCCGGCCGTCGATGGCAGGATAGACAATCTGCCGAACCGTCCGGCCACCGATCTCCGGCGCGCGATACAACGCCGGCAAGTCGTCCCGCTGCGGAATTGCCTGCAATGCCGTGCTCCAGGCGCTCACCCAGCGCTCGGCCGGGGCGTCGTCGGCGCGAGCACTGGTGGACGGCAGCAGGGAAGCAAACAGCGTCGCGGTGGCAACGGCGGAAAGGGCGCGAAGGTTCATCGTGGAGCGTGGGTTAGAGGGGAAAAAGCGATTGTGCCTGAACGGGCAGACCAGGCGCTTACAGTTCGGCGGCCGATTCGCGGCGGCGCCTGGCCTGCTTGATCGGGATTTTTTTGACATTGCTTGCGGGCACAGTGCGGTGGCGTTCATCTCAGCTCGGAGCCGAGAAATGGACTGCGGAGCCATCGGATTTGCGCCTGCGCCCACCGATGGTTAGCGAACAAAAGGACATGGTTCCCGGCGGTCGAAATCCGGCCGCTCCATTGCCAAGCGCATCCATCGGCCAGCTTTTCTCGCCGAAAATCGGACCATTTTGTGAAAAGCCCTCAGAATGTCGGCATTCCGCCTCGCGGTTCTCACTTTGTCCGGTACTTATTTAGCATGCATTCCAAAACCTCTCCCAGCACCAGCGCCGCACCTTCCCAGATCGAATGGGAGGAAAAAGGCGAGAACCGTTCGGCGCTCTGGCACTCGGAAAGCGGAATCGCGCCGCCCAAACGCGTTGTAATCGGCGATGACCAGATGACCGCCGATTCCGCGTATCGGCTGGCTTGCGAAGGCACGGCAATTCTGTGGCGCGGCGATTTCCAGAACGCCCGGCAGTTGTTGCAGGCAGTTGCACGACGCATCGAAACGCGGCCGAAAAAGTCTGCCAAAGCGAAAGCGAAGGAACGCAGCGCCGCCCCCGATGCACCGCCGGCAGCGCCGCCCGCTCCCGCCGAGGCGTTCAATTTGCATCGGCTCGCCCAGTCGCAGCGGGCGCGCACGCTCGGCATGCTGCTGTTGCCGCTCGACGCGGAGTACGCCATTCCGCTGCGTCGCGCGCCTGTTGTGAAGGAAGCGTGTGAGGAGGCTTATGGCGCAGCGTCAGGTGAGTCGGTCGTGTCGCTGCGTGAAGTGCTCGGGCTGGTCGGCGCGCACGAGTGGCGTAAAAAGGGCGTGGACGTCGAGGCGCTCGGCGCACGAATTCACCCTTACTACGGCGTGTTTTCACCGGTGCGCGGCGAGTACATCAAGCTGGTGGCGGATCAGCCGTTGCCATCGAAGGAATTGGCTTTCGATATCGGCACCGGAACCGGCGTGCTTGCCGCCTTGCTGGCGCAGCGCGGCGTGAAGCGCGTGGTGGCAACGGAAATCGATGCCCGCGCGCTCGCCTGCGCGCGCGAAAACATCGAGTTATTGGGGTACGCGCAGGAAGTGAAGGTGGTCGAGGCCGATCTGTTTCCGGAAGGCCGTGCGCCGTTGATCGTCTGCAATCCGCCGTGGCTGCCGGCCCGGCCGAGCTCGGCCATCGAACATGCAATCTACGACCCCGAAAGCCGCATGCTGCGAGGTTTTCTCGATGGGCTCGCCGCACATTTGACGCCGGGCGGCGAAGGCTGGCTGATTCTTTCCGATATCGCCGAGCACCTTGGTCTGCGTACGCGTGCGCAATTGCAGGAGTGGATCGATCGCGCCGGGCTGAAGACGGACGGCCGGATGGATATCCGCCCGCATCATCCCCGCGCCGCCGATAAAACCGATCCGCTGTATCACGCGCGTTCGGCCGAAATTACGTCATTGTGGCGGCTTGTGCCGGCTTGAGTTTCGTCTTTGGCGCGGGCGTTTGAACCCGGTTCACGCCCGCTTCAGATAGGCCAGCGCCGCCTCGCCCGCGATCAAACCGCTCGCGAAACACGCAGTGAGCAGATAACCGCCAGTCGGCGCTTCCCAATCCAGCATCTCGCCCGCGCAGAAGACGCCGGGCAGCGCATCAAGCATCAATTGCGAATCGAGCGATTCAAACCTCACGCCACCCGCGCTGCTGATCGCTTCGGCAATCGGCCTCGGACGCGTCACGGTCAACGGCAACGCCTTGATGCGTTTTGCAAGACGCGCGGCATCGGAGAAATCTTCGCGCTCCAGCACCTCGCGCAGCAAACCCGCCTTCGCGCCCGTCAGGCTCAGACGGCTCTGCAAATGGCTCGACATAGAACGAGCGCCGCGCGGATGGGTCACTTCATCGTGGACACGCTGCTGCGTTAAAGCCGGTACGAGATCCAGAAAAAACGTGGCGTCGCCGGCGCTCAGGCGATCGCGAATGCGCGCGGACATCGCGTAGATCAGACTGCCCTCGATACCCGTCGATGTCAGCAAACCTTCCCCGGTGCGCCAATCGATCCCGCCATCCGGCCGCGGCAAGCCGATCGCGACGGCTTTCAGCGGCTCGCCTGCAAAACGGCTGCTGAAATGCTCGCTCCAGTCGATATCGAAGCCGCAATTCGACGGCACGAACGGCGACACGCCAACATTACGTGCGTCCAGATACGGAATCCACGCCGCGTCCGAGCCGAGCCGCGGCCAACTCGCGCCGCCGAGCGCGAGGACGACGGCATCGGCTTCGACGGAGCGCTCGCCTTCCGGCGTGGCAAATCGCAAAGGCTGACGCGCTTCGTCGCCCCAACCAATCCACTTATGCCGCATGTGAAACCGCACGCCTGACCCGCGTAGCCGATGCAACCAGGCACGCAACATGGGTGCGGCTTTCATGTCGGTGGGAAACACGCGGCCCGAGCTGCCGACGAAGGTTTCCACGCCCAAGCCGTGCACCCACGCGCGTAACGCGGCGGCGTCGAAACGGCGCAACAGCGGTTCGATCTGCGGCCGGCGCTCCGCGTAACGCGCGGCAAATAATTCGGCGGGCTCGGAATGCGTGAGATTCATCCCGCCCTTGCCCGCCATCAGGAACTTGCGGCCGACCGACGGCATGGCGTCGTAGAGATCCACTTCGACGCCGCCGGTCGCCAGCGCTTCCGCAGCCATCAAGCCGGCAGGGCCGCCGCCAATAACGGCAACGCGTGCGCAATGAGTGTCGGACAATGACGGTGACGGCATGCGGGGTACACGGTTGAAAGCGAAGTCGCATTGTCGCATTCAGGAACGGCCTTTAGCCGACGCCGCACTCAAGCTGGCCAATTGCCTGACTTTGCGAACGAGCTCCTTGCCGCGGGATTTTCGAACGAAGAAACGGGGAAAATTCTTGGCGAGAATCATCGGCGGGTGTTTGAAGCGAGCGTGGGGTAGGACTGGAAAGATCTGACGAATTCATTCGACACAAAAGCACCCCGCCCTTGCCCTGCCCGAATCCATCTTAAAAAAATAACTATTAACCGACCGGACGGTCGGCTTATAATTGCGGCACAGTGACTTCCTAGAGCGAGCGATCGTCATGTACACGCAATCCCTCGATATCCCCGGCAACGTGCAGCCCATCGATCCGGCGTCCGAATCGCCGCAACTCAGCCGTTTCGACTCCGTGATGGCCGCCGACGGCAAGATCGAACCCCAGGACTGGATGCCCGATGCCTACCGCAAAACGCTGATTCGCCAGATCTCGCAGCACGCGCATTCGGAAATCGTCGGCATGCTGCCTGAAGGCAACTGGATTTCGCGCGCGCCGAGCCTGAAGCGCAAGGCGATCCTGCTCGCGAAGGTGCAGGACGAAGGCGGCCACGGCCTCTATCTATACAGTGCGGCGGAAACCATGGGGGTGTCGCGTGATCAGCTCGTCGATGCCCTGCACGCCGGAAAAGCCAAGTACTCGAGCATCTTCAATTATCCGACGCCCACTTGGGCGGACGTGGGCGTGATCGGCTGGCTGGTGGACGGCGCGGCGATCATGAACCAGATCCCGCTCTGCCGCTGCACGTATGGCCCGTATGCGCGCGCCATGATCCGCATCTGCAAGGAAGAGTCGTTCCATCAGCGGCAAGGTTTCGACGCGTTGCTCTCCATGATGAAAGGCACCGAAGCGCAGAAGGAAATGGTGCAGCAGGCGGTGGACCGCTGGTGGTGGCCGGTGCTGATGATGTTCGGCCCGAGCGACAAGGATTCCATCCACAGCGGCCAATCATTCAAGTGGGGCATCAAGCGGATATCGAATGATGATCTGCGGCAGAAATTCGTCGATGCCACCGTCGAACAGGCCAGGATTTTGGGTGTGACGCTGCCCGACCCCGACCTGAAGTGGAGCGAAGAACGGCAGGCGCATGACTATGGCGAGATCGATTGGGAAGAGTTCTGGCGCGTCGTGAACGGCGACGGTCCGTGCAACAAGGAGCGGCTCGCCACGCGCGTGAAAGCACACGGCGACGGCCTCTGGGTGCGCGAAGCCGCCCTCGCCTACGCCGCCAAACAAGCTGCGCGTGCTCAAAAGCACGCTGCATAAGGAGCGAAAGATGAATAACGAATGGCCGATCTGGGAAGTGTTCGTGCGCAGCAAGCAGGGACTTGATCACAAGCATTGCGGCAGCCTGCACGCACCGGATGCACCCGCAGCGCTGCGCATGGCGCGCGATGTCTACACGCGGCGCCAAGAAGGTGTGAGCATTTGGGTGGTTCCATCGGCGGCGATCACGGCCTCCGATCCCGCCGATAAAGCCGAGTTCTTCGACCCGGCCGCCGACAAGATTTATCGTCACCCGACATTCTTCGTGCTGCCCGACGAAATCAACCACATGTGAGCGAAGGGTCAAGCCCCATGACGACGCCCCAACATCTTTCCTACGTACTGCGCCTCGCCGACAATGCGCTGATCCTCGGCCAGCGCAACGGCGAATGGTGCGGACACGGCCCGGTGCTCGAGGAAGATATCGCGCTGGCCAATATCAGCCTCGATCTGATCGGCCAGGCGCGGCTGCTCTACTCGCACGCGGCCACGCTCGATGCAGAACTCAACGGCACGAAGAAAACCGAAGACGATTACGCGTATTTCCGCAACGAAGGCGACTTCCGCAATTACACGCTGAGCGAGTTGCCGCACGCGGGTCCGTTATCGGGCACGGCGCGTTCGGATCGCGACTACGCGGTGACGATCGTGCGCAACTTCCTTTATTCGACGCTGATGGCGCATCTCTGGACCGCGCTCACGCAATCGACGGACGCGCAACTCTCGGCGATCGCGTCGAAGTCGATCAAGGAAACGCGTTATCACCTGAATCACGCGAGCGACTGGCTGCTGCGTTTCGGCGATGGCACCGAGGAATCGCATCGTCGGGCGCAAGCGGCGGTGGATTACCTGATGCCTTATACGCGCGAGTTTTTCAGTATCGACGACGTGGAAACGAGCATCGCCGATGCGGCAATCGGCCCGCTCACGGCGGATCTGGAAACGGCGTGGCGCGAGGACGTGGACGCGACGCTCGCCGAAGCCACGCTGCAAAAACCCGTCGATGCCCAACACGTGACAACCGGCAAGCTCGGCGAGCATTCCGAGCATATGGGTTTCCTGCTCGCGGAATTGCAGAGTATCGCTCGGCAGCATCCAGGCGCGAGCTGGTGAACGCGATGATGACCGCTGAAGCTTCGCTCGAGCGCGTTTGGGAAGTGCTGGACGCCGTGCCCGATCCGGAAATCCCGGTGGTATCGATTCGCGAGTTGGGCATTCTCCGCGACGTCCGTCACGCCGCCGACGACACGCTTGAAATCGTCATCACGCCCACGTATTCCGGCTGTCCGGCGATGTACCAGATTGCGGAAGACATTGGCGCTGCGTTGATCGAAGCGGGCTTTGCAAAACATCGCATTGAGACAGTGCTGGCGCCGGCGTGGACCACCGACTGGATGACCGACGCGGCTCGCGAGAAGCTGAAGAAATACGGCATCGCCCCGCCGATGGGCAATTGCGGTTCAAACGAACACGCTGCGCAAGAGCGGCCGATCCGCTTCGTCCCGCGCGTTGTGGACAAACCCGCCTGCCCGCACTGCGGTTCATCGCATACCGAACGCCTCGCCCAATTCGGCTCGACGGCGTGCAAGGCGCTGTATCGCTGCGTGGATTGCCGCGAGCCGTTCGACTACTTCAAACCGTACTGAAAACGACCATGGCGACTCCGCAATTCCATTCGCTGCGCATCCGCGACGTCCGTCCCGAAACCGCCGACGCCGTCACGGTTTCCTTCGACGTCCCCGACAATCTTCGCGATGCATTCCGCTTCACGCAAGGCCAGTTCGTCACGTTGAAGACGCATATCGATGGTGAAGAAACGCGGCGCTCGTATTCCATTTGTGTCGGCGTGACGGATTACGATCGCGATGGCGAATTGCGTATCGGCATCAAGCGCGTGCGCGGCGGGCGCTTCTCGAATTTCGCTTTCGACACGCTGAAACCCGGCCATGAAATCGAAGTCATGACGCCCGATGGCCGCTTCTTCACGCACCTGAATGCCGATCACGTGAAGCATTACGTCGCGTTCTCGGGCGGTTCGGGCATCACACCGGTGCTCGCGATCATCAAGACAACCTTGGAAACGGAGCCAACCAGCCGCTTCACGCTGATCTACGGCAACCGCAGCGTGGACGCGATCATGTTCGCCGAGGAACTGGAAGACCTGAAGAACCGTTTCATGAGCCGGTTCTCGCTGTATCACGTGTTATCGGACGATTTGCAGGACGTCGAGTTGTTCAACGGCGTGCTGAACCAGGAAAAGTGCGCGGCCTTCCTGGAGGCGCTCGTTCCCGCGAATGAAATCGATGAAGCCTTCATCTGCGGCCCCGGTCCGATGATGGACGCTGCCGAAGCTGCGCTGAAAAGCGCGGGCGTGCCGCCGCAGCAGGTTCATGTCGAACGCTTCGGGACGCCGTTGCCACAAGCCGGCGTGCCGCCTATCGAAATCACTGACGACACGCCGGCAGCCGATCTGGAACTGGTTATCGATGGCAAAAAACGCAAACTGCGCCTGCCTTATCAAGGCGTGAGCGTGCTCGACGTCGGATTGAAGGCGGGGCTCGCACTGCCTTACGCCTGCAAGGGCGGCGTGTGCTGCACGTGCCGGGCGAAAGTGCTGGAAGGCGAAGTGCGGATGGAGAAGAACTACACGCTGGAGCAGCATGAAATCGATGCGGGTTTTGTGCTCACCTGCCAGTGCCATCCGGTCTCGGATCGCGTGGTTGTGAGTTATGACGAACGTTGAACGCGGGGTTGGCGGATTGCGCTGATTCGATTCGCTTACACTAGGGGTCGCCCGTTCCGAATGCGGTGTGCCGCGTTTTGTCGCCGCACTCGCCGCGCGCCGGGCGGCCTTCTTACGTTTGCGGTCACCGTCACTGATGAGCACCATTCACGTTACCAACGGCGACCACGCCGCCGAGATTTTGCGCGAAGCCTTGCAATTAGCGGCCCGCGACGAACGCGTCATCCCGCTCAAGGACGACCTTGCGGTCGGCCAGCTGAGGGGTATCGACGACAACCCGGAAACCCGCGCTCTGTTCTGGCAGCAGGTGCTGAGCGAACACAAGTTCGACTTCGTATCGAAGCTCAAGGAACAGGACGCACTCTTGCGCGAACTCGCGCAGGACAGCGAACAGGTCGTGATCTGGCACGGCCAGAGCGCGAGCGACCAGCTAACGCTGCGGCGAGTGGCCTACACGCTGCGCAACACGCCGCAGCGCCTGAACGAAGCCAAACTCAGTCACGAAGACCTGCCCTTCGTCACCACCGCCGACGGCACGCAGCAACGCCGCGGCCGGGATGACGGCGCGACGGCGGTCGGCATGTTCACGACCGCCGAACTGGGCGCCAAGTTGCCGACGGCCGCGCCCATTTCCGTATTGCGCATCAGCCGTCTTGCGCTGGAGTGGCAGGAAGTGAAGCAGATCAATAGTGACACCCGCCGGTGGCGTGACAACACGTTCATTTCCGGCACGTACGCCGACGTCGATGAGACCATCCTCCAGATAGCGAGCGACGGCTGGCAGGAGGCGCGCCGGCTCGCCGGCCAGGTGATGGGCGCGAGCTTCGGCTTTCTGGTCAGCGATGCGATTGCGTTCTGGCGCTGCCGCGAACTCGTCGCGGCCGGCAAACTGCAGATTCGCGGCGATCTCGCCAAGATAGCCGAGGCCAGACTTCGCCGCGCCGTGCATTAGATTAGCCGTGCAATAGCCGCGTTTAGAATCCCCGATCGACCCAGCACTTCTTCGAGACTCAATGGCCCGTACAAGAGCGCCTGACCACGACACACAACGCGAGCAGATCCTCGAACTCGCCGCCGCCAAATTCGCGCAGACCAGCTACCCGAGTACGTCGATGGCCGATCTCGCCGCAGCCAGCGGCACCTCCAAGGCGCGGCTTTATCATTATTACGCGAGCAAGGAAGCGATTCTTTTCGACCTGCTCGACCGCTACACGAAGCGGCTGATGCTGATCATCGCGGAAGTGGAAGGCGCGAGCCAGCGGCGCGGCTTGACCGAGCGCGAGGCGTTCGCCGAACTGGTCCGCGCGTTCCTCACCGAATACGAAACGTCGCATAGCCGGCACGTCGCGTTGCTCAACGACGTGAAATACCTCGAGGACACGCAGCGTGAAATCGTGCTCGAACGCCAGCGCGGCATTGTCGCGGCGTTCGCCCGGCAACTCGCGCGCGCCTACCCGAAGCGGGCGACCAAGGAAAACCAGACCGCGCTCACCATGATGGTGTTCGGCATGATCAACTGGACGTTCACGTGGCTCAAGCCGGACGGGAAGCTCGGTTATCGCGAGTTCGCGGAGCAGGTGGTCAGCGTGATCGAGCACGGCATGAACGGCGACAACTAATGCTGCAATGCGCCATTCTGTTGCCAAGAGACCGTGCGATCCGTACAACACCGTACAAGTCATTGTTTTTTAACGATTTTCATTGTTAATACATAACAATTAGACGGTAGGCTCCATAGACAATTACGGGTTTTCCCTAGTACCTACACGGTGGTTCGGCTAAAATTCGTCTTGCGACGCACCATGTCGCGCGACGAATCCAGGAGCCACCATCGTGAACACGTCTTTCAACCGCCCCACCGCATCGATCTTTGCAGCCGATCGCTCGCAGACGGCCGCCGGTCGTCCGCCCGTTCCCGTTCGTGAACTGTCCTCGAGCGATCGCGAGCGCCTACTCGCCCACTTCCTCACCCTCGACGAAGACGACCGCCTGCTGCGCTTTGGCCAGATCGTGCCGGATCGTGTGATCGAGAACTATGTCGCGAATATCGACTTTTCGCGTGACACCGTGTTCGGCGTTTTCGACGACCGGTTGAACCTCGTCGGGGTCGGCCATCTGGCCTATCTGCCGGCCGAAGGCGACAAACGCACGGCGGAGTTCGGCGTGTCGGTGCTGGAAAGTGCGCGCGGCCGTGGCGTGGGTAGCCGCTTGTTCGAGCGCGCCGCCATCCGCAGCCGCAACACGCACGTTTCGATGCTCTACATGCATTGTTTGTCACGAAACTCGACCATGATGCACATCGCGAAGAAGTCGGGGATGAAGATCGAATATGCGTATGGCGAAGCCGACGCTTATTTGTCGCTGACACCCGCCGACCAAAACAGCATCATCGCCGAGATGCTGCAGGAGCAAGCAGCGGTCTTCGATTACGCGGTCAAGCGCCAGGCGCGCCGGGCGTCGCAAATGTTTCAGGCGTTCATGCCTACTGCGGACGCGGCCTGATTCAGGGCACACATCAGCAAGCATGCGCAAAAGCACGAAAGGCGGCGAAAGCCGCCTTTTTTGCGTCCGGGGTTTCTAGCTGGCAGGGGCGGCGCGGGTCAGCGAATCGGCAACGCCGTCGTTTCCTTGAAGCGCTCGAGCGAGAAACTACTCTGGACATCGATGACCGATGGATGGTGCAGCAATTGGTCCTGCACGAAGCGCGAAAAGTGCTCCATGTCTTCCACCTGGACACGCAGCAGATAATCCATTTCACCGGTCATCGCGTCGCAGGCCACGACCTCCGGCCATGAGAGCACGGCTTCGCGAAACCGATCGGCGTGCGTGGGCGGATTTTTCATTCCCGCAGTCACCGTCGTCCCGCCCCGCTTTTCCAGCCGCACACTCACATACGCGAGCAGCCCAAGCCCGAGCAGCCGAGGCTCCAGCAGCGCGACGTAACCGCGAATCACGCCCTCCTCCTCCAGCCGCCGGATTCGCCGCAAGCAGGGACTCGGCGACAGGTTCACCTGATCGGCGATGTCCTGGTTCGACAGCCGCCCGTTCACCTGAAGAATCGCGAGGATTTTCCGATCGATGGCATCGAGTTCAACTTTAGCCATTTTCTGCCTCCCATTGGCGCAATGACGGCATGAACGTGCGTCATCGTAGTCATGCACGATTTAATTCGCAAGTATCCGCCGCACTTTCATCGATAAACTTGTCCCAATCATCCTCACGGTTCAGGAGACAAAGCATGCAAGCAACGACTTGGGACAATCCCGTCGGCACGGATGGTTTCGAATTCATCGAATACACGGCGCCCGATCCGGTCGCGCTCGGGAAATTGTTTGAACAGATGGGATTTACGGCGATTGCCCGCCATCGTCACAAGGATGTGACGCTGTATCGGCAGGGCGAGATCAACTTCCTGGTGAACGCCGAACCCGACTCCTTCGCTCAACGCTTCGCGCGCCTACATGGTCCGTCGATTTGCGCGATCGCGTTTCGCGTCGCCGATGCGGGCAAGGCGTACAAACGCGCGCTAGACCTGGGCGCCTGGGGCTTCGACAATAAAACCGGTCCGATGGAGCTGAACATTCCGGCAATCAAGGGCATCGGCGATTCGCTGATTTACTTCGTGGACCGCTGGCGCGGCAAGAATGGCGCGCAACAGGGCAGCATCGGCGACATCAGCATCTACGACGTCGATTTCGAACCGATTCCCGGCGCCGAGCAAAATCCAGCGGGTCACGGCCTGACGTACATCGATCATTTGACGCACAACGTTCATCGCGGCCGGATGATCGAATGGGCCGAGTTTTACGAGCGGCTGTTCAATTTCCGCGAGGCGCGTTACTTCGATATTGAAGGCAAGGTGACGGCGGTCAAGTCGAAAGCGATGAGTTCGCCGTGCGGCAAGATTCGCATCCCGATCAACGAGGAAGGCTCGGATACGTCGGGGCAGATCCAGGAATATCTCGACGCGTACCACGGCGAAGGCATTCAGCACATCGCGCTGGGCAGCGATGACATCTTCAGCACCGTCGACAATCTGCGCACCGCAAAAATCGCGCTGCTGGATACCATCGACACGTATTACGAGCTCGTCGACCGGCGCGTGCCGAATCATGGCGAATCGGTAGCGGAATTGCGCAAGCGCAAGATCCTGATCGATGGCGTGCGGGACGAAATCCTGCTGCAGATCTTTACGGAAAATCAGATCGGCCCGATCTTCTTCGAGATCATTCAGCGCAAGGGCAATCAGGGTTTCGGCGAAGGCAACTTCAAGGCGCTGTTCGAATCGATTGAACTCGATCAGATTCGGCGCGGCGTGGTGAAGGACACAACAACGCCGGGCTAAGCGCGCCGCGTAGCTCCCCCCCAAAAACCGGGAATTGTCGATCCCCGGTTTTTTGTCAACAATCCTCAAGCGTCGGAATTGTCCTTGTTATCCGTCGCTTGTTTACTCGAAACCTGTTCGACCCGCACCTGCGAAATTCGCGGGACGCCGGAGACCGTTGCATCGGATCCGGCCGGACCGCCGACGCGAACCGGTGTATTCATCGCAAAAAATGCTGCGGAAACCATCAAAAAGCTTTGGATATATCGTTGTTTCACTGCTTCCTCCTTCAACTGCGTGCATCGGTATGTCCAACAATCGTGCGCTCGCCTGCAGGGTAAAACCCAGGCAAACGCGCAACGATCGCGCAGTTTGAATAGGCTCGACGCGAGCGGTTCCCCGATGACATCGAAATACAGCCGTTTTTACACGTCGTAACACCTGTGCAAAGTTGAAATTACTTTTCAGCGGGTTTTTACCAGTGCTGGAAGAAATCCAAAACAGGCACACTCGGAATCCCGGCTGACGCGTTCACAAGACGCGAACGCCCTAAAGTGCTTTGGCGATCCCAAACGTTGGCGGAGAGACCCCACAATGAATGCCCCCCTTGACGCGGAACAACAAGCTTCCCTAGAAGCCGCGCTAAATTCCGTCACCCTCGACGACAAGTACACCCTGGAACGCGGTCGCGCGTACATGAGCGGCATACAGGCGCTGGTTCGGCTGCCGATGCTGCAACAACAACGCGATCATGCCGCGGGACTTAATACCGCCGGGTTCATTTCCGGCTATCGCGGCTCCCCGCTTGGCGCACTCGATCAGCATCTGTGGAAAGCGAAAAAACATCTCGCTTCGCACCAGGTCGTGTTCCAGCCCGGCGTGAACGAAGACCTCGCGGCCACAGCCGTGTGGGGCTCGCAGCAGGTCAATCTTTATCCCAGCGCCAAATACGACGGCGTGTTCTCGATGTGGTACGGCAAAGGGCCGGGCGTCGACAGAACCGGCGATGTGTTCAAGCACGGCAATTCGGCGGGCTCGTCCCCGCATGGCGGTGTACTCGTGCTCGCAGGTGACGACCACGCCGCCAAATCCTCCACGCTCGCGCACCAGTCCGAACACATTTTCAAGGCGTGCGGTTTGCCGGTGCTGTTCCCATCGAATGTGCAGGAATATCTGGACTTCGGCCTGCACGGCTGGGCGATGAGCCGTTACTCCGGCCTCTGGGTCGCGATGAAATGCGTGACCGATGTGGTGGAATCGTCGGCGTCTGTCGATATCGATCCGCATCGCACGCAAATTGTCCTGCCCACTGATTTCGCGATGCCCGATGGTGGCCTCAACATCCGCTGGCCCGATCCGCCTTTGGTTCAGGAAGCGCGGCTGCTCGACTACAAGTGGTACGCGGCGCTCGCCTATGTGCGCGCGAACAAACTGGATCGGATCGAGATCGAATCGCCGCATGCGCGCTTCGGGATCATGACCGCCGGCAAGGCATATCTCGATGTACGCCAGGCGTTAAGCGATCTGGGTCTCGACGACGAAACCTGCGCGCGCATCGGTATTCGTTTGTATAAGGTCGGTTGCGTGTGGCCGCTCGAAGCGCAAGGCGCGCATGCATTCGCCCATGGGCTTCAAGAGATTCTGGTTGTCGAAGAAAAGCGCCAGATCCTCGAATACGCGATCAAGGAAGAGCTTTATAACTGGCCCGATGCGCAACGCCCGCGCGTGTTCGGCAAGTTCGACGAGAAGGATGGCGCAGGCGGCGAATGGTCCGTGCCGATGGGCAATTGGCTTCTGCCGGCGCACTACGAGTTGTCGCCGGCGATCATCGCTAAAGCAATCGCCACGCGGCTCGACAAGTTCGATCTCCCCGCCGATGTCCGCGCGCGCATCGCCACGCGTATCGCGGTGATCGAAGCGAAGGAAAAAGCGCTGGCGCGACCGCGGGTGGAAGCGGAGCGCAAGCCGTGGTTTTGCTCGGGCTGCCCGCACAATACATCGACGAATGTGCCTGAAGGATCGCGTGCGCTTGCCGGTATCGGCTGCCACTACATGACCGTGTGGATGGACCGCAGCACGAGCACGTTCAGCCAGATGGGCGGCGAAGGCGTCGCGTGGATCGGGCAAGCGCCGTTCACCAACGACAAACACGTGTTCGCCAATCTCGGCGACGGCACGTACTTCCACTCCGGTCTGCTCGCAATCCGCGCGGCGATCGCGTCGAAGACCAACATCACGTACAAGATCCTCTACAACGACGCCGTCGCGATGACCGGCGGCCAGCCCGTCGATGGCGTGCTCACCGTGCCGCAGATCACCCATCAGCTCGCGGCCGAAGGGGCGACGAAGATCGTGATCGTCACCGATGAACCCGAGAAATATCAGGCGAACGTGGGATTGGCGCCGGGTATCGATGTGTTTCATCGCGAGAAGCTCGACGAAGTTCAACGCGAACTGCGCGAGATCGCCGGCACGACGATCCTGATCTACGACCAGACCTGTGCGACGGAAAAACGCCGGCGCAGGAAACGCGGCGCGTATCCCGATCCGGCGAAGCGCGTCGTCATCAACGAAGCCGTGTGCGAAGGCTGTGGTGATTGCTCGGTGAAATCGAACTGCCTGTCGGTCGAACCGCTCGATACTGAATACGGCACGAAACGCCAGATCAACCAGTCGACCTGCAACAAGGACTACTCGTGCGTGAACGGCTTCTGTCCGAGCTTCGTCACGGTTGAAGGCGGACAGTTGAAGAAGCCGAAAATATCGAGTATTTCCGGCGATGCAATGCCCCCGGTGCCAATGCCTTCGCTTCCCGAAATCGACCGTCCGTACGGCGTGCTGGTCACCGGCGTGGGCGGCACGGGCGTGGTGACAATCGGTGCGTTGCTTGGCATGGCATCGCATCTTGAGCAAAAGGGCGTCACCGTACTCGACGTCACCGGCCTCGCGCAAAAAGGCGGCGCCGTGATGAGCCACGTGCAGATCGCCACGCACCCCGGCGATATCCACGCTACCCGCATCGCAATGGGCGAAGCGGATCTGGTGATTGGTTGCGACCCGATCGTGACAGCGAGCGATGAGTGCGGCTCGCGGATGCAACCCGGCCATACACGGGTGGTGGTGAACAGCGCCGAAACGCCGACGGCTGAATTCATCAAGAACCCGAACTGGCGCTTCCCGGGCGCGAGCGCGGAAGCCGATATTCGCGCGGCGGCAGGCGAGCATGTTGCTCTCGTCGATGCCAATCGTTTCGCCGTGGCTTTACTCGGCGATGCCATCTATACGAACCCGTTTGTACTGGGTTTTGCATGGCAACGCGGCTGGGTGCCGTTACGGCATGAGTCGTTGGTTCGTGCAATCGAACTCAATGCGGTACAGGTTGAGAAAAATCTCGCCGCGTTCGAATGGGGACGTCACGCGGCGCATGATCTCGAAGGCGTCGAGCGGCTTGTCAGGGCGCAAGGTCGCGGCGCAGTACCGTCCGATTCCGCTCAGCAAGGCGGCAGCAAGATCATCGCGCTGCACACGCCAAAGGCGCTGGACGCGCTGATTGAAAAACGCAGCGCTTATCTGTCCAGCTACCAGAACGAAGCGTACGCGGCACGTTACGGCCGGCTCGTGGCGGAAGTGCGCAAGGCGGAAGCCTCAATCGGTTCAGGCGATGGCCAGTATGCATTGACCGAAGCTGTCGCGCGAAATCTGCACAAGCTGATGGCATACAAGGACGAGTACGAAGTCGCACGTCTTTATGCCGATCCGGCGTTCGTCGAGCGTTTGAAGGGCAGCTTCGAGGGCGACTGGAAGATCAAATTCCACCTCGCCCCGCCGATGTTCTCGAAGAAGGACGCACACGGTCATCTGATCAAGAAACAGTACGGCACGTGGGTCTTATCCGCGATGAAGGTCCTGGCGAAGATGAAGTTCCTGCGCGGCACCTCGTTCGATGTCTTCGGCAAGACCGAAGAGCGGAAGATGGAACGGGCGTTGATCGCGGATTACGAGGCGCTGGCGAAGGAATTGATCGGCGGCTTGACGCTCGAGAAGTTGCCGCTGGCGATAGACCTGGCGAGTCTGCCCGACTCGATGCGCGGCTACGGTCACGTGAAGGACAACAACGTGAACGCGGCGCGCATCAAGTGGAATACGTTACTCGCGCGCTGGCGTTCGTCACCAGGCAGTGAGACACGACAAGTCGCTTAAATCGCCGTCGAATGTAAAAACGCCCGATGAACTCATCGGGCGTTTTTTCTTTTGAGTGACGACGCCTTCGCATTGCCGCTCGTGCGTCCAGGCGACGAGCCATGCCACGACTCGCCGTGCGCCGTAGTATCGGGACGTCCAGTAGGCGCTCTTCATCGATTCGATTCGATTCGATACGAATGAACGCCCCCCTCTTCGGCGCATGGATAAACCGCTGCTCACCAACGTAGATGCCCGCGTGAGTCGCTTCGCCGCGAGGTGTATTGAAAAACACGAGATCGCCCGGATGCAATTCCGACTGTGCGATCGCACTGCCTTTCCCGCTGATTTGCGCCGATAGCCGCGGCAGTAGTATGCCCGCTGCTTTCTCATACACGTAGCGCCCGAAGCCACTGCAATCGAGTCCCTGCTCGGGGGGCGTTGCCACCCCACAAGGAGGGAACGCCGATCATCGTTTCCGCCTTTTCCAGCACACCCGAGAGCGTGGCGTGAGGCGCACTGACGGCCACCCGGAAACTTTGCTGGAGTTGCCCCTGATCCAAGAAATTTCCGGCAGTGAATACATTGCTATCCAATCGGCCTGGATCGCCAACGTCGACCGAGCCAGTCGCTATCTGTGGGTCGTTCAGCTCAGACGTCGTTGCGTGAGCGGATGCGCCAGCGAATACAAGTGCGCGCTGAACGCCGTCGCCAACATATGCGCCGTCCAGCCTCTGAACGGAAAACTTTTGGACGCTTTGCCCATGTCGTGTCGCTGCGTATCACGAAAGAGATCGCTATCCATTTCGGGCCGCCTTTATGTGAGCGCGCGCGTTCGCACATGCCTCGCGCGAGGTCTCTCCAACGGCGCCGAGGCTAACCGGATGGTCCGTTTTCGCTCAAACAGCTTATAGCCGCCTCGCTCGTTTTCGCCCAAACTATCCGTCGTAACGGGCAGTGAAGTGAAACAATCCACCACTCTACTTAGCATAACTTGGCATTCGAATCAGACTAGTCCGAATAAGAAAGGCATTGTTGTATGCGAGACAACCCTTTTTGAGCTCGTAAAAAAATCACAGAAAATCTCTTGACGGATCTGCGCTAAACATGATCGCTGCTTGTTAAAAAAAGGGCGACCGGTTTCCCGGTCGCCGTCTTGCTCGCTGGTTATCAAGCAAGCATCGGTCATCTGATCGTCAGGATGGCAGATGCCTTTTCCAATCAAGCCTCGTTGCCGGCCTTCACCCGTGCATTTGCCGACGCCACCGCGGTCATGTTGATGATCCGCCGCACGGTCGCGGCCGGCGTGAGAATATGCACCGGTTTATCCGCGCCAAGCAGGAACGGGCCGACCGTCACGCCTTCACCGCTCACCATCTTGAGCAGGTTGTACGTAATATTCGCGGCCTCCACGTTCGGCATGATCAGCAGGTTTGCCTCACCGGTCAGCGTCGAGCCAGGGAATGCGGCCTTGCGCACGACCTCCGACAACGCCGCATCGCCATGCATTTCGCCATCCACTTCCAGATCCGGCGCACGCTCGGCGATCAGCTTGCGTGCCTCCGCCATGCGCTTGGATGAAGCCGTCGGCACGCTGCCGAAGTTCGAGTTCGACAGCAACGCGACCTTCGGTGCAATCCCGAACTTCTCGATTTCACGCGCCGCCAGGATGGTCATATCGGCGAGTTGCGTGGGCGTTGGGACCTCGTTGACGTAGGTATCGCTGATGAAGAGATTGCGCCCTTGCAGCATCAACAGATTCATCGCGGCGAAGTTCTCCACGCCTTGCGCTTTACCCAACACTTGCTCAATGAATTTGAGATGGTCGTGGTACGTATCGATCATGCCGCAGATCATGCCGTCGGCATCGCCCAGTCGCACCAGGATTGCACCGATCAGCGTGTTGAACTTGCGCAGCGCAGCCTTCGCGTTGTCCGGCGTCACGCCTTCGCGTGCGGCGATATGGTGATATTCCTGCCAGCATTTCTGATAACGCGGATCGTCTTCCGGATTCACGATCTCGAAATCGGTGCCAGGCTTGAGCTTCGAGCCCATCTTCTGAAGTCGCATTTCCACCACCGCCGGCCGCCCGATGATGATCGGCTTCGCGATCCTCTCCAGCAGCACGAATTGCGCGGCGCGCAGTACGCGCTCATCTTCCCCTTCTGCGAACACAATGCGCGCCGGCGCCGATTTCGCCGCCGCGAACACCGGCCGCATCACCATGCCAGTGCGATAAACCGTCGTACCCAGTTCCTCGCGATACGCGTCCATGTCGTGAATCGGCCGCGTCGCGACGCCCGAATCCATCGCGGCTTGCGCAACGGCCGGCGCGATCTTGATGATCAGCCGCGGATCGAACGGCTTCGGAATCAGGTAATCCGGGCCGAATTCGAGCGAATGGCCTTCGTAGGCTTTCGCGACTTCATCGCCTTGATCGGTCTCTTCGGCCAGTTCCGCGATCGCGCGCACGCACGCGAGTTTCATCTCTTCGGTGATCGTGGTCGCGCCCACATCCAGCGCGCCGCGGAAAATGAACGGAAAGCACAGCACGTTGTTGACCTGATTCGGATAGTCCGAACGGCCAGTCGCAATGATCGCGTCCGGGCGCACCTTCTTCGCCTCTTCCGGGCGGATTTCCGGCTCCGGATTGGCGAGCGCGAGGATCAGCGGCTGCGTGCCCATGACCTTGACCATTTCCGGCTTCAGCACGCCCGCGCTCGAACAGCCGAGGAACACATCGGCGTTATGGATGGCATCGGCGAGCGTGCGGTCCGGCGTATTGGCCGCGTAGCGCTCCTTCGACGGATCGAGGTTGCCGCGTCCCTCATAGATCACGCCTTTCGAATCGCACACCAGGATGTTCGACTTGTTCAGCCCCAAGTGAACCAGCAAATCGAGACACGCGATGGCCGCGGCGCCCGCGCCCGAACACACGAGCTTCACTTCGTCGAGCTTCTTGCCGACTACTTTCAGGCCGTTGAGAATAGCCGCCGATGCAATGATCGCCGTGCCGTGCTGGTCGTCGTGGAAGACGGGAATCTTCATGCGCTCGCGCAGCTTCTTCTCAATGTAGAAGCACTCCGGCGCCTTGATGTCCTCGAGATTGATGCCGCCGAGCGTGGGCTCGAGCATCGCGATGGCATCGACGAGTTTGTCCGGATCGGTTTCAGCGAGTTCGATGTCGAATACGTCGATACCCGCAAACTTCTTGAAGAGACAGCCCTTGCCTTCCATCACCGGCTTGGCGGCGAGCGGCCCGATATTGCCAAGACCGAGCACAGCCGTGCCGTTGGTCACGACGCCGACCAGATTGCCGCGCGCGGTGTATTTCTGGGCGTCGAGCGGTTCGTCGAAGATCGCCATGCAGGCAGCGGCCACGCCCGGCGAATAAGCCAGCGACAGATCCAGCTGGTTGGACAAGGGCTTGGTCGGCGTGACCGAGATCTTGCCGGGCTTCGGGTACTGGTGATAAGCGAGGGCGCTGAGCTTCAGTTGTTCGTCCATGATTGGCCTGAGACGTTTAGGAAAAGAGTTGAGAAATTAGTGGAACGGAAGGCTCGGAAGCTGTGCACGGAAATGGTCGAACGTCGCTACGGATCAAATGGATTTCGCGCGCCCGGCCGGATTCGATGACGCTGCGCAACGACTCGGTACATAGACAACAAAAGCGTTTGCGCCGATGCGAAACACCCGGCCATAGCATTTTTCGGGGATAAATAGTGTACACCGCGCCATAAAATTGACGCACAGCACCATTTTCAACAGAAACCGTGCGTGGGCATGCAAAACCGTATGCATCGATTGCACGGCGACTCCCGGATTCGCAAGACAATTCCAGCAATGAACCACCGCTTCGCGATCGTCCGCGCCTTGTCAGTCGGGTAAAATCTCGGGCTACGCGCGCATCGAACGCCGTCGATATTTCCCTCGACCGGACGTTACCGCTACGCCAGGCGCCAATGGCCGCCGCCGCTTGATCGCCAATTCAAACTGGCCCCAGGCGCCCCTTCAAAATCCAAGGATTCGCCCATGACAGGCTTCGACCGCCAGACGATCTCCGACACCACCGCCAAGATGCTGCTCGAAGTCCAGGCCGTGCATTTCAACGCGGACAAACCGTACATTTTCACGTCAGGATGGGCGAGTCCGGTGTACATCGACTGCCGCAAGCTGATTTCGTATCCGCGCGTGCGCCGCGCCCTGATGGAGATGGCCGAGACCACGATCCTGCGCGATGTCGGCTATGAGCAGATCGACGCGGTCGCGGGCGGCGAGACGGCGGGTATCCCGTTCGCCGCATGGCTATCGGACCGGCTGATGGTGCCCATGCAATATGTGCGCAAGAAGCCAAAGGGTTTCGGCCGGAACGCGCAAATTGAAGGAGTGCTGACGGAAGGCCAGCGTGTGCTGCTGGTAGAAGACCTGACCACCGACAGCCGCAGCAAGATCAATTTCATCAACGCGCTGCGCGCGGCCGGCGCGAGGGTGAACCACTGCTTCGTGCTGTTTCATTACAACATCTTCAAGGAAAGTGTTTCGGTATTGAAAGATATCGACGTGGAACTGCACGCGCTGGCTACCTGGTGGGATGTGTTGCGCGTGGCGAAGGAAGCGGGTTATTTCGAAGCAAAGACGCTCGATGAAGTCGAGAAATTTTTGCATGCCCCGGCTGAATGGTCGGCGGCACACGGCGGCGTAACGGCGGCGCCGCATTAATCCGTTGACACTGAGTTTTCTTTGCAATTAAAAAAGCCGCTCGTTTCAATAAACGAGCGGCTTTTTATGCAACGATATTAACGATTATTACGTGTTGGCGGAAATAGTATCGTCAAGATTCCCATCGCCCACGTAAGCCGAGAGATTCAATAACCCGTTACTCTGGGCATATTGAAATAATTCAGAATCCCGTTCAATGCCCAACTCGCGCATGGCGGCATTCTTTTGCGTGCTGATCGTTTTAATACTGCGCTTCAACTGCGCGGCAATTTCAGTAATCGTCATGCGGACACGAATAAACGCACCACTTCGGGCTCCCGTTTCGACAGCACCACGTCGCTGCGCTGAGCACTCGCCGACAAGCCCATGCTGTCGAGCGCGAGACGCACCGACGGCCCGATATATTCCGGTCATTCCGGTCCTCGCATCACACGAACGATGGCCAGTCCTATGTGGCTCAGATCGTCTGACTTATTGATCACGGCCGTCACGCCCACTTCACGCAAGCGTTTCAGGAGCGCGGGATTTTCGAGCATGGTCAACACGACGATGCACAGCGTCGGAAACTGAGGCCCGATATAACTCAGCAACGGCATGCCGTCGCCATATTGACCGCCCGGCATGGCGAGCTCGGACACGGCCACGTCGCAGGGCGATTTTTGCAAAAGCTAAATCAATTCTATCGATTGACGCGCCTGACCAATCACTTCTATTTCGGGACATTTCAATAGCGCCTGCGCGGCGCCAAACAGAATGACAGGATGGTCATCGGCGACAGTGACTTTTATCCGTTGACCCATTATTTACCCCTCGCTCGTCAATGGACAAATCCCTCGCGCATTATAGGCAATGTGCGCTCGTTCATTACATTGTCCCTTCGGCCGGGAGAGCGAAGCGGCGGCTATACCCGAAGTTACCGTGTTGCCCCTCGCTGAGTCTTGTTTTGAACATTTGAAAAGTTTTGTCCTTTCGCGCAATGTTAAACTTGAATCCGGCTCTAAGCCTATTTCTGAGACAAAATACATCGTTACAGTGGGTGAAACGCCAGATTTGGCTGCGTTCGCGACAGGAGAACTCGCACCATGCGCTTGGGGATCGGGCTTGTGGTTTGTGCTGTGTACCGCGTTGTTGGTTGGCGTGTCGTCAGGTTCCGAATTTCCCGCCGCTCATTGCTGCTACCGGTTTTCTGCGCCGCGATGGTATCCAATGTGCCGCGTGCGCTCGCCGAAGTTATTGCCGCAGCCCCTTTCACGTTGACAAGTACCGACCTCTCCGCGAACCAGCGAATGCCGCTCGCGCTCGTCTTCGACCAGAACGACTGCAAGGGCGGCAACCGTTCGCCACAACTGTCATGGCGTGGCGCGCCGGCCAGCACGCAAAGTTTCGCGGTCACCGTCTTTGACCCGGACGCCCCCGGCCGCGGCTGGTGGCACTGGGCCGTCGCGGGCATTCCTGCGAGCGTCACGCAGCTGCCGTCGAACGCCAGCGCCTCGGGCGCCTTGCGCAAGGTGGGCGCGGTGGAATCGCGCAATGACTTCGATATCGACGGCTACGCGGGTCCTTGTCCGCCGCCGGGCAAACCGCACCGCTACATCATCACCGTCTACGCGCTCAACAGCAGCGACTTGCGCCTGCGCCAGAGCAGCCCCGCGCTCATGTTCGAGCACGAAATCCGTACAACGACCATCGCCAGCGCGCAACTCGTGGTCACCTACGGGCGCTGAACGGCCTTTATGGCGCGTCGGCGCGTCGAGATTAGCTTTGCTAGACTCACCGGTGAGCTTCACCGGCACCGTTTTTTTACAGCCGGCCAACTTTTATCGCGAAGGCGCGTGGCTGCGCCTGGTTCTTGGGCAGCCTGCGGCTTTGTATCGCAGACAGGGAATGACATGTCGAAAATCGTTATCGTTTATCACAGCGGCTACGGCCATACGAAAAAAGTCGCCGAAGCCGTGCTGGCCGGCACCATTGACGCGGGCGCGAACGCGAAGCTGCTTGCGGTCGGCGACCTGGATGACGCCGGCTGGGCCGAGCTCGACGCCGCCGATGCCATCATCTTCGGCGCGCCCACGTACATGGGCGGTGCGTCGGCGGACTTCAAGAAATTCGCCGACGCCAGCTCCAAACCGTGGTTCGCGCAATCGTGGAAGGACAAGATTGCTGCCGGGTTCACCAACTCGGCGACCATGAACGGCGACAAGCACTCGACGATCGCCTACTTCATCACGCTCGCAATGCAGCACAGCATGATCTGGGTTGGCACGGGCATGATGCCGTCGAACACGAAGGCGGCGACGCGCAACGACCTTAACTATGTCGGCGGTTTTTCGGGCTTGCTGGCGCAATCGCCGGCAGACGCATCGCCCGACGAAGCCCCGCCGCCCGGCGACCTGGAGACGGCGAAAGCGTTCGGCGCACGAATCGCGGCGGTAACGGCGCGGTGGAACGCGAAGTAGATTTTTCGCCGGCGTTGCAGCGTTTTTTAGGCCAATCGGCCCATGTCCCCGGCAATGCCATCGCGTTGTCGCGGAAGCGCATTAAAATGGCGTTTTGACCACGCTCGGGCGACACGACGTCCGGGCGCGACCGAACCCAGCGAGATCGAGATGACCACGAAAGTATTTGTCGACGGACAGGAAGGCACCACGGGCCTGAAGATTTTCGAATATCTGTCCGGGCGGCGTGACGTCGAGGTCTTGCGTATCGAGGAAACGCTGCGCAAGGACGTGGAGGCGCGCCGACGGCTGATCAACGCGTCGGACGTCACGTTCCTGTGCTTGCCGGACGTCGCTTCTCGCGAGTCGGTTTCGCTGGTGGACGCGGACAATCACCGCACCGTGGTGATCGATGCAAGCACGGCATTTCGCACGCACGACGACTGGGCATACGGCCTTCCCGAGCTGATGCCGGCGCAACGCGAGCGCTTGCGCACCGCAAAGCGCATCGCCGTGCCGGGCTGTCACGCATCGGCGTTCCTGCTGGCAAT
>Ga0255336_101084_pt1 | contig 24711 bp, 25 predicted proteins | sample MeOH1_35cm_T3_17_FD_189102 | JGI IMG/M metagenome (GOLD analysis project Ga0255336, IMG submission 189102) | Sandy soil microbial communities from University of British Columbia, Vancouver, Canada - MeOH1_35cm_T3_179 | ecosystem: Engineered > Artificial ecosystem > Sand microcosm > Unclassified ...
GAGCTCGTTGTGGTGGGTGATGAAGGGGCGTGCGGCGGCTCCCCCGGCGATGGGCTGCATCATCGGGGTCTCGACCTCGAGGTAGCCGCGGGAGTCGAAGAATTTGCGCAGGGCGCGGAGGATCTGGGCGCGCTTGACGAAGACCTCGCGGACGTTGCGCGGGGTTTCGTCGGCGGGTACAGCCGCAGGTCCTTCGACTGCGCTTCCTTCAGAAGCTCCGCTCGGGGTGACACTTTCGGTGGGTTTGTCGGCCTGTTTGGCGCTATGGCCGGTGTTCATGAAGAGGTCGACGTAGCGCTGGCGGTAGCGGAGCTCGGTGTCTTCGAGGCCGTGGTACTTGTCGGGCAGGGCGAGCATGGCCTTGGAGAGGAAGGCGATCTCGCGGACATGGACGGTCAGTTCGCCGGTGCGGGTGCGCATGAGGTAGCCGCGGACGCCGATATGGTCGCCGAGGTCGAGAAGCTTGTAGAGGGCGAAGGCGTTTTCGCCTACGTCGTCCTTGCGGACGTAGATCTGGAGGCGCTGGCCGCCCTGCTGGAGCTGGGCGAATCCGGCCTTGCCCTGGATGCGGATGGCCATGATGCGGCCTGCGACGGCGACCTCTTTGCGGTCGGCTTCGAGCTGCTCGCCGGTGACGGGGGCGTCAGGAGAGTCGTACTGCTTTTTGAGCCAGGGGAGGATCGGGCCGTCGAACTGACTCCATCCGAGAGCGTTGACCTCGAAGGAGTTGGGGTAGGTCGGGTGGCCGAGGGCCTCGATTTCTTTCAGCTTGTCCTGGCGCTGCTGGTAGAGCTTCTGCTCGAATTCGGAGTCGAAGTGCACTGTGCTTCCTTTTTGAACGTGGTCGTTGTTCAGTATAGCGGTCGGGGTGGAGTTCGATTGCAGGAGGCAGTCCGTGATGTAATGGTGATCGCTATGGCAGACGATGGAAAGAAGGGCGGCGCTCTGGGCGATCTGGTGAAGGCTGAGTCGATGATTCAGCTTGCCATCGCACTGCCGGCCGGATGCGTGATCGGCTGGCTGATCGGAGCGTGGCTGGACCGGCACTTTCATCAGAACTGGATTGGGATTGTGGGAATCGTGCTGGGGGCGATTGGGGGATTTTTGCAGATTTTTATGACCGCCTCGCGGTATCTGAGGCGTGGACGATGAGGGCTCTGGAGTCGTTTTCGGACGCGGACTTCCGGCGGACGATCCTGCGGGCGTTGCGGCTGCTGGCGGTGGTCACCGTGGTGGGTGCACTTTTGCTGTGGTGGAAGCTGGGGTGGCAGTCGGCTGCGCTGCTTGCGGTTGGGGCGGCGATCTCGGCCTCGGGACTGTGGGAGTGGCTGCGCCTGATGACGGCGGTGATGGCCCGGATGGACGATGGTGGCACGGCGCGGCCGATGGCGATGGTTCTTCTGGGATTCTTTGTGCGGCTGGCTGCCACGGTAGCGCTTCTCTATGTTAGCCTTAAGGTACTGAACGGTTCAGTCTATGCGCTTGCGGCCGGGCTCGCTCTGGGGGTGTTTGCACTCACAGTAGAAGGTCTGAGGCTGGTGAAGGCATGGACTGTCTAAAGGCCCTAAAGTCTTAACCGCTTCCGCTTATTTCTATATGCCGACTCAGCTTTTGCTTACACGATTTCTGAACGCCCACCTTGCCGCGCCTGTTACGGCGCTGCTGGGGGCGTTTCATGTGCATCCGAAGTATCCGCAGGCTCCGATTACGAACTCGTTTGCGATGGAGCTGCTGGTCTTTGCGATTCTGATTGCTTATTTCGTTGTCATCCGGCTGACGTTGAATGTGGAGAAGCCGGGGGCGACCCAGCATCTGGCCGAGATGACCAACTCGTTTGTCGAGGATCAGGCCGAGCAGATTATCGGGCATGGCTCCAAGCGCTTCGTCAGCTACCTGACGGCGCTGTTCCTGTTCATCCTGCTGAGCAATCTGCTGGGACTCGCTTCGCCGTGGTTTGAATCGCCGACGGCGGATGTCGTGGTGCCGCTGGGATTTGCCCTGGTGACCTTCCTCTACTACCACTACCATGGCGTGCGGGCCAATGGAGTGGCATACATCAAGCAGTTCCTCGGGCCGGTGTGGTGGTTGTATCCGCTCCTGTTCCCGATCGAGATCATCTCGCACTGCGCCCGTGTGCTCTCTCTGACGGTTCGACTCTATGCGAACATGTTCGCCGGCGATTTGCTTACTCTGGCGTTCTTCTCGCTGGTTCCGATTGGCATTCCGCTGCTCTTCCTGGGATTGCACCTTGGCGTGGCGGTAATCCAGGCGTATGTGTTCCTTCTGCTGGCGTCGATTTATCTGTCACTGGCTGTGGCGCACGATCATTAGAGATCGGGCCTGGTGAGGTATTGCCGGGGCGAAGGAAATACAGGGATTCTTCGCCTTCGGCTCAGAATGACGAGCTTGAGGTTAAAGATTGGGTTTGCGGTGGAGGGACTCCCTCTCCGCCGTAGCAACAACGCCGCGAGCGTGAGGGTGCCAGCACGGTGAGCATCAACCACCCACTGGCGGCGATCTGACGGGAGATGGAGTCGTAATGAAGAAGCTTCAGTATCTGTTTATGTCGTTGGCCGCGATGCTGCTCGCAACGCCGGCTTTTGCGCAGGGCGCTGGCAACTACTCGCCCGCTTCGCAGTGGGTTCCGCTGGCTGCCGGTCTGGGCATGGCCCTTGCTGCCGGTCTTTGCGGTCTCGGTCAGGGCAAGGCGACTGCCTCCGCCACCGAGGCTCTTGCCCGCAACCCCGGCGCTCGTCCCGGAATCTTCATCTTCCTGATTCTCGGTCTGGCCTTCATCGAGTCGCTCGCGCTGTTCACCTTCGTTATCATCTTCCTCAAGGTGCAGGCATAAGCAGTCAGGTTTGCAATGTGAAAGGCCCTCGCCAAAGCGAGGGCCTTTTTTCTGTATCTATGCGGGAATATCTCAAACCTTTGCGTGCAGGGGAGCCTGAGCTCCCCCGAGATGCATGGGATAGATCTCGTATCGGTTGAGTCCAGCCATGACAGAAGGGTCGCTTTCTGCGAATCGATAGGCTGTGGCGACATCGGGCATATCGAGGATGGCCATCCCGAAGGCTCCATCCGGCGCAAGGACAGGGCCGTAGACAAGAACGGATCCCGAAGCGAAGTAGGGCTGGACATGAGCGAGATGCTGGTGCATCAGGTCGCGTTCGTCGGGAGTCATGTCGGTGGCAAAGGTGGAACGGGGCGGGATGAGTTTGAGGAAGAGATACATAATGCCTTCTCAGTTTGCTGGATATCGAGCCCGAGAGACCTTATGAGAAAACTCCTTGCGGATACGTCTGGCACGCCTGGCTCTGGACGTCTCGCAAAGGCAGATGATGAAGATCATTGCTGCCGTTCCGATCCACGGTTCCGGTTTTTCCAGATTAGAGCGTAAGGAGTACCAGATCAGTCCGGAGAGCAATGCCAGGGAGATAAAGATAATCACCGGATGAGGCGTGGCGATAGGCTTGAGCATCGTAATCCCTCCCCGCAGCGAAGCATTTCGGAACAGCTGAGATTCTATCTCAGCTGTTCCGGTTACAGGGGGGAAGTGATATTTAGCGGCTGGCGTTGGTCGTCTGTTGGGCAGGCTGCGCCGAGTTCGAATGAACCGTAACATCAGCACTGTGCTGGGCAAGACCCAGGATGCGATTGGGAGCGATTCCCAGGAGCAGGGTCGCGACCGCAGTGAAAGTAAGAGCGATCGCTGCCGGGATGTTGACCGGAGAGGCATCGATGCGGTCGTTCTCGGTGTGGGGCCGGGTATAAAGGGCAGCGAGCAGGCGCAGATAGTAAAAGCAGGCGATACCGCTGTTCAGCAGACCGATGACGGCCAGCCAGACGTTGCCCGCGTGAAGGGCGGCGGAGAAGACGTAGAACTTGCCGAAGAAGCCGCCGGTGAAGGGGATTCCGATCAGCGAGAGCAGGAAGAAGCCGAGCACGGCAGCAAGTACGGGACGCTTGAGGGCGAGCCCGGTGTAGTCGTCGATGGTGCGGGCGCGTTCATTGTAGCCGGCGATCTGGGTGATGACGGTGAAGGCGCCGACGTTCATGGCAGCGTAGGCTGCGGTGTAGAAGCAGGCCGAGGCGATGCCGTCGGCGGGGAAGGCCGTGTAGGCTACCAGAAGATATCCGGCGTGGGCGATAGAGGAGTAAGCCAGCATGCGCTTCACGTCGCGCTGCAGCAGGGCTCCCAGGTTGCCGATGCTCATCGAGAGGACAGCGATGACCCAGATGAGCGAGGCCCAGCGGGGCTCGTACGAGGGGAAGCCGGAGAAGAGGATACGGATCAGGACAGCGAAGGCAGCGGCCTTGGGAGCGGTCGACATCAGGCCGACAACCGGAGCGGGAGCGCCCTGATACACATCGGGGGTCCAGACGTGGAAGGGAGCGGCCGAGACCTTGAAGCCGATGCCGATGATGATGAGAGCCAGAGCCAGCAGCGCGAGAGTCGGGGTTGCCGTGGTGGTGAGACCCAGAGAGATGGTGTCGATGCGGGTAGAGCCCGTGGCGCCGAAGGCCAATGCGATGCCGTAGAGGAAGAAGGCGGTGGCGAAGGAGCCCAGCAGGAAGTACTTGATGGAGGACTCGGTCGCAGTGGCCTGTCCCTTGCGGAAGCCAGCCATGATGTAGGTGGAGATGGACGAGATCTCGAGGCCGACGAAGACCATCAGAAGTTCGACCGAGCAGGTCATGAGCATCATGCCGGTGGCTCCGAAGAGCACAAGCGCGAAGTATTCGCCTGCGTGAGTGGCGTGGCCTTCGAAGTAGTCGATTGAGCTGAGCAGCGTGACCAGAACGATGGCTGCGATCAGAAGATGGAAGAAGACCGAGAAGGAGTCGACCTGAATGGTTCCGAAGTAGGCGTGGATGGTGCCGAAGCCAGCCTGATACCAGCTGGCGAGTCCGGCGGCGAGAGTTCCGAGGACAGCAAGCCAGCCGAGAGGCTTGCGGGTCTGTTCGGGCGGGAAGAGCGGCTCGGCCAGCATGATGAGGACACCGGTGAGCGTGAGGATGATCTCGGGCAGAAGAGCGAGGACGTTGGGAGACATTTTACCGGGCTCCTTTCGTCGAAGAGGATGTCGTCATGTTGAGTGCAGTCTGGGGACTCTGAGAGGAGTTGCCGCTGTGTGAAGATGCCTCGAAGTTTACGGTGACAGCCTGGGTGCGATTGACCATGGCGGCGATCTGAGAGCCGGCGATGTCAATCGCACGGAGCCAGACTGGCGAAGCAATCCCCATGAAGAGGAAGAGCGCGACCAAGGGCCAGAGGGTGAGGTGCTCGCGAGCGGTGAGGTCAATTGCGGCGACGGATTCGGCGCGTCGGCTCAGATCACCGTAGAAGACGCGCTGGATCATCCAGAGCATGTACGAGGCGGTGAGGATGACGCCGGTGGTAGCCAGGGTGGTCCAGCCGATGTGATGGGCGATGGCCGACTGCATGGAGCCGGAGAGGACCAGGAACTCGCCGACGAAGCCGTTGAGCATGGGCAGGCCCACGACGGAGAGTGCGGTGAGGACGAACATGGTCACGACCCAGGGGAGACGGGCGGCCAGGCCGCCATACTCGCGCATGTCGTAGGTGCGGTAGCGCTCGTAGAGCAGGCCGAGGAGCATGAAGAGCGCCGAGCCGCCGAGACCCTCGTTGAGGGTCTGATAGATTCCGCCATCGATGCCGGAGACGGTGAAGGTGAAGATTCCAAGGATGACAACGCTGACGTGGCCAAGGGTGCCGTAGGCGGCTAGTCGCTTGAGGTCCTTCTGGACGAGGGCGAGCAGGGCTCCGTAGATGATGCCGATGGCTCCCAGAGCGAGCATCAGGGGAGCGATGCGGTGGGACTGGCCGGGGAAGATTCCGAAGGAGAAGCGCAGGATGGAGTAGAGGCCCAGCTTTCCGGCGATGACCATGACGGCCGCGGTGGGGGCTTCAGAGATGGCGTCAGCGAGCCAGCCGTGCAGGGGGAAGATGGGAACCTTGACCGCAAAGGCGACGAGGAAGGCCAGCGAGGCCAGCCAGAGCGCCATGGGGCTGGAGGAGATGTCGTGGGCGGCGGCCATCTGGGCAAGCTGCGGGTAGTCGAAGGTGCCGGTGCGGGAGTAGAGCCAGAGCATTCCGACCAGAAGGATGGCCGAGGGGATGAAGGCGTAGAGGAAGAACTTGATGGCTGCGCGGCGGCGGTTCTCTGTGCGTCCGAAGGTGGCGATCAGGAGCGCCATGGGGACCAGCGAGAGCTCCCAGAAAGCGTAGTAGAGGAAGAGGTCGAGCGAGACGAAGATGCCGAGCATCGCGACCTGCTGAAGGAGGAACAGGACATAGAACAGGCGGCGGCGGTTATCGATGGCCTTCCAGGAGATGAGGACGCCGAGCGGAGCAAGCAGGCCCGTGAGAACGATAAGCCACATCGAGAGGCCATCGACGCCGACGTGATAGCGGATGGCGGGAGAGGCGATCCAGCTCAGGTTCTGCTGGAACTGAAAGGAGTCGGCCGGTGCGCTGTAGTCGAAGTGGAAGGGGAGGTGGAGCGTGCAGACGAAGGTGACGAGCGTGACGGCGAGCGCTCCCCATTGCTGGATGCGGTCGCGATCGGGCAGAAGAGCGAGGAGAATGGCTCCAGCGAGCGGGACGAAGGTGATGATCGTCAGTATGTTGTGGTCAATATTCATCGCAGGGTTCGTCGCATTTCCTAGTGTGTGTAACCGAAGAGCATGACAGCAATGACGGCAGCCGCGCCAAGCGCGAGCCAACCGGCGTAGGAGCGGATATTGCCGGATTGGACCCGGCGGACGATAGAGCCCAGGCCGCGAGCAGATGCTCCGGCAGCGTAGCCGGAGCCGTTGACGATGCCTCCGTCAACCAGGCCACCCAGAATGAGCCGGGTGAACATGAGCAGCGGAGTGACAATGACTGCCTGATAGATCTCGTCGACATAGAACTTGTTCTCGACGATCCGGTAGAGGGTGGGGAAGCGCTGCGCATAAGTGGCGGCGGTTCCGGGTTTTTTGTAGTAGAGAACGTAGGCCACGAAGAAACCAGTCAGAGCGACGAGGACGGAGACAGCGGCAAGGCCGAGCTCGGTGCCGTGGCTTACGACCTCGGTGACAGTAACGCTGCTTGAGAGTACGGGTTCGAGAAAGGCTCCGATCTCATCGTGACCGCCCATAGCTTCGGGAACTCCAACCCAGCCGCCGATGATGGACAGCAGAGCGAGAACCATGAGCGGAAACGTCATGATCAGTGGGGACTCGTGAACGCCGGAGTGACCGTGAGCGTCATGGTGCTCCTCGAAACGCTCCTCGCCGAAGAAGGTCTTGAACCAGAGCCGGAACATGTAGAACGAGGTCATTCCGGCGGTGACGAGGCCGACGAGCCAGAGCAGCTTGCCGATGGGGTTGGGCGAGACGAAGGCGCGGAAGAGGATCTCGTCCTTCGAGAAGAAGCCAGCCAGCGGGGGAATTCCAGCGATGGCGACGACGCCCATCGTCATAGTCCAGAAGGTGACGGGGATGCGCTTGCGCAGGCCGCCCATCTTGCGCATGTCCTGCTCGCCCGAGAGCGCGTGGATCACGGAACCGGCTGCGAGGAAGAGCAGCGCCTTGAAGAAGGCGTGCGTGAGCAGGTGGAAGATTCCGGCAGTGTAAGCTCCGACGCCGCAGGCCAGGAACATGTAGCCGAGCTGCGAGACGGTGGAGTAGGCGAGGACGCGTTTGATATCGTGCTGCACCATGCCGATGCAGGCAGCCATGATGGCCGTGGCCGCGCCGATGATGGCGACGACGCCGAGAGCGTAGGGGGAGCGGTCGAAGATCACATGCGATCGGGCGACCATGTAGATTCCTGCCGTGACCATGGTGGCAGCATGGATGAGCGCGGAGACCGGCGTGGGGCCTTCCATCGCGTCCGGGAGCCAGACGTAGAGCGGAATCTGTGCGGACTTGCCAGTGGCTCCTACGACCAGCAGGAGGGCGATGGCGGTAAGGAAGCCACCCTGCCACTCGGGATGCTGCGAGACGGCAGCGAAGACGGTGGAGAAGTCGAGCGAGCCGAAGTGGGCGATGAGGAGAAACATCGCCAGAAGGAAGCCGAAGTCGCCGATGCGGTTGACGATGAAGGCCTTCTTGCCTGCGTTGGCGGCGGAGTCCTTCTTGAAGTAGAAGCCGATGAGCAGGTACGAGGCGAGACCGACGCCCTCCCAGCCTACGAAGAGCAGAAGGAAGTTGGCGGCGAGGACCAGAACCAGCATGAAGAACATGAACAGGTTCAGGTAGGCGAAGAAGCGCCAGTAGCCCTCTTCATGAGCCATGTATCCAACGGAGTAGAGATGGATGAGGAAGCCGACGCAGGTGACGACACCCAGCATGATGAGGGTGAGGTGGTCGACGGTGAAGGCGAAGTCGGCGTGGAAGCCGGAGATGGAGATCCAGGAGTTTCCGAAGAGCGTGACGACGGATTGGATCGACTCGGGCGCCCCGGCGGCCTTCATGGTGAACCATAGCCAGACCCAGAGGATGGCCGAGATGGCCGTGGGGATAAGCGCGACAGCGGCGACGAGAGGGCGGGGCAGGCGCCGTCCAAGGGTTCCGTTGACGAGGAATCCGGCGAAGGGAAGCAGCGGAATCAACCAGAGGAAGTCGGCGGGCATCTTTGAGTCTCTTGTCCTTAGTTTTTCAGCAGGTTGACCTGGTCGACGTTGAGGGTCTGACGGGTACGGAAGATGGCGATGATGATAGCCAGACCGACGGCTGCTTCGGCTGCGGCGACGACCATGACGAAGAAGACGAAGATCTGTCCAGTGATCTGGTGCCACATGTGCGCGAAGGCGACGAAGGTGAGGTTGACGGCGTTGAGCATCAGCTCAATCGACATGAAGATCGTGATGATATTGCGCTTGATAAGAAAACTGGCCACGCCGATGGAGAAGAGCACGGCGGCGAGAACCAGATAGTAGGAGATCGGTACCATTTGCTACTCCTCCTTTTTCTTCTTCTTGCGGACGATCACTGCAGCGGCAAGACTGGCGATGGCGGCTGCAGAGGAGCTGGAGATGGGGGCAAAGTAATTGATTTCGAGGCACATACTATTGCTCCTTTCGCGCGAGCACGACGGCTCCGAGAATGGCGACGAGGATCAGGATGCTGGTGACCTCGAAGGGAAGAAGGAGGTCGCGGAAGAGAACCTGCGAGATCTCTGCGATGTTGTTGACCGCGTTGGTAAGGTGGCTGGTGAGATCGGTCGAGCCGAAGGCCTTGCCGTTGGTCAGGAAGACGAAGCTGAGCAGGCAGAAGATGGCGGCGGCTCCGGGGACACCGGCGAGGTAAGCGGCTCGGCTGCCGTGAGTCCGTTCTTCTTCGCCCGCGTTCAGGAGCATGACGACGAAGACGAAGAGCACCATGATGGCGCCGGAGTAGACGATGACCTGGGCGGCGGCGAGGAACTCGGCTCCGAGGGACCAGTAAAGGACCGCCAGCGACATCATGACGACGACCAACGAGAGCGCCGAGTTGATGGGATGCCGCTGCAGCAGGAAGTTGATGGCTCCCAGAACTGCGAGCACGCCGAAGATGATGAACAGTGCCAGTTGCATGATGCTCCGCAGATTCGTTTCAGTGAATCGCTTGAATCATTTGAAACAGCGCAAATTTTAGGGCTACCTGTTGATTGTAAAGCAGGTAGCAGGGCTCATCCCCGAAGAGCGAGGACGAGGCTGGTAGCGATGATGTTGAGGATGGCGACGGGAAGCAGAAACTTCCAGCCGAAGGCCATGAGCTGGTCGTACCGGAAACGGGGAAGCGTAGCGCGGATCCAGATGTAAAGCAGGAGAAACGCGAGTACTTTGGCGACAAACCAGAGAATCGGGAAGATGGCAGAGAGGATCGGTCCGCCGAAGTTGTCAGGAAGCAGGTGTCCGAGAGGGCTCGAGGGGCCGCCGAGGAAGAGCAGGGTAGCGACACAGGCGACGGTGATCATGTTGGCGTACTCGGCCATGAAGAACATGGCGAACTTCATCGAGGAGTACTCGGTGTGGTAACCGGCGACCAGCTCGGATTCGGCCTCGGGGAGGTCGAAGGGAGCACGGTTGGTCTCAGCGTAGGCGGCCATGAGGTAGATGAAGAAGGCTACGATCTGGAAGCCGCCGAAGACGTTCCAGGAGAGGAGGCCGTGTCCTGACTGGCTGGCGACGATGTCACGCAAACGAAGCGAACCGGCGCGAAGGACGACTCCTACCAGCGAGAGGCCCAGAGCGAGCTCGTAGCTGATGACCTGAGAGGTGGCGCGGAGCGAGCCGAGCAGGGCGAACTTGTTGTTCGAGGACCAGCCTGAGAGCGCGATGCCATAGACACCGATGGAGGTGATGCCGAGGATCACCAGCAGTCCGATGTTGACGTCGGCGATGTTGAACATATCCACGCCGGCGACACGGGTGACGGCTCCGAAGGGAACGACGGCGATGGAGATCAGCGCGCAGGTGAGGGCGATGATGGGCGCGAGAATGAAGAGCGGTCTCTCCGAGGCCATCGGCATGAGGTCTTCCTTGAGGAAGAGCTTGATGCCGTCGGCCAACGGCTGAAGAAGGCCGAAGGGGCCGACGCGGGAGGGACCCCAGCGGTTCTGCATGCGGCCAAGGACCTTGCGTTCGAGCAGAACGGTGTAGGCCACCGCAGTCAATGTGATGACGAGCACAACGGCGATCTTGAGGATCGAGAGCAGCAGGAATGTCTGGAAATCAGTGAGGTGCATTCGTTAGTTTCTCGGTTCGCTGTCATCGCGATGAAAGTGTTTATGAAAGGCAAGAAAAAGAAGAGGACCGAGAACGACATCGGTCCAACCATTCATTGCAGAGAAGTGAACTATCCTGACAAACCCAAAGATCGTAAATGCGAGACAGACGGCAGTGAACAGAAGAGTGGTGACTGTTCCCGTCTGGTATCGATCATGGATGTAGTCGGCGAGGTGGCTCACGGTTTTACGCTTACTCCTGTGTCAGGTTCATTCTGCTGCGGTGTGGATCTGGATCAGCGGCTCACTGGCCTGGTACCGCTGTACGTCGTTGAGGGCGGGCGAGAAGCGGCCCAGAGTTCCTGAAGTAAAGAGGGTGTCGCCGGAGGGAAGAACGAGGTCGCGGCGGTTGGTGGTAGAGGCTGTTGCGGCGGGTTCGAGGTGCTGGTCGTTTCCACTGAGAAGCTGGAGGCGAAGCAGGTCGTAGCCGGGAACGAGGCGCTGAATCTCGTCGAGGATGGCCCAGGGGTCGAAGGGCGAGAGCTTGGGCTCGAGGTTGTTAGCGGTAAGCCAGACGGCGTGGCGGTCGGCCTCGCCGGACTGCGCGCCGCGGGACTGTCCCATGTCGGCGCGGAGGCCCTTGCCGAAGGGGACGAGAGCCTTGATGTCGGCGCCCATCTTGTCGGCGATGCGGACGATCATCTCGAAGTCGGTGCGGACACCGGCGCGGTCGCCGGCCTTCTGCACGAGCTGGAGGTCTCCGTAGCTGTTGGTGACAGAGCCGCTCTTCTCGTAGAGATTGGCGGCGGGAAGAATGATGTCGGCCAGCTGCGCGGTCTCGGTGAGGAACATCTCCTGCACGATAACGAAGGTGTCCTTGAGGACAGCGGGATCGACCGTGTACCGAGCGATGGGGTTCGAGTTGACGACATAAAGGGCGGAGAGTTCGCCCCGGCCTGCCGCCTCGAAGATCTCAAGCATGTCGAGACCGGGCGTCGTGGGAGCGTTGTGCTCGGCGAAGGGCCCGGGATTTGCGACCGGAGTGTAGCCGGGGAGCATGTCGGGCAGCAGTCCCATATCGGCTGCTCCGCGCGAGTTGACGTAGTCGGAGAGCAGGGCGAACTTCGCGCCGGGGATGGTCAGGCCGAACTCGATGAGGCGCTTGAGGTCGGAGCCGCGAAGCTCGGAGCCGATAAGGATAAGCAACTTTTCCTCGGCCTTGACGGCGTCGGTGAAGGACCCGAGAGCCTTGGTGTCCGTGGCTGCGTTGGAGGCCGAAGCGGCGTCTCCTGCTAGATAGCCCGCAAGCGTGCCGTAGCCGAAGGGAGCGACCTGAAGGAAGGCCTTGGCCTGACGGCGAAGCTTGATCTCGTCGGTATTGGCGACGTAGAGCCGAGCCTTGTTTAGGCGGACGTCGGTGCGAAGATTCCACGCGGTGCCGGGAGCCTGATTCGTGGGGTCGCCGCCGACGATGAGGACGGCGGGGAAGGTCTGGGTGTCGCGCCAGCAGGCGGTACGGCCCTTTTGCCCGGCGAGAGCCTGGGCAAAGGTGACGTAGTCGGCAGTGCGGTGGTGATCGATATTGTTGGTGCCGAGGACCGTGCGGGCGAACTTCTGAAGGAGGTAAGCCTCTTCGTTGGTGAGGCGATTGCCGCCGATGACGCCGATGGACTTGCCGCCACGGGTGTCGCGCAACTCACGAAGCTTCTTGCCCGCGTGGGTGAAGGCCTCTTCCCACGAGACCTGCTTGAAGTCGCCGTTGGCCTGGCGAACCAGCGGAGAGGTGATGCGCTCCGGGGCGTTGGCGAAGTCGAAGGCGTAGCGGCCCTTGTTGCAAAGGAAGTCGCCGTTGATACCGGACTTGTCACGGTTGTCGCCGCGGACGATCTCAGCACCGTCAGAGGTGGAGCGAACGCCGAGGGTGGTCTTGCAACCGTCGCCGCAGTGCGTGCAGACGGTGGTGACGTGGTTCATCTCCCAGGGGCGGGTCTTGTAACGGTAGGAACCCGAGGTGAGCGCGCCGACAGGGCAGGCGTCGATGCACATGCCGCACTGCTCGCAGTCGAGGTGGGCGAGATTGTCGGGCGAGAGCTGTGAAGGGATATTGGGAGCGATGACGGCGGAGGAACCGCGATTCTGGATGCCGAGGGCGAAGACGTCCATGCCCTCGCCGCACATGCGGACGCAGCGGTAGCAGAGGATGCAGCGGGGACGGTCGAAGTAGACAACCGGCGACCACTTCTGCTCTTCGCGGTGGTTCTTGGCCTCGGCGTAGAGACTTTCACCAGCGCCGTACTTGAAAGTCATGTCCTGCAACTCGCACTCGCCGCCGGCGTCGCAGACAGGGCAGTCGAGCGGGTGATTGCCGAGCAGGAGCTGCAGGGTAGCCTTGCGGGCCTGCACGATCTCGGGAGTCTCGGTCTGGACGACCATGCCTTCGGCGACCGGCGTGGTGCAGGCGGTCTGGAGCTTCGGCATCTTTTCGATGCGGACGACGCACATGCGGCAGGCGGCCTGGAGCGAGAGTCCGGGGTAGTAGCAGAAGGCGGGGACTTCAATTCCGGCCGACTTGCAGGCGTCGATGAGCAGCGTGCCGGCTGGGGCGGTAAGTTGTTTGCCGTCTACTGTGAACTTTACGTCTGCCATGGCTTAGTGTGCTCCCACGAGTTGCTGCACGGTGATGATCGGGGTTCCGGCCTTGTTGCCTTCGATGTAGTCCTCGAACTCCTTGCGGAACTTCTTGACGAAGCCGAGGGTCGGCATTGCGGCCGCGTCGCCGAGCGGGCAGAAGGTACGGCCCATCATGTTCTCGGCGAGGTACTGCACGTTGGCGACGTCCTTCTTCGATCCGCCGCCGTTGTAGACGCGGGTCAGGGTCTTTTTGATCCAGTCCGTGCCCTCGCGGCAGGGGATGCACCAGCCGCAGGACTCATGCTGGTAGAAGGCGATGGTGCGCAGGGCGAACTCGACGATGGAGACGGTCTCGTCGAGAACGACGATGCCGCCGGAGCCGAGCATGGTTCCGGCCTTGCCCATCTGGTCAAAGTCGAGGCCTACGTCGATCTCCTCGGGAAGGAGGACCGGGCAAGAGCTGCCGCCAGGGACGACGGCTTTGAGCTTCTTGCCGTCCTTGATGCCACCTGCGACGTCGTAGATCGCCTTCTTGAGGTTGTAGCCCATGGGAAGCTCGTAGACGCCGGGGCGCTCAACGTGTCCGGAGATACCGAAGAGGCGGGTTCCGCCGTTGCGCTCACTGCCGATCTTCGCGTACGCCTCGCCGCCCATCAGAAGAATGTGAGGGGCGGAGGCGATGGTCTCGGCATTATTAATGACGGTGGGACCACCGTAGAGACCGACGACCGCGGGGAAGGGAGGCTTGATGCGGGGAACGCCGCGCTTGCCCTCGAGCGATTCCATCAGGGCAGACTCTTCGCCTACTTCGTAGGCTCCGGCGCCGGACTGGGTGACGATGTCGAAGTCGAGACCCGAACCGAAGATGTTCTTGCCCAGGAAGCCACGAGCGTAGGCATCGGCGACGGCCTTCTCGACGATCTTCAGAAGATAGCGGTACTCGCCGCGCAGATAGATGAAGCCCATCTTCGAGCCGATGGCGAGGCCCGCGATCATCGTGCCTTCGATGACGGCGTGGGGATCGTGTAGGAAGATGACGTGGTCTTTGCAGGTTCCGGGCTCGGATTCGTCACCGTTGACAAGCACGTACTTGGGCTTCTCGGACTGCTTGGGCACGAACGACCACTTCATGCCGGTGGGGAAGCCTGCTCCGCCGCGTCCACGAAGGCCCGAGGCCTTCATGGTGTTGATGATCCAGTCAGGACCTTCGGCGATGGCCTTCTGGACGGCCTTGTAGCCGTCGAGCTCGAGGTACTTGTCGATATCAGCTGCGCCCTGTCCGAAGCGGCGGCTGATGACTTTGACTTCGTCGGGATGAGAGACGAGGGTAGGCATCGTTACTTCACGTCCTTTCCCTGACCGGCGCGGTAGGTCTCGATGATCTCGTCTACCTTGACCGTGGTGAGGTTGTCATGGAAGTCGTAGTTGACCTGCATGGCCGGAGCCCAGCAACAGGCGCCGATGCATTCGACCTCCTCGAGCGAGAAGAGCTTGTCGGCGGTGACCTCTTTGTGGCCGATGCCGAGCTTGTGCTTGCAGTGGTCGAGAATCTCGTAACCTCCGCGAAGCATGCACGAGATATTAGTGCAGACCTGCACGTTGTACTTGCCCGCCGGCCTGGTGCGAAGCATGGAGTAGTACGAAAGCACGTTGCGCACGTCCAACTCGAGAAGGTCGAGCCGCTGGGCGATCTCGGTGACGACGGCGTCGGAGACGTAGCCGACCTCGTCCTGCGCGTAGAGCAGCATGGGAACGAGAGCGGAGCGCTTGACCGGATACAGCGTTACCAGGTGGTCGAAGCGTGCAGCTGTCTCGGGCGTAAAGATTGAATTGGCGATCTCACTCACTGTGCATCATCTCCCGCGCCAGTTGTTCGGCGGCAAGGTCCATCTCCTGGGTGTTTCCATTCAGTTTAACCGTTCCATCTTCTTCCAGCGAAAAAGAGGAGCGATTTCCCTCACTGTCTTCAACGAGATCGTGCGTGAAGCGAAGCCAACGGCTGGCAACGCGAAGCGTAATCTCGTCTGCGCCGACCTCTACCACTGCATGGTGCCGGCTGTTGAGTCCGTGGGCGGCGGAGTAAGAGCGAAGCAGCGACGCCCAGGAGGTCCAAAGTTCGGTACGGAGTCGATTGTCCAACCGGTACCCCAGGGGCTAAAGCCCCGAATTCGCTATCTCATGTTTTGGCACGGCTGAAGCCGTGCCCTTAACAAAACGAAACAACAATCTGGTCCAAGTGGACCCGAAACTTACCGATCGATGGCCCCCAGCACGATGTCGATAGACCCAATCACAGCGACGACATCGGCGAGAAGCCGGCCTTTGCACATCGTCTCGAGCGCCTGAAGGTTCGCATAGTCGGCGTTGCGCATGTGCACACGGTAGGGCTTGGCCGTACCGTCCGAGACGACGTAGTAGTTCATCATGCCGTGCGCTGCCTCGACGGAGCTGGTGGCCTCTCCTGCCGGAACGGCAAAACCTTCGGTGACGATCTTGAAGTGATGGATCAGGGACTCCATCTGGGTCTTCATCTGCTCGCGGTCAGGCAGGATAATCTTCGGTGCGTCGGCGACGATGCGGCCTTCGGGCATGCCGTCGAGAGCCTGCAGGCAGATCTTGACCGACTCGCGCATCTCCTCCATGCGCAGCACGTAGCGAGCCCAGACGTCGCTCTCCGTCGTAACGGGCACTTTGAACTGGAACTTCTCGTAGCTCGAGTACGGCATATCGCGGCGCAGGTCGAAGTCGATGCCTGCCGCGCGCAGAACGGGGCCGGTGACGCCGAGCGCAATTGCTTCCTCGGGCGAGATATAACCGACACCCTTCAAGCGGTTAATCCAGATGGGATTTCCGGTGAGGAGTGTCTCGTACTCGTGGATTTTGGAAGGGAAGTCGAGCAGGAAGGTCCGGATCGAGTCGTAGAGCCCAAGCGGTGGCTCGAGGCTAACGCCGCCGATACGGATGTAGCTGGTCATCATCCTCTGGCCGCTGACGGCCTCAAAGATGCGCATCAACTGCTCGCGCTCGCGGAAACAGTACAGGAAGACAGTGAGCGCGCCGATGTCCATGGCGTGCGTGCCCAGCCAGACGAGGTGCGAGTTCAGACGCATCAGCTCGTTGAAGAGCACACGCAGCCACTGCGCCTTCTCCGGGATCTCCAGGTCAAGCAGCTTTTCGACCGCGAGGGCGTATGCCGTGTTGTTCGTCATCGGCGAGAGATAGTCGATCCGGTCGGTCAGCGGGACGACCTGCTGGTAAAACTTGGCCTCGCAGGTCTTTTCGATGCCGGTGTGCAGATAGCCGATATCGGGAGCGAGGGAGACGACGGTCTCGCCGTCGATCTCGAGCACCAGACGAAGCACACCGTGGGTGGACGGGTGCTGCGGCCCCATATTGATGACCATGGTCTGGTCGGAGATAGGGTCGTCGCCGTGGTGACGGCGCTCGGAGTCGGCGATGACGTCTTCAATTCCGGGATTGATCTGGTCAGGAGCGGCGACAGGGGACATTAGCGGTAGCCCTCCACAGGGTAGTCCTTACGCAGGGGGTGACCCTGCCAATCTTCGGGCATCATGATGCGGCGCAGGTTGGGATGACCGCCAAAGTGGACTCCGAAGAGGTCGAAGACCTCGCGTTCGTAGAAGTTTGCCGCGGGCCATACTCCAGTGATGCTGTCGAGCGAGGCATCGTCGCCCGCCAGACGCACGACAAGGCGCAACCGGCGCTTCAGCGAGTGCGAGAGGAGAGAGTAGCTGATCTGGAAGCGTGGCTCGGAGGGGTACCAGTCAACAGCGGTGACATCCTCGAAAAAGTTATATCCAGCGCTTTTAGCAGCTTCACAGGCTGCGACGATGTTCTCGCGGGCGACGGTGATGGTCAGCTCGGCGCGATCGTACTTCGCGTCGGTAGCAAGATTGGCCAGGGCCTTCACGGCCGGTTCGTCGGGGAAGGCCTCGAAGACGGCCTGAGTTCCAAAGATTGCCGGGTCCATTAGAGATCTCCCTTATCGGTGGACCAGTCGAGGATGCCCTTCTTCCATACGTAGAAGAGACCAACGGCTACAAAACCGAGATAAACGAGCATCTCGTAGAAACCGAACATCTTCGATCCGGTGATCTGGGGTAGGCGGCGGAAGATGACGGCCCATGGCAGCATGAAGACCGCCTCGACGTCGAAGAGGATGAAGAGCATCGCGACCATATAAAAGCGAACCGAGAAGCGGCCCCGGGCATCGCCTATCGGGTCCATGCCGCACTCGTATGGGCCTGCCTTGGTGCGTGAGTTCTTATGTTTGCCGATGAAGAACGAGGCCCCCACCATTCCGCACGCAAGACCAAGAGCCACCAGTATTTGCAGGACAAGCGGAAGATAGTTCCAGATGTAGGGATAATTGTGCATGGCCATCTTCGACTCTAAGTTTGTGGCTGTCCAGTGTCAAGCTAAACAGCCGTTTGTGCGGCTATCGCGCTGTTAGCGAAGGAGCTGTGAGTAGGCGTCGATGATCCGGTCCCCAATCTGGGCCGCGAGCAGGCCTCCGGCGGCCAGAAAGCTGCCAAAGGGGAGTTTCGAGGAGGCTCCGGCACGGCCTCGTGCGACCAGATAGACCCCATAGATGCTGGCTGCGAGTGCACCGAAGAAGAAGGACAGGATCGCAGGCCAGAAACCCAGTAGCGCGGCGATCATGGCCAGCATCTTGACGTCCCCCAGTCCCATGCCGTCGCGATGGCGCAGCGCCCGATAGAGCCAGCGGATGAGAAGCAGAACCAGTGCGGCCCCCAGGATGGCCAGAATGCGACCCCCGATGAGGGCCTCGGGGCCGGTGAGGAAGATATTCCCGGGATCGGTAGTGGCTCCGGCGCTGGTGAGCTTGATGCTGTTGCGGTTCAGCAGAATCTGTCCTTCGGCCGGTCCGAGGAAGATGGCCTGCGCGCAGATCAGCACCAGGCCGAGCACAATGCCTGTGATGGTGAAGGAGTCGGGGAGGAGGCCAGTCTGCCAGTCCATCACCATCAGGCCGATCAGGAGGAAGCCGAGGATGGTGATGCCCAGATTCGCGATGATGGCGAAGGAGGCATAAGAGGGCGGTGTTCCCGAGGAGGCACCGAAGAAGTAGAAGTGCAGCACGGTGTGAAGCCGCGCCGCCTGTATGGTGAACCAGATCGCGGTAGCCAGCTCAACCACTGGATAGCGCCATGGAATGGGCTGGCCGCAGTCGCGGCAACGAGCACGCAGCAGCAACCAGCTGACCAGAGGAAGATTGTCGTACCAGCGAATGGGAGCCTTGCACTCCGGGCAGTGAGAGGCTGGTTTGACGATGGAGCCCTGCCGGGGAAGGCGGGAGATGCACACGTTGAGAAAGCTGCCGAAGAGAAGGCCAAGGATGAAACCAGCTGCTTCGAAGGCAATGCGCGAGGTCACACGAGAAGTATACGGCGATTGTCAGAAGTCGACGTGCATGCGGACGGCCTCGACGAGGACAGGGCCGCGGTCCTTGTTGTAGCCGGGATGGTCGATGAACTGCACGTTGAGAGTGTAGAAGACACCGCGCCACGCATGCAGGTTGTAGTAGCTCTCGAGAATATCTTCGCGAGCGTAGTTCAGGTTGCCGTCGCCGAGAAGGAAGCCCAGTCCTCCATATCGGAGGTAATTCTGGTGATCGCGCTTGATGGCGTTGGAGACGAAGGCAAGGCCGATCTTGTCGTTGGGGCGAGAGAAGGCGCGTCCGGAGTAGTCGCCGCCGAAGGCCACGGTCTGATCGACCTCGGTGTAGGCGTAAGACTCGTGCTGGCCCTCATTCCAGCCGAAGCGGAGGAAGGTGCGCAGGTTGGAGGTGATCTCCTGTTCGGCATTAAGGCCGAAGCCGTATTTCACGGAACTGAACTTCGCATGCTCCGCGACGTTGGGCTTCGGGTCCTTTCCGGAGAGATAGGCATCGACGGCATCGCGATAGCGGCCCATGTTCGCATGGTTGACGAAGCTGAGGACGCGTACGGTTCCCCTGCGTTCGGGAGAGACAAGACGGCCGAGCAGAGACCTGCGCAGCTCGAACTCGAAGTTCTGCCCCGTGGCGCGGCTGAAGGCCCAGTCGAGGTCGATGCCGTTGGCGACCGTAGGCATGGCTGCCACGGCGTAGCGCGCCGACCAGGCCCGGTCGTGGTACTCGAGGACGCCGCCAAAGGTGTAGCCGCGGGTGTCGGCGGCATAGTCCCAGGCGCCGTTATTGTCGACGGTCCAGTTGAGGAACTGAAGGTGGCTGTCGGATCCGATGGAGTTGATATCGAAGTAGTCCGGCAGGCTCATCTTTCCTGCATGAACCTCGAAGCGCCGCTCGGGTAGCTGCGTGGCGAGAGAGTAAGGAGTGCGGTCGGACTCAACGAGCTTATTGGTAAGTCCGATGACCTGATGGATCTGGACGCGGGCCAGATAGGGCTTCGAGCCGAGGTTGGGATTGCGGACGACATCGAGATTCGTGAAGCCCGCCAGGCCCAACGCCTGGCTGATGCCTCGGCCGCCAGCAGATTCGAAGTCGACGATGGCGTCGGTGGCGTAGCGGTAGTTGCGATGAAGCTGAAGGCCGAGAAAGAGCGTTCCAACTAGGGAAGTCTTGTATTCGCCGCGACCCTGCAGGCTGTTGGGACCGTCATAGGGAGAGTGAAAGGGGCCGTGCGCCTGGAAGATGATATTAGCCTGCCCGGCGATGTAGTAGGGGGTTCTATCCGAGTGCGGAAAGATAGTTGTGGTGTCGCTGGCGACCGGAGCGTCCGGAAGGGAATCTGCCTTGTTCTGCTGCGCGAGCGCGGTCAGGGGCGACACCAGGAGGCTTAGGCAGAGCAGGCTGCTCGGAATGGAGAAAAGGCACATGGATGCGGCTATCTTCCTGAGTGGGGATGAATAGATTGAGAATCTGTATAAAAAAGAAGGTTTTCAGCGGCAGATCAACGAAACACCTGAATCAGCAGCCATGCGTTCAGTCCTGCGATTAACAAGGCCACGATCCAGCTCAACACCCGTACCCAGGTTTTGTTGACAAACGGGCCCATAAGAGCGGGATCGCTGGTGAAGCGGACCAGAGGGAAGACCGCGAAGCTGAGTTGCATGCTGAGAATAACCTGACTGAAGACAAGCAGCCGAGCCGTGCCGGAACTTCCATAGATGGCAGTGACGATGATCGTGGGGACGATGGCAACCAGACGAGTGATAAGGCGGCGCAGCCAGTTTGGCAGGTGAATATGGAGAAAGCCCTCCATCACGATCTGCCCGGCGAGGGTGCCGGTGATGGTCGAGTTCTGCCCTGAGGCCAGCAGGGCGACGGCAAACATCATGCTGGCTCCCGTGAAGCCAAGCAGGGGGCTCAGAAGTTTGTAGGCATCGCCGATCTCGGCGACCTCGGTATGGCCACTGCGATGGAAGACAGCGGCGGCGAGTATGAGGATCGCGGCGTTGATGAAGAGCGCTATCGTAAGAGCGGTTGCGGAATCAAAATTGGCAAGCCGAATCGCATTCCGCTTTCCGGCGAGGGTGCGCGGGTAATCTCGCGTCTGCACGATAGAGGAGTGCAGGTAGAGGTTATGCGGCATGACCGTCGCCCCGAGGATGCTGATGGCGATATAAAGCATCTCGGGGTTGGAGAGGATCTCCTTCGAAGGAATGAAGAGGTGATGGGCGATAGGCAGCCACTCCGGCCGCGAGAGGACGATCTCTGCACCGAAGAGAACGGCGATAGTCCCGATGAGGACCATGACGAAGGCCTCGAGATAACGGAATCCCCGGTGCTCGAGCAGGAGAATGATGAAGACGTCGAGGCTGGTGATAATGACGCCTGCAATCAGGGGGATACCGAAGAGAAGCTGCAGGGCGATGGCTGATCCGATGACCTCGGCCAGATCGCAGGCGGCGATGGCAATCTCGGCGAACAGCCAGAGAGCGATGCTCGCAGGACGGCTGTAGCGGTCCCGGCATGCCTGGGCGAGATCCCGTTCCGACGCGATACCGAGCTTGAGCGCAAGGCTCTGGAGCAGGATGGCCATCAGATTCGAGGCCATGATGACGAACAGAAGGGTATATCCGTACTTTGACCCTGCCGCCAGGTCGGTGGCCCAGTTGCCGGGGTCCATGTAGCCGACTGCGACCATGAACCCGGGGCCGACGAAGCCGAGGGCGCGTTTCCAGAGGATGTGCGAGTCCGACACGCGGACGCTGGAGTGCACGCCGGGCAACGAAGGGCGTCGCTCTGTCTGCTGCTCTACCGGAATGGACGTAGTCGTCTGCACAGCTAATGCATGCTCTTTATTAGGAGTATGCCACAGGGCATTAACTATGATTAATAAGAAATTTTAACTAACAGTTATCTAAGCCGGACCCAAACCTTGTCGGCTGCTGGTTTTCCCAGAGTGAAAGAGCCCTGCGAAGTCTCGATCGCCAGCGTCTCATCGTAGTTTTTGGCCGCAATCTGAATGGAGGCGTTCGGTCCGATTCCCAGTTTGTGCAGAAAAAGAAGCAATTGGGGGTCACGTTCATAGAGGCTGGCCACGACGTACTCCCTCTCTTCCTCAGCCTCTGAGAGAGGCATCAGCCCACGCTTCTTTCTTCGCACAGGGTTTTCGGGAAGGACGGAGTTTCCATGCGGGCAGGTTCCGCGCTCCCCGAGTTTTTCGATCAGCTTGGCCTCGAAGGCAGGGGAGACCGCATGTTCCAGCCGCTCCGCCTCGTCGTGAACCTGGTACCACTCCATGCCGAAGATCTCGGCAAGCATGCGCTCGATAAGGTGGTGACGCAGAGCTGTCTTGTAGGCGGTCTCCTTGCCCTTCGCCGAAAGTTGAATCGTTCCGTCGGTCTTGACCAGAACGTACCCATCGCGCTTCAGACGCTTAATTGCCATCGTTACCGCTGGTGCCGATACTGACAGCCAGTGGGCAAGGGTTGCGGAGATAACGTGCTGTCCCTCAGACTCAGCCTCGAGAATTGCCTTGAGGTAGTCTTCCTTCGATACCGTAATGGAGTCTCTCATCCAGACCTTTTCATCGTTTCAGGTTCTGGAATTAACTATAGCTAACGGCGGCGGTTTAACGAAGGAATCTGAGGGTTACTTCGTCTTCACCCCTACGGCAACCAGACCCACTCCCGCAATCAGAGCGATTGTGCTGAGGATGGGGGAGATGGGAACGGTCTCTTTCTTGTCGTGTGAGATCTGGATAGGACCAGCGTCGACGTCCTTGTGCTGGTGCGTAAAGCTGAATCCACCTGAAACGAAGCCGACGATGCCAAGGAGGATAAGAACGATGCCAATGATGGTTGCGGGTTTCATCTTCTCGGAGAACCTTTCCTGCAGCAGATTGAATCTGTGAGAGGGCTCTGGAGAGCTGGCCCCTGCCTCATCCTTGGTGCGATGCTTCAGCGGCATAGCGAGATGTACCTCGCGTCGACTTGATTCCGAAAGCCAGTCGGCGTTAGGCTGACGCTACACGGGAAAGGAGGATGATCCAGCCTATGAAATCTGACAGTTCGAGTTCGATCAAAATGCGTGAGGTGACTGAGGCTTAGAGCGTCCCTGCTCTTGGTCCTGGCGATCTTTCAGTAATCCGCTGAACGTACTCCGCCGAGGTAAGTCCAGGCATGGACGCCTCAGGTCAATCTCAACAGTTCACCGACGGACGGCCCGCTGCTCAACAAGCGCGGGCCGTTCGCATTTGGTCTTAGAATGGATTGCATGAAACCTCTGGTAATCGCAGGAAGAGCCTTTCAGTCGCGGCTGATCGTCGGAACAGGAAAATACAAGGATGGGCCGGAGACGCAGGCTGCCATCGAGGCCTCGGGCGCGGAGATGGTGACGGTTGCGGTGCGTCGGGTCAATCTCGACCGTTCCAGCGAGTCGCTGCTGGACTACATCGATCCGCAACGTTACTTTCTGCTGCCGAATACGGCGGGCTGCTATACCGCAGAAGAGGCGATTCGCGCTGCAAGGCTGGGCCGGGAGGTCGGTCTCTCTGACTGGGTCAAGATCGAGGTGATCGGCGATCAGGCGACCCTCTATCCCGATGTCCATGCGACGCTTGAGGCGACCCGGGTTCTGGTGAAGGAGGGATTTACGGTTCTCCCGTATACCTCTGATGACATTGTGTTTGCGAAGCGGTTGATCGATGCCGGCGCAGCGGCGGTTATGCCCCTGGGAGCTCCCATCGGCAGCGGACTGGGCCTTCAGAACACAGCGAATCTGCGAATCCTGCGCGAGCTGATTACCGAGGTCCCCTTGATCGTGGATGCGGGAGTCGGGACAGCCTCGGACGCGACGGTGGCGATGGAGCTGGGCTTCGATGGCGTGCTGATGAATACTGCAATCGCCCAGGCAAAGGATCCTCTGTTGATGGCCGAAGCGATGCAGCATGCCGTGCTGGCGGGCAGACAGGCTTTTCTGGCAGGAAGAATGCCGCGCAAGCTTTATGCGACGGCAAGCTCGCCGCTTGAGGGAATCTCGAAGTAGGCGTCGGGCGGACTCTAGCTCGACAGCCGGTGGCAGCTGTGAAAGGAAGTAAACTTCGCCTATGCGGGTCTTTGGAATCGACTGCGGAACGGAGTTCACCGGCTACGGTGTCGTTGAGGTGGACTGCGAGGCGAGAATGCCGCGTCTGCTTCACATTGCTGCGGGAACGATCCGGCTGAACAAGAAAGACAAGACCCCGCAGCGGCTGACAAAGGTCTACGCAGATCTGATAGCGTCCATTTCTCTGTATGAGCCGGATGTGGTCGCGATCGAAGAGGTCTTCTTCTCGGCAAATGCCAAGTCCGCCCTGAAGCTGGGACAGGTTCGCGGGGTAGCGATGCTTGCGGCGGCCAGCCTGGGGCTTGAGGTCGTGGAGTACGCTCCGCTGAAGATCAAAAGCTCGGTCGTCGGTTATGGCCTGGCGGCCAAGGAGCAGGTCCAGTTTATGGTCACCCGTCTGCTGGAGCTCGATCAGGCTCCGGATTCGGCCGACGCCGCCGACGCGCTAGCCATCGCGATCTGCCACATTCATACAGCCCAGACGCTGACGGCCCAGGGAGCGGTTCGATGAAAGCTATTTTGCTGATGTTCGGTCTTACGTCCGCCTGCTGCGCACAGTCTGCTGTTGCTCCCGCTGCGGTCGCGGGAGCCTCGAATCCTGAGGTGAGCTTTCAGTTTGAACGGATAGGGCTATCGGTTCCGAAGTTCACCATCGTTGTTCATGAGGATGGCACGGGAACCTATCAGGCGCAGGTAGCTTCGGTCAGCGGTGTAACGTCCGCGGTGGGACAGACGAATGCGGCGGGACCGCCTGTGGATCGCCCCATCAGGATCAGCTCGCCTACTACGGAGACGATCTTCAAGACGGCGCGCTCTCTGGATC
>Ga0255336_101085_pt1 | contig 24679 bp, 22 predicted proteins | sample MeOH1_35cm_T3_17_FD_189102 | JGI IMG/M metagenome (GOLD analysis project Ga0255336, IMG submission 189102) | Sandy soil microbial communities from University of British Columbia, Vancouver, Canada - MeOH1_35cm_T3_179 | ecosystem: Engineered > Artificial ecosystem > Sand microcosm > Unclassified ...
TCACGTCCTTGCCGTCGAGCAGCACCCGCCCCGAACTCGGATGCTCCAGGCCCGCCATCAGCCGCATCAGGCTGGTCTTCCCCGACAAGGTCGGGCCCAGCAGCACATTCATCGTCCCGCGCGTCAGACTGAGCGAGACATCGCTGATCAGTGTTTCACCGCCAACTGCGAAGCTGACCTGTTCCAGCGTCAGATCCAAAGAGTCATCCTCCAACCCGGTGTCATGCCGCTTGCCGATCGGCGAGCGCACGCGCAACGCATTCCCTGACGGCGGCCACCTGCTCCGGCGATAGGCGCAAGCCGAGTTTGCTGCGCCGCCACAGAATGTCTTCCGCCGTCATCGCCCATTCGCAACGGACGAGATACCTTACCTCAGCTTCCGTGAGGTCGGCACCCAGTACCGCCCCCAGTTCCGAAAATTGTTGCGCGGAGCCGATCAAGTCGTGAACCCGTGTGCCATAGGCGCGAAACAAACGCCGCGCCGTTGCCGGCGGCAGAAAGGGATAACGCTGCTGCAATCGCGCCAGTTCGGCCTCGAAGGCGGTCATCTTGAAATCGCCGCCGGGCAAAGGCTCCTTGCCGGTCCAGCCGATAGCGCGCCTCTCGGCCGCCGGCAGATGCGGCGCCAAAGTGGCCAAAGCCGATTCCGCCAATCGCCGATAAGTGGTGATCTTGCCGCCATAAACCGTCAGCAGGGCAGGCTGGCCATCGGGCGCATCGAGCTTCAAGACATAATCACGCGTGGCCGCCTGCGCGGCCGAGGCGCCATCGTCATAGAGCGGACGCACGCCGGAATACGACCAGACCACCATGTCAGGCGTGATCGGCTTCTTGAAATAGTCGCTGGCGCCCTTGCACAGATAGTCGATTTCGGCCTGCGAGATCTTCACCGCGGCGGGATCGCCCTGGTAATCCTGATCGGTGGTACCGAGGAGGGTAAAATCCCGCTCATAGGGGATGGCGAAAAAGATGCGGCCGTCGCTGTTCTGGAAAATGTAGCAGCGATCGTGATCGAAGAGACGCTTCGTCACGATATGGCTGCCCTGGACCAGGCGCACCGGCGCCGGATGATTGTCGCGCAAAACGGAATGCACGATATCGGCGACCCAGGGACCGGCGGCATTGACGAGCGCGCGGGCACGGATCTCGCGCTGCACACCGCTCAGCTCATCGACCAGGGTCAGATGCCAGAGCTTGTCCCTGCGCTCGGCATGGCTGCAGCGCGTGCGGGTGACGACTTCCGCCCCCTTCTCGACAGCGTCGCGGGCATTCAGCACGACGAGGCGGGCATCCTCGACCCAGCAATCGGAATATTCGAAGCCACGGGTATAGATCGGCTTCAAGGGTGCGCCGGCCGGATCGCGATCCAGCCGCAGGCTGCGCGTCGCCGGCAGATATTTGCGGCCGCCGAGATGGTCATAGAGGAAGAGGCCGAGGCGCAGCAGCCAGGCCGGCCGCAACCCCTTGTGATGCGGCAGCACGAAACGCAACGGCCAGATGATATGCGGCGCCACCGACCACATCACCTCACGCTCGGTCAGCGCCTCGCGCACCAGCCGGAATTCGTAATATTCGAGATAGCGCAGGCCGCCATGGACCAGCTTGGTCGAGGCGCTGGAGGTCGCGGAAGCGAGATCGCTCTTTTCGCAAACGAAAACTTTGAGGCCGCGCCCCGTCGCGTCGCGCGCGATACCGCAGCCGTTGATGCCGCCGCCGATGATGGCGAGGTCATAAACCGGTTGGTCACTTCCAGGCGTGTTGGACGACACAGCGCCTCCCCGTAAGCAGATTACCGGCCATTCGGCCCGTTATTCTCAGGATTTGCAGCCGATGGTATGTCGGCGCTCTCATTAGAGTGACCCTAATATGAAAATGATTCTTTTCGCAACCGGTAAAAACGAAAACAAAACGAAAGTAATTAGGCAAAGAATCGCCGATTGCGTACGTATTTTATACGTTTAATACGTAATATCTGCGAAAACGAACCTGATCAGTGCACGCAAAGGAACTTGACGCATTTCGATCATTATCAGCCGGAAGATGTGGCGGACCGCGCCGGCCTATTCGGTGCCGAGGACCAAATTGAAGGCGATGGAAATCCGTTCGGCCTGTCCGCGATAGGGCCGGACCTGGTGGAACATCCAGGAGGGAAACAGGATCATCAGGCCGGGTTTCGGCCGGATCGATTCGGTGGCACCCACCGCGCGACCGCCTTCGCCGGCGAAAGCGAGATGCGGGGCATACATCGAAGGGCCGGCGCCGCGCGGATCGAGCAGTTCGAATTCGCCGCCCAGTCCGGGATTGCCGATGGTGCCGCCGTCATCGACGTAATACGTGCCCGACCAGAAGGCGCCCGGATGGTAGTGGCAGATATTGGCGTTGCCGGCTTCATTGACATTGGCCCAGGCAATCGGCTTCCAGCGCTGCCCCGCCGCATGGCCGCTGCGATCGACCGTCATGCGGTCGGCCATCAGCACCGCCGCCTCGATGATCTCGGCGACGCGCGGCCCACCCCAACTCAGCAGATTGCGGTCGGAATGCCAGCCGCCGTCATTGGAAGCCTGCACCGAGGGCGAGGTGCGGCGGTAATCGAGAATGATCTGCTTCAGCTCGGCATTGCGCGCCGCTGCATCGGGCAATTCGGCGGCGGCGACCGGTGTCGGAAACAGGCCGCGAATGGCAATGTTGATCTGTGCTGCCATGCAATATCTCTCGAATACCTGCGCTGAAATGCCAACCGCCGACGTCCCATTTATAAGCCGGACATCGTCATGCGGCCAGTCTATCGGCGCCGGCGCGGCATCAGATCACAGGTTGGCAAGATGCGCCACAGGTGCGATTCTGGCAAACAAGGCGGCATGGCCGAATGACCCGCGCATGGACGATAGCCCGATCAATGAAACACCTGCTGCTGGTAGCCCATATTCCCTCGACCAACACCAAGGCCATGCGCGACGCGGTTGCCGCGGGTGCCACGGCACCGGAGGTGGGCGAGGTGGAACTGCGCAGTCTCACGCCCTTCGAGGCCGGTCCCGACGACGTCAAGTGGTCGGACGCCATCATTCTCGGCACGACGGAGAATCTCGGCTATATGAGCGGCGCTCTCAAGGACTTCTTCGATCGGGTCTATTACCCCTGCCTGGAAGAAACCCAGGGCAAACCCTATGCGCTTTATATCCGCGCGGGCCATGACGGCACCGGTACGCGGCGCGGCATCGAGACCATCGTCACCGGCCTGCGCTGGCGGGCGATCCGGCCGCCGCTGATCTGCCGCGGCGACTATCAGCCGGACTTCGTCGATCAATGCCGCGACCTCGGCCTCCTGGTGGCCGCGGGATTGGAAGCAGGAATTATCTGAAGCGGCGCGTCGTCGCATCGTCGACGGTACCTGATGCACGTGCATCCCTCACGCCTGCGTGACCACCCGAACTGCCGCATGCCTTTCCCGCGCGACCATGACGCGTATCCGCTTAGGATTCATGGCCTCTCCTCACATAACCTTGATACGCGGCCGGGCTACGCCACGGAACAGCACAGCCAAGGGAGCCGTTAGCTTGGGTACATCGACAACTGCAGCGGCTAGAGCTGATCGCCGAACATTGTCGCTGTGCCGTCAGCCATCAGCCGTCATCTGCCTATCGCGACCGAGGCGGCGAAGGTCGAAAGGAGAGACATGCGTTATGTGTTGCTTTGGCTGCTGGGTATTCCGATCCCGGCGCTGATTCTGATTTGGCTGTTCTTTCACTGAATCCGTCAGCTTGTCGGGGGACGCCGGCAAGCATCCATCTAGCCTGTCGGGAGGTGCGATATGCTTGGTACGATTCTCTTGGTGATTTTGATTCTGGCGCTGGTCGGCGCAATTCCCGCGTGGCCCTATAGCCGCGGCTGGGGCTATGGGCCGAGCGGGCTCACCATCGTCCTGCTGATCATCGTGATCATTGCCTTGTCGGGCGGCTATATCTGACGCGCCCTCGGCGGTTTGGATACAGGCTGGCGGTGGTTCAAGATGAGGTTGCCGCCGCCAGCCGGCGTTGTTGCCACCGCTCCGACAGCAAGGTGCCGACGCCGCTTCCGGCAATCAGCAATGCGCCCAACACGACGCCGTGGCCCGGCACTTCCTGCCAGATAAGGTAGCCGAGGGAAAACGCCCAGAGCAGCGACGAATATTCCATCGGCGCAATGGCCGAGGCAGGCGCCATGCGGAAGCTCTTGAACAGCAGATACTGCGCGCAACCGCCCAATACACCCACGCCCAGCAACTGCAGCCATTGTACCGCCGTCGGCGCATGCCACCAGAACAGAGTCGGGCCGCCGCAGCCGATGGCGAAGATCGCATTCGACATGAACATCTGCATCAGCACGTTCTCGGTCACACCGGCCTTGCGCAGCAGGATGTTCGACATGCCCCACATCACGGCGGCGGCGAGGGTCAGCAGGACCGGCATGGAAAGACCCAGCCGGCCCGGCTCACAGGCGATCAGCACGCCGATGAAGCCGACGATGACCGCAACCCAGCGCGTTGCCGTCACCTTCTCCTTTAGGATCAAGAGCGACAGGATGGTGATGATGATCGGCGCCGCATAGTAGATCGTCACCAGCTGGCCATAGAGCAGGGTCTTCGAGGCGGTGTAATAGCAAAGCCAGGCGGCGAGGATAAGGACGCCGCGTGCAATCAGGCTCCAGCGGCTTGGCGCCACCAGGCTGTCGCCGATCACCTTCGGCCCCTTGAGGAAGAGACAGGCGACGACGATGCACAGGCTGCGCACCAACAGCACCTGCCAGATCGGCATATCCGCCTTGACCAGCAACCGCACCAATACGTCCTGGACGGTGAAAATGAGATAGGCGGAGGCAGCGATCAGCAGGCCCTGCGATATGCTTGGCCGCGCAGTCGATGGGCGGGCGGTGATGCTCATTGGATGAAGGCTCCCAGATGCCCTATCTTTGAACCGGGACAGGACAGAAGTCCATCCGCAGCATGTCGCCGTTCTTGCATATAGGCCCTGCGCCGGAGGGATGCCCGCCGCTTTGTTGCCGTTTGACAAGCCCGGTCCCGGCGCTACCAATGGGCCTGGCCGGACCAATAAGACCGCCGCCGGCTCCTCCGCTTCCCGCTTCGAAAGGAATTTCATCATGGATCTGGGTATTGCCGGACGCACGGCCATCATCTGCGCCTCCAGCAAGGGCCTGGGCAAAGGCTGTGCCTTGGCCTTGGCCGAGGAAGGCGTCAACCTGGTGATGAACGCCCGCGGCGCGGAAGCCCTGGAAGCGGCAGCGGCAGAGATACGCGCCAAGACGGGGGTCAACGTCGCGGCCGTGGCCGCCGATGTCACCACCGCCGAGGGGCGTGCCGCCCTCCTCGCCGCCTGCCCCGCCCCCGATATCCTGGTCAATAATGCCGGCGGCCCGCCGATGGGCGATTTTCGCGACTGGGATCGCGCCGCATGGGTGAAGGCGCTGGACGCCAACATGCTGGCACCGATCGACCTGATGAAGGCCACCATCGACGGCATGATTGCCCGGCGCTTCGGCCGCATCATCAACATCACCTCCTCGGCGGTGAAGGCGCCCATCCCCTCGCTGGGCCTTTCCAATGGGGCACGCAGCGGCTTGACCGGTTTCGTGGCCGGCCTCGCCCGCCAGGTCGCGCGGCATAATGTGACGATCAACAACCTGCTGCCGGGGTCCTTTGACACCGACCGCCTGCGTTCCGGTGCCGATACGACGGCGCAAAAAGGCGGCCAGTCGACCGAGGCGGTCCTCGACGATTGGAAACAGAGCGAGGCCACCGGCCGCTTCGGTACCCCGGCGGAATTCGGCGCCGCCTGCGCCTTCCTCTGCTCCGCCCGGGCGAGCTATATCAATGGCCAGAATCTGCTGCTGGACGGCGGCACCTATCCCGGCACGTTCTGAGGCCAGCCAGCTGACGCCGGCCATGAGGCTGACGCCAGTCACGGCGCCGGGCTCGATCCGGCGGCATCGACCTTGCGTCAGCCTGTCCTGAGGGTCGGACAACATGTCAGGTTGCATCTGCGCGCCGGCCGGATAGTATCCAGCCGATATCAGCCAGTTCCGTTCATCCAGATAGGGAAACGGGGCGTCACGGGCCTGATTTGGGTGCTGGCGCCGGTATTTTATTGCAATCTCGTCCCCGAGCAGACAGCAAGCGAGTTCACTAATGTCGATGTTCGATTTTGAGGCGTTCGAGCGGGCACCCTTGCACCGCGATCCCTGCGATTTCATCCTCGTTCCCGGCTTCGTCAAGCCCGACGCGCTGGAGGCGATCAACCGCGATTATCCGGCGATCACGGAGCCCGGCAATTTCCCGCCCGAGGGGCTCGTCTATGGCGCGGGTTTCAAGGCCATGCTGGACGAACTCCATACGCCGGAAGTCAAACAGCGTTTCGCCGCCAAGTTCGATATGGACCTCAGCGAATGCCCCTTGCAATTGACGGTGCGCAAATACAGCGAGGCATCGGACGGCAACATCCACAATGACTCGAAATCGAAACGCCTGACGGTGCTGATCTATTTCAACAAGGAATGGCACGCCCCGGGCGGTCAGCTGCGTCTCGTGCGCGACCCCAATAATATGGACGATTATTTCGTCGAGGTTCCGCCGGTCAACGGAACCCTGCTTTCTTTCCGCCGCAACGAGCATTCCTTCCACGGCTTTCCGGCCTATGTCGGCGAACGACGCTCCATCCAATTCTACTGGGTGAAGCCGAAACGTGCCGAGCGCGAGTCGAAGCGCACGGGACTGGGCATCTGGCTGAAGCGGCTGCGCAAGATCCGGCCGCGCTAGAGGCGGATTCACGCTTTAGGCAGAACCGGCCGCCCCAGAGTCATTTGCGGCCTGGCGCGGAATGATCAGGGCATCGACGGCGACGCAGCCTTGCGCGGTGGCGATCACGGGATTGAGGTCGCATTCGGCGATGAGATCGGCGAGATCACGCAGCATCAGGCAGAACCGGCTGAAAGCCTTGGCGATCATTGTCCGGTCGGCGGGCGCGGCACCGCGATAGCCGTCGAGCAGGCGCTTCAAGCGCAGCGCTTCGATACGGCGGCCGGCTTCAACCGGATCGAGCGGCGCCAGGGCGATCTGCCGGTCATCCAGCAGCTCGATCAGGGTGCCGCCGGCACCGATCATGGCGAGCGCCCCGAATTGCGGATCGATGACCCCGCCAAAGGCCAGCTCAATGCCCGGGCGCGCCATCGGCATCACCAGGGCCTGCGATCCCAGGCGCGTCGCAAGATCGGCATAAGCCGCGTCCAGCGTCGTTTCGTCCCGCAGATTGAGATGCACGCCGCCGACATCCGATTTGTGCAGGATGCCGGGCATGGCGGTCTTCAGCACCACGGGCCAGCCCAGCTTGGCAGCCGCCGCACGCGCGCCCGCAGCATCCGTAACGATCGCGAAGGGCAATGTCGGCACCTGGTAATCCGATAGCAGCGACAGGCTTTCGGCCTCGGTCAGGGGCCCGCCGGCCTTGAGACGCGGCGCCCATTTGGCGCGGAAATGGGGCGAAACAGGTTCCGGTTCCGTAACGGGTCGCGCCAGCCAGTCGCGATAGGTCATGGCCTTGCCGACCACGCGCAGGCTCGAGGCAATGCCGCTCAGCACCGGAATACCCTCGGCCGTCAATCGCGCGGCCAGGTTGCTGCTGCCGCCGCTGCCGACATTGGTGCTGATGACAACCGGCTTGCCGCTGCGCTGATAGGCCGCGCGCATCGCCCGGGTATAGCCCTCGACCAAATAATAGTCGTCGCGGATCTCGGCGCAGAGCATGCCGAGCGCCGTGTCGGCGTCATCGAGCAGGGCGGTCATGAGATCGGCAAAGGCCGCCTCGTAGTCATGGCCGGTGCCCCAGGCATCGAGCGGATTGCTGGGATCGAGGCCGTAATCCAGTCGCGCCGCCAGCTTGGCGCCGGTCTCCGACGAAATCGCGGCGAAGGGCACGCCTGTCTCTTCCGCGAGATCGACCATCAATTCGCGCAGGCCGCCGGAATCATGCATGCTGGCAAGCCCGCCGGCCGCCAGGCATCGCGGCGACGAAAAAAGCCGCAGGGCATTGGCGAAATCATCGAGATTGTCGACTTCGATCACGCCATGCCGCTCGAACAAGGCCCGGTAGGCGGCGTGATCCCCGGCCACGGCGCCGGAGTGGCTGGCCGCCATGGCGGCGCTGGCGGCCGTGCGTCCCACCTTCAAGGCGACGACGGGCACACGTTTGGCGCGGGCGGTTTCCAAAGCGGCAACAAAGCGGGCGGGATCGCGGATGGTTTCGAGAAACAATCCGACACAGCGGATCTCATCCTGCGCCAGGGCGAAATCGAGATAGTCGGCCGCCGTGGTGACCAATTCTTGCCCAGCGGAGACCGCAAGGCCGAAGCGCAGGCGCCGGTCGTTGTGGCACAGCGCCGAGAAGACCGTGCCGGAATGGGTGATCAGCGCCAGCGGACCCGGCTCAACCCAGTCCGGCGGCGGAAAGCCGCAGACACGCAGATCGGCCGCCAGATTGTAGAAACCCATGCAATTGGCGCCGCATATCGCCATACCGGCGGCATCGGCAATCGACGTCAGACGGGCGGTCAGTGGCGGCGTCGTGTCATCCGGCAGATAGGCGCTGCCGAAGATGACGGCCGCGCGGGCGCCATGTTCGGCGGCATCGCGCAGAGCCGCCTCCGCCCGTTGATTGGCGACCCCGATCACGGCAAGGTCGACCGCCTCCGGCAAGGCGGCAAAATCAGGGTAGCAGGGACGCCCGGCGATCTCCGCATAGGCGGGGTTGATGAAATAGACACGCCGGCCGCTGGCACCGGCGGTCGCCGCCGTCACCATGCCGCTGCCGACCGTATCCGGTCGCGGCGAGGCGCCGATCAGCGCGATGCTCTGCGGCCGCAGGAGCGGATCGAGACGATGGGACGCCATGCCAATTCCTTTCACCGAGTCGCCGGCCGGGCACGCCACCGCGCGCCGTGAACCGAATCCAGAGGTTCAGGCTTAAGCAAAATCGCCGATATCGTCCATCCGACGCAGGGTTCATTGCCGCATGCCTTCAACTCATATCCTCGCCTGCCCGAGACCCGGGTCGCGGACCGAGCCCCGAACCAGCTCTGTTTACGTCCCCGGCATTGCCTGAGCGATTGCAGGCGACAGCGATTGCAGCCGACTCGGCCGCCATGTCAGTCATGACCGGCGGCAGGCGCTGATCGCCCCGCCAGATTTGCCGCCGAGGAAACGCTGCAGAAAGACACGCCGATGTGTGGCCGCTTCATTCTGACGACCCCGCCCCAGGCCCTGGAAGAGCTGTTCGAGATTCGCTGCGAGGCCAATCTGGCGCCGCGCTATAATATCGCCCCGACCCAGCAGGCCAGCGTCATCGGCCTGGCGCAAAGCGGCCAGCGCGAATTGCGTGCCTTCCATTGGGGCCTGGTGCCGCATTGGGCCAAGGATATCAGCCAGGCCGCGAGCATGATCAATGCGCGGAGCGAAACCCTGGCGCAGAAACCGGCCTTCCGCGAGGCCTTCGCGCGCCGGCGCTGCCTGATCCCGGCCGACGGATTCTACGAATGGGCGACACGGCCCGACGGCGGCAAGCAGCCCTATCTGCTGACCCTTGCCGACGGCGCTTGCTTCGCCTTTGCCGGGCTCTGGGAAGGCTGGCGGAACCCGGCGGGCGAGATCCATCGCAGTTTCACCATCATCACCACGACGGCAACAGCCGAGCTTGAGGATCTGCATCATCGCATGCCGGTGATTCTGCCCCCTGCTGCCTATGGCGCCTGGCTCGATCCCGCCACTTCGCGGGAAGCTGCGCAGGCAATGCTGCGGCCTTATCTGGTGCAGTCGATTGCCCGCCTGGCCGTCGGCGGCACGGTCAACAATGTCCGTCGCGACGACGAGAGCTGCGTGCTGCCGGCGCCGGCAACCGATCCGGCGCCCCTGTTCGACCAGGATATTCGCCGCGCCATCTGACGGCGTGGGACATTGCCGATGCCTGGCACCCGGTCTGCCGCATAACCGCTATGCGGCGCCTTCCCCTCACAAAACTCGACAGCAGCCCGGCCGATACGGGATAGTGACGGGGACTTACACCGTTGAGGCCGCAATTCGCGATTTCGGCGTGCGACGGTCCGTCACGATATTCAAATCGTCAAAGCGTTCAACTGGGGGAAACATGGCGATCAATATTATCGACCCGCAACAGCCGGGCCGTCCGCATGTCGACAGCTACTGGGCGGCGACCGCCGGGCCGGAGGTGGAGAACGCGCCTCCCGTCAGCAGCGATATGGATGTCGATGTCGCCATCATTGGCGGCGGTTATACGGGTCTTTCCACCGCCTATCATCTCGCCAAGGATTTCGGCCAGAATGCCCATGTGCTGGAAGCCAATCAGATCGGTTGGGGCTGCAGCGGCCGCAACGGCGGCTTCGCCTCGATCGGCATCGGCAAGACCAGCATGGCGGATTGGATCAAGCGCTGGGGCCTTGATACGGCGCGCCGCTGCTTCGATCAGAGCCGCGACGCCGTGCGCCTGACCCATGACCTGCTGACCGGCGAGAATATCGATGCCGAACCGACGCCGATGGGCGGCTTCGAACTGGCGCATCACCCCAGCCGCGTCAAGGGCCTGGATGCCGACAGCAAATTCCTGCGCGAGAAATTCGGCGTCGAGACCCGCGTGGTCGGCAAGCAGGAACTGGACCGCGACCATCTGGTCAGCCGCGAAGCCTATGGCGCCCTCTTCTATGAAGAGGGTTTCGCGCTCCATGCCATGCGTTATGTCCGCGGCCTTGCCCGCGCGGCGCAGCGGCGCGGCGCGCTGCTGCACAGCGCATCCCCGGTGCAGGGCTGGCAACGCGACGGCAAGCGGCATCTGCTGCGGACACCCGGCGGCATCGTGCGGGCGCGGCAGGTCGTCATCGCCGGCAACGGCTATACCGGCGACCGCCTGCATCCTGCAATCAACGGCCGTCTGCTGCCGGCCCTTTCCAGCATCATCGTGACGCGGCCATTGAGCGAAGCGGAACGGCAATCGGTCAATTGGCAGACCTATCGCAAGATCTGGGATACGCGGCACCTTCTCTTCTATTATCGCCTGCTGCCGGACAACCGCATCCTGTTCGGCGCGCGCGGCGGCATCGAGGATACCGCCGATACCAAGGCGCAGACGCGGGCCTGGCTGATTCGCCGCCTCGGCGAGATGTTCCCGCCGCTGGCCCAGGTCGATATCGAAAATTTCTGGAGCGGCTGGGTCTGCGTCACCATGGACAAAAGCCCGCATGTCGGCACCACCGACGAGGGGACGACCCATTACGCCCTCGGCTATATCGGTACCGGCGTCGCCCTTTCGACCTATTGTGGCAAGCTGCTGGCGCATCAGGTGGCGGGATCGAGCGCGCTGCAGGCAAGTCCGCTTCTGAAACAGGCCTTGCCGAGCTTTCCCCTGCCGGCCCTGCGGCGCTTCTATCAACGCGCCATGTACCAGGTCTATGAGATCCAGGACCGGCTGCCGTGATGGAGACGCCCGGCGGGCCGCAGGCATCCGGAGCGATCACGCCGCTGTTCCGCTACCTCATTGGACCGATGGCCCTGCTGGCCATGGGCCTGGGATGGAGCGGCAGCTATACACTGGCAAAGATCGCTACCATGCAAGGCGGCCGGCCGGTCGGCATCGCCATCTGGGAGGGGCTGGGCAGCGGCCTTCTGCTGCTGATCGTCTGCGCCGCCGTCGGCAAGTGGCCGAAGCTCGAACGGGATCACCTCGTCTATTACACCGTCAATGGCCTGATCGGCCTCACCTTCCCCTCGGTCCTGCTGCTCTATGTAGCGCCGCATCTGCCGGTCAGCATCACCACCTTGCTGATCCCGCTGGCCCCGCTCGTGACCTATCTCTTCGTATTGGCCTTAAAGGTCGAGCGCTTCGTCCTGCTGCGGGCGCTCGGCGTCATCCTCGGCTTTGCCGGCGTGCTGATGGTCGTGCTGCCGGAGAACAGTCTGCCAGAGCCATCGATGGTCGGCTGGGTGCTGGTGGGGCTTGCCGCCTCGGTGCTCTATGCGATGCAGAACGTCTATATCTCCCTGCAGAGCCCGCCCGGCGCCGATCCGCTGACGCAGACCGCGGCGATGCTGTCGATCGGCGGCGTCATCATGCTGCCTTATGCGTTGATCAGCGGCGACTTCCTGTCGCCTTTCGCGCCCTGGAGCACGATCACCTTCTGTGCCGCCGGCATGGCGGCGGTCAATGCCTTCTTCACCATCTGCTTCGTCTGGCTGATCCACAAGACCAGCGCCGTCTTCGCCTCACAGACCGCCTATACCATCACGCTGTGCGGTACGGTCTGGGGCTACTTGGTCTTTGGCGAAAGACACAATCTGTGGATCTGGGGCGCCATCATCGCCATGGTGCTCGGCGTCGCGCTCGTTACTTTGGTGCAGGGTCGGCCGAAATCCGATCCCCTGCTGGCAGGGCGAGCCGCCCAGTAGATCGCTGCGGCACCGGCCGATCGCTCGTTCACGCCGCGCGATCGATCAGATGCAGATATGAGCCGAACACCTTGCCGCGCCGATGACCATAGGCGCCGAGATCGCGACCGGCGGCATCGCGCACCGCGAACAGGCGGTCGACATCGCTCTGTGCGACGATGCTGGCATAGTGGAATTCGTGGCCGCGCAGATGCGCGCCTGTCGCGCCGAAAGGCGTGTCGCCCGCGAGTTCGATCTGGCGATAGCCGAGATGCAGCTTGCGCGTGGCGAACGACGTCTCGACCGGCAGCAAGTCCAGCATCGGATGCGAAACGCCGCGGGCATCGGTCAGCGCGCGGCCCAGCACCATATAGCCGCCGCATTCGCCATAGATCGTCTTGTCGTCCGCGGCCGCCTGCCGCAGACCGGCGATGAAGCGCTTATTGCCGGCAAGCGTCTCCGCATGCAGTTCCGGATAGCCGCCGGGCAGGAAAACCGCATCGGCCGCCGCTGACGGCGCCTCGTCGGCCAATGGCGAGAAGCAGCTGATCTCGGCCCCGGCCGCGCGCCAGGCCGCGAGTTGCGCCGAATAGGCAAAGGCGAAGGCGATGTCGCTGGCAACGGCGATATGCCGGCCGAGGGGCGGCAACAGCGCCTGCGCGAGATCGGCACCCGCCAAGCCGGCCGGCACCGCCGCCACCTGCCGCAGGGCTGCGACATCGACATGCCGTTCCAGATGATCGGCGGCGTTGTCGAGAAAGCGCTGCAGATCGGCATGCTCGCCGGCCTGAACGAGGCCAAGATGCCGGTCCGGCAGATGCAGGCGCGGGTCGCGCAGCACCAGTCCCAGCAACGGAATGCCGACCTGTGCGAAAGCATGGCGCAAGATCTCGCCATGGCGCGCGCTGCCGACATTGTTGCAGATGACCCCGGCGACGCGGACCTGCGGGTGGAACTGCAGCAGCCCGCGGGCGATCGCCGCTGCTGTCGCCCCCTGCCCCTTCACATTCAAGACCACCACCACCGGCCAGCCGGTCAAGGCGGCGAGCTGGGCGGTGGAGCCGGCCGCCAGATCGACCACTTCCGCTTTCACCGCCTCGTTTTCAATTGACGGGGCGGCACCGTCGAACAGGCCCATGACGCCTTCGACAATCGTCAGGTCATGCGGCTGCGAGGCGTCGACGATGGCAGCGAGGCTGTCCGCGCGCATTGCCCAAGGATCGAGATTGAAACAGGCGTGACCGCTGGCCGCCGCATGGAAGGCAGGGTCAATGTAATCGGGCCCGGTCTTGCAGCCCCGCACCTTGACGCCCTGACGCGCCAACAGACGCAGCAGGCCCAAGGTGAGCGTTGTCTTGCCGCTGCCGGAGGCGGCCGCAGCGATGATCAGACCGGGAGAGGACATCGGGATCGCCGGTTCAGCAGGCTTCGGTCTGCTGCCGACGGCCGAGCGGATCGGCCACCAGGCGGCGGCCCCCAATCGCGCCGATCCAGTCGAGGGCGGCACGCAGGCGCACCACCTCGCCGATCACGACGATGGCCGGCGGCTCGATGCCCTGGGTCTGCACGTCGGCACCGCAGCGCCCCAGTGTCGTTTCCAGCACCTGCTGTTCGCTGGTGGTCGCCTTGGCGACCACCGCCACCGGCTCATCGGCGGCACGGCCGGCCTGGATGAGCCGGTCGGCGATGAGATCGATATGCTTCAGCGCCATATAGAGAACGATGACCGGCGAGCCTTTGCCGAGCGACATCCAGTCGACATTGTCCGGCACCACCCCGGTGGCGTCGTGGCCGGTGATGAAGGTCACCGCCGAATTGCAGTCGCGATGCGTGACAGGGATGCCGGCATAGGCAAGGCCGCCGATACCGGCGCTGATGCCGGGCACGACACGGAACGGCACGCCGGCTTCCACCAGGCTCAGCGCCTCTTCGCCGCCGCGGCCGAAGACGAAGGGATCGCCACCCTTCAGGCGCAGGACGCGCTTGCCTTCCCGCGCCAATTGCACCAGGCGCAGGGAAATATCCGGCTGTTTGGCCGAAGGCTTGCCGCCGCGCTTGCCGGCATATTCGAGCAAAACGCCCGGACGCGCGAGTTTCAGCACCGCCTTGTCGACCAAAGCGTCATAGACGATAACATCGGCCTGGGTGATGCCGCGCAGGGCAAGCAGGGTCAGTAGGCCGGCGGAACCCGGTCCCGCCCCCGTCAACCAGACCCAGCCCGGCTCCAGTTCCGGCAAGGAATCAAGCAAATCCATCATGCGGCCATCCTAAGCAGGCGTCGCGCCCAGACTAGTCAAAATTGGACATCGACCACTAGAATAGCGCCATGACTCGCAAGCCAGAAGCCCCCGACCAGCCCCTGCGGCGCGGCTGGACCACAGGTGCCTGCGCCACGGCGGCCACCAAGGCCGCCTTGACGGCACTCTTGACCGGCGAATTTCCCGATCCGGTAACCATAACCCTGCCCAAGGGGGAGCGCCCCAGCTTTGCCCTGGCCCGCCAGGAGCGCCTGGCCGATGGCGGCTGCATGGCGGCGATCATCAAGGATGCCGGCGACGATCCCGACGTCACCCATCTGGCGGAAATCCGGTCGACCGTTCGCCGCCTGCCGGCCGGCAGCGGCATCGTCTTCAAGGCCGGAACCGGTGTCGGGACGGTGACCAAGCCCGGTTTGCCCTTGGCGGTGGGGGAGCCGGCCATCAACCCGGTGCCGCGCCGGCTGATGACCGAGGTGGTCGCGGAACTGGCCGCTGCGCAGGGCGTACCGGCCGATATCGAGATCGAGATCTCGGTTCCCGCCGGAGTTGAACTGGCACCCAAGACCTGGAATCCGCGCCTCGGCATTCTCGGCGGGATCTCGATTCTCGGCACCACGGGGATCGTCAATCCCTTCTCCTGTTCGGCCTGGATCGCCTCGATCCATCGCGGCATCGACGTGATCCGTGCCGCCGGCCTGAGCCATGCCGCGGCCTGTACCGGCTCGACCACCGAAACCGCGGTGCAGCAGCGTTACGGCCTGCCGGATTTCGCCTTCATCGACATGGGCGATTTCGCCGGCGGCACGCTGAAATATCTGCGCCATCATCCGGTCGAGAAGCTGACCCTGGCCGGCGGTTTCGGCAAGTTCTGCAAACTGGCCGACGGCTTTCTCGATCTCCATTCCGGCCGCAGCCAGGTCAATCACGACCATCTGGCCGAGACTGTCCGGGAATTGGGCGGCGACGCCGACCTGGTCGACAAGGTACGCGCCGCCAATACCGCCATGGAGGTCCTGGAACTGAGCCGGGCGGCACACCTCGATCTCGCCGACGCCCTGGCCGCCAAGGCGCGGCATGTCGCATTGGAGGCCTGTGACAATGCGGTCGATATCGAGATCCTGATCTATGACCGCAAGGGAGGCCTGGTCGGCCATGCCGGTTTCGCCAGACCTTGATATCCTGCTGCTCGGCGAGACCGGCGAGGCAGAGGAACTCGTCCTTGCCTTGCGCGACCGCAGCGATTGCCATGTATGCCGGCCAAGCGAACTTGGTATCTCGCCGGCGGAATTGACCGATTCCGCGCGTTTGAGGGCGCTGCTGTCGGATCGCGGCATTCGCCTTGTCGTCAATGCCGCCGGGCCTTATGAAGCGGCGCTGAGCGATTGCGCCCTCGACGCTGCCGTCGCAACGGAAGGCCAGGTGCTGCGGGTGACCCGCCCACCCTGGCATCGCGATCTCCTGGACAGCTGGATCGAGGTCCCGTCGGTGGCGGCGGCGGCTGATATCTGCCGCTGGTACGGGAAGCGCATCCTGGTCACCCTGACCGAGGCCGATCTCGCCCCGTTTGCCGGCAATGACCGCTGCCATTTCATCATCCGTCTGCCGGCGGCGCCGGCCGGGCCATTGGACCTCGCCCATTACGACCTCGTCATCGGCCGCGGCCCTTTCCCCTGGCTCGATGAGCGGCGCCTGATGATGGAACAGCAAATCGATCTCCTGGTCAGCCGCAACAGCGGCGGCCTTGATGCCTATGCCAAGATCGACGTGGCGCGCGACCTTGCCATTCCCGTGGTGATGATCAGGCGCCCCGTCTCACCCATGCAGCCCCAGGCCGAAACAATCGCCCAGGCGCTCACCTGGATCGATGCCTGGCGGCAGGCGCAACGCGAGCATTGAACTGGAACCACCATGGCGATTCGCCCGATTGTGCAATTTCCCGATCCGCGTCTGCGCGCCGTTGCCGCGCCGGTGACCGTCTTTGACGCGGACCTTCGTTCGCTCGCCGCCGATCTCCTGGATACCATTCGGGCGGCGCCGGGTCTTGGCATCACCGCGCCGCATATCGGTGTCGCGACACGGCTGGTGGTTCTTGACCTGCCGGATGTTGAAAGCTTCCAGGTCTATGCCAATCCCCGGATCCTCTGGGCCTCGGCCGAGACGATCCGCCACCGGGAGGGCAGCGTCTCCATGCCCGGCGTGCTCGACGAGATCGAGCGTCCGGCGCGGGTCCGGGTGCAATACCAGGACCTCGACGGCAGCGAGCGCATCGAGGAAGCCGAGGGCCTGGCCGCCGTCTGCCACCAGCACGAGATCGACCAGCTGGACGGGGTCTTCTGGATCCAGCGTCTTTCGTCGCTGAAGCGGCAACGCCTGGTCAAGCGCTACGAAAAGATCCTGAAATCGCACGAATGAAATCGTGTCAGATGACCGCTAGCCGTCGCACCGGCGAAAAGAACGCCACCACCGCCGACAGCGAATAGCCGGCAACCGCGAACCACAGCACGCCATCGAGGCCGAGCAGCGGCAACAGCAGTCCGCCCAGCAGCGCGCCCAGCGGCACCGGCCCGTCATTGGCGACACGCACGGCAGCCGAAGCCCGCGCCAGTTGCTCGGGCGGCATCAATCGCTGGCGCAGATGTCGCTCATGGACCGCGAAATAGCCGGTCACACCATCCTGCAGCACCTGCTGTGCGATCAGCAGCGGCAGCCCCCAATGCGGCAGCAGACCGGCCAACGGCAATAGCGCCAGACTGAGGGTCTTGATGGCAAAGGCGAGAATCATGCCCGGCCCGACCGGCAGCCACGCCGCCGTCCAGCGGATCAGCAGCGTGCCGAAGAGCGAAGCGATGCCGCCGGTGGCGACGATCAGCCCCAGCACCGCCGGCGACACGCCGAGCCGGTTGATGAGATAGAAGATGTAATAGGCGCCAAGCATGGCACCGAAGAAGGTGCGCAGGCTACGCGCAATCAGCAGCGGCCGCAGCACCGGTTGCCGCCAGAGGGCTGCAAGCCCCTCTTGCGCCTCGCGCCAAAGCTCTCGCGGCGATGCACGGGGAGCGGACGGCATTGTCTCGGCATGCCGGATGCGCAGCAGCAGGACTGCCGAGAGCAGATAGGACACCGCATCGACCACCAGGGTCGCCGGTGCCGTGATCACCTGCACCAGCCACCCGCCGATCGGCGGGCCGACAATTTCCGTCGTCGCATCGATCTGTTCGCGCCGGGTATTGGCCCGCAGCAGGGCCGCCGGCGTCACCAGTTGCGGCAGAAGGGATTGGTCGGCGACATCGAAGCTCAGCGACAGGATCGACATCAACACGGCGACAACGATCATCTGGCCGATCGTCAGCCAGCCCATCCAGGCGGCCAAAGGCAACGAGATCAAGGCGGCAAAGCGCAGCAGATCGGCCGCGATCATGAGGGCGCGGCGGCGTCGCCGTTCGATCCAGGCGCCGGCGAAGAGCCCCAGCAGCAGGACCGGCGCAGTGGCGGCAACCGACAGGAGACTGAGCTGGCCCGGACCCGCCTGCAAGGTGATCACCGCCGTCATCTGCAAGGCCTCGCGGGCGACCTTGCTGCCGAGATTGGAGGCGCAGAAGGCCGTCAGCAGATAGCGAAAGTCCCGGCCCATCGTCACACCTTCAGGATCTTGCCATCTCAGTCGCGCGGTGGCCGCAAGGCGTGCTGATGATCGACGTGATAAAGCCGGCTGTCGGTGAAATCGGCGGCGCCGAAAACCCGGCCGACGAAGATGATGGCGGTGCGGGAGATCTTGCTGCCCGCCAGTCGCGCCTCGATATCGGCGAGCGTGCCGCGCATGATCTGCTGATCCGGCCAGCCGATGCGAAAGGCGATCACCACCGGGCAATCGGCGCCATAAAGCGGCGTCAGCTCGGCAACCACTTTGCCGATATTGCGGATCGAGAGATGAATGGCGAGGGTAGCGCCGGATTTTCCCAGCGTGGCGAGGTCCTCGCCCTTCGGCATGGCTGAGGCTTCACCCTCGGTCCGGGTGATGATGACGGTCTGGCTGACCTCCGGCAGGGTCAGTTCGTTGCTCAGCACCGCGGCGGCGGCGGCGAAGGCCGGCACGCCCGGCGTCACGTCATAGGCGATCCCGAGCTGGTCGAGCCGGCGCATCTGCTCGGCAGTGGCACCGTAGATGGAAGGATCGCCGGAATGGACCCGGGCGACATTCTTGCCGGCAGCGATCGCTTCCTGGATATGGCCGATGATCTGGTCGAGATGCAGCGGCGAGGTGTCGATGACCAGCGCATCCGGCCGCGCCAAGGCGACGATGCCCGGCGGCACCAGCGAACCGGCATAGAGGACCACCGGCGATTCCTCGATCAGCCTTTTGCCCTTCACCGTGATCAGATCCGGATCACCGGGGCCGGCGCCGATGAAATGCACGATACTCATGAATGCCTCTCGTCAGTAATCAGGTCAGTGGTGGCCGGGCGGCAGGGAAGCCTGATCCGCCGGCAGATAGGCCAAGGCGCAGGTGGCGCGCACCGAACGGCGTTTCGGCAGCAGCAGACAGCCGGCCGGGCCCAGTGCCGCCAGGGCAGCGGCCTCGGCAACGCCATGGCAACCGATGGCGCGAAAGACGGCCTCCGACGGATTGGCGAGACGCGGCGTCTCCCGTTCCAGCTCGGCCGCCGGAAAAAGCCGCAGCGGCAATTGCAGTTCGCGCGCAAGCTCGAGAATGCCGGCTTCGTCAGCCTTCACATCGACTGTCGCGAGGCAAGCGACATCCTGCAACCCGGCGGCGGCCTCCTTGAGGCAATCCAGCAGCAAAGCGCGCAGCTCCGCAACGGGCGTCTCACGATCGCAGCCGATGCCGATCGCCACCTGTCTGCGCCACGTCTCCATTTGCGGCCCTGCAATCATCCTGTCCCCTCGTCGGCAGAAATTGCGCCGGCGCGCCCCGCCGTCCCGCTGCTTGCCGTCCCGCCGCTTATTGACGTCTTCGGCGGAATGCGCCAATGACAAGGCCCATGACTGATACAATTGCCGATCTGGCGCAACCGGGCGCCCTCTTTCTTGCCGTGGTGATCGACGCCATCCTGGGCGATCCTGCCCGCATCTACCGGCATATGCCGCATCCGGTGGTCTGGATCGGCAAGGTCATCGGCAAAGCCGACGATCTCTTCAATAGGGATGGGGATCAGCCGGTCAGGCGTCGCCGTGCCGGCCTGGTCGTCATCACGATCCTGACGCTGGGGGCACTGCTGCTCGGCTGCATATTGCAGAATCTGCTGCTGGCGCTGCCGCTCGGGCCGCTGTGGCTCGCCCTGGCGATGAGCAGCCTGATTGCGCAGAACAGCCTCTATCGCCATGTGGCGGCGGTTGCCAATGGGCTTGAAATCAGCGGCGCGGAAGGCGGCAGGATTGCGGTCGCCAAGATCGTCGGCCGGGATCCCGAAGCCCTCGACCGCGCCGGCATCAGCCGCGCCGCCATCGAATCGCTGGCGGAAAATTTCTCCGACGGCATCGTCGCACCGATCTTCTGGGCTGCCCTGCTCGGCCTGCCTGGGCTGCTGGCTTACAAGGTCATCAACACCGCCGACAGCATGATCGGTCATCGCAGCGAGCGGCATCTGCATTTCGGCTGGGCGTCGGCACGGCTCGACGATCTCGTCAATCTCATCCCCGCCCGCCTGACCGGCCTGCTGCTGATCATCGCCGCCGCCATCCTGCCGGAAATGAAGGCGCCCCAGGCCTGGAGTGCCATGTGGCGTGACGCCAGGCACCACCGGTCGCCCAATGCCGGCTGGCCGGAAGCGGCGATGGCGGGCGCCCTTGGTGTCGCCCTCGCCGGACCGCGGCGCTATCACGGCGAGCTCGTCATGGATCACTGGATGGGCCAGGGCGGCACGCCCTATGCCAGCGCCCGCGATATCCGCCGCGCCCTGCAGCTCTATGTGCTGGCTTGCGGTATCGAGGCCATGATCCTGCTTGCCGTCTGGCTCGGCTGAACGCCAGTGGGAAGCGGCTGAGCGCCGCTGGGAAAGTCGAGGCAGCATCATGCTAGCCGCGGGCGATTGACAAGAGCCGGTCGAGATCGACATGCCGGGCGAGATGATCGGCGAGGCGATCCAGCAACGCGTCGACCAGCTGCTCATAGGCGAGACCGCTGGCGCTGCGTGCTCTCAGGCGGTTGAGAAAGGCGTGGCGGAACGCATCGCTGGCAAACAGGCCATGCACGTAGCAGCCCATGACGCGACCATCGGCCGAACAGGCACCGTCGGCATGGCCGGCGAGATCGAGCAGCGGCCGCTCGCAGCCGGGACCCGTGGTGACGCCGATATGCATCTCGTAGCCGTAGATCGCTTCGCCGGTCAGGCGGTCGCGGCCCGTCACCTCGGTCAAGGTCTTGGCGCCGCCCAGCCGCGTCGTCACATCGAGAAGGCCGAGGCCGTCGATACTGCCGGCGGGTCCTTCGCTGCCCTCGGGATCGTCGAGCCGCGTCCCCAGCATCTGGTAACCGCCGCACAAGCCCAAGACGGCACCGCCGCGCCGGAGATGCGCCTTGAGGTCGATATCCCAGCCAGCCTCGATGAAGGCCTGCAAGTCGCCGATGGTCGATTTCGATCCGGGCAACAGGACGAGATCGATATCGCCGGGCATGGCCGCGCCGGGCGACAACAGACTCAACTCGACATCGGGCTCGGCGCGTAAGGGGTCGAGGTCGTCGAAATTGGAAATGCGCGGCAGCCGCGGCACGGCGATGCGGATGCGGCCGCCCTTTGCCGCCGCGTAGCCATCCAGCGCCACGGCATCCTCCGCCGGCAACAGGCCGGCTTCGGCGAACCAGGGAATGACGCCGAGGCTCGGCAGTTGCGCGCGTTCCTCGATGATCCGGACCCCTTCGGTGAAGAGCGCGATGTCGCCGCGAAACTTGTTGATGAGGAATCCCTTGAGCCGCGCCGCCTCGCCCGGCTCCAGCAGCAGCTTGGTGCCGACGATGCTGGCAATGACGCCGCCGCGATCGATATCGCCGATCAGCACCACCGGCAGATCGGCCGCCTCGGCAAAGCCCATATTGGCGATGTCGGCCGCCCGCAGGTTGATTTCCGCCGGACTGCCCGCTCCTTCCACCAGCACCAGGTCAGCCTCTGCCTGGAGCCGGCGAAAGCTGTCCAGCACCTTCGCCAGAAGCTGCGGCTTCAGGCGATGATAATCCGCCGCCTTGGCCTGGCCGAAGACCTGGCCCTGTACCACGATCTGGGAGCCGGTCTCGCTTTGCGGCTTCAGCAGCACGGGATTCATATGCACGCTGGGCGCCGCCCTTGCGGCACGGGCCTGCAGGGCCTGGGCACGACCGATCTCGCCGCCATCGGCGGTGACGGCCGCATTGTTAGACATGTTCTGAGGCTTGAAGGGGCGTACTTTGAGACCGCGCCGGGTGAAGGCACGGGCGAGGCCGGCGACGATCAGCGACTTGCCGACATCGGAACCCGTCCCCTGGAACATGATCGCGGCTTTGCGCGTCATTGTGAAATCTGCCTCACCCGACCCGCAGAATCAGAATTCGATGCCTTGCTGTGCCTTGATGCCGTCACGGAAGGGATGTTTCACCATGGTCATCTCGGTGACGAGATCCGCGATCTCGATCAGCTCATCCTTGGCGTTACGGCCGGTGATGACGACATGCAGGTCCGGGCGCTTCGCCCGCAATTTGGCAATCACGTCGGCGATCGGCAGGTAATCGTAGCGCAGGCAGATATTGAGCTCGTCCAGCAGCACGAGCTTGAAACTGGGGTCGTCCATCATGCGGCAAGCCTCGGACCAGGCCTGTTCGGAGAATTTGATATCGCGGGCGCGGTCCTGGGTCTCCCAGGTGAAGCCCTCGCCGATCGCCTTGATCTCGCAGAGCTCGGGAAAGCGCTCCAGCACCGTGCGTTCGCCGGTATCCCAGGCACCCTTGATGAACTGCACGACGCCGACCTTCATGCCATGGCCGACGCAGCGCATCACCATGCCGAAGGCCGCCGTCGACTTGCCCTTGCCCTTGCCGGTATGGACGATGATCAGGCCCTTCTCACGGGTCTTGGCGGCCATCATCTTGTCGCGCGCTTCCTTGCGCTTGGCGGATTTCTCGTTGGCCCGGCGATTGGCATCCTCGTCCGTCACGATATCGGCCGCCGCATTGGTTTCGTCACTCATGAGGCGAGACTCCTTCCTGCCAATTGGCCGAGATCTACAAAGGCCGTGTTGGAACGCGACTTCCACAGCCCGCGCTCCTGCGCTTCCAGCAATTTGGCGGCAATCTCCTTGAGCGCCGCCGGATTATTGGCGGAAAGGAAATCCCGTACCGCTGCATCGCCGAGATAGGCCTCGAAGACGGCATCGAAATGATGATCCGCGACACAATCCGCCGTCGCCGCGAAGGCAAAGAGGTAATCGACGGTCGCCGCCATCTCGAAGGCGCCCTTATAGCCGTGGCGCATGACGCCCCGGATCCATTTCGGATTGACCACCCGCGCCCGCACCACCCGCGCGATCTCTTCGTCCAGGCTGCGCGCGCGGGGCGCTTCGGGGCGCGAATGATCGTTGTGCCAGACCACGGCCTTGCGGCCGGTCAGATGCTTGACGGTGGCGGCGAGACCGCCTTCGAACTGGTAGTAATTGTCGCTGTCGAGCAGGTCGTGCTCGCGATTGTCCTGGTTATGCAGCACGGCATCCACCTGGCGCAGCCGGCTCTCGAACAGCCCGCCTTCCGCCTCGCCTTCGGTGCCGGCGCCATAGGCATAGCTGCCCCAGGCGAGATAGGCGCGGGCGAGATCGCCGGTTTCCGACCAGCCGCGCTCATCGATCAGCGTCTGCAGGCCGGCCCCGTAGGCGCCCGGCTTGGAGCCGAAGATGCGATAGCCGGCACGACGCTCGGCCTCGGCGACAGCGACGCCGCTCGCGACGAGTTGCTGGCTCTCACGCCGAAAACGGGCGGCAATCGGGTTGAGATTGTCCGGCTCGTCGAGTTTGGCGATGGCGCGCACGGCGCTGTCGAACAGGTCGATCTGCGCCGGGAAGGCGTCGCGGAAAAAGCCGGAGACCCGCAAGGTCACATCGACACGCGGACGATCAAGCAAGCTGAGCGGCAGAATTTCGAAGCCGCTGACACGGCCCGAGACTCCCGTATCCCAGACCGGACGGGCGCCGATCAAGGCCAGCGCCTGGGCAAGATCGTCGCCGCCGGTCCGCATATTGGCGGTCCCCCAGGCGGAGAGCACGAAGGAACGCGGCCAGGCACCGTGTTCCTGGCGGTGGCGCGCCAGCACCACGCCGGCGGATTTCCACCCCAGGGCCCAAGCGGTCGGTGTCGGCACCGCGCGCGTATCGACGGAATAGAAGTTACGCCCGGTCGGCAGCACGTCAAGCCGGCCGCGGGTCGGTGCGCCGGAGGGGCCCGGCGGAATGAAGCGGCCGTCGAGGCCGCGCAGCAGCGCCGTGAGCTCGCCCCGGCCGCAGCCTTCCACCATCGGCCGCAGCTCGTCGGCAATATAGGTTAGCACCGGCTGGGCCTGCCGCCAGTCCGCGTCGCAGCCGATCGTACCGCCTACCAGGCCTTGCGCCAGCAGTTCCAGCCGCTCGATCGTATCGCCGGCATTGCGCCAGGGATCGCCGGTGACTTGTTGCAGGGCCGTCGGACGCGGCCCGTCCCAGGCCGCGCCAAGGATCGCCGATAGCGGATCGAATTCTTCGCCGAGCGCGAGATCGCGCGACAAAGCGCGGATCAGCGACTGGTCGCGCCCCTCGCCCCGGCCACGCGGCAGCCGCGTCAGCGCCACCAGCAAATCGATCAATTGACGGCCCTGCGGAGCGCGACCGAAGATATGCAGCCCGTCGCGGATCTGCAGCTCCTTCAATTCGCAGAGATGGTTGTCGAGCTTGCCGAGTGCCGTATCGGTGTCATCGGCAGGCGTGATGCCGCAATCGGCGGCGAGGC
>Ga0255336_101086_pt1 | contig 24676 bp, 22 predicted proteins | sample MeOH1_35cm_T3_17_FD_189102 | JGI IMG/M metagenome (GOLD analysis project Ga0255336, IMG submission 189102) | Sandy soil microbial communities from University of British Columbia, Vancouver, Canada - MeOH1_35cm_T3_179 | ecosystem: Engineered > Artificial ecosystem > Sand microcosm > Unclassified ...
AAGTTAAAGATATTACAAGAGATTTTCATAGAGAAGTACTGGGAATAGCAATTAAGCCAGATTTAGGCACAATTGTTAAAATTGCAAGATTTCCAGATGGTATAAAATTTGGCTTTCTATGTATATCTGAGGAATTTAAGTTTAAAATTCGCGGAGCAATTGAGGAAGCGGGTCTTGGAAACATAAATATAGTGTATTCAAATACTCAAAATGAGGAAGAACTAATAGATATAATAAATAATTCAGATGTATTAATCGTATCGCCAGGAAGGTACAATGATGTTCAAAAGTTTAATAAGGATAATAAAGAAATTATAAGATTTATATACACTTTAGATGATGGTTCAGTTAAAGCATTAAAATCAAAAATATTAGAAATAAATTATCAAAAGTAAGGAAGGATGTCATTATGAAAACAATAGTTCTTGGAGTTATAGGTTCAGATTGCCACGCAGTAGGCAATAAGATTTTAGATCATGCACTAACAGAAGCTGGCTACAAAGTTATAAACATTGGAGTTTTATCACCACAAGAAGATTTTATAAATGCAGCTATTGAAACAAATGCAGACTTAATACTTGTTTCTTCCCTTTACGGACATGGAGAGATTGATTGCAGAGGCTTAAGAGAAAAATGCGATGAGGCAGGTCTTAAAGGCATAAAACTATATGTAGGTGGAAATATAGTTGTAGGAAAGCAAAATTGGGAAGATGTTTATAATAGATTTAAAGCAATGGGCTTTGATAGAGTATACCCACCAGGAACTTCTACTGAAACAGCTATTAAAGACTTGAGAGAAGACTTAGGCGAGTAATTAACAATTAACAATTTATGGACAATATATAATTAAGAATTTATACTGATGAAACTTTTTTAAAGCTTTGCTTAGTTCTTAATTTAGGAGTGGTAGAATTGAAGGCATATTTGCTTATTGATTTTGGTAGTACTTATACGAAGCTTACTGCAGTTGATATTGAAAATGAAGAAATTTTAGCAACAGCTAAAGATATAACAACTGTTGAAAGTGATATAATGATAGGCTTTAATAAAGCATATGAAAAGTTAATGGAAGAACTTAAAGAAAAAGAAATTAACTTTATTAAAAAGTTAGCTTGTTCTTCTGCAGCTGGCGGACTTAAAATGGTAGCTGTGGGGCTAGTTCCTGAGCTTACAGCAGAGGCAGCTAAAAGAGCTGCCTTAGGAGCTGGTGCCAGGGTATTAAAAGTATACAGCTATGAGCTTACTTCAAAGGAAATAAATGAAATAAAGAATTCAAATTTGGATATTATTCTTCTAGCAGGAGGAACAGATGGAGGCAATAAGGAATGTATAATTCACAATGCCAAAGCTATAGCAGAATCTGGGATAAAGCTTCCTGTTGTAGTAGCTGGTAATAAGGTTGCAACAGATGAAGTAGAGGATATTTTCAATAATAGTTCAGTTTTTTATAGAACTACTGAAAATGTTATGCCAAGACTTAATGAATTAAATGTAGAACCTGCAAGGGAAGAAATACGTAAAATTTTCATGGAAAAGATAATAGAAGCAAAGGGCATGAAAAAAGCAGAAAGCTATATAAGCGGTATTTTAATGCCTACACCTGCAGCGGTGCTAAAGGCTGCCAGAGTGCTTAGTGAAGGCAGCGACAAGGAAGAAGGAATTGGAGACTTAGTGGTTGTAGATATAGGTGGCGCAACTACTGATATTCATTCTATTGCTGATGGTGAACCTACTAAGCCAGGAGTTACTTTAAGAGGTTTAGAGGAACCTTTTGCTAAAAGAACGGTTGAAGGAGATCTGGGCATGAGATATTCTGCCCTGTCACTGTGGGAAGCCTCAGGCACTCGAAAACTTCAACAATATCTTCAAGATAAAAGTATTAATGTAGAAGAAAATTGTAAATTTAGATCAAAAAATATAAAAATGCTTCCTAGTACTGAAGATGAAATTAAATTTGATGAAGCTATGGCAAAGGTAGCCACTGATTTAGCTATGGAAAGACACGTAGGAATTATTGAAAGTGTTTATACTCCAATGGGTGTAATTTATTCACAGGTTGGTAAGGATCTAATGCAGACAAAATATTTCATTGGAACTGGAGGAGTGCTTGTTCATAGCAGTAATCCAATGGATATATTAAAAGCAGGAACCTTTAATATAAATAGTCCTACTTATTTAAAACCACAAAATCCAGGTTATTTAATAGATAAAACTTATATAATGTCTGCAATGGGACTTTTAGCAGAGGATTATCCAGATATGGCAGTTAGAATTATGAAAAAATATTTAGTGAAATTATCCTAATGTAGGGGGAAAAAAGCATGGAATTAAAAAATAAAAAATGGACAGAAGAACAATTTTTTACTACAAGAGAAGAAGTACTAAATCAATGGAAAACAGGTAAGGATGTAGATTTAAATAATGCATTGGATTTCTTAAAGAAGGTTCCAGAGCATAAAAACTTTTCTGCTAAATTAAGAAAGGCTAAAGAGGAAGGAATAACTTTAGCACAGCCAAGAGCCGGAGTTGCACTAATAGATGAGCATATTGAACTCTTAACTTATCTTCAGGACGTAGGAGAGGCTGATTTATTACCTTCTACAATAGATAGTTATACAAGACAAAATAGATATGATGAGTGTGAAATTGGAATAAAAGAAAGTTTAGCTGCTGGCCGTTCTCTTTTAAATGGTTTTCCAGGAGTAAATCATGGAGTAGAAGGCTGCAGACGAATATATGAGGCAGTAAATCTTCCACTACAAGCACGACATGGTACACCAGATGCAAGACTTCTTTCTGAAATAATTCATGCAGCTGGCTGGACTTCAAATGAAGGCGGCGGAATTTCCTACAATATTCCTTATGCTAAAAATGTAAGTATTGAAAAAAGCTTATTAGATTGGCAGTACTGTGATAGATTAGTTGGATTTTATGAAGAACAGGGAATTTCTATAAACAGAGAACCATTTGGACCATTAACAGGAACTTTAGTTCCACCAAGTACTTCAAATGCAGTTGCAATAATAGAAGCACTTCTTGCAGCGGAGCAGGGAGTAAAGAATATTACAGTAGGCTATGGAATGTGTGGAAATATGATTCAAGACGTAGCTGCCATGAGAGCGCTTGAAGAGCAGGCAAATGAATATCTAAAAAAATGCGGTTATGATGTATTTATAACTACAGTATTTCATCAATGGATGGGAGGTTTCCCAGTAGACGAAGCTAAAGCCTTTGGGCTAATTTCCTTAGGAGCAGCAACAGCAGCACTTGCTGGAGCAACAAAGGTTATAGTAAAGACTCCACATGAAGCAATTGGTATTCCAACTAAGGAAGCCAATGGACAGGGAATTAGAGCTACAAAAATGGCTTTAAACCTTCTATCAGGTCAAAGATTACCATTATCAAAAGAATTAGAAACTGAAATAGCTATTATTAAAGCTGAAACTAGATGCATGCTTGATAAGGTATATGAACTAGGTAATGGTGATTTAGCAGTAGGAACAGTAAAAGCATTTGCAAATGGAGTTATTGATATTCCATTTGCTCCAAGTAAATATAATGCAGGAAAAATGATGCCTGCTAGAGATAACAATGGGGCTGTTAGATATCTTCAATTTGGCAATATTCCATTATCAGATGAATTAAAAGCATATAATAAGAAGAAGCTAGAGGAAAGAGCTAAGTTTGAAGGAAGACAAGTAAGTTTCCAAATGAGTATAGATGATATCTTCGCCGTTGGTAAGGGAGTACTTATTGGAAGACCGGAAAAATAATTAAAAATTAATAATTATTACTGACAATGAAGAATTAAGATTGAAAATTTCTAGCGGAATTTTCAATCACTATATATAAATCGAAAGAGGGTTTTTTACATGAAAATAGTTGATGTGGTTTGTTCTGGTGGAAGAACAGGATTTTATTTTGATGACCAAAGAGCAATTAAAAAGGGAGCTAAGCACGATGGCTTTACTTATGTTGGTGAGCCTGTAACTGAGGGCTTTAAGGCTGTTAGAGTAGCTGGAGAATCAATTTCTGTTATGCTTATTTTAGAAGACGGTGAGGTAGCCTTTGGGGACTGCGCTGCAGTTCAATATTCAGGAGCAGGTGGAAGAGATCCATTATTTTTAGCTGGAGATTTTATTCCAGTTATAGAAAAAGAAATAGCTCCAAAGCTTATTGGAAGAGAATTAAACAGCTTTAAGGAACTTGCAGAAGAATTCGACCATATGACTGTAAATGGCAAAAGACTTCATACTGCTATAAGATATGGTATAACTCAAGCAATTCTTGATGCAGTTTCAAAAGCTAAGAAGGTTACAATGGCTGAAGTAGTTAGAGATGAATATAACACTGGAGTGGACATAAAGAGGATTCCAATATTCACCCAATCTGGTGATGATAGATACGATAACGCTGACAAGATGATAATAAAGAATGCAGATGTTATGCCTCATGCTTTAATTAACCATGTTGAAGAAAAACTAGGCTTAAAGGGAGAAAAGCTTCTTGCATATGTAAGCTGGCTAAGAGACAGAGTATTAAAGCTAAGAACCAGTGAAAGCTATCTTCCTGTATTCCATATTGATGTTTATGGAACAATAGGCGTTGCTTTTAATAACGATATTAAAGCTATGGCAGATTATTTAAAGACATTAGAAGAAGCTGCTAAGCCATTCCATTTAAGAATTGAAGGACCAATGGATGTTGAGCACAGAGAGAGACAAATGGAAGCTTTAAGAGATTTAACAGATGAACTTGATAATAGAGGAATAAAGGTAGAATTAGTTGCAGATGAATGGTGCAATACCTATGAAGATGTTGCATTTTTTGCTGATAATAATGCTGGACATATGCTTCAAATAAAAACTCCAGACTTAGGCGGAGTAAATAATATAATTGAATCTATTCTTTACTGCAAAAAGCAAGGCATCGGTGCTTACTGCGGAGGAACTTGCAACGAAACTAATAGATCTGCAGAAGTTACAACTAATATAGCTATTGCCTGCGGAGCTGATCAATGTCTTGCAAAACCAGGAATGGGTGTTGATGAAGGATATATGATAGTAAATAATGAGATGAATAGAGTTGTGGCTTTAGTTAATAGAAGAAAAAACAAATAATATAAACATAGAAAATCCCTTAGGGGATTTTCTGTTAATATTTAGGAGAGGAGATCAGTTATGAGAGAAATTCATGTTTCAGAAATAATTAAGGCTATTAGAAAGCTTTGCATAGACGCTAATTATTATTTATCAGATGACATAAGAGAAAAATTAGAAAAGGCTCATAATGAGGAAGATTGGAATATAGCTAAAGATATTCTAGGAAAAATTTTAACTAATGCAGGTATTGCAAAAAGAGAAAATATGCCAATGTGTCAAGATACAGGAGTAACCTGTGTATTTATAGACTTAGGTCAAGATGTTCATATAGTTGGAGGAAATCTTGAAGATGCAATAAATGAAGGTGTTAGAGAAGGCTATGATGAGGGCTTTTTAAGAAAATCTGTGGTTAAAGACCCTTTAAATAGAGTTAATACTGGAGATAACACTCCAGCAGTAATTCATTACAATATTGTGCCAGGAGATAAGCTTCATATAACAGTTTCTCCAAAGGGCTTTGGCTCAGAAAATATGAGTAAGCTAAAGATGCTTAAACCAGCTGATGGGATTGAAGGAGTAAAGGCATTTGTACTTCAGACAGTAAAGGAAGCAGGCCCAAATCCTTGCCCACCAATTATTGTAGGTGTAGGTATTGGAGGAACCTTTGAAAAGGCAGCTCTTATTGCTAAAAGGTCACTACTTAGACCTGTAACTCAGAGAAATCATGATCCATTTTATGCAGACCTTGAAGAGGAACTTCTTCAAAAGGTAAATGCTCTAGGAATAGGACCTCAAGGCTTTGGAGGAAGAACGACAGCATTATGTGTAAATATAGAAACCTATCCTACTCATATAGCAGGTCTTCCTGTTGCAGTTAATATTAGCTGCCATGCTACAAGACACGCAGAAATAGAACTTTAATAACGGAGGTAAGAATCATGGAAAAGAGAATTACAACTCCACTTACGAAGGAAAAGGTAAAAGATCTAAAGGCTGGAGATACAGTACTTATTACTGGTACTATTTATACTGCTAGAGATGCAGCGCATAAAAGACTGGTTGAGCTTATAGATAAGGGGGAAAAGCTTCCTATGGATGTAGAAGACTCCATTATATATTACGTAGGACCAACCCCTGCAAAACCAGGGCAGGCAATAGGCTCAGCTGGACCTACTACAAGCTATAGAATGGATTCCTATTCACCTAAGCTTATAGAGCTTGGCTTAAGAGGTATGATTGGTAAAGGTTTAAGAGGGCCAGAAGTTGTTGAAGCCATAAAAAAGCATACAGGAGTATACTTTGGTGCCATTGGAGGAGCAGCTGCACTTATAGGTAAATCAGTTGTAAAGGCAGAGGTAATAGCCTACGAAGATTTAGGAGCAGAAGCAATAAGAAGACTTGAAGTAGTAGACTTCCCGGTAGTTGTAGTTATAGACTGCCAAGGAAACAACCTTTATGAAATAGGACAGAAAAATTATTTAAAATCAGTTAATAAGTAAAGGTGGGTGAAAGTATGAATATAACTAAAGTAGCCAAGGCGGGTACACATGAATCAAATGACATATTAATTATGATTATGCCAAATGAAAATGGTGGGATTGAGCTTGAGCTTGAAAGTATAGTAATGAAGCAGTTTGGTGAACAAATTAGAAAGGTTATTCTAGATAAAATAAATGAAATGAAGGTTAAGGATATTTCTATAAAGGCTCAGGATAAAGGAGCTTTGGATTATACAATTGCAGCAAGGGTAGAAACTGCAATTAAAAGGGCGGTGTAATTAAATATGAAAAAGTTAAGAAGAACAATGCTTTTTATGCCTGGTAATAATCCTGGAATGCTTCAAAATGCAGCAATATTAGGTGCTGACTCAATTATACTTGATTTAGAAGATGCAGTTAGTATTACTGAAAAGGATAGTGCAAGAACCTTAGTAAGAGAAGCTATAAAAAATGTGGACTATTCTAAGGTTGAGGTAGTAGTAAGAGTAAATCCATTAGATAATGAATTTGGAGTAGTGGATGTTGATACTATTGCTAGAGTAAAACCAGATACTTTAATGGTTCCAAAGGCTGATGAAGAAGAAATAAAGTTAGTAGATGAAATGCTTAATAAAATTGAAAAGGAAGAAGGCTTTGAAGAAGGTAGTATTAAGCTAATTCCTTTAGTAGAAACTGCCTTTGGGCTTGAAAATGTATATAATATAATTAAGGCCTCAAAGAGAGTAACTGCAATTCTTTTAGGGGGAGAAGACTTAACTGCTGATTTAGGTATAAAAAGAACTAAAGAGGGAGAAGAAATATTTTACGCTAGAAATAAGATTGCTATAGCCTGCAAGGCTTTAAAGGTGGATGCTATAGATACTCCTTTTACTGATACTAATGATTATGAAGGCTTAGAAAAGGATACTGATAAGGCCAAGAGTCTTGGAATGACTGGCAAAGCTTCAATAAACCCAAGACAAATTGACACAATTCATGAAGTGTTTGCACCTACAGAAATGGAAATTAAGTCTGCCTTAAGAATATTAGATGCTATGGAAGAGGCAAAGAAGGAAGGCAAAGGCGTTTTCTCAGTTGATGGGAAGATGGTGGATGCACCTGTTATTAATAGAGCAGTAACAACAGTAGAATTAGCAAAAAGACTACAGTTAATTAATAATTAGCAATTTAAAGTTATTAATTCAGCTAAATGCTGTTAATTGTTCATTGTTAAATATTCATTGGTTTAAAGGTGGGTGAAAATATGAAAAATATATTAGGCAGAGAAATTCCTGAATTTATTAAAGACTATGGTAAGGTTAAGCCTTTTCAGGGAGCCTTTTCAAATATGGGAACTAAGGAAAGAAAGGCTGTTAAAGTAAATTCAGTTATTCCAAATGATAAAAAGCTATTACAGAGTATTGATGAAGCAATAGACAGGCTTAAGTTAAAGGATGGAATGATAATATCCTTTCATCATCATTTAAGAAATGGTGATTATGTTTTAAATATGGTACTTGAGGCCATAGCTAAAAAGGGCATTAAAGATATTACAGTTGCTGCAAGTTCAATATTTCCAATACATGCTCCTATGGTGGAATTAATTAAAGATGGTACCGTTACAGGTATATATGCAAATTACATGTCAGGACCTGTAGCAGAAGCCGTTTCTAGAGGATATCTTAAGAAATGTGCTGTTATGCATACTCATGGAGGAAGGCCTAGGGCAATAGAAAGCGGAGATTTGCATATAGACGTTGCATTTATTGCTGCTCCTACTGCTGATACCCTTGGAAACATTAATGGAGTTCAAGGTAAATCAGCCTGTGGTGCTTTAGGCTATGCAGTTTCTGATGCAGAATTTGCAGATAAGGTAGTTGCTGTAACTGATAATTTAGTACCTTATCCAGCCTGCCCTATAGAAATAAGCCAAATTTATGTTGATTATATAGTTAAGGTAGATTCTATAGGAAATCCTGAAGGTATTGTATCTGGAACTACAAAAATTACTAAGGATCCTGTTGGTCTTAAAATAGCTAAAATGGCTGCTGAGGTTATTAAGGCTTCTGGATTAGTAAAAGATGGTTTATCCTTCCAAACAGGTGCAGGTGGAACATCACTTGCAGTAGCAGCAGAACTTAAAAGTATAATGAAAAAAGAAAAGGTAGTAGGAAGCTTTGCAGCTGGAGGCACTACAGGATATATAGTTGAAATGCTTGAGGAAGGATTATTTAATTGTATATTAGACGTACAATGCTTTGATTTAAAGGCAGTTGAGTCTTATAGAGATAACCCAAAGCATCAGCCTATGTCTGCTTCTATGTATGCAAATCTTCATAATAAAGGAGCAGTTGTAAACAACTTAGATATTATGATACTTGGTGCTACTGAAATAGATACAGATTTTAATGTTAATGTTACTACTGGCTCTAATGGAGTTATTATGGGTGGCTCTGGTGGACATAGTGATACAGCAGCAGGTGCAAAGCTTTCAATAATAGTTACTAACTTAGTTAAAGCAAGGCTTCCAATAATTAAAGATAAGGTTACTACTGTTACTACTCCAGGTGAAAGCATAGACGTAATAGTAACTGAGAGAGGTATTGCAGTTAATCCCAAAAGGCAGGATTTAATAGATAAGTTAAACAAAACTAATATTCCTATTATGACTATAGAAGAACTTAAAAATATAGCTGAAAAAATGACAGGAAAACCAAATTGCATAAAGCTTTCTGATGATATAGTGGCAGTTGTTGAATATAGAGACGGAACTGTTATTGATGTGGTTAAAAAGGTTATTGAATAAGGTAAGAGGAGGTAAAAGTCCTAAATGGACTTTTACGGGTAGCCTAGCCAGTGGGAACTAGCGATCTAAGGCTACCCAGTGTTTCAAGTTGGAAGGAGAAAGCTATGTATGGCATGGAGGTACAAAAAGTAAATTTAAAGGATGAGAAGGAGCTAAAAGAGGTTGAAGAATTTCTTGAAAGGTTTGACCTAATTTTAGATAAGGATGTAGATTATACTATTATTATAAGACAAGGAGAAATTATAAAGGCTACCTGCTCAAAAGCCCGTAATGTACTTAAGTGTTTTGCAGTAGATAAGGAGCTTAGGGGAGAGGGCATAACTTCTTCGCTAATTTCTAATTTAATAGATAAACTCTTTGAAGAAGGTATTTATCACAGCTTTATATTTACGAAACCTGAAAATATTCCTATCTTCTCTTCATTAAATTATAAGCTGCTTCATAAGGTGAAGAATGTAGCTCTTTTGGAAAATGGAATTTATGATATAAATAGCCATATAGACAAAATAATTAAAAACTATAGTATAGATAATAATAAAAAAGCTGCAATTGTAATGAACTGCAACCCTTTTACATTAGGGCACAAATATCTAATTGAGAAAGCAGCTTCTGAAAATGTAAATGTTATTGTGTTTATGGTAGAAGAGGATAGGTCTTTATTTCCATTTAATATTAGATATGAATTAGTTAAAAAAGGCACAGAACATTTAAAAAATGTCACTGTAATACCTGGAGGAGAATATATAATTTCCTCAGCTACTTTCCCTTCTTATTTCCTGCGAGAAGAAAGTGTTAGACTTAAGGCATATACAGAGCTAGACGCTGGAATCTTTGGCAAGTATTTTTGCAGGCGGCTTAATATAACAAGAAGATATATTGGAACAGAGCCCTATGACAAAGTCACAAACAGCTATAATGAAGCACTAATTAATACTTTGAAAAATTACGAGGTTGAAGTAAGGCTTGTTCAGCGTAAAGGCTTAGATGGAAGTGCTATAAGCGCTTCCAGGGTAAGACAGCTTATTAAAGAAGATAATTTATCAGAGCTTAAAAATATACTTCCAGAAGTTACACTTGCATTTTTAAGCAGCGAAAAGAGTAAAGAGATTATGGAGAAAATAAAAGTAAGCAATTCACCACATTAATTTATGCTATAATAAAAATATAACATTCGACTAAAAAGACACGGAAATTTCCGTGCCTTTTTAGTCGAATGTATATATTTAAAAAGGGAAATCAAAAAATTATTTAATGTATAGCTTATTATAATATTCTTCAAGCATTCTTTTAGTGGAGAAGGCATCCTTTGTGGTTCTTATACTTTCCTTCATCATTTCTACCCATTTTGCATTATTTTCGTAGTAGGTAGGCACTACTTTGTTTAATAAAACATCATATAGGGATTCTATATCATGCTCATTAATATCAGGAACGTTTCCATCAGAAGCTCCATCTCCAAATTGCCAGCCATTTACACCATCAATGCATGCCTCTGGCCACCAGCCATCTAGTATGGAACAGTTAAGTACACCATTCATAGCAGCTTTCATTCCTGAAGTACCAGAAGCTTCTAGAGGCCTAATTGGATTGTTAAGCCAAATATCAGAACCTCGTGTAAGCATTCTTCCAATGTTCATATCATAGTTTTCAAGAAATACTACTGCTTTTGGATATTTCTTCATCATAGCAACTAAATTAGCTACTATTTCCTTGCCTGTATCATCTAGAGGATGAGCTTTTCCAGAGAATACAATTTGAATTTTACCTTCTTTAAGATAAGGCTCAATAACTTCTCTCTTACTGAATATTAAATCACTTCTCTTATAAGGAGCTGCTCTTCTTGAAAAACCTATTAATAATTTATATTCATCAAGCTCTATACCTGATCTATCTTTTACAAATGCTATTAATTCTCTCTTAACTTCCATATGAAAAGACCAAAGGTCCCCATTTGTTTCATAAGCCTTCGTTATTCTTTCATCTACCCAGGTTGGAGTGTGGATAGCATTGGTTATTCCTATAATCTCAGAACGTCCGGCTACATCCTTCCACATCTTATTAGCTGTTTCTGCATGAAGCTTGGCAACTGCATTTGCCCTTCTTGATAGTCTAAGACCTGCTACTGTCATATTAAAGGGGTTACCTCCAAGTCTAATCATTTGATCTTTAGTTAGGCTATTAAAGGCTCCCATATATTCAAGTCTTTCAATTGGGTGTGATTCATTTCCTTGAACTATTGGAGTATGGGTTGTAAATACTACCTCATTTCTAGTGGCTCTCCAAGCTTTTTCAAAGCTTAAACCTGAGCACATTTTTTCTCTTATTAGCTCTATTGCTGCTAAATCAGCATGTCCCTCATTAAAATGATAAACATCAACTGGTATTTCAAGTGCTCTGAGAGCTTTAACTCCGCCTATACCAAGCACGATTTCTTGAGCAATTCTTTCTTCTCCAAACCAGCCATAAAGCTGACCGGTTATCCATTGTTCGCTATTCTCAGGAATATCGGTATCTAAAAGATATAATGGATTATTGCCAAACTCTTCAGTTTTCCATACCTTACAAATTACATCTATATTTCTAACCTTTACTGTAACCTTAACCCTGGTATCTTCTAAAAAGTCATATTTATAGTTTTTATAAGCATCATATGGCTTTCCGTCTTTACCAATAACTTGATCTCCGTAGCCCTGCTTCCACTTTAATCCTATTGCTACTAGAGGAAGCCCTAAATCTTTAGCACCTTTTAAATGATCACCTGCAAGTATTCCAAGTCCACCTGCATACATTTTAAAATCAGAATGAAGCCCATATTCCATACAGAAATATGCAACTCTAGGAAGTTTTTTATTATCCATAATTTCCTCCTTTTTTCAAAACATTGGGTATTTTAAGATTAATAGTTACCCCTTGCAAACTACCCATTAAAGTCCATTTAGGTCTTTAACCTCCTAAATTAGATATTATATTACACAATAAAATTATACACAATAATATTTCTACGTGCAAGCGATTGCGCATAGAAAGTTAAATAATCTTTTTTATTAATTTAAAAATTGTAGTATAATTAATATGTTATATTTGGTAAATTGTCCTTTGGAGGATGCATATGTTTAGAAAGTTAACCCTAAAGACAAAAATAATCATATTTATTATTACTGCAGCAATAGGTATAGGAATAATAGTAAACAATGGAATAAGTAATTGGAAAATAGCTCAGCTAAAAATTAGTAATAGTGGCAGTAGCAATGAGACAATAAATGCTGCAAATAGTAATCAAGAGACCTTGGATAAACAAAAACAGATAAGTGAGGAAGAAGCTAAGAAAAAAGAAGAAGAAACTAAAAAGGTTGAACTTCAAAAACAGTTAGAAGACAAATATCAAGAGGCCTTTACTGATTTTCATAATAAAAAGTACAGCACGGCTATAAATTTAGCAAATGAAATAATTAATTCAGATAATAATTTTTATAAAGCCTATAGTATTAAAGGAATTGCACTTTGCTATTTAAATAATTATATAGAAGGCATGAAAAATATTGATAAAGCACTAGAAATAAAAAGTGATTATGGCTACGGACTTTTTAATAAGGCGCTTGCACTAGAGCTTTATGCTAAATATGATGATGCCCTTGTGTGGTATGATAAGTCCTTATCAGTAGAAAGTTATATTTGGAGTTATTATGGTAAGGCAAGCATATATGGAAGAAAAGGAGATGTTCCAAACACCATTAATAACTTAAAAACCGCAATAGGTATGGACAGCAGCGTAAAAGAACTGGCAAAACAGGAACCGGATTTTAACAATGTAAGAAATAGCGAAGAATTTCAACAGCTGCTTCAGTAAAAATAAGCAAATATGAGCATAGATAATATGCTCATATTTGCTTATTTAGCATTGACAGATATAATTGAATATTTTATAATTTTAGTAAAGCAATCATAGATATTCATAAATGAGCAAAAACAATCAAGCATAAGAGAGGTTACGCATGTTTTCTGAAGAAAGGCAAATTAAAATATCAGTGCTATTAAAAGAAAAAAGCAGCATAAAAGTAAGTGAGTTATCGAATATTTTTAATGTATCAGAATCAACCATAAGAAGAGATCTGCGGGAAATGGAAGAGAAAGGTCTTTTAACTAGAACTCATGGGGGAGCAGTGAATACAGAAAAGACTAATTTTGAGCTAAGCTTTAAAGAAAAAGAAGACAAAAAACATGCAGAAAAATTATATATTGGAAAAATAGCTGCAGCTTTGATTGAGGATGGAGATACAATTATACTTGATTCAGGAACCACAACTCTGCAGATAGCAAGGTATATTAAAGCTAAGAATATAACTGTAATAACCAATTCCATAGATATTGCTTCAGAGCTTTCTGTAAGAAAAGATATTGAGCTTATTGTAACAGGCGGAGCTTTAAGAGTAACTACCAGGGCTATGGTTGGGCCAATTACAGAAGGGGTGCTAAAGAGTTTTAAAGTTGATAAGGCCTTTATTGGAGCAAACGGAATATCTATTGAGGAAGGAATTACTACTCCAAATATTATGGAAGCTTATATTAAAAAGGAAATGATGAAGGCAGCCAGCAAAGTTATTTTAGCTGCTGACAGCTCCAAATTTAATCAAGTAAGCTTTTCAGTTATTTGTCCTGCTAGAGCTGTAGATTTAATAATTACAAGCTCTGATTTAAATGAAGATGTAATAGAGCAATATAAAGAAATTGGTGTAGAAATTATTAAGAAGGGAAATGAAGAACAAATATGGTAATCACAGTTACTCTAAATCCAGCATTAGATAAGACTTTATCCATTGACAATTTTAATTTAGGTATAGTAAATAGAGCAGGCAGCATCAGGCATGATATTGGGGGTAAGGGTATAAATGTATCAAAGGTATTGAAAAATTTCAATATAAATTCAGTTTGTACTGGTTTTTTAGGCGGGGTATGGGAGAATTATTTTCAGGAAGTACTTAAAAAAAGAAAAATTGACACTAACTTTATTCATATTGAAGGAAGTACAAGAACTAATACAAAGGTAGTAGATTCAATTAACAAAGTTTATACTGATATTAATGAGGCAGGTCCTAATATAACAAATGAAGAATTAGCTTGTTTTCTAGAGAAATTTGAAGCGCTTTGTAGTATAGGTGATATTGTAGTGCTTTCAGGAGGAGTTAGTTCCTCTATTTCTGTAGATATTTATGGAAAATTAATAAAGCTTGCTAAGCAAAAAGGCACTGTAACAGTACTTGATGCAGATGGAGAGCTTTTAAAGCATGGACTAAAGGAAAAGCCGGATATAATTAAGCCAAATATTCATGAGCTGCAAAAATTAATGGACTTTCACAAGGAAGATGAGTCTGCTGTAATAAATGCAGCAAAGCAGCTTATTGAAACCGGAGTAAAAAAGGTATTAGTATCCTTAGGTGAAAAAGGAGCCATTTTTATTACTGAAGCTGGAGTATACGGTTGTGAGGGCTTAAAAGTAGATGTAAAAAGTACTGTAGGAGCCGGTGATTCCATGGTGGCTGCTCTAGTTTACAGCTTAATTAACAACTTAAGTGATGAAGAAACACTTGCCTTTGCCAATGCTTGTGGTGCAGCATCTGTAGAAACGGAAGGTACAGAAGCTTGTTCCCTGGAGGAGGTAAATAAGTTAAAAGCTAATGTGAAGGTAAGACAAATATAGTTAAGATAATTATTTTAAGAATTAAATAAAGAGGCGAGTATAAAAAACCGCCTCTTGAAGCATGATCTATTCTTCCCTACATTTAATGCCATACTTCTCACATTTAAGCGACACAGTTCTATGTGTAAGCCCTAAAGCCTTTCCAGCCTTATTAAAGCTTTTGTACTTTTTCATAGCAAGGGTAATAAGCTCCTTTACATATTCTTCTAAAGGAAGAATTTCATCATTTACCAGATTAATTAAACCTTCACTGCTTTGCTTTATATTTGTAATATACAAGGGTAAATCCTTTGAAGTTATTGAGCTGTTATCACATAGAATTATTGCTCTCTCGATTATATTTTGAAGCTCTCTTATATTGCCCGGCCAGTTGTAGCTTTGAAGATATTGTATGGCATCCTTATCAATATGAGTAATTTTCTTATTTAGGGTGGTACTTAGTTTATTAATAAAGTGCTCGAATAAAAGGTTTATATCTTCTTTTCTCTCTCTAAGCGGGGGAAGGGATATGGAGATAACGTTTAGTCTGTAATAAAGATCTTCTCTAAAGTCACAGCTCTTTAGCATTTCCTCTAGATTTCTATTGGTAGCCGCCAGGACTCTCACATCTACCTTTTGGGTTTCGTTGCTGCCAATGCTTTCAAATTCCTTTTCTTGAAGCACTCTTAAAAGCTTTACCTGCATGGTCTTTGGCATATCCCCAATTTCATCTAAGAAAATTGTGCCACCGTTTGCAAGAAGAAATTTACCTGGCTTATTTTTAACAGCACCTGTAAAAGCTCCCTTTTCATATCCAAAGAGCTCGCTTTCTAAAAGATTTTCAGGAATAGCAGCACAATTTACACGGACAAAAGGTTTATCTTTTCTTAAGCTGTGATTATGTATAGCTTTTGCAATTAGTTCCTTTCCTGTTCCGCTTTCACCTCTAATTAGCACAGTGGAGGTAGAGTGTGATGCTTTTTCAGCAATTAATAGAGCTTCCTTTAAACTGCCGCTTGAGCCAATAATATTAGCAAAGTGATTATCTTTTAAGGTGTGTTTTTGAAGTTCTTCTTTGTAGTAGTTAAGCTCTTCCTGATAGTGCTCCAGTTTTTTAGCAAGCTCAGATATATCTTGAAAGACTCCAATGGCTCCAATAGCCTTATTATTTGAAATAATAGGGGAACGGTTTGTAATTACAATATGCTCGTTTATTTGCATAGTTTCACCGGTACTTTTTTCTTTGGTTTTTATAACCTTTGGAAGGCTGGAAAAAGGAATAACCTCATTTACATTTCTTCCAAGCACCTCATTAATATTTTTATTTACTAATTTTAAGGTATATTCATTTGCAGAGGTTACGTTAGAATTTGCATCAATAACTATTACACCTAGAGGCAGATTTTCTAAGATCTGTTCATTGGCAATTGTATTTTCTTCTATTAAGGCATCTATATTAGTTAATATTCTTCCTTGAGGCTCAATTTGTGTTGTTATAAAATTACATAACTCAAGAACAGAATTTCTTCCGGATGTTGTTTCCTCCATTGAAGATATCTCTACTATTTCATTTTCTCTGATTTTTAAGGATAAAAGAGCAAGCATACTAATAGCAATAGGATCTTTACTATCAAGTTTTCTTATATAAAGATTTATTTTATATTTGCCCTTAAGCTCAGCTGCCTTATGAACTATCATAGCAGCAATTCTTGTATGAACTCCATTTTGAACATTTACAACTATACTATTTTTATACATGGCATTCTCCTTTTGATAAAAAATATCAGAAACATATTAATGTTGATAAAAAGTATCAACATTATGATACACCATGTATTTTAGAATGTCTAGGATAAATCCTTAATAACAAATGTAAAAAATACAAAAAATAAATATTAAATATTTGATAGAAAGTATCAAGGGGAGAATAAAAAGTGCTTGAAATAAGTACTTTTTATTTTGGCATAAAAATTGCAATTAATATAATAGTATAGTTATTATTATATTTTTATAAGGAGTGTATTGGTATATGAAGAAGGGAATTGCAGCTTCAAGAGGCTATGCTATAGGAAAGGTAGCTCTAAAAGTTAAAAAAGAACAAGCTATTGTAGAAAGAAAAATTGAAAATATAGAAGAAGAAAAAATTAGATTTGATGAAGCAGTTGAAAAGTCAAGACAACAGCTAACAAAGATTAAAGAGAAGACTAAAGTGGAAATGGGAGAAGATAAGGCTGAAGTTTTTGAGAGCCATCTAATGCTTTTAGATGATCCAGAGTTTACAGGCTCTGTAGTAAGCAGTATTGAAAGCAATAAGATAAATTCAGAAAAGGCTTTAAAGGATGTTGTAGATATGTTCCTCTCTATGTTTGAGGCTATGGATGATGAATACATGAGAGAAAGAGCAGCAGATGTTAGAGATGTAGGTAATAGAATACTTAATAATCTTCTTGGCATTGCTATGAATGGCATGAAAAGCTTAGACAATAACACTGTTGTTGTAGCGCATGACTTAACACCTTCAGATACAGCAGAGCTTGATAAGAGCAAAGTTATAGCTTTTTTAACTGACATCGGCGGAAGAACCTCTCATAGCGCAATAATGGCTAGAACCTTAGAAATTCCGGCCGTTGTAGGTATGGGCGATATAACTGAAATAGTTAAAGATGGAGATATGATTATTGTTGACGGAGTAGAAGGCATAGCTATAATAAATCCTACTGAAGCTGAAATAGAAGAATATTCTGCAAAGAAGGAAAAATTAGAAGCTGAAAAGGAAGAGCTTAAGAAGCTTGTAAAGCTTGAAACTAAAACAAAGAAAGGCAAGAGAGTAGAAGTTGTAGGAAATATAGGAAAGCCAGAGGACGTACTTAAGGTTATTGAAAATGGCGGAGAAGGAGTAGGTCTATTTAGAACTGAATTTTTATATATGGATAGAGAAACTATGCCATCTGAGGAAGAGCAGTTTGAAGCCTATAAGTTTGTAGCAGAAAAGCTTCAAGGGAAACCAGTTGTTATAAGAACCTTAGATATTGGAGGAGATAAGAAGCTTCCTTATTTACCTTTACCAGAGGAAATGAACCCATTTTTAGGCTACAGAGCTATTAGAATTTGCTTAGATAAGGTTGACCTATTTAAAATTCAGCTTAGAGCACTTTTAAGAGCTTCTGCCTTTGGAAACATAAAAATAATGTTCCCTATGATATCATCAATATCAGAATTTTTAAATGCAAAGGATATATTAAATCAATGCAAGGAAGAATTAAAGAGTGAAGGCAAAAACTTTAATGAAGCTTTAGAAACAGGAATAATGGTGGAAATACCATCTGCGGCAGTTATGGCAGATGAGCTTGCAAAACATGTAGATTTCTTTAGCATTGGTACAAATGATTTAATACAATACACGCTAGCAGCAGACAGAATGAATGAAAAAATTTCATACCTTTATAATCCTATGCATCCTGCTGTACTTAGACTTATAAAGATGACAATAGAAGCAGCGCACAAGGAAGGCAAATGGTGCGGAATGTGCGGAGAGATGGCAGGAGAGGAAACAGCTATTGAAACACTTTTAGAATATGGCTTAGATGAATTCTCCATGAGCGCATCTTCAATATTAAGAGCTAAACAGATAATTATAAATAAATAATATTAAATTACAAGTGCCGCACAATTGACAAAAGTCAATTATGCGGCACTTGACTTATTAGTAACTTTCTATATAATTTTTCGTATATAATTATATTAGAAATAACAGATAAAGGGTGGGGGTTTAAAAATGGAGGAGGATTTAAGGCTGGTTTTAGAAATATTAAAGGGCAATATTGACGGCTTTAACATATTAGTCAATAAATATGAACTAAGCATATTGCGTTTTGTATATAACAATGTAAGAGATAAGGAAGCTGCTGAGGATATAACACAGGAGGTATTTATTACAGTTTATAATAAATTATATACCTTTAATAAAGAATATAAGTTTTCAAATTGGCTCTTTCAAATTGCAAGAAATAAATGTATCGATTATGTAAGAAAGTATAAAAGAGTGTACGAAGCAAATGTTGAAGAGGTGGGAGAAATGGCGTCCAAAGAGATATCTCCAGAACAAAGCACAGAATTTAAAGAGGTAAAAAAATTAGTGGAGAGCTTTATAGAAACTTTAAATGATACAGATAAGCAGATAATTTTACTTAGATATTCAGATGATAATATGACATTTTCAGATATAGCTGAGGTACTTAGACTTGGAGAGTCTGTTGTGAAAAAGAGATATTATAAGGCTAGAGAAAGATTTAGAGAATATAGAATTATAAAGGAAATGGGGTGTAGATAATGGATTGCAATATATTTAAAAAAAGATTTAATGATTTACTTGAAGATAATTTATCCTACGACCTCAGAAAGGCAATGCTTGAGCATGTAGATGGCTGTGAAACGTGCAGCGCCTTATATAAAGAAGAGCTAGAGATAGATGAGATGTTTAAAACAGGTTTAGCAGTTGAAATGCAGAATTTTAGAAGCTTAAGGGGTGATATTATGAAGAATATTGATAAAAATAGATACGGTACAGGTCATGGTAAAAAGTTAATTAGGCATTTTAAAAGCTATATTGCAACTTATACTTCCTTGGTAGCAATAATCGCAGTTTTTGCTTTTTTTATCCCATATGTAAAAACCCATGGACTTTTAGGAGTAAATAAAGCATCAGGTATGGCTCCTCAGCAAAATTTAGCAATGTCAGTTGAAGAAAAGGCAGATAGTGATAATACCAGGGGAATAGCACAAAATGATAATTCTAAAGCCTATGATAAAAAAGCAGTTGGCAGTGCTCAGACAAATGATAATTCTTATATACTGCAATTTGAAAAGAAAGAATTAAGTAAAGATGTTAATGCAAAGTTTAATACTCCTTGGGAATTATCTTCAAGTAAAAAATTTACTGCAACTGTTGAAGGTAAGGGTACTGAAGCTAAAGAAGAAGGTATTGCCAGTATAATTGTAAAAAATTCAAGTAATGGGCAGCAGTGGAGTTTTAACTTAATTAATAATGAAAAACAATTTTCACCAAAAGCAGTTAAATGGATTGATGATGAAAATCTTTTAGTAATTGTAGGCTATGGTTACGGTATGGTTGATGGAGGAGGAGAGCTATATATTCTTAATGTAAATACTGGACTCACAGCAAAGGCTGATCCGCAAAATACAGCTAATTTAAATAATTTAACTGAAATTACTAAAATTAAATCAGTTAAAGCGGTTAATTCAAATACTCTAAGCATTGATACTGAGGTTCTTGTTTATGAGGATAATAATAAGAATGATAATCATCTAGAAAATAGAACTATAACCTCACCCTTTGGTGAAATTGTTAATAGTATTAAGTAATGCAGATTTAGAAGCAGGATAATTGTCCTGCTTCTTTTATAGTTATTAAAGATATATTATAATGATAATATGAAATGATGAAGGTTTAGTATGTATTAATAATAAGAGGTAACAACATGAATAATTCAATTGATCTATATAATAAAGCTATAAAATTTTATAACGAAGGGTATATTGATAAAGCACTAGAATACTGTGAAAAAAGTATATCAAGTAATTTAAAAAATACAGCTGCTATAAACCTTAAAGGGCTGCTGTATTATTTTAAGGGTGAACTTGAAGAAGCAGAGGCTCTTTGGAAAATGAACTTTCAAATAAACAGAGATTTAGTCTCAAAAAAATATTTAGAGGATATTGAAAACGATAATGATAAGCTGCTGTTATATAAGGCTGCCCTTGAAGCTATAAAAGAACTAAAGCTAAGAGAAGCAGTGAATTTACTTAATAAATGCAAAGAAAGTGATTTTAATAGCATTAATGTAAATGATTCTTTAACAATTTGTTATATTAAGCTTGGAGATTATAATACTGCTGCTGAACTCATTGAAGATGTATTTAAGATAGACAGGAAAAATAAAATTGCTATAAAAAACAAAAAAGAGCTAGTAAGTTTAGGTGTAGTTAAAAGAAAAATTAAACTTAAATATATTGTAATACCAATTGCATGTATAGCCTTTATTTTTACAGTAAAAATTATAAATAAGTCAATAGTAGTTAAAAATAATAATATAAATGAACAAGCTAAAGCTCCCGTAGTTAGTAGCAATGAAGCTACAAATACTAAAAAAGAAACTAATGAAAAAATAGGCACAGTAAAGGTAAGTGAAAATATATTTAAAAGTGAAGAGTTTAATAAAGCTATAACAGTTAATGATTATGAAAAACTGTATAGCATGGCAAATGAGTGGAAGGGCAGAGAACTAAATATTAATGATAAAACTTTGCTTCAAAAAGGTATAGAACTACTAAAAGGCAGCGGCATAGAATATTTTTATGGTAAAGGTAGACAAGCACTTGCGGCAAAGGATTACAAAACTTCCGAAAAATATTTTGCTATGGCCTATGATTATGGCAAGGAATATTATCTATATCAGGATATACTATATATGTTAGGCTTCAGCTATAATAATGATAATCAAATTGATAATTGCGTAAAATATTATCAAGAATATGATAGTAAGTTTCCTAAGGGAACCTATGAGGAAACAGTTTTATACGATATGACCCTAATATATAAGTCAGTAGATGTAAATGTAGCAAAAAATTACGCCTCAAGCCTCATAAAACAGTATCCTAAATCTATTTATAATAATAGTGTTATAAAAGGTATATTGGCTGAGTAATAGTTAATGTGTATAAATAAACGTCCATGTGGCGTTAGTTGACCAATTTATTATATTAATATATAATATTAATATAATAAAATACCGCATAGGGGTATAAGGAGGAAGTAAAATGATTAAAGAAATAATGGATAGCAATTTTGAAGATGAAGTAATGACAGGTAGTGAAGCTGTAGTTGTAGATTTTTGGGCTCCTTGGTGTGGACCATGTAAGATGCTTGGACCAATTTTAGAAGAACTTGAAAATGACTATAATGGTAAGGTTAAGTTTGTTAAGATAAATGTAGATAATAATCCAGTAGTATCACAAAAATTTAGAGTATCAAGTATACCAACAGTTATGGTGTTTAAAAATGGTTCAACTGTAGATACAATGGTTGGTTTTAGACCAAAGGCTGCTATTAAGGATTTAATAGAAAAACATATTTAAGGCATAGCTATCTTTAAATTTGATTGGGGTGAAGGTTGTGTCACAAAGGTATGATATAGCAATTGTGGGCAGTGGTCCAGCTGGTTTATCTGCTGCCATAAATGCTAGAATTAGAAATAAGAACATTATTGTCTTTGGAAGCAAGGATTTAAGCGCAAAATTAACTATTGCTCCAAAGATTAATAACTATTTAGGTCTCCCTGATATAACCGGCAGGGAATTAAAGCGTGAATTTGAAAAACACATAAAAGCTATGGATATTCATATAAATCACGAAAGAATAAATTCTATTTATGCCATGGGAGATTATTTTGCTCTAATGGTAAATGAAAAACTTTATGAAGCTAAAACAATAATACTGGCAACAGGAGTGGAATACACTAAGGCTTTAAAGGGAGAAGAAAAGTTTTTAGGCAGAGGCGTAGGCTATTGTGCTACTTGTGATGCACCACTATACAAAGGGAAAATAGTAACAATTGTAGGCTATAATAAGGATGCTGAAGAAGATGCAAACTATGTTAGTGAACTTGCTGCAAAAACCTACTATGTCCCAATGTATAAGAATATAGGTAATTTAAATATCAGTATAGAAATAGTGGCAGATAGACCTGTGGAAATAGCAGGTGATGATTTTGCTCATACCTTAATATTGAAAAATAAGGTTATAAAAACTGATGGTATCTTTATATTAAAGGACAGTGTTCCACCTGGACAATTAGTTCCAGGTCTTGAAATTGAAGAAGGGCATATAAAAGTGAATAGAAACATGTTAACAAACATTGAAGGCTGCTATGCAGCTGGGGATTGTATTGGAAAACCCTATCAATATATAAAAGCTGCAGGTGAAGGGCAGATTGCAGCACTTAACGCTGTTTCATATCTTGATGGTAAATAAATTTAACATAAAAGAACTCCTCAAAATAATTTTGAGGAGTTCTTTTATGCCTATTTAGTTTTAAAAATAATTATTGATTAACTACAAAAAAAACATGGTTTCCTATAGGTTTTACATTTGATTTTTCTATGTTCTTCATCCAATATGAAGTTGCAATTTTAGGATTATAGAAGAAAACCGCTTTATTTGTAGGATCTTTGCCGTTTAAAGCCTCAATTACCGCATCATAACTTGCTTTGTCTGGTATAACATCTATTTGACCATTTACTAAACAAGAAAAAGCATTTTTTTGCTTTATTACACCCTCTATAGACTTTGGAAAACCTGGGCTCTGTAATCTATTTAGTATAACAGAGGCAACAGCAACCTTTCCTTCATAGGGCTCTGACCGGCTTTCTGCATAAACTATTTGAGCCATTAAATAAACGTCACTGTCTGTTACATAAATAGACTTATCGTTATAGCTTAAAACTTGTATGGCTTCTATCTGTTCCTTGTATAGGTCGCAATCTATTTCACCAGCAGCTTTTACATTAGACAAAGGAATAAATAAAAAGAAACATAAAAGTAAAAATACTAAAGTGTATTTTTTCATTAAAATCCTCCTTTTGCCTACGGGGTTAGCTGACGGGTTCGGTAAAGGCATAACCTACGTAATAACGATTCACCCCAAAAAAATGGTTTCCCCGTGTTTTAAAACAAAAATAAAACTTAGGCTAATGATATTATTCCTCAGTTTTTAAAAATAATGCAATATTTAAAAAAAAAATGACATACCATAAAAAGTATGTCAATATTGGTAATTTTAAGATTTTAATCCATTTTTAAAGTCAGAGTAAGCTTTTAAAAAATCACTGTAATCTTTTATTACATTATTATATTTAGAAGTTGGAGAAGCATAAAGTTCAGTAATTTTACTGCTGTTTAAATTATTTTGAGAAAGCTTTTCGTTATTAATAGAATATATAAGGCTTTCCAAATAATTATTATATTCTTCTAAACTTGTATTAAATGCTTTGTAGCAGGAAATAGCCTTAGAGGGCACAGTAACGTTAGAAAAGTCCTGGGAAAGCTTATCTAAATTTGCTTTGTTTTTATTAATAGCTGTAATAACTTCGTTAAAGTTTGAATTGTTTGATCTTGCAGTTAATATTTCATCTGAAAAATCTATTTTAATGGGTATAAATTTGGCTATTATATTTTCCATGCTGTCAACAAAATCTAAATTTTGGTTTTGAATAATTTCGTTATCCCTTTTAAGTCTTACTAATTCGTTAACGTAGCTAGATGTATTATCCACCAAATTATTAATTTTATTGTTAATAGAAGGCTTAATATTTTTTAGCTTTATTAGAGAGTAGTATTTATAACAATCATCTTTATATTTAATTAAAGCAGCTCCAGCTTTATCTAAGTCATTTCCGTTGGGATTACTTAATATTAAGTTAATCTGCCTAAAAATAAGAATATTTTTGTCTATACCATTAATTAAGTTATCATGATCAGACTTATATTTTTCTACCGGAATGATTTCTTCAAGATTCTCTTTGATTTTCGACAATTCAT
>Ga0255336_101087_pt1 | contig 24669 bp, 22 predicted proteins | sample MeOH1_35cm_T3_17_FD_189102 | JGI IMG/M metagenome (GOLD analysis project Ga0255336, IMG submission 189102) | Sandy soil microbial communities from University of British Columbia, Vancouver, Canada - MeOH1_35cm_T3_179 | ecosystem: Engineered > Artificial ecosystem > Sand microcosm > Unclassified ...
ACTGATCGACGTAGCGGCTTCGATCAAGACCATCTCGGCTCAACTGACCAAGGGTGCATTGGGCGGCAACTACGGCTCGGCCACGACTATCAACACGCATGGCGAGGAGCAAAAGAAACTCGATATCGCGACTAACGAAATCTTCCTGCAGCACTGCGAGTGGGACGGGCTGCTGGCGGGCATGGTGTCTGAGGAGATGGAAGACGTTTATGCGATTCCGCCCGCGTATCCGCGCGGCGAATATTTGCTGGCGTTCGATCCGCTCGACGGCTCGTCGAATATCGATATCAACGGCGTGGTCGGCTCAATCTTTTCAGTGTTACGCGTTCCCGCCGGGCTCAAGGCCGGGGCAGCCGCCATCGACTCCGCATTCTTGCGTCCCGGCTATGAGCAAGTGGCCGCGGGTTACGCGGTATACGGCCCATCGACAATGCTCGTCATCTCGGTCGGCAACGGCACGCACGGTTTCACCCTAGATCGCGAGGTCGGCAATTTCGTGCTGACGCATTCGGACGTCCGCATTCCCGAGGACACCGGCGAATTCGCGATCAACGCATCGAACGAACGCTTCTGGGAACCGCCCGTGCGTCGTTATGTGCAGGAATGCAAGGACGGCCGCAGCGGTTGTCGTGAGCGTGATTTCAACATGCGCTGGATTGCTTCGATGGTCGCCGAGGTCCACCGCATCCTGATGCGCGGCGGTGTGTTCATGTACCCGCGCGACTTCAAGACGCCGGCCATGCAGGGCCGCCTGCGTCTTCTGTACGAAGCCAGCCCGATGAGTTTCCTGGTCGAGCAGGCGGGCGGAATGTCGACCACGGGGCGCGAGCGGATTCTCGATGTGCAGCCCCGCGCGCTGCATGAACGTGTGCCGGTGATCCTGGGGTCGAAGAATGAAGTGGAGCGCATTGCCCGCTATCACGCCGACTATGACCGCGGCGAGGACAAGCCCTACACGTCGCCGCTCTTTAGCAGACGGTCTCTGTTCCTGCCTGAAGCACCGGTCTGAGAGCGTCGCCTGATCGAATTCGATTAAGAGAACCAGGAGACTCATCATGTCAGTCAAACATCCGATCATTGCGGTGACCGGCTCCAGCGGCGCGGGCACGACAACCGTCATGAAGAGCTTCACGCATATTTTCAGGCGGGAGCGTATCAACGCGCAGATTGTGGAGGGCGATGCATTTCATCGACACGATCGCCTGGGCATGCGCGAGGCGCTCAAGCAAAGCGAGCGCGACGGCATGCGTAACTTCAGTCACTTCGGCCCTGAGGCCAACTTGCTTGAAGAGCTCGCGCAACTGTTCGCCAACTATGGTGAGACGGGCAGCGGCCAAACTCGCCACTATGTCCACGACGATGCTGAAGCCGCGACCTACAAGCAGGATGCCGGTACCTTTACGCCGTGGGAGGACATCGCGACCGGCACGGACCTGATGTTCTATGAAGGGTTGCACGGAGCCGCCGTGACCGACAAGGTCGACGTCGCGCGTCATGCGGACCTGCTCGTCGGCGTGGTGCCGATCATCAACCTAGAGTGGATTCAGAAGCTGCATCGCGATCAGAACCTGCGGGGTTATTCGCACGAGGCGGTGGTCGACACCATCCTCAGGCGCATGCCGGACTATGTGAACTACATCTGTCCGCAGTTTTCGCGCACGCATGTCAACTTCCAGCGGGTGCCGACCGTGGACACCTCCAACCCGTTCACCGCACGCGAGATTCCGCATCCCGACGAGAGTTTTGTCGTCATCCGGTTCGCGCGGCCGAAGGGGATCGACTTCCCGTATTTGCTCACCATGCTGCACGACTCGTTCATGTCGCGTCCAAATGTGATCGTTGTGCCGGGCGGAAAGATGGGGCTCGCGATGCAGCTCATCTTCACGCCGCTGATCCTGCAATTGCTCGATCGCCGCGCCCGCGCCTGAGCGTTCCGGTTTCTCGTTTTTATCGTTAAAGGAGGCATCCCATGAGTGCCGTCACTGAAATATCCGCACCGCCGGGCGTCCGGGATGAAACCCGGCTAATGGCGAACGCGTTGCGTTTCTTGGCCGTCGATGCCGTCGGCCAGGCCAAGTCCGGTCACCCCGGCATGCCGATGGGCATGGCGGAAATTGCCGTCGCGTTATGGACCCGGCATTTGAAACACAATCCGCGTCATCCCGATTGGGCGGATCGCGATCGTTTCGTGTTGTCGAACGGGCATGGCTCGATGTTGCTGTACGGGCTCCTGCATTTGACCGGATACGATTTGCCACTCGATGAACTGAAGCGCTTCCGGCAATTGCATAGCAAGACGCCGGGGCATCCTGAAGTGGGTCTGACGCCGGGTGTTGAAACGACGACCGGACCGTTGGGGCAGGGCTTCGCGAACGCGGTCGGGATGGCATTGGCCGAGGCGCTGCTGGCGCGGGAGTTCAACCGGTCCGGCCATGCGATCGTCGATCACAGAACCTATGTGTTTGTCGGCGATGGTTGTTTGATGGAGGGCATTTCGCACGAGGCGGCCTCGCTGGCTGGCACCCTCGGATTGAACAAGCTGACCGTACTCTACGACGACAACGGAATCTCGATCGACGGCCACGTGGCCCACTGGTTCGCCGACGACACCCCCGCGCGTTTCGAAGCATATGGCTGGCATGTGGTGCGCGAGGTGGACGGCCATGATGTCGATGCTGTCGACCGCGCGTTGCGTCAAGCGCGTGCCGCCAGCAAACCGACGTTGATCTGTTGCAAGACGGTGATCGGAAAAGGCTCGCCATCGATGGCCGGGACACACGACGTGCATGGCGCGCCGCTTGCCGCTGAAGAGGTTGCAGCGACCCGGCGTGCGCTCGACTGGCGGTATCCCCCCTTCGAGATCCCGGCGCAGATCCGGAGCCTGTGGGACGCCCGTGAACGCGGGGAGACGGCCGAAGCGGACTGGACTGTTCGGTTCGATGCGTACCGGCGGCGGTTTCCTAATGAAGCAGCCGAGTTCGAACGGCGCTCGCGCGGTGCTTTGCCGACGCATTGGCGAGCCGCCGCTTTGTCACTGGTGCAGGAGGCCGACCGCGCGGGTCAGTCGATCGCAACGCGTAAGGCATCGCAGCAGGCGATAGAAGGATTAGCGCGGGCACTTCCTGAACTGCTGGGAGGATCGGCCGATCTGACCGGTTCGAACCTGACGCGCTGGAAGGAAGCCGTTACCGTGAAAGCCGGAGATGAAGGGCTTCATGCTGGCAACTATGTGCACTTCGGCGTGCGTGAGTTCGGCATGAGCGCGGCGCTTAACGGCGTGGCGTTGCATCGCGGATATCTGCCATTTGGCGGCACGTTCCTTACGTTCTCGGACTATTCGCGTAACGCATTGCGCATGGCCGCGTTGATGAAGGTCCGCACGGTGTTTGTCTTTACGCACGACTCCATCGGTCTTGGCGAAGATGGCCCGACGCATCAGTCGATAGAGCATGCAGCGAGCCTTCGAATGATTCCCGGCCTCGATGTCTGGCGTCCCTGCGACACCGTGGAGACGGCACAGGCTTGGGTGTGTGCGGTCGACCGTGACCGTCCCTCATGTTTGCTGTTGAGCCGCCAGTCCTTGCCGTTTGTTTCCCGCGACGAAGAACAGATCGATGCAATTGCCAATGGCGGATATGTGCTGCGCGACTGGCCTGAACCGGTGGGTCGGGTGACGAAGCGCGTGGTGCTGATTGCGACGGGTTCGGAGATTGGGCTCGCGCTTGCGGCTATCGAGCCGTTGCGTGCGGAGGGTGTCTTCGCCCGAGTTGTATCGATGCCATCTACCACCGTGTTCGACCGTCAATCGCGGGCGTGGCGTGACCGGGTGCTGCCGCGGGATGTGCCGCGTGTTGCCATCGAAGCGGGGGTGAGTGCGTTCTGGCGGCAGTATGTGGGGCTGGACGGCGGAGTGGTCGGGATCGATTGTTTTGGCGAGTCCGCGCCGGCTGAAGCGTTGTTCGAGCATTTCGGGCTGACGGTAGAGGCCGTGGTCAGGGAAGCAAGCAGGGTGGCTTGCTGAACGCATAGGTTTGAATGGAGTTATCTTTGACCTGAATATAACGGAGTCCGAAATGGCCTTTATTGCATTGCGTCAGTTGCTGGACCACGCGGCGGAGCATGGCTACGGTGTGCCCGCGTTCAACGTAAATAACATGGAGCAGATCCAGTCGATTATGCAGGCTGCGGAAGCGACGCGTAGTCCGGTGATTTTGCAGGCATCGGCGGGTGCGCGCAAATACGCCGGCGAGCCGTACCTGCGTCATCTCGTGCTTGCGGCGCTTGAAGCGCATCCTGATCTGCCGGTCGTGCTGCATCAGGATCACGGCGCGAGTCCGTCGGTGTGTCAGCAGGCGATCCGCTCCGGTTTCACGTCCGTGATGATGGATGGGTCGTTGCTGCCCGATCAGAAGACGCCCGCCGATTATGCCTATAACGTCGAGGTCAGCCGGCGGGTGGTCGAGGCCGCACATGCGGTGGGGGTATCGGTGGAAGGGGAGCTGGGATGTCTTGGCTCGCTTGAAACGGGGCAGGCCGGCGAGGAAGATGGCGTGGGCGCGGAGGGCAGGTTATCACGTGATGATTTGCTGACCGACCCTGAGCAGGCCAGTGCGTTTGTCGAGGCGACGGGTGTGGATGCGCTTGCTATTGCTATAGGCACGTCGCATGGTGCTTACAAGTTTAGTCGTCAGCCGGATGGCGAGATACTGGCAATTGATCGGATAGTCACAATTCACCAGTTGATTCCGAATACGCATTTGGTGATGCATGGATCGTCGTCGGTACCGCAGGAGTGGCTGGCGATTATTCGTGAACACGGCGGCGAGATACCGGTGACGTATGGTGTGCCGGTGGAGGAAATTCAGCGCGGAATTGCGAATGGTGTGCGCAAGGTGAATATCGATACGGACATCAGGTTGGCGATGACCGGGGCGATGCGCAGATCGCTTGCGACGGCGAAGGGTGAGTTCGATCCACGTCATGCACTGAAGGCGGCGACGGCCGCGGCGAGGGATTTATGCGTGGCGCGGTTCGAGGCGTTTGGATGTGCGGGGCATGCGGACAGGATCAAGCCGCTGGCGCTGGATGTGATGGCTCGGCAATATCATTGAGGGGTTGTTCGCGCGGTTGGTCCGGGTCGATGGCGGGTTGTTGCTTGCGGGTTTAGCGGTTTGCTTGAGCCCGACGCGCGCGGCGTCATCGACCGACATACGAGCGGATGATTCAGCGGGGTCGACCTGTAGGCTTGAGCTCTTCCGCTAACGCTTCCGTGTACTCCCAACCTCCGTCCATCGCTCAAGATCCGGAGCGGATTTCTCCACCTGACATCCCCAGTCCAGCGCCTGATCCTGATCGAAACGTTTCCCTAACTTCCAAGCAATCTCCGCCCGAGCCAACTGCACGCCCATATAAAACGCATGCCCCCCATCGGCCTCCAGCCCAAGCCTCGGATAAAGCGCAAACGGATCGCCATCCACGGCATGCCCATCGCGGTTATAAACATGAATGCCATCGGCCGCCACCTGAACCCTGAAATTCGGATCGCGCACCGCCTCTGCAAACATCGCGATCTCAGCCGCGTCATACGGAAAAGGCCGCTTCGCATGCAGCGCCGATAAATCGCTGCAAATCCCCTTCGGCAAGGCCTGCGCCTCACGCGCCACATGCATGATCCGCCGCGCGACATCCGCCTCCTTAACCGCACGCCGCGCATGCAAACTCACCGATGTAGTCAGCACCGCGCTAACCCGCAACTCCGCCGCCATCCCAAGCAACACCGCATTGATCCCGCTCGTATCGGCTTCGGTCAACTCGGTCACATTGCCGATGCCCATCATGATGCCGATCTCCGGATAGCGCGCGCGCAACCCGACATAACGCGCAATCGATGCGGCCAGTCCAAACGGAATCGGATCGAGAACAGGATCAGCGAGAAACGGCCGATTGCGGACCAGAAGCGTATCAATCGCAGCATCGAGCGACGCCGGATCGCCCGGTTCCCGTGCAACCAGAATTGGCACCGACGGCACCTCATCGGCAATCCATAAGGTATCCAGATTAAGGCTCATCAGGTAATCCGCACCCGCGCGGCCACCACGCACGAGTTCTTCCGAGCGCATGGAATCCACACTCACGCGATACCCGCGCTCCTTGAGCACACGCACCGCGTCTTCCAAATGCGGGAAAGGTGTTTCAGGCAGGCAACCGATATCGATCACATCGGCGCCTTGATCTGCGTACAAACCAGCCCGCTCCACAATACCGTCAAGATCGAGCCGCGGTGCATCGACGATCTCCGCGAAAATCTCCGTCTCGTAGCGTGACAGATCGAAGTGGCGCGCCTCGCGTCCGAAGAACTGCGGCAAGTCCTTGACCTCTTCGGGTCCGCGCTCGACGGGCACGTCAAAATGCCCGCTCAACGCGTCGAGATCGCCCCGGCATCGCCCGGGCACGATCATCCGCGCGGCAGCAAGCGGTGTAGCCACGCGCCGGCGGATCATGTCAGCCGTCATCAACGCCGCTACCTGTAGCCCGATCTCGCGGACTTCCCAGGTGAACGGCGTCGGCGCCATGCTTTCAAGCACCTGATGCAAGCTGCGTTCAGCAAGCCTGCCAGTCAGGAAGACGATGTGGTCCATGCGAGCCCGAGCGTCAACAGCCGTTGATCGAGCGCTGCTTTCAACTCATCGAGCGAGCGCGCCACCGTCGTGTATTCGATCAGCGCCAGTTGCTCCACATGCCGGAGTTCGACGCTGCGCGGACGCACCTCGACCCATTCATGCGGGCTCTGGGTGATCACGCTCGGCGCCGTGTCACATGCGAAAACAATGCCCGGTATGCATTGCTTGCCAGCCTGCGCGAACAGGTTGGTCGGCAGCGTGTCGGAAATCCCCAGAACACACTTGGCAACGGTGTTGCTCGTCGCGGGCGCGATCACGACCGTATGATATTTACCTTCATAAAGCATGCCGACCGGCACCCCGCTCGCACTGTTGTCGCGCAACACCCGAAAATGCTCGCGCAGCTTCGGCAACGGCCATCCATAAAGCGGCAGCACTTCCTCTCCCGCCGCCGATAGAAACAAATCCACGCCCGGCAGCTTGCGCGCAAGTTCGATGGATTCCTCGATCATGTGGCCCGACCCGGTCACGCACCACGCAAAGCCCGCATCGGGCTTGAACTGATCGAGCCTGCGAGCGGGCGAGTGCGAAGCCGAAGACGAACCGGAACCCGAAGGCACGCTCATGAGTCCGACGGCGCGGAGGATCCGTCATGCGATAACCGGATATGCAGGCGATGCATCTTCCGGTACAGAGTGTTGCGGCTGATGCCGAGCCCTTTTGCCACGCTGCTGACGTTCCAGCGATGCTCGTCGAGCAACTCGAGCACGGTCTCGCGTTCCTTGACCTGGATCGCGTTGAGCTCGGAGGTATCGGCGTCGTCGGCTGAATGAGTGAAGGGGCCGATTGCAGGCGTGCTACCCGTGGCCATCCCCAGCCGTGCGGCGGGCGTTGTGATCGCGTACTGCACGATCTCGACCGGCAGATGCGAACAGTCGATCTCCGGACCATCGCACAACGCCATCGCCATTTGCAGCACATGGCGTAACTGGCGGATGTTGCCCGGCCACGCGTAGTTCAATAGTGCATGCCGCGCTTCGGCGCTAAGCGTCGGCGGATCGTCCGATTCGCTGGCAAGCAGATGTTGGATCAGCGCAAGCGCATCGGCCCGTTCACGCAGCGGCGGCAGGTTGATCTCGATGCCATTGAGCCGGTAATACAGGTCTTCGCGGAACACGCCGGTCTGGACGAGTTCGAGCAGGTTGCGATGGCTCGCACTGATCAACTGGAAGTCCACCTTCACCGTGGTTTCCGCGCCGAGCGGCGTGACCTCGTGTTCCTCTATTACGCGCAGAAGCCTGGCTTGCAAGGCCATGGGCATGTCGCCGATTTCATCGAGAAACAGCGTTCCCGCGTTCGCCTGCACGATCTTGCCGCGCCGTCCTTCGCGCTGCGCACCGGTGAACGCGCCGGCGCGATACCCGAACAACTCGCTCTCAATCAGGTTCTCCGGCAGCGACGCGCAATTCACCGCAACAAAGCTGCCGGCATTATTCGGGCTGATGCTATGGAGCGCATTCGCAAACACTTCCTTGCCGGTGCCGGTCTGTCCACGCAGGATGATCGGGATCTTGCGCTGGATCACGCGCACCGCGAGCTGGATCTGCGACGCCATGCGCGGATCGCCGAATTCCAGGTGCGAGAGTTTCTCCAGCCGCCCGGCCTGGCCCGTTGTGTCTCGTGCTGCACGCACCGGCCGTGCGCGCGTGGCGGCAGTGGACAACGCGCGGCTCGTCGGGTCGTTCATGAAGATGCGGGACATGCTGGTCGCGGCATCGCGCGGTGTCTGGGCGATCAGGAAGAAGCGGTTGTTCGCGTTCGCGCTATAGACGGTCACCGGGTGGAACGAGCCGCGAATGCTGCGCGCGATCATGTCCTCGAGCGACACGTTGAACGCTTCCTCGATCCGCTTGCCGCACAACTCGGCATACGAGCGGAAGTCGAGCTGGAACAGTGCACTGCGGCTCGCAGCGAGCACGACACCGTCGTCGCTCACGGCGAGCTTGCCGGCATGCAGCGTGCCGACAAACTCGGGACGGCTATGGAAGTGGATCATGTTCGCATGCCGATAACGCGCGTCGATCAAGCGGTTCTCGATCATTTGCCTCGACATGCCGACCAGCACGAGCGAGTGTTGCTGCAGCAGCTTGGAACGGCTGGTGACGTCGAGCACGCCGGCCACTTCGCCGCGATCGTTGAAGATGGGTGCGGCCGAACAGGTGAGCGACGTATAGCGCGGATAGAAATGCTCGTGCTGATAAACCGCAATGCATTCGCGCTCGGCGAGGCAGGTTCCCATGCCATTGGTGCCGGCTTCGCGTTCGCTCCATAACGCGCCTACGCGCAGACCATCGGCTGCTATCGCTTCACCGAACGGTACCGAGGCAACCTGATGCACGATCACGCCGTCCGCATCGACGAGCACGACCGCCAGTTCGGGATCCGCGAGTTGCTGGTAGAGCGTAGTCATCTCCAGCTTCGAGCACGCGATGAGATCGCTGGCGGCTTCGCGCCGCGCAGTGAGTTCCTGCTGCGTCAGCACCGGCGGCATGACAAAACGCGCCGGATCGAGCCTGAACTCCTTCAGGCAACGCGTCCACGACTGAGCGACTGAATCGCTGGTGGGACGCGTCGGCAACTGATTATTGACGATGTTCAGTACTTCCCGGACGTGAACGTTACTCTCAGCAAGCGACGACATGGGGCTTGTCTCCGGGGCGTCCGCTCGCGCCCGCGAGAGTTCGCAGGCTACTACGGCGCCGTATCTGTGGTATTCCCCTGCGCTGCATGTTTCTCTGCACGCATGCGCGCGAAGCGGGTTTGTCTCAGCGTTTAATAAAAAACCAGCGTTCGCAAAACTTTACATCTGATGACGCCTGGGTTCAATAAGTAGTCGCGTTAGTCTCAGCAAGTGCGCCCGTTTTTTGCTTACTCATAGCGGAACTGTACATGCGTACGCCTTAGCCCGCACGTCAGGCAGTCAGAGCGCGTTAGAGCCGTTACGCGTCGCAGAATGCTTACATGTTGTATTGATTCCGCGACACACATCGGTTCGACCGTTCATTCCGTATATTCATTACCCGCACTTTTCCGGCATCCCGGCAACGGAGACCATTCATGGAGCTTTTCGATGCGGTTCGAAACATGCGCATTTCCCCGGGCACGCCGCCGGGTGCGCAGGCCGATGCGATCGCGCACCGTCCTGCCGTAGATTCCCCGCCACCAGCTGTGAGCGATGTGCCCATGGACGTTGTCTATATCAAGGGTTTCACCGGGCAAACGGTAATAGGCATTGATGTGAGCGAACTGCGGGATCCACAACCCGTGCGCATCAATCTCACGATCGGCGTGCCGTCGATCCGGGCCTGCGTAACGGATCGCATTGAGGATACGGTGAATTATGCGGCGGTTCGCGACGCGCTGCATGGACTGCTGGCTACGCATGGCGTGCAGTTGCTCGAACGGCTGGCCGAAAAAATTGCTCAACTGCTGATCGCGGATTTCGGGGCGCATTGGGTACGGGTGTCGCTTGCGAAACCGGGCAAGTTCGATGACGTGGAATCTGTCGGAGTTCTGATTGAACGCAGGAAGCCGGCTCGCGAGCAGCATGTGACGTGCGCGTTCCTCGGGGAAGGATTGATCCCGAACTAATAGAAAATAGTAAGCACGCTTAGCAGCCCTTCGCGTAGCAAGGGCTGTTCCCGCTCCCGTGAGCTTCAATTTAGCTTTACTTACCCGCCGACGCGGACTTCGTCACCCCACACGCGCGAAATGCTTCGGTTTGAATCGAGCGAAAGTTCTTTGTTTGGGCTTTGGCCCGATCGACGCGAAACTCATTACCGCCTTCGCCGCCGAGCGTCGCATATTTGGAGAAGGTCATTTGCTCGACGTAGTCGTCGTAAGGGAGAACCGCAGCAATATGGTCGATCGCGCACGAGCACTTGTACACATTGGCGAAGTCGTGGCCATTGTCATCCATGCACCCGAGCACGTATTCAACGCGGCCCTGGGTCGGGTAATCGTGGCCTTGCGCGGGATTGCCAACGGCTGCCGCCGGAACGGGAGCGGTAGCCGGGTCCGCCGCAAACGCTAGCGACGGAGCAAGCACGAGGCAGGCAATCAGCAGCCGCGTGCGACATCGGGAAGTCATGCCAGAGCCTCTGCAAAAGCGTTATTCATCGGTTCAATGAAGGGGTGGGCGGGCCGCATGTTACGGGTGAAGCGTGCGGCCTCGTCCAGACCTGCTCGTTGCTTGTGTTGCTCGTTGATAACACTGCGTCGTAAAACCGCGCCGCGTTTCAGTTCGGTGCGAACGGATGCGCGGCGGTCGCTTTCTTCGCGACCACTTCCGCGGCGCTCGGCTCGCCAGCAACGGCACGCTGGATCGCTTCGCGGGTAGCCTTGTAGTTGTATTCCTGGATCTTCTTGTCGTCGTTGGCTTCCCAGTGAATGAACACGCCTACGCAAACGAAAACGTCGTCGGCTTCGTCCTTCGGGATGGTGCCGTCTTCCACGCAGTCGGCGACCGCGAGCGCGACAGCATGCTGTGCGGGACCAAACATCTGGACGGCCTGTTTTGCGCCCTTGATGGTGACCTTGTTGAACATCACCGTATTAGGACGGGTGATCAGATTAGGCGCGACAACCGCCAGCAGCGATGTAAAGCCATCCTTGTTATTGGTCAGGGCGTTGCAGAACGCGGTTTCGACTGCAGAACCGCGCGGTCCAATCAGCAAGTCGATATGAGCGACTTCGTTACCGTCGCCAACTAGCGACTCGCCTACCATGACGCGGTTGATCTTGGCCATGCTGTTCCTCCAGTGATTGGATATTGAATGTGCCCGCTTGCGGTCAGTTCGCGAATGGCACGGGTGGGCGCCGCCCGGAACTGTGTGAGAACCATGGCTGTTCCTATCATGTTCCGTGCCAATTGGAGCCCTTCACCGGGTCTTCCCGGGGCCACGCGTTCAGATGCCGTCCACGACTCCCGCGACGAACAACGTCGCGACCGTGAGATCCGCACTCGTGCCGGGGTTGATGCCCTGCGCCTTGAGCTCGGCGTCCCATGCGCCGAGGGTGAGCAATTCGTCGGCGAGGGTGTCGCGGGCCAGTGCGCGGTGCATCGCCTCATACCGGCTGCGTGCCTCGCGCGTGACACTCTGCGCCACCGGCAGACCGTGCTTGCGCACAATGTGTGAATCGGGCCAGCCGCTCAGGAAGGCAAGGAACGCGTCGAGCGTGACAACCGTGGCGGGTTGAGATTGTCCTCGCCGTTGAACGCGGCGCGCGGTGTCGAGGCCGGTTTCGAACACGTCGCGAAATCCATTCGCATACTGGCGCGCGACGCTGTCGCGGTCGGCTGCCAGCGCCATCGCGGCACGAAGATCGACGGTTGGCAACTCGTGAACCGATTGTTCGGGCGCGTCGCCCAGGCCGCCGGGGTTGGCGAGCGCGATTGCGCGGTAGGCGGCGCGGGCATCGTCCAGATCGAGCGCTGCGAGCACGCTTTGCGTTGCAGTGCGCCATGCCACGTCGTCTGCGGGGCTGTCGGCGAGCAAGTCGAGCGCCGCTGCAAGTGGCGCTATCAGCAGCACGATGCCGAGATTCGTGTTGCAGCCGGCCACGTCGCGCGTGCGGCTGACTGCATCTAGAATGCGCGCGCCGACTGTTGCGCCATGGGTGAACAGCGCGCTGGCAGCGGCGTCCGCGCTCGCGATGAACTGCGCGGCCGTCATGCCGTGGCCCGCGCTGTCGACGCTGACGTTGCCGGGTTTCATGGTCTCTACATCGAGCCGGCAAGCGCGCAAAAACGCCGCTCGTGCCCTTGCGGGTGAGGGGGGGTCATGTGAGTCCATCGCCGGTCTTCAGAGGCACAGGGACGTGCGCAGCGAGCTTGCGGTCCAGCAGATCGTCTACCAGCGCGGCAGCTATGTTCAGATCCGTCACCGACTGCAATCCGCGCCACGCTGCCACGCCATTGACTTCGAGCACGAGAGGGCGCGTTTCACTGCCATCGTTCGATGCTTGCGGAGAAGGAATCAGATCGACGCCCGCGTAGTCGAGGCCGAGTGCGCGGCTCGCTTGCACGGCGGTATCGGCGAGTACAGGGTCGAGTTGCGCGGGTTCGCATTGAGCGCCTTGCGCGAAGTTATGAATCCAGCCCTTGCCGCCTACGCGCCGCATGGCGGCCACCGCGCGGCCGCCAATCACCAGAACACGCCAGTCGAAACCCGAGCGTTCTCCTTCCACATAACGCTGTAAATAAGCAACTTGTCCCGAGGTCCGCAACGACGGCAACGGCGCCAGCGAACCATCGCGACGACTTGCGCCAAGCCGTCGCAAGCCCTTGCCCTGCGAGCCGAACAGCGGCTTCAAAACGACCCGTCGGTTCGCTGCCACCTCACGCATCAACACGCGCTGCGCGAAGGCCGTCGATTCACCCGCCCAGGTCGCGGGCGTGGGAACGCCATGCAGGTTGAGCAGGAAACTGGTCATCGATTTATCGACGCTGCGCTCGATCGCGCGTGCGTCGTTGTAGACCGGTACGCCGCATTCGCGCAGCGCGTGCAAAATGCCGAGCCGCAACGTGACCTGCTCGAACGTACCGCCCGCTATGCCGCGCACAAATACCACATCGGGCAATACATGGCCGAAGCCCGGTATTGCCAGGCCGTGCGGGGCCCAGGTTGTATCGATACGGCATTCCGCCAGATCCACGCAGCGCGCGTCCACGTCACGCGCGCGAAACGCTTTTTTCAGGCGCCCGGTGTGCCAGCCGGTTTCGTCGGTCATGATGGCGACGCGTGGCCCCGTGCTCATGGTTGCACCGCTCCACCGGCGGCCGCTGCCGGCAACGTGCCGCTCCATTGCGCGTCGAGCAGCGCCATGTCGATCTTGCCGCCGTGATAGGTCGCGCCGCTTTCGAGGCTGCTGATCCACACCTCGGCGGGCGCGAACAGCGCAGGGTCGATCTGGTAAAAATCGTAGTTAAACGACGTGAAGATATCGGCGAAAGGGCGTCCGTAATCGCGTGCATTCGACGACGGCAATTGCGCGGCGAGCCGTCGCGCGACGCCATCGCTTTTCACGGTCAGATGCACGCGGCCGCCGTAGAGAATGGCGTCGTTGGTACGGCCCATCGCCTGGATCGCGTCGGGCGCGGGCGGTGGCAACGGGGCCGAACCGCTGCCTTCAATGATCTCGCCAAGGTCCACGCCGAGCACATGCGTCTTGTGCAGTGCAACTTCCACCACGCGCGCGACGACCTGCACCGTTCCCGCGACAGAGTGTGTCGGCGTGACCACCAGCGTGAGTTTGTCGGGCGCTAGCGCGCAGTCGCGCAGGATTTTGTCGATGATGAACGGCGGCGGCAGGCGGTCCACTTCGAGCACGAGCGCACCACGATCGTGGCGGTCGCGATAGCCGAGTTCATCGAAGAGTGTTTCCTTCGCCGCCAATGCGCGCGCCGGGCCTGATCCGAGCGAAAAGAACTTCTTGCCGCCCGTTTGTTCTTTGGTCGCCGACAGGCTCCATCCCGCGTACTGGCTTCCAAGGCAAGCGAGCACGGGCGCTGATGTATGGACCTCGATCATGCTCGGCCAGAGCGGATTCGCTTCGAGACTCATGCGCACGGCAACACGCCCGAGCCCGCCCATGCACAGCCGCGCGATCAGTACGCCCGCTTCGACACCGCCCATTGCATCGACGCCCGCATCGGCGATCACGGTGCCGTCGGGCGTGTGCGAAATCGCGATGCGCAACCGCGCGGCATTGTCGACGAGCCGCGTGGCAAGCCGCTCGCTCAGCGCGTTGACGCTGAGCTCAGACGGAGGAAGAGATGACGGCATCAGTGTCCTCATGACAGGTTTCGATGCGTTGCAGGACGCGCTCTTCGCGGCGTTCGAGTTCGTCCCGGACAGCGGACGTGGAGGGCTGCGCGACGACCAGTGTGCATACCGGCTCGCCTGCGCCGATGCGCGTGCCGGGCTGCGGTATGTCGTGGCACGCCGGGTCGCCGAAACAGGCGTTGCTGAAGGGGCCGGAGACGACAAAACCGCGCGGCGCGAACAGCACGCGCTGGCCGGCTTTTAATCGCGCTGCGGGACGTGAGGGAGTAGGCAACCGGCCACTGAGACACGCATCGAGATGGCAAGCGATCAGACCACGCGGCCATGCTTCGGGCGAGGCGGTTTCGTAGAGCGTCATCGTCGATGAAGGGCGCGCGTTGATTTCGAGCACCTCGAAGGTATCGCCGTCCAGCAGGAAATCGATGCTGTTCAGCCCCACGAGCTCCGTGTTCGCGACGATGGCATCGATCGCTGCCGTGATCTCGGCCATGACTTGCGGCGGCAGGTCGGCGGGGCCGATCGACCCTGTATGCAGGAACGGCCGGCTGCCGGCCGCCATGCTGAGCTGCTCCGCAAAACCGATCACCGATGCTTTTCCGCGCGCACTGATAAACAACGCCGACATCGAGTGCCCCGCGGCAAGGCGCTGGAAATAACCCTCGCCGGCATCATGATTCGTCTTCGAATCCAGCGCTTCGATATGCGTCCCGCCGCAGCCATCGGCGCGTTTGAAGAGCCAGCCGGATGTATCGGATAGAGGGGTGAATGACACTTCGGGATGCGCCATGCCCAAGCGATCCAGCAGCGCGAAAAACCGTTGCGGCTCGCGCACGGCCGCCGTTGCTTCAGCACTGTTCCCTATAAAACGCGGCAGTCGCGGTGCACTGCACAATTCGCGCATGAGCGGCTCGAGCCCGGTGCCTGCTACGAAGCCGAGCATGCGTGGTAGCCGCGCCGTGCGCTCGAGGGCATCGAAGAGAAGCTTCGGGTCGATCGACAACCCCTCGCCGCCGATATCGAACCACAGCGGCGCGTATTGACGTGTATCGCGGTCACCGAAGATATCCAGCGCAGCCACGTTCAACCCCGCCCGCCGCGCGGACCGCGCAAGCATCCGCGCCGACAACCCAATGGCTGCAATGTACGGGGCCTGAGAGGAACGGATGCCGGGAGTCATGTGCAAACGATGCATCAGCCCAGGCCGCCGACGATCGCGCGGGCTTCGTCGAAGGCTTCGGGAAAGCCGAGATAGACCGGCTTGCCGCCCGTCCGCATGCGCACGAACAGGCGATGCTCGACCTGGTATTTGACGTTGCCGATCGCGAGCGCTCCGATCGCGAGCGCATCCTGGCGCACCGCGCCGGCAAGCGGTTTGCCATCGTCCATGACATGCACGCCCGCAACGCCCTCGGGCGGTACGGCATTCACATCGGCGGCGATCAGCAAGTGCTTCGCATGCGCGAGATCGGCGGCGCTCATGACCTGCACGCCCGCCACCGCAGTCGCCAATACGATCTCGGCAGTAGCCAGCGCCTTGTGCAATTCGTCGGGCGTGTGGACCGATACGCCGGTGGTCGCGATGTCGAAGCGCCGGTTGACTTCATCGCTCACCTGGGTCGCGCGGCCGACGTCCGTATGGCTCGCTATCAGGACTTGCGCACCGAGCGATGCAGCCATTGCAGCGGCCACGCGTCCTACCGCGCCGGTGCCGCCGAGAATCAGCACACGCTTGCCGCCGAGTTCCGCGCCATGCTCCGTTTTCAGATGGCGTTCGACGAGCGCCACAAGCGCGGCAGCGGTCGTGTACGAGCCGCTTGGATCCGCGAATACCGATACCTCGAAGGGCGGCACCATCGCCTGGCGCGCGGTGTCGAGCATGTCGGCGGCAAGCATCACGTCGCGTCCGCCGATGAAGATGCCCGTGCGCGACACGCCCTTCGGCCCGCGCGAAAAAATCGCGTCCTGGGTCAGCGTGACGACGTTCTCCGCGCCGACATTGCAATACGGGACGATGACCTGATAACCGGCATCGGCGGCCATGTTGACGTCGAAGGGACTCATCTGCGGCGTGGCCGTCAACATGTGCAGGATGTACGGTCTTTCTATGGCTTCGGGCATGGCGGTGGACTCGTTTCAGGTGTTCAGGTTGACGGCGGGCCGGGACCCAATGAGCTGGATGGACGGGCGGCGCCTATGGGCAATCGCTGTTGCAGCGCTGCAGGCCGACGGCATGGACGGCCGCGCCGCGATTGCTCCCCGCGGCCACCGAGCACACGATGCCCGGGGTGCTGCGCGTGGCGTCCTTGGCGGCGGCGAGCGCGCGTTCTGCGTCCTGTGCGCTGCGCACGAAGGCGAAGCCGGTCGGCCCCCACGATGTCTGGCCGATTCCGGCGCGGTGCTGCGTGGCTGCGGCAGCGGCGTCGAATGCGGCCGCGACCGAGGGACTCGAGAACACGCCGCCTTGAGCGGGCGCGAAGTATTCGCCGATGGTCTGCTGCAATTCGCCGATGCCTTTAGCGAAGGCATCGAAATCATGTTCCGCGATACCGGGCAGCACGAGCATCAGCACGAGATGGCACAGGTGTGCGGCAAGCGTCTGCGGGAATGGAGCGAGGGTGGCGAGCGCGCGGCGTTCTTCGTCGCCGTGCAGGCCTTCGCGGCGGGTGTCGTCGACAAGCAGGATGCGCCACGCCTCGGGAAACGGCTGGCGTGTCAGGATTGAAGGCATCCTTGGTTTACTGTCGGCGTTCGAGCCGCCGCGACCGCTGTCCACGATCAACCCGCCGTGATCGAAACCGAGCAAACCGATGCCCGAGCGCGCGCCGCGTCCCAGCAGTCGCGCGAGATCGGCGGTGGGCGGCGAGCGTCCGAGCAAGCTTACAAACGCCGTGCCGACAGCCAGCGCGAGCTGCGTGCCCGAACCGAGCCCCGCATGCGCGCGGGGCGCCTGCTGGACCTCGATCACAACGGGCGGCCCACCGTAAGCGCCATGCAACAAGCCGAGATACTGGGCGATGCGCGCACGTTGAGCCTCGGTGTGCGCGCCGAGTATTTGCGTTTCATCGGAGCGCTGCGCGGTGATCCGCGTGCCGAATGCGTCTATCGTCAATCCGACGCTGCCGAACGCGCGCCCCAGCGACGCGCTCGGGTCCAGGAAACCCAGATGCAGACGCGCGGGGGCATCGACTGTCACGGCTGAAAGCGGCGACAGGCTGTCCGGTTGGTTATCCAGGCGAAGCTGCATCGCGAGTGTCCCTGGGTTCGATGTCGTGGTCAAAACCGTGGCGGTGAAGCGGGGCGCGTGGCCTTCGAGGCAAGAGCCGTACCAACGGATACAATAGTTACGACGCGGCTACGCTCAAGCCTTCGGCGCGTCGTACTTGATATAGCGAAAACGCTGGTCGTCGCCGGGGGTGCCCTCCAGCGGTCCGCCTTCGAGGCCAGGCTGCCACTGGATCACTTCCTCCATCTTGGTCGCGAGCGCGAAATCCTTGTCGGTGATGCCCTTGGCCGAATGCGTTTTAAGCTTCACGACCACGAACGCATACGACACCGTCAGGTCCGGGTGATGCCACGCCGCTTCCGCAAGGTGCCCGACTGTGTTGACCACCATCAGCGTGCCTTTCCACCCTTCCGTCTTGTACTTGCGGCGCAGCCAGCCGTCCTCCATGTACCAATGCTGGAGCGCGCCGGTGAGGCGCTGCTGGATCTCCTCGTCGGAGTAGACCCTCTCGGGTTGTTTGCTGGTCATGGCGATGCCTCCTTACGCTCGTGCGAGCGAACCTGAACCTATAACCCATTGCAAACACCGCGCCAGCCTGCGCGCTGGCAAGCCCGGCGGACGAAGAATGCCCGTGAGCCGCGTGCATGCTGCAGCGCACCGCCTGCGCGCGATGCGCGCTGCGTTTCAGATAAGTGGCTGTATCGCGGATTTGACACAGTATGTGTCGTAATCCGAATGAAGCGTCTCACCCTCGCGCCACCGTGGCGCGGTCGCCCCCCTTCCATTGGCCCCGCATGCCGACCCCGCCGCAATCCGCGCCCCGCCCCGCCACGCTGTAAGCCAACGTCAGGCCTTCCGGCATGGAATATGCAATTCGTCTTCGCAAACATAAGCCCGGCATCGACCGGGCGAAGCTTAGCTCGCTGCCCGCACCGGTGAAGGCGCGCCCGGGGCATGGGTGGTGGGGTCATCCCTGAGTCGGACGGCAACACATTCTGGAGGAGACATGAAATTACGCACCCTGGTTCTCGGACTGGCGGTGGTTGCGGTAACGGCCCTTAACTCTTTTGTGGCACAGGCCGATTCGCAGCTCGACGCCTTGATCAAGAACTCATCGAACTGGGCCGCTCAAGCTGGTGATTATTCCAATCACCGCTATAGCCCGCTCAAGCAGATCAACGAAAGCAATGTGGCAAAGCTGCAGGTAGCCTGGACCATGTCGACCGGCGTGCTGCGCGGTCACGAGGGATCGCCGCTCGTTATCGGCGACACGATGTATATCCATTCGCCCTTCCCCAACAAGGTGATTGCGATCAGCTTGAAGGATCAGACGTTTCTCTGGCAATACGAACCGAAGCAGGACTCGCAGGTGGTGTCGGTGATGTGTTGCGACACAGTCAACCGTGGGCTTGCCTACGGTGACGGCAAGATTTTCCTCCAGCAAGCCGACACGAAGCTTGTCGCGCTGGACGCAAAGACTGGCGACGTGAAATGGACCGCTCAAAACGGTAACCCGAAGGCCGGGGAAACCAACACCAACGCGCCGCATGTTTTCGGCGACAAGGTGCTGACGGGCATTTCCGGCGGCGAGTTCGGTGTGCGCGGGCGGCTCATTGCCTACGACATCAAGACCGGCAAGCCGGTCTGGACCGCGTACAGCACAGGTCCCGACAACGAGATGCTGCTCGATCCCGACAAGACCATGACCTACGCCGACGGCAAGATGACGCCGGTCGGTGCCGACTCGTCGCTCAAGAGCTGGAAGGGCGACCAGTGGAAGTCCGGGGGCGGTACCACTTGGGGCTGGTATGCATGGGACCCGAAGCTGAACCTGGTCTACTACGGCACCGGCAATCCAGGCACCTGGAACCCGACGCAACGTCCCGGCGACAACAAATGGTCGATGTCCATCTTCGCCCGCGACCTCAACACGGGCGTGGCGAAATGGGTCTACCAGATGACGCCGCACGACGAATGGGACTATGACGGCGTGAACGAAATGATCCTTGCCGACCTGCCGATGAACGGCAAAAAGGTACCGGCTATCGTCCACTTCGACCGTAACGGCTTCGGCTATACGCTCAATCGCGAAACAGGACAGTTGCTGGTTGCCGACAAGTACGACCCGGCGGTGAACTGGGCTGACCATGTGGACCTGAAGAGCGGTTTGCCGGTTCGCAACGTGGCCTATTCGACGCAGGCGGCAGGTCCCGACCATAACGTGAAGGGCATCTGCCCGGCAGCGTTGGGCTCGAAAGACCAGCAACCGGCTGCCTACGATCCGAAGAGCAATCTGTTCCTCGTCCCGACCAACCACGTGTGCATGGACTACGAGCCGTTCGAGGTCGAGTACGTGTCCGGCCAGCCTTACGTGGGCGCAACGCTGTCGATGTACCCGGGCCCGAACGAAAAGGGCGCGATGGGTAACTTCATTGCCTGGGATGCCAGCAAGGGCAAGATCGCCTGGACGAAGCCGGAGAAGTTCTCGGTGTGGTCCGGCGCGCTGGCGACGGCGGGCGGCATCGCTTTCTACGGCACGCTCGAAGGCTACCTCAAGGCCGTGCGTATCTCGGATGGAAAGGAGCTGTGGAAGTTCAAGACGCCGTCCGGAATCATCGGCAATGTGTTCACGTATGAGTATCAAGGCAAGCAATTCGTGGGTGTCTATTCGGGCATCGGCGGATGGGCGGGTATCGGCATGGCGGCAGGCCTCGAAAAGTCCACGGAAGGACTGGGCGCGGTCGGCGGTTATCGCGAACTCGCGAAGTACACGGCTCTTGGCGGCACGCTGTTTGTGTTTGCCATTCCGAGCTGATAGAGGCGGAAGAGGCGGATCTGCCAGCCTTTTCCAGTCATCAGAGGAATCGAAGACGCGCACCGGCGGGCCTTGCCTGATAGAGGCGGCCGGGCGTGTCCCGAGACCATCCACCCACTCGTTCGAACCCTGCACCGGCGCCACGAGACGCATGGTGCAACACGCTCTAACTGAAGGAGAGACGCGCAATGAAAGGCCGAACACTCTTGCCGCTGGCGATAGCCCTGGTCACGTTACCGGTTTCATACGCCCAGACCGATCCGGCGCAGATTAAGCCGGTCTCTTATCAGGTTGTCGACGGCAACAAGGTCGATAACAACACCCTGCAAGGCTGGCGAACCTGGCGTGCTCTGGCTTGTGAGCGCTGCCACGGCGCACAGCAGCAAGGCATGGTGGGCCCGTCGCTGATCGATGCGTTCAAGACCATCGATACCAACGAGTTTCATCGCACCGTGTTCGGCGGACGCATTGACAAGGGTATGCCCGACTTCAGTTCCAGTGCCATGATGCAGAAGAATTGGCAGAACCTATTTGCGTATCTGAAGGGACGTTCCGACGGCAAGATCAAGCCCGGCGACCTGCAGGCGATCGATGCCAAATAAGACCACGCTGCTGGACCGTTCGCTGACGTTGGCGCCTGAATCACGCTTTACCGGAGGGTCTGATGTCTGAAGCTTATTCAAGGCTCGGCGCGTTTGCACGCAAAGCGGTCGCGGTGGCTTGCATGGCGCTCGGGTTTAATGCTGCCCACGCCGACGGCCCTGCGCTACCGCACAACGACGGAGCCGACGGCGTGCTGCGCGTATGCGCCGACCCTAACAACATGCCGCTTTCCAACGACAAGGGCGAGGGTTTCGAAAACAAGATCGCGGCCCAGATGGCGAGCGATTTCGGCTACAAGGTCGAATACACCTATTTTCCGCAGCGCATGGGTTTCATCCGGCACACGCTGCGCGAGAAGATACCCAACACGGAAGACTACAAGTGCGACCTGGTGATTGGCGTGCCCAAGGGTTACGACATGACGGCGACCACTCGGCCGTGGCTGCACTCCACCTACGCGATGGTATTTCCCAACCGTCCCGAATTCGCATCGATCAGTACACCGTCCGATCTCCTGAAGCTGCCGCCCGATCAGTTGCGCAAACTCCGTCTCGGGATCTTTTCGAATACGCCCGCGGTCGACTGGCTGCTCGGCAACAACCTGATCGAGCAGGCGGTGTCGTATAAGGTGCAAAGCGGAGACCCCGCGGAATTCCCGGGCGAGATGATCCAGCGCGACATGTCGGCGGGCAATGTGGACGTCGTGTTCCTGTGGGGGCCGATAGCAGGTTATTTCGCCAGGCAAGCCGGCGACAAGGTCAAGCTGGTCGCCTTCCCGCCAACGCCGGGGCTACGCTTCGATTTTGAGATCTCGATGGGCGTGCGGTACGGCGAAGGTCCGTGGAAGACGAAGATCGACCAGTGGATCGGGGCGAACCAGGGCAAGATCGACAAGATACTCACGAGCTATGAGGTCCCGTTGCTCGCGATCAGCGAGACGTCTCCTGCACAGGCCAACGCGAAATGAGCGCGTGGACGACAGGGTTGCGGCGGACGGGCCGGATGGCGGCTGCGGCCAGTATCCTGCTTGCCGGGGGCCAAGTGTACGCCGCGGACGCTTCGGGCGCGGCGAGTGCTACGAGTTCTGCCAGTTCTGAGATCGCGCCGGCGGAGCGGCTCCTTTTCATGTCGACGCACCTGAAGGGCGTTCAGCCGCACACCGAACTGGACTACGCGGTCGACCGAACCAGGCCGGCCGCGAGGGAGAAGGATACAGTCAAGGTGCTAGTGCTCAGCGCGGACAATGCCAACGGCGACGCGCTGGTGAGCGACCACGGCGGCAAGGTCGAGGTGCCCGGCGAAGGCTTGCCCTGCAATCCGGTAATCCTGTATTTCCTCGAGCATGACATCGCGGAGATGGAGCAACTGACGGGCGGACAGCGTCGATATTTCCAGCGACGCGTGCGTTTGGCGCTCGCTGCCAGCCCGGCGATTACGCCGGTGATTCGCGACGCGCAGGGTAAGAAGGTCACGGCGAAACAGATTGTGATCCAGCCGTATCTGGATGATCCGAACGGCGCGCGTTTTTCTCAGTACATCGGCAAACGCTATACCTTTGTCATGTCGGAAGCGGTGCCGGGTCAGGTGCTGCTTATCCGCACGGAGGTGCCGGGTGCGAACAACGATTTCGCGCATCCGGTGCAGAGTGAAACGCTGAGTTATCAGGGCGCGTTGCGCAGCCTGTCCCCGTTGCCCGGCAAGAAGGCGCCGGATAAGGACGTGAATGCGCCGCGTGCGAGCCGCTGACGCAGCATGACGAGCGGGCGGCCGACCAACCACACTGGAGCTGGTCCATGTTGATCGATACCCAAAGCTATGCACCCAAGCTCATGGATGCAATAGGCGAACTTGGTGCAAGCGCGCCCGCGACGCTCGCAGGATTCGAGGCGCTCGACGGCGCGGTGGCAAAGGATGGCGTGCTCGATGCCAAGACCCGCGAGCTGATAGCGCTGGCGGTCGCCGTCACCACGCGCTGCGATGGTTGCATCGCGGTGCACAGCGCCGCTGCGGCGAGAGCGGGCGCGAGCAAGGAGGAGGTGGCCGCGGCGCTTTCGGTGGCCATCGCATTGAACGCGGGCGCGGCGATGGTTTATTCGGCGCGTGCCTTCGATGCATTCGGGCAGCAGCCAACAAGTGCCGGGTAGGCCCTGGGCTGCCTCGCTGCCAAGCGGGTTTGCTCGTCGGGTGTTTAAGCAAGCTGTTATGCAGGATGGCCGCTCACTGTGAACTTCATTCGCTCGCTGACCTTGCGACAGTTGCAGATCTTCGTGATTGCCTGCCGGTATCCGAGCTTTGCGCGTGCGGCCGAGGAACTGCACCTGACCCAGCCGGCAATCTCCATGCAGATCCGTCAACTGGAGGAAGCCGTCGGCCTTCCCCTGTTTGAGCGCGTGGCGCGCAAACTCACCTTGACCGAGGCCGGCGAGAGACTGTCGCATCATGCGAGCCGGATTCTCGGGGAAATCAAGGACGCCGAAGACGCCATGACATCGCTTTCGCTTGCCGACAGCGGTTCTATCGCGGTGAGTATTGTCAGTTCTGCAACCTATTTTGCTCCGAAGCTGCTTGCCGCTTATTCGCGGCAGTATCCTCGTGTCGATGTACGTTTTTCGGTAGGAAACCGCGAGACCTTGCTACGCCAGCTACAGGACAATGCGACCGACCTTGCCATCATGGGCCGGCCGCCACCCGAGCTGGGGACGACGGCGGAGCCGCTGGCATATCACCCGCACGTGCTGATTGGACCGGTCGATCATCCGTTGCGGGATGCGCGCCGGTTCGACCTTCAGGAGCTGGCCGGCGATACGTTCCTGCTACGCGAACCAGGGTCGGGAACGCGCGCGGTGTCCGAGCAGATGTTCAAGCAGCACCTGTTCATGCCAGCGCGCAGCGTGACGCTTGGCAGTAACGAATCGATCAAGCAGGCAGTGATGGCCGGCATGGGCGTGAGCCTGATCTCGCTGCATACGCTCGCGCTCGAGTTGCGTTCGCAGGAGCTGGTATTACTCGATGTCAATGGCACGCCGGTCGAGCGTACGTGGCAGATCGTTCACCTGCGCTCGAAGCGATTGTCGCCGACATGTATCGCGTTCCGGCGCTTCCTGCTCGAACAGGCTGCGCCGTTTCTCGAGCGAGAGTACGCGGGGTTCGCGTTGCCAGCACGCGAGCCAGCAGCGGAGACGCGGCTGGCAAAATAATCGTCCGCCGCTGGCCGTCCAGACTTCCTGGCCTCAGGAAAAGGACCAGGAAGAAGTCGGCTGCTTTAAAAATTAACGACAGTGCGTAGCCCGACCACCGCTTCGTTATGCAAGCGCTCAGACAGATTGCTGGGGTTCGGAATGCCACCGGCCGGCCGGAAAAAATATTGGAAGTCGGCCTGCAATTGCCACCATGGTGCGACCTGATACTGGTAGGTTGCTTCAACCACCGTTTCAGCGCTGCGCTGCGGATAACCTGCCGTCGAAAACGATGCGGTATCCTGATCGAGGCCCTGCGCACTCGACCCTATCTTGGCGTAGCCCACAGCGAGGCCGACAACATCATTGTCGCGGCCCTTGAACG
>Ga0255336_101088_pt1 | contig 24641 bp, 25 predicted proteins | sample MeOH1_35cm_T3_17_FD_189102 | JGI IMG/M metagenome (GOLD analysis project Ga0255336, IMG submission 189102) | Sandy soil microbial communities from University of British Columbia, Vancouver, Canada - MeOH1_35cm_T3_179 | ecosystem: Engineered > Artificial ecosystem > Sand microcosm > Unclassified ...
CAACCCAAACGCCTACCTCACAGATGTTCTCGAGCGCATCGCCCAAGGCCATCCCATCAATCGCCTCGATGAACTCCTGCCCTGGAACTACCCAGCCATCTGAAGGGCCGCAGAACACCGCTTACATCGTACTAATACCTGGAGTACCTCTACTGAGGGCACGCACCGACCACAACTACTTGAGCGCAAGCACCACATTATTGACGAGATCGGTGATAACGTCGTTAGCTTGAGGTTCAATTACTACAACTGCTGAAGGGTGGGCTGCGATGTTCCGCTTAGTTAGCTTCTCTTTGAGAATCTTGACGGTGTTGGAGGAGATTAGCCCCGCAGCGCCACATACCTCAACAGCATCAAACTCTTTAATGGTCTCTAGATCCTGGTAAGAGCGAACAAGGGGTGGGTTCTTCTGGAATCGTTTCGCGAAAGCTATATTAAGAAGGTGAAGACGATAGCGATTTTGCCAAACCGGCAACGCCGAGTGACACTGCTATCCTCTGCTACGTGACTGCGAGGAAGTCCTTTGTCTTCGCTTTAAGGCGGTCCAAGATATTCATCTTCACCACATTCGGTGCGTCGTCCCATGAACCTCGATAGCAGGCAGCGAAGTTGTCGGAAATAAACTCATCTGCCTTTTGACATAACTTCAAGAATGATGCGTCTCTCGGGGAGGAAACGGCTAGTTCGTGGATTTTACCGGACAATCTATTAAACGTAGGATGAGCGTGCACAAATTGCGAGATAGCTGAGTAGTAATACTCATCGTCCTTTCCACGCGACGACTGCTTGACAAGCTCTAAATAGGCTCGCTCAAAACCATAATCGACTTGTTTAAAATATCCTTGGACTCCCTTAGGCAGCATAAGGTCGCCCCGTCCCATTTCAACCACACGGAACTCTACGGGGTGATCCTTATAGTAAAGCCACGCGAACACGTTCTCGACGTAGGCGCGAAGTGAAGAGGCAGCGCCACGGTTCGAACCAATAGCCCATGCAGTGCCCGCCTCCAATAGGGTTACCTTGGCACCAAGGAGCAGCGGCCGGGCAACGTTGTTTGTAGACAAAAGCCATTCACGCTGAACCCATTCCTTGGAAAGCGATAGAGTGTCCGCAAACTGCGCAAGTGCGTCTTCGAGGCCGGCCAAGTTAGCCGACACTCGGGACGCAATTTCGGGAAACGCAGTCATGGTCTGTTGAGAGTCCAGCCCTTGTCGCCGGGTCGGCTCGGACTGAACGCGGCCACAGCAGCATTGAGCAACGCCGATTCACCGATCAGCCTCGCCACTCGCTCGATCCACCTAGCGAGTCCTTCCCTTGGATTGAACTCCGGCAGCTTGTGTCCGGCCGCGTCTGCGCTGACCTGTGTTGCGATTCGCTCCGCGGCGATACTAGGCGGCAGACCGGCGACCTTCACCAGAGCTAAAACATCGCGACGGACGGAGGAGCTACGCTCGAATTCGCGTTCAATCTCAAAGAACGACTCGTCTAGGTGCCGTAGTCTGTTGCGGACCTGCTTAAACAAATTCTCTAACTGCAGCTGAGAGGCAGTCTCCATTGCATTCAGCGCTGTCCTGAACTCGGATACGGTCATCCCGGAAGCCACAGCCAGGATAATCAGCTTTTCTAGCGGGCTCTGCGTCACAGTCCAATCCTTCCACAGAGTTCAAGAGCTACATTCCTCAGATCAGCAGCTACTTCCTTCCTACGCGAAACTTTTCTCTCTTGGATAAAGCCTGTGTAATCCGTTCGAGCCGTTAAAACGCCTGACTGATACACTCTGTTCGCAAGAAGACGATCTTTGAAAAACGGTGCGCTCCGGATGTCCTTTTCCGTTTGGGTAATTCCGTCGGAACGCCTAACGCCATTCATCACGATATGCATGTTGGGCTTACCCCCAATCGCAGGATGATCAATCAGCTTCTTGACCAGTTCGAGCCCCAGCACCGAGAACTTGTCCGGCCGCACAGGCGATAAAATATCCGTCGCCACGGACAAACCGCAGAACGTCAGGAATGACGAGCTTGGATTCATGTCGAGGACCACCAAGTCAAACTCATTTCGGGCTTTGCTGATTGCATGCTTGAAATATTCGCGGGCATGTCCGAGCTTGGCTTGGTCAGAAATGAAGCTGTATTTTGTCAATTCAAATGTACCCGGAATAATAGATATAGTTGTACCAGGATTCGCCACAATATATCGAAGAGATACTGCGACTTGATTTGCCGGGGGTGGCTCATCATCCTTAACGTTTATATCAAAAAAGTCAGACACTGGGGCGGGCTCAAACAAGCGGAGAGACGATCTCCCCGCCGACACTGCATCGTCGTAGCGCTTCGGTTCCAATAATTGTTGCGTTAGGTTGTATTGCGGATCAAGGTCGATCAGCAAAACGGATTTCTGCTTTTGGCTGAAGATTTCCCTCGGCATGTGAGCCGAGATAGTCGTCTTGCCTACACCACCCTTCATATTAAGGATTGCAACTACTGGTGCAGGCATAGCGTGGACTAATCCTTTAAGCGATTGGTGTATAGCTGGCTTCGGTCTGAGATTATGCACCTACCGGTATGCGCGTCAAACCCCTCGCTCAATTCGATCGTTCCGGGCGGCGGCTTCGAGGTGTAGTAGACGGCTTGGTTAATGCCGAACCTCGTTGATGTGTGTGCTAAAGTGGTCGGGGAAAGCCGCTTCGAAGGGATAGAAACGGCAGTCATCTCGTCGATCGAAGTAACGGCGTAGAAACCGTATGTGCAGCCGTCGCCCGTGAAAGCTAAGGCCTGCTCAGGCGCTGATTGCAGAGAGCCCGTCCATGCCCAAGATCGATATCGCCGCCGTGCCGGAACGCAAAGGGACGGGCTATCCACCACAATTCAACGTGCCCTGTGCCGAACGCATCCGGCAGCGGCTGGGCGATGCCGGTGGGCTCACGGATTTCGGGGTCAATCTCATGCGCTTGCCGCCGGGAAATTGGTCGAGCCAGCGGCACTGGCATTCGCATGAGGATGAATTCGTCTATGTGCTGGAAGGCGAGTTGGTGCTGATCGAGGAGGACGGCGAGACTGTCTTGCGGGCTGGTGATTGCGCGGCTTTTCCGAAAGCCACCGGCAACGGCCATCACATGATCAACAGATCGGGTGCGATGGCGGTTTATCTCGAAGTCGGCTCTCGCCACCCGCAAGACCTCACCACCTGCGCCGACATCGACATGATGAGCGCCAATGCCGACGGGCGCTTCGTGCATAAGGACGACACGCCATACAGCGAGTCATGAAAAAGGGGCGAGACCAGATCTCGGTCCCGCCCGTTCTTCATGAGCCCTGCTAACCGCCTGGGCGAAGACTAACCGCCTGGATGCAGGCCCGGGGCCTCCTGGCCCGTTCGTGCCACATATTCGGTGTAGCCGCCGCTGAACTGATGAACGCCCTCGGGCGTCAGTTCCAGCACTCGGTTTGAGAGTGCCGCCAGGAAGTGGCGGTCATGCGACACGAACAGCATGGTGCCTTCGAAGTCCGACAGCGCCGAGACCAGCATCTCCTTCGTCGCCATGTCCAGATGGTTCGTCGGTTCGTCGAGAACCAGGAAGTTCGGCGGATCGAACAGCATCTTGGCCATGACCAGACGCGCCTTCTCACCGCCGGACAGCACACGGCAGCGCTTCTCGACATCGTCGCCGGAGAAGCCGAAGCAACCGGCGAGGGTACGTAACACGCCTTGCCCGGCCTGCGGGAATGACCCGTCCAGCGTCTCAAAAATCGTCTCGTCGCCGTCCAGCAGGTCCATGGAGTGCTGCGCGAAATAACCCATCCTGACGCTGCTGCCGACGGTCACCGTGCCCTGGTCCGGTCCGGTGGCACCCGCCACCAGCTTCAGCAGCGTGGATTTGCCGGCGCCATTGGCGCCCAGGACGCACCAGCGTTCCTTGCGACGCACCTGGAAATCGAGCCCCGCATAGATCGGCTGGCTGCCATAGCCCTTGTGAACATTCCGCAAGCTCAACACGTCGTCACCCGAGCGTGGCGGCGTACGGAAGTCAAACTGGATGGACTGGCGACGCCGGGGCGGTTCCACCCGTTCGATCTTGTCCAGCTTCTTCACGCGGCTCTGCACCTGTGCCGCGTGCGAGGCACGCGCCTTGAAGCGCTCGATGAACTTGATCTCCTTGGCGAGCATCGCCTGCTGGCGCTCGAATTGCGCCTGGCGCTGCTTCTCGCCCAGCGCCCGCTGCTGCTCGTAGAAATCGAGATCGCCCGAATAGGTCGTGAGCGAACCGCCGTCGATCTCCACAACCTTGCCGATGATGCGGTTCATGAACGCGCGGTCATGCGACGTCATCAGCAACGCGCCGTCATAACTCTTGAGGAAATCCTCCAGCCAGATCAGGCTTTCGAGATCAAGATGGTTGCTCGGTTCGTCCAGCAACATGCCATCGGGCCGCATCAGCAGGATGCGGGCGAGCGCCACGCGCATCTTCCAGCCGCCGGAGAGCAGGCCGACATCGGCGTCCATGCGTTCCTGGCTGAAGCTCAGGCCCGCAAGCACCTCGCGCGCTCGCGCATCCAGCGCATAGCCATCCAATTCCTCGAAGCGAGCCTGCACCTCGCCATAGCGCTCGACAATCGCGTCCATGTCGCCGGCCTGGTCCGGATCGACCATCGCGGCCTCGAGCCTGGCCATTTCGGTCGCCAGCGCGCTCACCGGCCCGACGCCATCCATCACCGCCGCGACCGCGCTCTGGCCCGACATTTCGCCGACATCCTGGCTGAAATAGCCGATCGTCATACCGGGATCGATCGACACCTGGCCATCATCGGGCCGATCCTCGCCCATCATCATGCGGAAAAGCGTCGTCTTGCCGGCGCCATTCGGCCCGACAAGTCCCACCTTCTCCCCCTTCTGGATGCCCATCGACGCGTCGATGAACAAGATCTGATGGCCGTTCTGCTTGCTGATGTTATCGAGGCGAATCATGAGGCCGCCCGTACGCTCACGCTCACGCGCCCCTCACTCCCACTCAATCGTTCCCGGCGGCTTCGAGGTGTAGTCGTAGACCACGCGATTGATGCCCCGCACCTCATTGATGATACGCGTCGCCACCCGGCCCAGGAACGCCGATTCGAACGGATAGAAATCGGCCGTCATGCCGTCGGTCGAGGTGACGGCGCGCAAGGCGCAGACATGATCATAGGTACGCCCGTCGCCCATCACGCCGACGGTCTTCACCGGCAGCAGCACCGCGAAAGCCTGCCAGATCTTGTCGTAGAGGCCGGCTTTGTCGATCTCGTCGAGATAGACGGCATCGGCCTTGCGCAGGATATCGAGTTTCTCGCGGGTGATCTCGCCTGGCACGCGGATGGCGAGGCCGGGTCCCGGGAAGGGATGACGGCGGATCATCTTTTGCGGCAGGCCCAGTTCAAGGCCGAGCTTGCGGACCTCATCCTTGAAGAGCTCGCGCAGGGGCTCGACCAGCTTCATGCGCATGCGTTCGGGCAGGCCGCCGACATTGTGATGGCTCTTGATGGTGACGCTGGGGCCGCCGGTGAAGGAGACGCTCTCGATCACATCGGGATAGAGCGTGCCTTGGGCCAGGAAATCCGCACCGCCGATCTTATGCGCCTCTTCGTCGAAGACCTCAATGAAGAGCCGGCCGATGGTCTTGCGCTTCACTTCCGGATCGGAGACCCCGGCGAGCTCGCCGAGGAAGAGATCGCTGGCATCGCGATGCACCAGCGGGATGTTGTAGTGATCGCGAAACAGCGATACGACCTGTTCGGCCTCGCCCTGACGCAGCAGGCCGTGATCGACGAAGATGCAGGTCAACTGATCGCCGATCGCTTCATGGATCAGGACAGCCGCCACGGACGAATCCACACCGCCCGACAGGCCGCAGATCACCCGCCCCTTGCCGACCTGCGCCCGGATCTTCTCGATCTCGGTTTCGCGGAAGGCCGCCATGGTCCAGTCGCCCTTGCAGCCGCAGATCCGGTGCACGAAATTCGACAGCAGCTTGGCACCCTGCGGCGTGTGGACGACTTCCGGATGGAACTGCACGCCATACATCTGCCGCGTCTCATCCGCGATCGCCGCGAAGGGGGCACCGTCGCTGACGGCGATGATCTTGAAACCATCCGGCAAACGCACGACACGATCACCGTGACTCATCCAGACCTGGTCGCGCGTGCCCGTCGGCCAGAAGCCGTTGAAGAGCGGGCTCTCCTGAATGACGTTGATCTCGGCGCGGCCGAATTCGCGATGATCGGAACCGGCGACTTCGCCGCCCAGCTGGGCGCACATGGTCTGCTGGCCATAGCAGATGCCGAGCACCGGCAGTTTCAGCTGCCAGACGATGTCCGGCGCCCGTGGGCCATCGATCGTCGTGACCGAATGGGGGCTGCCGGAGAGGATGATGCCTTTGGCGCCGAATTTGGCGATGCGGTCCGGATCGCTGTTGAACGGCACGACCTCGCAATAAACGCCGGCCTCACGGACACGTCGGGCGATCAGCTGCGTCACCTGCGAGCCGAAATCGAGAATGAGAATGCGATCGGTCATGAATATCCTGCCAGTCGGGGAATCGCGTGGGATCCCCTGCGATTCAAGCCTAGTTCCTACCGCCTTCGCAGGCGGCAATCAATCCATTGAGGTCGCGCCAGCCATAGGCGACGTCCGCCTGACCCTCATCCTGCCCCGCGGCGACAACTTCGCCGCCCAATTGGTCGTAAAACCGGCGGAAGGCATTGTCGGAAAAAGCCCAGAGGACCAGCGACCGAGCACCGGCACGCTGAAAGCGACGCGCGAGTTCTCCCGTCAATTGGCGGCCGAGGCCCCGGCCCTGCGCCTCGCGGCGGCAATGCAGGATATAGAGCTCGCTATCGAATCCCTCGATACTGCCGCTGGTGATGTCATGGGGCAGAACGGGGCCTCCATAAACCATCCCCATCGCGGAACCGTCCGCCTCGCAGCCGACCAGGACCAGCCGCGCCGGATCGGTGACGCGTTTCTGCCAGAAGCCGATCCTTTTGCCGGCGCTTCTTTCGGCCAGCATTTCCGGCGGCACGAAATCGCCATAGGCCTGAATCCAGCCGCGTTCATGGATTTCGGCAATGACCGGCGCATCTGCTGGTATAGCGTCCCGGATCTGGAAGCTGCTCACGCGGCCGCCTCCGGCGCAGCGGTCTCGGCGCCCACAGCACTCTTGCGCCGGAAGACGGCTGCGAAGAAACCATCCGTCCCGTTGCGGGCCGGGGTCAGGGACAAGGTCGGATCGGCGACCGGGCACGGCGTACCGATGGCTTCGGCCCAGACTTCCGGCAGCGGCATCAGCTCGAATTCCGGCAAATGCGCGGCGATCCAGGCCAGGTGATCGGTATTCTCCGCCGGCAAGAGCGAGCAGGTGGCATAGATCAGGCGCCCGCCCGGCTTCACCAAACGCGCGGCACTTTCCAGGATCCGGCGCTGCAAGTCAGACAACTCACTGATATCGCCGGGCTTCAGCCGCCAACGGGCATCGGGATTGCGCCGCCAGGTGCCGGTGCCGGAACAGGGTGCATCCACCAGGACGCGGTCGAAGGTGCCGGCATGGCGCTTGACCCAGGGATCGCGCTCGGAAGTAAGGCCGCGGCGCTCGACATTGAAGACGCCGGCGCGGTTGAGCCTGGTTGCCGCCCGGTCGACCCGCCCCTGCAGCACGTCGCAGGCAATCAGCTTGCCCTTGTTTTGCATTTGCGCTGCCAAGGCCAGGGTCTTGCCGCCGGCGCCGGCGCAGAAATCCACCACCCGCATGCCGGGTTTGGGATCGGCGAGGAGCGCCACCAATTGCGAGCCCTCATCCTGCACCTCGACCAGGCCGGATTTGAAACTGTCCAAAGTCGCCAGAGGCGGCCGGCCCTTGACCCGCAATCCCAGCGGCGAAAGCGCGGTCGGCACGGCCTCAACGCCGTCGCGGGCCAGGGCGGCGATCGCCTCGTCCCGGTTGGCCTTCAAGGCATTGACGCGGAGATCGGTCGCGGCCTCGTCCAAGGCCGCTTCCATCTCGGTCTCGATCCGGTCGCCGAAGACATCGGCAAGCTGGCTGCCGATCCAGTCCGGATATTCCAGGCGCACGGCCTGGGGCTGGTCCGGTGAATTGAGCTGCTGGCCGGCGAGCTGGCGCACCAGATGGCGCTCTGCGTTGTCGAGCATGGCCGGACGATATTGGCCGCCATCGAAGCCGCCGGCCAGGCGATCGCCCGACCAGTTGTCGATCAGCAGCAGCTTGGCGATGACCCGCGCCCGTTCCCTGTCGGCGATATCGGCGCCGCTGCGGGCAATCCACCAGTCCAAGGCGGCCCGGCGGCGCAGCACACCATAGGCATGGTCCAGCACCTCGCGGCGATCCTTGCCGCCGATATAGCGCCGGTTTCGGAAATACGACGCGGCGGCGCGATCGGCCGGCGCCGTCCCCTGATGAATCTCACCGAGCAGATCGATAGCTGCCTGAATGCGGGCGCCCGGTGTCATCTGGAACGGCTCCGAATCACCATCGTATCGTCGTGCTCCAGGGACACCGGCGTCTCACATATTCTGCCGGTAATTCGGCGCTTCGCGGGTGATCTGGACGTCGTGGACATGGCTTTCCTGCAGGCCCGCATTGGTGATGCGCACGAAGCTGCATTTGGTCTGCATGTCGGGGATGGTCCCGTTGCCGGTATAGCCCATGGCCGCCTTCAACCCGCCGACCAGCTGATGCACAACGGTGCCGGCGGCGCCCTTATAGGGAACGCGGCCCTCGACACCTTCCGGCACCAGCTTCAGCTTGTCGGAAACCTCTTCCTGGAAATAGCGGTCGGCGGAACCCCGTGCCATGGCGCCCAGCGAGCCCATGCCACGATAGGATTTGTAGGAGCGGCCGTTATAGAGGAAGACCTCGCCCGGGCTTTCATCCGTCCCGGCCAGCAGCGACCCGATCATGACGCAATCGGCGCCGGCGGCGATCGCCTTGGCAATGTCGCCGGAATATTTGATGCCGCCATCGGCGATCACCGGTACGCCGGCCTTGCGGGCGCGCTCGACCGAATCCATGACGGCGGTCAATTGCGGCACGCCGACGCCGGCAACCACGCGGGTGGTGCAGATGGAGCCCGGCCCGATGCCGACCTTGACTGCATCGGCTCCCGCATCGATCAGCGCCTGGGTGCCATCGCCGGTTGCCACATTGCCGGCGATCACCTGGCAATCATTGCTGAGCCGCTTCACCCGGTCGACCGCATCGAGCACGCCCCGGGAATGGCCATGGGCGGTATCGACGACGATCACATCGACACCGGCCTCCAGCAGGGCCTCGGCCCGCTTATAGCCGTCCTCGCCGACACCGGTCGCCGCGGCGACGCGCAACCGGCCGTTTTCGTCCTTGCAGGCCATGGGATAGGCCTGGGCCTTTTCCATATCCTTGACGGTGATCAGGCCGATGCAGCGATAGGCATCGTCGACCACCAGCAGCTTCTCGATCCGGTATTGATGCAACAGGCGGCGGGCCTCGTCATGGGTGACGCCGGGCTGCACCGTGATGAGCTCGTTCCGTGTCATCAGATTGGCGACGGTTTCGGCCGGGTTGCTGGCGAAACGCACGTCGCGGTTGGTGAGGATGCCGACCAGCTTGCCGGCGGTCGCACCGTTGCTGCCGCGCTCGACCACCGGAATGCCGGAGATCTCGTGCCGCTGCATCAGCTGCAAGGCATCAGCCAGGGTCTCGTCGGGATGGATGGTCAGGGGATTGACCACCATGCCGCTTTCGTAGCGCTTCACCTTGCGCACTTCCTCGGCCTGGCGGGCGATATCCATGTTCTTGTGGATGACGCCCATGCCGCCATTCTGCGCCATGCAGATCGCCATCTTGGCTTCGGTCACGGTATCCATGGCCGAAGACATCAGCGGGATATTGAGATAAATGCGCTTGGTCAGCCGCGTGCGGGTATCCGCCTGGGCCGGCAAGACAGAAGAGGCCGCCGGCTGTAGCAGCACGTCGTCGAACGTATAAGCTTCACGGATGGTCATGCCGAACCTCAAGATCGTTTCGTCCCTACCGGACTGATCCTGAAGATGTGCGAATCCGCCGCCGGGACCGTAGGTTGGCGCGCCATCATACACATCAACGCAACCGGCACAAGTACAGGCGACTGCCCCGGCGCCGCAGGGGTCCCATGCGATTCCGCTGGGGCGACGGCCTACCGGCGGGTGCCTGGCCTTAACTCTTGTTGCCGCGGAACTTCAGGGCAACGACGTAGATTTCGGCGGAATCCGCACGGCTGGCCGGGGGCTTGACGTGTTTGACCTCGGCGAAATCGCGCTTGAGGCTGGCCAGGAGCGTGCCGGTCGCACCGCCTTGCAGGACCTTGGCGATGAAGGTTCCGCCAGGGGCCAGGACCTCGGCGGCGAATTCATAGGCCGCTTCGGCCAGCGCCATGATCTTCAGATGATCGGTCCGGGCATGGCCGGTGGCCGAAGCCGCCATATCGGAGAGGACCACATCGGCGGGGCCATCGAGCAGGCGCTTCAGCGTCTCGGGTGCCTCCTCGGCCATGAAATCCATCTGGATCAGCTCGGCGCCGGGAATGGGATCGACCGGCAAGAGATCGATGCCGATGATCTTACCGCCTTTCGCACCGCCCTCTTTTGCACTGCCCTCTTTTGCACTGCCGGCCTTGAAGACCTTCGCCGCGGCGACCTGGGCCCAGCCGCCGGGCGCACAGCCGAGATCGACGATGCGGGCGCCGGCTTTGAGGAACGGAAACCTCTCATCGAGCTGCAGCAGCTTGAAAGCGGCGCGGGACCGGTAGCCCTGCTTCTGCGCCTCGATCACATAGGGGTCGTTCAGCTGGCGTTCCAGCCAGCGGGCCGACGAGACGCTGCGCTTAGCGGCGGTTTTCACCCGCACCGTGACGCCGCGCCCGGTCGGCGCCGTGATAGTGGTCTTGCTGCCGCCGCCGCGTCCACGCTGGCTGCCGGCGCCGGGTCTTCTGCTGCTACTCATGAATCGTGGGTACCTTGGAACATATAATTTTTTGGCTTAAATGCCGCATAAACTGAACTTCTGGATCAAACCGGAGATTGACGCTATCGGCAATCTCAAACGAATTGCGGCTGACGATAGGCACTATCCGGGGCGGTGCCTGTCATCAGGCTCATCAGAATACCCTCGCGCACACCGCGATCCGCAACGCGCAATTTGCCGACCGGCCATTGGCGGCAGATCGCCGTCAGAATGGCGCAGCCGCTGACCACGAGATCGCAGCGATCGAGGCCGACACAGGGCACGGTCGAGCGTTCGGCGCAGTTCTGGCTGGCAAGCTGCGTGCTGATCTTCTCGACCTCGCCATAGCTCAGATAGCTGCCATCGACCAGATTGCGGTCGTAGCGCGGCAGACCGAGCTTGATGCCGGCCAATGTCGTCACCGTGCCGGAGGTGCCGAGGATCTGCACCTGGCCGCCGGCGATGGCGCGATGGGCGCCGATGGCCTGGGCGAAGGGGGCGAGCTGGGCGGAAACTTTGGCCACCATCTCTTCGTAGAAATCCAGCGGATGGCGGCCGGTCGGCGCCTCGACACCGAATTCCTCGGTCAGCGTGACGACGCCCAGCGGCATGGAATGCCAGGCGACGATGCGCGGCAGGGCACCGGGCTTCAGAGAGAGCCAGCCCAGTTCCGTACTGCCACCGCCGATATCGAAAACAATGGCATTGGGGATATCGCGGCTGAGCAAGGGCATGCAGCCGTTGAAAGCCAGCTGCGCCTCTTCGCCCGAGGTGATGATTTCAAGATCGATGCCCGCCTCGTCGCGCACGCGCTCGACGAAGCCGCCGCAATTGGCGGCCCGGCGGCAAGCCTCGGTCGCCACGGCGCGCGCCAAGCTGACGCCCCGGCGCTGCATCTTGGCGGCGCAGACTTTCAGGGCGTCCACGGTGCGGTCCATCGCCTCGGCGGCCAGCAGGCCGCTTTGCGACACCCCCTCGCCCAGCCGGACGATGCGGGAAAAAGCATCGATCACCTGGAATCCGCCAGCGCTCTGCCGGGCGATCAGCAACCGGCAGTTATTGGTCCCCAGATCCAGGGCCGCCATGACCTGTCCCGGCCGCGCGGCCCGTGCTCCAAGACGCACATCGCCGCCTGCCGGGGAAAGTTGATCCAGCAAACACGCATCTCCTATGACCGGTCGGGCAAGCCGTTGGAATCACGCTGAATTCCTGCGATTCGCCAGCGCCCGCAGCCGGTGATCATCACGCCACATGTTACATGGATCGTCAGGTGAGATAAAGCACACCGTATTGCGGTGCGAAATGGATCAGCCAGGCCGGGCCTGGGCGATTGCCCTGACGTGACAGGACCGCCCGACAAAAAGTGTTGAAACGAGCCTGCGCCCTCAGTACATTCCGGCCCGCGCCGCTATGGGCGCCTGCCGATGGCGGCCCGCTCCTTCGGCGGGGACCGCCTCCCTGCTGGGGGATCGTCTAGCGGTAGGACTACGGACTCTGACTCCGTCAACCTAGGTTCGAATCCTAGTCCCCCAGCCAACTGATTCCGCTTGGGTTTTCTCGATAATGCACTTCCACCGCATAGGGCGGTTGGGCGCTTAGTTGGGCGTTTTCGTTCCCCTTTCGAGCTTGGCGATTGCGTTCTCGGCTAGTACCGGGTCACGGTGCAGGTAGTGCTGATCGAGGATCGTGCGCACGTCCCGCGTTGAGTGGCCGGTGATTGATGCGATCTCGGGCTCGGTGCAGCCGGCGATGGCCAGGCGCGTTACTGCAGTGCCGCGGAGATCATGGAATGTGACGCCAGCGACGCCGGCCTTCTTGCAAGCCTTCTTCCAGCTCGACCGAAACCCGTTTGCCTTCCAGGGCTTCTTGTCGGTGCTGGTCAGGATGACGGGTCCAATCTTCGCGGTGGCGTCCAGGGCGGTCTTAAGCGGTGCGCCGACGGGGATCACCACCCGGACGCCGCCCTTACCCTGTCTGAGCCGGATATGGCGGCCATCGTAGGCCGACCAGGGAAGCCGCAGGAGGTCACCCTGTCTCTGACCGGTCCAAAGGGCCAGCAGGAGCGGCAAATGAAGGTGCTGGGGCGCGATGGCCAGGAAAGCCGCCTCGTCCTTCAGCGTCCAGATCTTATCAGCCCTTGAGCCATGGTAGAGGCGGCCGCCCTTCTCGCAGGGATTGGCGTCTACCAAGCCGCGATTGAGCGCCCAGCTCAGGACCCTGGCCAGAACCACCCAGCTATAATCGGCCTGCCGGCGGGATCTGGCCGCGAGCTTGTCTCGCCACTCCATGAATTCGCCGCGGGACCGCCGGTCGGTCAGGGCCTTCAATGGGAAGTCTCCGAACTCCTTTTCAATGATGGTGATTTTTGCCTTGTAGTCTTGGCGTGTGCGATCGGCCAGGCCGATGAAATCCTCGCTGCGTTGATACGCCTGCAGAACCGTCAGCATGGTTCCGGCGGCCGGTGCGACCTTGCGCGCGGCCGCTTCGTTGTAGCTAGCAATGAATTCAGGCGTCCCGGGTGCTCCACGCAGAGCCGGGCCGCCTTTCCATGCGTAATAGAAGACCTTCGCCGAGCCATCGGCCAGGCGCTTCTTGACGGTGTTGATACCCTTAAGTCTGACCCGCATTGCGAGCCTTCCATCTGTCGAAAGCATTGGCCGGTGTTGGCGGCTCCCCCGTGCCGGCAATGACGATGATCTTACCGGTTTCGGTATCGATCTCAATGCGCGCGACTTCGACGCCGGCCGCCCGGGTGGCGCGGAGTGCCCGCGTCAAGTCCACCTGTTTGAATGGCCGGCGCCGCACTGTCATGATCAGTTTTTCACCGCCGTGGCGTCCTGTTGGGTCCAACCTACCACCGTGGTGACTGGTAACGGTTCATCAATGAATTCTGAATAATGGGGGATCCTGAACATCTGTTTGATGTCGTTGCGTTGAATTGCGTAGTCCTTGTATGGGCGAAATTGCCTTACCGTGATCGAATGTTCGGCCGCAGCCACCAGTTGCCGAACAAGCTTGTCGCCTGATGTGAGGACGATAGCGACACAGTCGTCGACCTCGACCGTTGCATTGCGTTCGACATAAACATGACCTCCCTTGCGGAAGATCGGAACCATTGTGCCGTCCCCGACTAAAGCACTGAAGATCTGGCGATTCAGCAGCGGATGATTTTTCCCAGCGGGAGCGCTGCGCGACTTGAACCACGCATCCATAGAGCTGCCATAGTCTTGGCCATCGGCGCCCCAAGAACACCACCAACCATCTGCATGCAGTTTTTCGAAAAGCTCTTTTTTATGAGCCTTAGCAAAGTGCTGATCCGACAGCGGCACCTCACGTGAGTCGATGAATCGGATACTCTTTATAATGGCGCCATTGCGTTGCACGGTTTCCGACGCAAATGGAGTATGCCCCCGCATGCGCACTTGATCGATCCACTCGTGAAGGGCTGGGGACCGGCCTGCGTTTCGGTCATCCGCTGTGATCTTGGTGATGATCATGAATTACGCTCCTCGAGATTGGCCTGAGTGGCCAAATGCCAGCGTGTGGCGCTGGCGCCGGGAGCTAGTAACCAGGACGCGAGCCCTGGCGGACTTCTTTCCCTTGCGGGTTTTGTATCCGTCGCACTCCCGACTTAAGCGAAATCTGGGCGCAAAAATACCCGCGTGTCTGTCGGGGCGGGATCCGCTCGCGTTTTGTAAGGTGTTACTAGCACCACTGTGAATCATATTCCTGACTCTCCGTTTTGTAAATGACCTGTCAGTCGGGCCTTAAGCCGTGCGCCGATGTATGCCAGTCGCATGAGCAAGTGGCCGATGAGCACCAACGCTTTGCCTATTAACCAAATCTCGATCCGCTTCATGATCAGGCTTCAAGCTGCTCGGTGAAGATGCCGGCGGAGGCGACCACTGAACCGACGCGCACACGCTTGCCGTAGACCAAGGGAATTGGCTGGCCTTCCTGCACCACATTGACGGGGCCGTTGAAGAGGAAGCTGGGGCGGGCCTCGGGAGCCTCTCTTTGATTCGCATTGCCGAGTGAGGAGGGCGTGCTGGCTAGGAGCTGCGATGTCCCGGCGAGGATCATTGAGGCGCCTAAGGCGGCGATACTGCCGTAGGTGATTCCTGTTCCGGTGATCGCCACGGTTCCGAGTGCAATGCTGCCGCCACCTGACGGGATAGAGAAAACGACGGCTGCAACGACAATGAGCGCGCCGACGATGATCTTGCCAACGCCGCCCTGCTTTGCGCCGCGAGCAACTGGGACCAGGTGAAGCTCATTGGACTTGCCGAAGGTCATACCCAATTCTTCGACAGTGACACCGGCGCGGCCGCGGATGATTCGCCAGGATCCCTTCTCCATGAATTCGCGAAATCCCTTCACGCGACTGATAAGGGCACGGATCGCGTCGCGGGGCGAATCGACTTCCAGCACGAATAGTTTGCCGAACTTACGGCCGGCCGCGCCGTGCAAATGGATTTCCTTTTTCATGCTGCCTCTCCCGTCGGTGTCGGAATAACTGCGCCATCTTGGCGCGGTTTAAGGTCGTTGCCGTCAGAGCGGGGATTCCAGCCCTCGATCTCCCTGACCTCGTTGACCGTCAGAATCCGGCTATCCACCGCGATCTTGTTGGCGTTCCATCGTGCCACCGGATCACCCCGCATAAGCTCAGCCATGTCGAACTCGATGCTATGGGTCTGCAGCTCTTCGAGCGTGAAGACGGCGCGCGCCAGCTGGGCCTGCAGCTTGGTGGTCCAGGGTCGCAATGTGTGGATGGCGAAATGCCGCCCGAGCGTTTCGGTATTGTTGAATGAGGAATTGGATAGATCGCCGATCATAACCGGCGGCACGTTGTAGAGCCGGGCAAGCTCTTCCGTGCTGAATTGGCGCGTTGACAGAAGCTCGGCATCTTCCAGGCTGATCGAGGCCGTATTCCATTTGGCGCCATCCTGAAGGACCATGAAGCTGCCGGCATTCTTTGCGCCCGAGAGCTTCTCCCTCAGCTCGTTCTTGATTGCCGTCACCTTCTCGGGATTGAGCTTTGCCTCAGTGGGAAACTCGATCGTTCCCGAGGGCCATAACCCGTTTGCGATGGCCTTGCCGGCGAATTCCTGCGTCGATAAGGCGGTGCTGACCACCGGGCCGGAGCGTTGCAGGGGGCTGCGGCCGATCAGGCCGTCATCGGTACGGCATCGCAGATGGAGCACTTCATCCTGGAGCAGGCGGCGCATCCGCCCGGTGCCGCCATAGATGGCGTTGATCTCCGTGACGTCATAGACCAGCCGACCACTCGGCAGGATCTGAAAGTTGACCGTATCCCAGGGATAGGGCGACAGTTGCGCCACCTGGCCAGCGCCATCAGTGACCACGTGCGCCAGACCGTTGCCGCGCAACAGCGTCGACGCCATCAGCCATTCGATGAAATCCGGCCATGTCTGCCGATCGTTCGGGCCGTTCCTGACCATACGCTGGAGCGGGTGTCGCTCATCGATCTCCCGGCCGGCGCCGGTGTCCCGATAGACATACATGGGCAGCGTCGAGATGGCGCTGCTGATTACTTGCACGCACGCCAGCACGGCGCTGAGATTTTCAGCAAGCCGTGCCGATACGCTTGCCGCTGCCGGCATGTTCACCGCGTTCACCGCAAACGCGGTGAATGGATCGATTTGTTGTGAGCGCTTCTCGCGCCTGCGCTTGCTCATCGTGTGGTCTCCATATACAGCCGGGCGAGGCGGAGCCGCGGGGTGATGACGGGGACATGTGACCGGGCATGCACCACCGTGCCCTCGTATGCTGGCCAGGCCGACACGACGCTGATTTCGAATAGCTGCACGGATCGCAGGACTCGCTTGTCCTTGCTGGGCCACACCTCATCGGTGGCGGTGAAGCCAAAGCTCATTCCGCCCAAATCGCCGCGCTGTGCCAGGGCGAGGACATCCTGCCCGGCCTGGGTGTCGGGAACATCGAGGGAGAAGGTCAGACCCTTGCCATCCTCGCTGAGGGTCAGTGTCTTGCTCCTCGTGCGAGCCAGGACCTTGCTGGGGTCATGGTCCGCCAGGGCGAGGATGTCGCGGCCCGACAGCAGCGACGTCCGGAAGGCTCCCGGTTCGATCACCTCCGTGAAAGAGCCGATCTTTGCCGGGTTGCCAAACGTGGCGGCGTATCCTTCGAGCCGCCGCCCCGAGACGCGAAACTCTGTCGCTTCGCGCCTTTCCATTGTCGCTGCCATGGCCTCGATCCTTATGCCGTGATATCGGTCGCGGCGGCGAATGACTCGATATGCCGCACATCCACATCAGCGGTGATGATGCCGCGGACTTGGACGTTGCCCTTGCTGAAGGCCGTGCTTTCGTATGGATTGACCAGCAGATCGAATGCCGACCAGTACCCCACCAGCAGATCGCCCCAGTTGCCGAAGATCAGCGGGTTGCCGGCCGGGCTGTCGCCGTTTGCCTGGGCCAGCGTCGTGACGGCGGCGTTATACCCTGCCAACGTTGTCGGGCCTTCCATGATGAAACCGGCCGCAGCGTCGCCGGTGACCTTGAGCGTCGATCGCAGCTTCTTCACCACGGTCGGATTGGTGAGCCAGGCGGTTCCTTCCGCGTTGGCGTTCTGGATGGCGGCGATCAGCTCCAGCGTTTTCGCCCATGTCGGGGTCGCCATGCTGATGCTGTCATTCAGGCCTGACTGAGCGAGGATGCCCACCGGCTCATTCGCGCCACCGCCCTTGATTGCGGCCTTGTCGATCGCCTCAGCGAGGAGGGCGGCAAAATCGCTGCGGATCAGCTCCTCGATATCGGGCGAGGACTGCAACAGCATGTTGCGGCTGAACTCGGTGCGGGCGCCGACATGCTTCGGTGCCATCGTCACCTTGTCCATTTCCTGATCACTGGTACCGATCGCGGCGTTTTCGGCGAACCAGCCGGCCGTCGCGCTCGTCTTCAGTTTCGGGATCTCGACATTGCCGACAAGGCCAGAGAGGATCCGAGCACCGAGGCGATTGATCACCAGGGCGCTGCGCATGCGGTCGATATACTGATTGCCGAGATGATCGGTGGCGATGATGTTACTGCCCGGGCCGCCGACGGGGGCCGTCGTCGTGATGACGCGCTTCTCGAAGACCTGCAGGGGCACCGCGATACCCTTGAAGGTGCCGGCCATGCGGCGCGACAGCTCGGTGCTAATTTCCCGTTCCCGACCGCAATCGATCTGCCCGGCGAGGTCGGGGACCTGCATGGCAATCGCCTTGGTCAGTGAGAACTTGCGGACTTCCGCGTCAAAGCGGTCATCACCCGGACCGGAGATTGTCTGGCCCTGCGCGCGGCGGTCCGCTTCATCGATGAACGCCTGACGCTCGATGCGCTTCTCGATGCCGGCGAGGTCGGAACGCATCTGGTCGAACTGCGTTGCCTGCTCTTCGGACAGATCGCCGGCATTGGCCGGGTTCTCAGTCAACTGACGCATTGCCGCCACCGTGCGGGCGCGCTGTTCCTGCAAATCCTTCAACTTCATAAAAAGCTCCATCATTGGGCCATGGCGTCATCACGACGCGGTTGGCGGTTTACCTTCTAGGGTCTGGACGTCATCCGACGTTCAAATTTTTGCGGCCTCGCAATGCTTGCTCCCATGGAACCCGGAACGCGCCAACGTACAGGCCCAGCGCTTCGAGCATTGCTTGGTTTTCTTGGGCCGACCGCGGGCCCGCAGAGATCGCGCTGGAGGAATTTCATTCTTTGTTCCTCGCATCCATGCGCGCGGCGATCTGCCGTTGCGCTTCTGCGTCGGATTTGTCTGTGAGTTCGAGGTACCGGGAGCTCTGTTCGCGGCGGCGGTCACTGTTGGATTGCAGCGCCTGCAGCTCTTCGGTCTCTTCGTGGGTCAAGCCGATGCGGACCTTCCGGCCCTGATCGTCCTTCTCGTAGAACATGGCGTCAATTTCGCCTTGGACGTCGGTGTAGTTCAATTTGGGCGGCGGAACTGTGCCAGTCTCGATGATGCTCTCCAGCTTTTTAATCGTCTGGAAAACCTCTTTGTCGAACAACACCATGATGAGGTTTGCCGGGCCGTCATCATCCTCCAGTGCCGGGCAGTCCTGATTGAAGGAAGTCATCAAACCCATCAATTCGCCGGTGATGGGGTGATCGTGAAAGAGAGCAAGGCCGGCGCCGGCATCGGATGCGGTACCCATGTCGAGCTGGATAAGGCGCGGCCGCAGTGTCATTGCCCACGCTATGGATGCCTTGCCGACCATCATGCCAAGGCGGACCAGCCCGTTGATGGCCGCCACCTGAATAATATCTCGACCAGTGAAGAGGGGCCGCCGGCCGCGGCCCGGGTTATCGGGGGCCGTCAGGATAACAATCTCCCGGTCACGCCAATTACGGAAGGTCTCCTGCTCCAGTCGGGGGCAGCAGGCTAGAACGTCCTGTACCGTGAATTGCTGTTTATCCAGATCGATTGCCATAGGTTCCATGCCTCGCTGATAGCATCACGTAATCGTCTACGTTCACGATGTCAAATGGATTCGTTCTTTTTTTGTACCGAATGCAAGTAGCCGGGCCATGGCCGTTATGTCAGGATGTTTTCTCAACCATTAGATGCGGGGCGCTATGACAATCAGCTTTCGAGTGATCATGAAAGACAGGGCCGGCCAATATCACGACTACGAAGAGGATTTCGACTTCGACGGTTTCCAAAAGAACCCGCCCCAGCAAGGCGATCTAATCCTCAGAAAAATCGGAGTGGGCGGGAAACCACTGAAGTGGGAGGTTTATCGTGTCCTGTTCCGAGCACTTAGATCGACCCCGACCAAGAAAAACCCCAGTCGCAGCCTCGCGGCGATCATCATCGAAAGAGCCGATGACATCCCGCCTAGCCTCATGAAATCGTTCCATTTGGATTGAGCTATCTGCGCATCGGAACCTTCCATCTCAAACTGAGACGATACGTAGGTTTGTCCCAACTTGGGACAAACCTACGCCGTCACGATGAAGTCGCTCCAGTCGGATTCCTCCGATTTCGGGGTGCGGGCATGGAGGCCGACCGCGATGACCGCGGCGACCACAGGATCGATCCGCGCCACGGCGCGCGACTTGTCGAGCTTCCGGGCGCCGCTCGGGTCTATCACCACCACGGCATTGGAGATGGCCCACTGAAGCAATGGATTGCCGCCATGGGCCAGGGGACCATCCAGGACACGGGTCTCGAAGGCATCGACCGCCGGGCCTTGATCCTTGTATCCCATTCCGAAGTCTTCCAGCGGTAGGGTGATTCCCTCTTCGTCGAGAATCACCGTCATGTCTTTGATCCGCCAGCGATCATACCCTATGCTCTGAATGTCGAATTCAGCAGCGAGCTCTGCTAGGCGGATTGCCACATGACGCTTGTTGATGGCCCGCCCGGGCGTCAGCTCCAGCAGACCAGCTTCTGCCCACTGACGATACGGCACCCGATCCTGTAATTCACGTTCGGCGATCTCATGGGCGGGCAACCATGACCAGTTGAGAAGTGCGCCGCCGTCTTCGGGAAAGAAAAGGCTAAAGCTCGTCAAATCGGTTGTGCTCGACAGATCCAAACCACCCCAGCAGGGCCGCTGATGCAGTGCCGATCGGTCCACGGGTTCGGACAATGCCCTCCAATCGGCAGCGTGGATGAAACGCGCGCCGGTGGCGATACTCTGATTCAAATATAAGTTCCGGAAAACCGCCTCGCGGGCCGGTATCCGCTTCGCCTTCGCGGCCAGATCGCGCATATCCTCAAGGCTACGGAAATCGCCTAAGGCCGGATTTGCCAGATGCCATAACGACTCATCCCAGGGGTCGGCATCGTCCGGGACGACATAGATCGACGCAAAGAACTTCGGGTCCTCGATCGTTCCATCAACGACCGCCCGCCCATAGGCTACCAACTCGCTCATGAGGCTATTGGGGTCCCCAGACTGCGTCGAGATGACCACCGTCAGCGGCTCATCGCGCGCACCCATGCCCGTCGTGAGGTTGTCGTAGAGCTCTCGATTCTGCCATTGGGCAACCTCGTCGCAGATCGCGAAGCTCGGCGAAAGGCCGTGCGCCTTGCGCGCATCCGACGATAGCGCCACGTAGGTCGACCCGGCCCCCGGCCCGTCGGTCACTTCTATTTTCTTGGCGAATCGCTGGATATTGCAACGGCTAGCCAGGTCTTCATCCTCCAGTATTGTCGCTTCCATTTCCCGGAACACACGCGCCGCTTGGTCGCGATCGGATGCCGCTGAATATACCTCCCCCCGGGGTTCTGCTTCGGGCCCGCAGAGATGCGCCAGGGCAAGGCCGCTAACCAAGGCGGTTTTGCCATTTTTTCGCCCCAAGGTCTGAAGGGCCTGGCGGACGATTCGGTGACCGTCTTGGTCGGTTTTGTAGATCGCCTCAATGTCGGCGCGCTGCCATGGCCGCAGGAGGAATGGTTTTCCAGCATGGCGGCCTGCAGTCAACTTCAAGCTCTCGATGAACGCAATTACCCGCTCGGCACGGGTTAGGCCAGCTTTTTGCCATGGTAGCTTCTTGGGGCGGCCGCGTTTCCTGGCCTGCTTTTTGGTGGTCGGTTTGGCCCCAGGGCCACGGGCACCCATAGTCAAAAACTCCTATTTTGCGTCAGGTTGACGCGAAACTAACTCTGCGTTGCTATGGCAGGCGGTCCTCAAGGCGTCAGCTCTGACAAGTTTTCTTGTTCCAGTGGTGCTCCGGGTCCAATGGCCAGCCTGTGGCGTCGCATCCCTTGATGATCCGGCGGGGGACCGCGGCCTTGCCCAACTGGTCCACGTGCCTCGTCTTGCGGCTATGGCATGAGGCACACAATGACCTGAGACCCTCGATATTCCAGGCGTCACCACCCTGATTGATCGGCTTCACGTGGTCGACGTGCTGCGCTGCTGTCACCCTGCCGTCCTGCTGGCACTGTTGGCATAGGGGATCCATGGCGAGCTTTGCTTTGCGCAGGCGCTGCCACTTCTGAGTGTTATATGGCCAGGTAGCCATCAGGCGATTCCTCCATCGGTTAGGGCTTGATACAGGGCGGCCTCGGTGAGAGTGCCGGCTGCGTGGGCCTCATAGAACTCAGTGTGTTCAGTGACCCATGCGCCTGCTGCGGTCTCATCGATACGGATCATCGACGTGATCCTTCTGATGAGCGTTTGGTATGGATCAGGCGCAGCAGCCTCTTGCGCGCGACTTGATCTAGTTCTTGTTATTGTTCTTGTTCTAGTTAAGCGGTCATCCGATGACCGGTGTGACTGCCTTCCGGTGACCGGTGTGACGGTCATCCGATGACCGGTGTGACTGGCCTCGAACGGTTTCGAAGGGGTTAACCCAACGGTTTCGTCTGGGTTTTCTGTTTTGCCGGCGTTTTGCTGCACCATTTGCCGCGGCAAACCAGAAATGTCCCTGCCATTACAATCATCCCCCGATGCATTGTCCCCAGGGACGTCCCCATCTTGTCCTCGGGACACGGATGACTCAATCGGCCCAGACTGGGCCGAAAGGTCGTCACACCGGTCATCGGATGACCGGTGTGATTTCGGATAGAACAGGTAATAGTGCGTCACTGAATATCCGCCACCGCGCGGCCGTGGCGGGCGATGTGATTTCACATATCCAAAAGCCTCCAGCTGCTTTAAATGGCGCCGCACCTGACGCTCGCCGATGCCGATCACGCGACCAATGGATGCCTGCGATGGCCAGCATAGACCGGCACTGTTGACGTGGCTCGCCAGCACGCAAAAGACTAGCTTCGCCTCTGCCGATAGCCGGCGGTCCTCAATCGCGGCCGTACTTCCGCGAAACCACGTGCCGGGCTGCATGTGCATCATTGCGCACCGCCAGCGATACGCTTATGATCCATCCACACCGATTTTGAATAAGCCCGGTTGCCGTTGCCAGACGGCGCCGGGTTTCGTCTTTCTGGGCCAGGTGGCTCAGTTGGGAAAAACCCTGTAACGTATTGATTCGACATAAGCGATTTTCTCCGCAGTTGGGAGAAAAACCCATTTGAAATCATCGGGGATGTACGGACTCTGACTCCGTCAACCTAGGTTCGAATCCTAGTCCCCCAGCCAAAGAATTCCTGCCGCCTTTCCGATATCCTTATTTTCTCACGGGGCCTTCAATAATAAAGAACACCTGCAGTGCTAATAGTGCGACTGCCAGAACCAGCATTGCCGCACGAGTTCGCTTGGAGATACTTTCTTTTGGGAGCAGTTCCGCAGTCCCAATGAGTTTCACCATTGACCAAAACATTGGCGGCACCGCGTAGCAGCACATAGAAAGTGCGGCTAAGGTCATATGAAATGAGATGGGTATAGGTTTATCGGCTGTTGCAGCGTAAACCGTTGCTGGGCCACTTGCTGCGGCAAAGCCGATCGCGATCCCGAATATTGCAGCAACCGCAGGCTGAAACTTGCCACCGCTTTTGACCGTTCGCCACAGGCCCCCGAAGAGAGCGCTCAGGCTTACACCAGTTAGCCAAACATTCTCCCAGAATAGCGTGTTACCCAATCGATAGGACAGGCCGAAAAGAAAGATGGACAAAACAATCGGCAGCACATCGAACAGATAATCAGCGTCGTTTTGCTTTAGGCATTCGATAATTCGGGTGAGTTTTGTAAATTCAGAAGATTGCATTTGAAAGCCTGTTTCCTCGACATTAAGCATTCCGAAGGATGAAAAGCCTAGCCGAGTCGCAGCAACTATTATCAGTTATAACTTACGATTATATGCCTTAAAAATTGTAACTCTTTTGTAATTCATTGAATTCTCCGGCTATTGCATGAGAATTGAAACTTGGCTTCGCCTCCGCTCTACTCACGCCTATCAGCGCATGCATGCCTTTCTGTCGCAGATTTTCGATTATGGCAACACCGCCATCGAGAAACGAGCCATCTTTTATAAGCGGCTGCCGCCCTTGCTGGAATTCGGACGGGAACGCAGCAGCATCGACCTGTCGAAGGTCATCCTGACCCATCACAATCTGAAGAATCAGGGCAAACGTGCGCTGGCACTCAGCCAAGGCGAAACATCGAAACTGAAGCCGCTGACCGAAGCCGGCGCCGGCATCGTGCGAGAAGACGAGGCGGTCTATCTCAGCGAGATCATCGACAAGGTCAAGCTCAGCTCTACGAGGCCTTACGTGCGCAATCGCTGGCGACTGATCATCCCGAGTAAGACCACAGCCTATAAAATTATCGAGGTATAGTTTGCGAAAGCTCGGCTTCATGCGCAACCCGCATCAAAACCGATAGACGGCGTAGTCCTCGTTCTCAAAGACCAGCGCCAGCGGGATCGTCTGCGGATGCGGGCCGGATTTGCGCACCAGCAGATGCGTCCAGTGCCGTTGCCGGGCGAGATCCGTCAGTTGCGGCGACCATATACTCGCCTGAAGCTGTTTGACGTCGGCGTAACGCTGGTTCATTTCGGCGGCCCAGCCCTGGCTCGGCCAGAGAACGCAGAGATAGCAGCGATGGCCATAGATCGCCGAAACAACCGGGCTGTTATCCGGGTCATCCGTGCTGGGATAGCGAAGATCGCTGACGACGACGAGGCTGTCCTTGACGGGAATATGCGACAGCGCTTCGGCGAGGCTCGCCGTGTCCAAGGTTTCATCGTGCCGCAAAGTA
>Ga0255336_101089_pt1 | contig 24567 bp, 17 predicted proteins | sample MeOH1_35cm_T3_17_FD_189102 | JGI IMG/M metagenome (GOLD analysis project Ga0255336, IMG submission 189102) | Sandy soil microbial communities from University of British Columbia, Vancouver, Canada - MeOH1_35cm_T3_179 | ecosystem: Engineered > Artificial ecosystem > Sand microcosm > Unclassified ...
CAAGGACCGCCCCCGCGCCCTCGCCCTCCTCCACGGCCTTCTCAACGCCTCCGACGGTGGCGAAGACGCCGCCATCGGCCACCTTTACATGCTGGCCCGCACCTTCCGCCAGATGCTCGTCATCCTCGAAAAGAACGTCCGCGACTCCCGCGCCATCTGGCAGGCACTCTGGCAGGGCTTCCGCATGCCTCCCTTCGCCGCCGAAGACCTCATTCGCCAGGCCCGCCGCTACAAATCCCGCCGCGAGCTCACCCGAGCCCTGCGCCTCGTAGCCCGCGCCGACCTGGAGCTGCGCAGCTCACCCGCCAACAAACTCCTCGTCCTCGAGCGCCTCATCCTCGACCTCTCCGCCGAACCCAAATCCTCGACCTACGAACCCAGCCACCAGTTCGCCATGGAGCTCTGACTTGTAAAAAAAATTAAACAGGCAGCGCTCATCGACAATGACTTCGCACGCACCTCGCTGTCATCGTAATCCAGCTACTCAAGCGCATCTTCCCGACGCCCAGGCAGGCACCCGTCCACTGGAAGCCGACCCGCCCCAGCCTATTCGTCTCTGTCCCAGTTGACCCCGGAGCCTCTCGCCGCGGGCACGTCGGCGCGCCTCGCCCCCATGCTCTGCGGCGCCACGCCGGAGTGTCCGGCCCCACTCTCCCTCACACGCTGCAATATCTTGGATCGCGGTGCGGATACAGCTCTTGGCTCCCAGTGAAGCGGCTCCGTCCGCGCCGAAGGCGTCGATAACGGCCGCCCTGTGGACCCTAACCCCGTATTGGCGACCAGTTTTCGTAACGAGCTTACGACCGGCCGAGATACATGTCCCTCCGCCTCCTCGGGCGCTCCGACTCCCTTGCCCGACGTCGTTCCTGTCCGCTTCCGCGACCCCGGGTTGGTGAACTTCTGCTGGTTCGGATTCATACGCCCTCCTCGCGGCGGTTGCCGTGTCACTTCCTTGGCGGGAATCGGAAACGCCACTCTGGTCTGCGGCTGCTTCAGACTGCTACGTTTTACCAGAACCACTCTAGGCCTGGCATGCCGTCGACGAATGCCCATCCTGCCTCCGTTCGCCATACGTCGCCCGCGGCTGGAAAGGCTCATTCTCCTCGCGCCCGCAGCCGCGCGGCAATATCCCAAACTCCCTCTACAGTGAGCCGTTGTAAGCAATCCGCCCCGTATAAGTCCCGCTTCCATCCGCGACAGACCAGACCAGGGCATCGGGAAAAGGATTGTAGAATAAATTCTGCCACTTCTCCGAATTGCGGATATTTTGGTTAAAATCCTCAGTGAAGATGCGGATCAGCAGATGCTCCACATCTATTATGGTGCGTACCCACATAGGGCCGGTCTGCACATTGATCTCGCACCTCCCGTTATCGTCCGGAGCCGTGCTCGTTCCCCCAACCTCGATACGGTAAAGCTCGATGTTCATTTCGTCTGGAGGTGGAGGATCGACCCCCAGCTCCCACAATGCCGCCAGGCGCGCCTGGAAACGCTCCTTCAGGTCCCTCGACGTTCCAATATAAAATCCATTGTGATCGATGATGTACAGTCCTGCCCGGCTGGGGATCGCTGGTACATAAATCAAACTGCCATTTTGTCTCCGTTGTATGTCGTGAGCGCTGGTCATGATGAACTGCACAGTGGTGGGCATTCGGGCGAACTCCTTGTCAGGGCGGCTGCAGGCAAACGCCTGATCGCAGACTAGGCATCCACCCCGCAGGAATCCCCGGCAGATCTCCGATATTTGCGGGGAAATCTACGATCTATCGGTCCAGGTGTAATGTCCTCAGAATTTGAGGCCCTACAATAACGGTGAATCCTTCGATCACCCATGAAAAAGAATCTCTTCTGTGCCGCTCTTAGCCTTGCCTTGTTCGCCGCTCTTCCCTCCATCGCGCAGTCTCCTGCCACATCTGTCACCAAGGAGTTCATCTACACCACCGCCCCCTTCCCCTCCGCACACGCCTCCACCCTCGTGCAGCTGAAGAACGGCGACATCATCGCCGCATGGTTCGGCGGAACCAAAGAGAGCGCCAACGACGTAGCCATCTGGGGCTCCCGCCGCACCTCCTCCGGCTGGTCCGCTCCCTTCCTTCTCGTGCGCGAGCCCGACGTCGCCTGCTGGAATCCCGTGCTCTTCGAAACCCACGACGGCCGCCTCTGGCTCTACTACAAGTTCGGCCGCAACGCCCGCGAGTGGAGCGGAGCCCGCCTGGTCAGCACCGATCAGGGCCAGACCTGGTCCACCCCCGAGCATCTCCCCGCCGGCCTCCTCGGTCCCATCAAGGACAAGCCCCTCGTCCTCGACGACGGCGCCATCGTCAGCGGAACCTCCGTCGAGAGTTACTCCACCTGGGCCTCCTGGATCGACCGCAGCACCGACAACGGAACCACCTGGCACAAATTCGGTCCCATCACCGTACCCAGCCGCCTCATGCCCTCGCCCGCACCGTTGGAACCGCCGCAGAAGCCCGGCGCCGAGCACGTCACCGGAATCATCCAGCCCGCCGTCGTCCACCTCGGCAAAAACCACCTGCGCCTCTACGCCCGCTCCACCCGCGACATCGCCCATATCTGCGCCGCCGACTCCTTCGACAACGGCGTCACCTGGAGCGAGGCCCACCCTCTCGATCTCCCCAACCCCAACTCCGGCATCGACGCCGTAGGCCTCCGCGACGGCCGCGTCGTCCTCATCTACAACAACACCACCACCGGACGCACCCCCCTCAACCTCGCCGTAAGCAAAGACGGCGAACACTTTACCCTGTTCCAAACCCTCGAAGACGAGCCCGGCGAATACTCCTACCCCGCCATCATTCAGGGCCGAGACTCGAACCTCCACATCACCTACACCTGGAACCGCAAGCGCATCTCCTACGCCGAGATTCCCCTATCGAAGATCCCCTAAGATCCAACTCGTCACAATCCTTTCTCCACATCCTCTAACCCTGCGAAACTATCTACGTGCCTGCAAAGCAGCCATCCCGAGGCAATCTGCCGCTGGAGACGCCGCAGATCTTCAGCCAGGCCGAGACCGCCCACGGCGTCATCCTGCAGCTGCGTCAAGACCCCATCGGCCCGCTCGATCTCCCCGGCGTCGACAGCACCGTCCTCTGCGTTCACGTCGGTCCCGCCGCAAAGCTCTCCTGCCGCCGTGACGGCAGGCAGTACAACGGCACTGCCGTTCACGGCGACATCGACATCATCCCCGCCTACACTCCCAGCCGATGGGTCGCGCACGATCACAACGACCGCAACCTCATCCTCAGCCTGCCCCAATCCCTCATCCACACCCTGGCCGAGCAGGCCGGTCACAACTCCTCCCGCATCGAGATCCGCAACCGCTTTCAGACCCGCGATCCCGAGCTCGAGCTCATCGCCAACACCATCCATCGCGAAATCGACGCAGGTCGTCCCTCGGGACGCCTCTACACCGAGGGCCTCATCGTCGCGATGACCTCGCGCCTGCTCAGCCAGCACAGCTCTCTCGCGCCCCCCACACGCATCTCCTCCGCAACCCTCTCCGGCCACCGCCTCAAACAGGTCCTCTCCTTCATCGAAGACCAACTCGCCGAAGACCTCTCCCTCGACCAGATCGCCTCCGTCGCCGGTCTCAGCCCGTCGCACCTCAAGACCCTCTTCCGTCAGGCCATGGGCGTGCCGGTCCACCAGTACGTCATCCAGCGCCGCATCGAGCACGCCAGGCTTCTTCTCACGCAGAACAACCTCACCATGGCCGAGATCGCCGCCGCCACCGGCTTCTCTCATCAAAGTCATCTCGCCCGCCACATCCGCCGAGCCACCGGGGTTCCTCCCGCCATCATCCGGCGCAGATTCGCCGCCGACTGACGCTTTCCCTCCGTTTGTGCTCTCCGCCGTCCAAACGTGCGCGCATTCTCCTGTGCGCCTGACGATACTCGGCTTCATGACACGCCGACACTTCCTCAAAAACTCTGCTGCCGCTCTCCCCGCCGTCACAACTCTTCCCCATATCTTCGCGAAACACTCCCTCCCTATCGACGCTGCCTGGTACCAGCGCTTCCGTCGCTTCGCCAACCTTCCCCAGGCTCGCACCGCCTACGTCGAAGCCGGCCACGGCCCGGCGGCGTTGTTTATCCACGGCTACCCGCTCAACAGCTACCACTGGCGCGGAGCCATCGAGCGCCTCCAGACTCATCGCCGCTGCATCGCTCCCGATCTCATGAGCCTCGGGCTCACCGAAACCCGCGAAGGCCAGACCATCTCTCCCCACACACAGGCGGCCATGCTCGCAGCTCTTCTGGATCACCTCCACATCGACACCGTCGATCTCGTCGCCAATGACAGCGGAGGCCTCACCGCACAGATCTTTCTCTCCCAATATCCCAATCGAGTTCGCTCGCTCCTTCTCACCAACTGCGACGTCGATCGAAACAGCCCGCCCGCAGGCTTCCTCCCTCTGGTCGATCTCGCTCGCCGCGGCACTCTCGTCGACAGCTTCTTCATCCCTCAGCTGAACGACAAAAACCTCGCCCGCTCCAGCAAAGGTCTCGGTGGACTCGCCTACACCTACCCTGACCGGCTCACCGACGAGACCATAGACATCTACCTCCGCCCTCTGGCCCAATCCCAGCTGCGAAAGAAACAACTCAATCAGTTCACACTCGCACTGGCAGTAAACGACCTCGTAGCCATTCGCGAGAACCTGGGTCAATGGAAGGGCCCGGCCCGCATGGTCTGGGGTCTCAAAGATCCTCTCTTCGGCGTCGAGTGGGCCGAGTGGCTCGACCGAACCTTCCCCAACTCCCGAGGCATTCGTCGCGTAGAGGACGCAAACCTCTTCTTCCCCGAAGAGATGCCCGACCTGATCGCCGAAGAAGCCACACACCTGTGGACCTAAACACACATCAAGTCATTCTGACTGAGCAACATCATTCTGAGCACTCACACCAACGTCATTCCAACGAATAACGTCATTCTGAGGCGAAGCCGAAGAATCCCTGTATTTCATTCGTACCGCCACCAGCTCCATCTAAAGGACTGTCAACCCCGCCACCCAACTAACCCAAACAAACCAAACCACATCCATCTGCCGAACAATTCAACCCTCACAAATAAAATAGAACCAGAGCCCGGAGCAATCCGGGCTCTCCCCTTCCGCACCTCCTTAAAGAGGAGGTACCCAACTAAGTTCTCTGGATTGAAGACTTTGAGACCAATCGACAGGGGGAGGGGGTAGTATCTCCGCGGCAAACCCACAGAAGAGAATCATGGACGCCGAGGTCATATGGAATACACCATCTAACGAGATAGCCTTAGGCAACACTCACTTTGACGAGGTCTCATGCAAGCAAGCGCGGAAGCATCCAGCTGGAAACAGATTGCACTCTTTCTGCTTACCCTCGCCATCCTGATCGTCTGCGGCCTTGTCCTCAAGCCCTTCCTCGTAGCCGTCGTCGGAGCCATCGTAATCGGCATCGTCACCGAGCGCCCCTACCTTTGGCTCGAGTCCAGATTCGGCCATCGCAATGCCAGCGCAACCATCGCTCTGATCCTCGTCATTCTCAGCATCATCGTGCCCATCTTCTTTCTGGCGCAGGACGTCGGCCAGCAGCTCACTGACACCATCGCCAGCATGAGAAGCGAATCGACCCAGCAGAAGATCGCCGACTACTTCAGCCGGCACCCTGCCCTGGCGCAGCGCATCGAAACGATCACCGACACCATCGATCTGCCCAACACCACACGAACGACGGCAGGCTTTCTCGGAAAGAAGTTCGCCTCTCTGATCGGAAGCTCCATCGGGGCGATCACGCAGATCGTCGCCATGCTCTTCATCCTCTTCTTCCTCTACCGCGACCGCGAGCTGGCAGGAAGATTCGCCCGTTCGCTGCTCCCGCTCGACGACCACGAAGCCGACACACTTCTGATGCGGCTGCGCGGAACCGTCTACGCCACCGCGCTCGGCCGCATGGCCATCGCCGCTCTTCAAGGCGTTCTCGCTGGCCTGGCCTTCTGGATCCTCGGCGTTCCCAACGCCTTCCTCTGGGCGACTCTCACCGGAGTCATGGCGATGGTCCCGGCCTTCGGAGCCTTCCTGGTCTGGGTTCCCGTCGCGCTTTATCTAGGACTCTCCGGCCACTGGATCAAAGCCGCTGTGCTCGGAGCCTGGGGAGGAGGCGTCGTCAGCCTCATCGATAACTTCCTCTATCCGATCCTCGTCGGTCCGCATCTCCGGCAGCATTCGGTCGCGGTCCTGCTCTCTATCCTTGGAGGAATCGCCCTCTTCGGCATCACCGGAATCGTCCTCGGTCCTCTCACCTTCACCGCCGCCTCTACCCTGCTCGATATCTGGCGAGCACGCAACGCAGGCATAGAGGTCGCGACAAACTAAACTCCTCCCGCCTTCGCGGGCGAAGGCTCAGCCGGCGAAGCCGCCTTCGTCGGCTCGCCCACAACATCCGGTCCCAGCTCCACCTGCATCTTCACCAAGCTATCCGCGACCATGCGGCCAAAGAGAGCCTGCCCCTTCGGATTCAAATGCGTGCGATCAACGCGGCTCTTCCCGTTCTCCGCACGCTGATCCTCATGTCCTATAGCGTCGAACTGATCCGCCTCCTCCTGCGTCATCTTCTCCAGCATCGCAGTGGACATCGCATTCAGATCGACGAGAGCAACGTTCTCCTCCGTGGCAACCCGCTTCGCCGCAGCCGAATAGTCGCTCAAATCCTGCACCAGCTTCCCGTCCTTGTAGCTCCGCCGCGACAACGAGGTCACCACAACAGGAATCGCTCCAATCGCTCGCGTATCGCGAATATACCGCCGAATGTTCGCTGCAAAGGTCGTCTCGGGATCGGTCTCCCGCTCCGGCCCCTTCCCCTTCATATCGTTGTGACCGAACTGAATGAGATAGTAATCACCCTTCTGGGCGAGAGCCTTCGCCCACGCTCCCTCGTCGATAAAACTCTTCGAGCTGCGTCCATTCAACGCCTCGTTCACACATGTAACATTCGGAGTCACAATATCGCAGAAACCCTTGCCCCATCCACCTCCCGCGTTCACAGTTGAATCTCCAACCAGAACAATCTTCACCGGAGCACCCTCGATCACCTTCATCGCCTTGACGCCCTCAGGAGGAAGCTGCGCCGCATCGGACTTCACATAGCGAGCGAGTCCCGGAACCGATCTTCCAAGATCCACCGCCACAATTCGGCCGAAGGCATAAGAGCCGGCCCAATCCAGATGCGTCTTGTCCGGGATCGTCTTACCGTCGGTGTCTTTCTTCGTGATGCCCAGCTTCGTTCCTTCGGCCTCTCCAATCTTGTCCAGGTAAGCGATGCTGTCAGCCTGAAGATCGATCAAGGGAACCTTCATCTCCGTCGCTACCCGCTTCATCGTGGCCGAATGCTCCGCCAGGTCCGAGTGGATCTTGCCATCCGGTCCAAAGCTCCGGCGAGCCAAAGGAGTCACCAGAACCGGCTTAACTCCAGCCGAGCGAGCCTCTTCCACAAACCTCCTGAGGTTAGCCTCATACTGAGCCATCGGCACCTGACGCTCAAGATGCGCCTTCGTCTCCATATCGTTATGCCCGAACTGGATCAGCATGTAGTCGGGCTTCGTAGCCATCGCCTTGTCCCACAGACCCTGCTGGCGATAGGTCTTCGTACTTGCCCCTCCCCGGGACATATTGAGGCAGTCCACCTCGGCGGTCAGGTTGGCGCAGAATCCGCGCCCGTACCCAGCATTGTTGGTCTGGGTCGAGTCGCCGATAAGATCCACCCGCACCCTGGTTCCTGCAGGTCTGACAGCTGCACTTGCGGTATCGAAGGCGCGGGGAGGATCGCCCTGCGCAGAAGCATCGATTACGCCAATTCCGCCTAAAATTGCCAGACATATCAATCCACAGATTCCAGGACGCATCCAGTTATCTCCTCTCCTTGGAGTAGGAAAGCTTACCTCAAGAGGCGTAGAATTGGCCTGACCAATTCTCAGGGAGTATTCTTTTATCCTCCTGGTTCTGTTGTTTGACAGCTCTTCGAACCAAGACGAACCTTATCCGGAGAACCACTGGCTATGAAGATTGAAAAGAGTTTGACTGCTGTCCTCCCCTCGGCTCCTCCCACGACCAACAAGCATCTGATCCGCTGGGTAGAAAAGATGGCTGATCTTACCCAGCCCGATGTCATCCACTGGGTCGACGGTTCTCAAGCTGAGTATGACCTGCTCTGTCGGCAGCTTGTGGATGCCGGAACCTTCACCCAACTGAACCAGGACCTTTGGCCGGGATGTTTCTATGCACGCTCGGCCCCCAACGATGTTGCTCGCGTAGAAGACCGCACCTTCATCTGCTCCCTTTCGAAGGACAACGCCGGACCGACAAACAACTGGGAAGATCCCTTCGTGATGCGCCGCAAGCTGAAACAGCTCTTTCGCGGATGCATGCGCGGACGCACCATGTACGTCCTTCCCTTTTCCATGGGGCCCATCGGCTCGCCCATGTCGCAGATCGGAGTCCAGCTAACCGACTCTGCCTATGCCGTCGTGAACATGCGCATCATGGCCCGCATCGGTGCTCCTGTCTTCGCCGAGATCGACAAGGACGTCAAACGAGTCGTTCCCTGCATGCACTCGGTCGGAGCGCCCCTTGAGCCCGGTCAGCAGGATGTGGCCTGGCCCTGCAATGACGAAAAGTACATCGTCCACTTTCCCGAAACCCGCGAGATCTGGAGCTACGGCTCCGGCTACGGCGGCAACGCACTGCTGGGCAAGAAGTGCTTCGCCCTGCGAATTGCCTCGAACATCGCCCGCGACGAGGGATGGATGGCCGAACATATGCTAATCCTCGGCGTCGAGTCTCCCTCGCACGAAAAGACGTATGTCGCAGCCGCCTTTCCTTCAGCCTGCGGAAAGACCAACTTCGCCATGCTGATTCCGCCTGCCGGGTTCGAAGGGTGGAAGGTCTGGACCGTCGGAGACGATATCGCCTGGATCAAGCCCGATGCAACAGGACGGCTTCGAGCCATCAATCCGGAGTCCGGCTTCTTCGGCGTCGCCCCTGGCACCTCGGTCAAGACCAACCCCAACGCCATGGCGACGCTCGCGAAAAATACCATCTTCACGAATGTCGCTCTGACGCCCGAAGGCGGTGTCTGGTGGGAGGGAATGACCGATACTCCCCCAAAAGAGTGCCTGGACTGGCGCGGCAACCTGTGGACTCCGGAGATCGGAAAAAAGACGGGCCTGCCTGCAGCGCATCCCAATGGACGCTTCACAGCTCCCGCCAGCCAGTGTCCCACCATCGATCCGGACTGGGAAAATCCGGAGGGCGTGCCCATCTCCGCAATCATCTTTGGCGGACGACGACCGACGACCATGCCTCTCGTCTACCAGGCCTTCAACTGGTCAGGCGGAGTCTATGCGGGAGCCACGATGGGTTCGGAGACGACAGCTGCCGCTGCCGGCGCTCTGGGCAAGGTCAGGCGCGACCCGATGGCCATGCTGCCCTTCTGCGGTTATCACATGGGAGACTACTTCCGGCACTGGATCAAGATGCAGCGAACGCTCTCATCGACGCCGCGCGTCTTCCACGTCAACTGGTTCCGCAAGGGAGCCGACGGAAAATTCCTCTGGCCGGGATACTCAGAGAATATGCGCGTGCTCAAGTGGATCGTCGACCGGGTACGCGGCCGCGCACAAGGCAAAGAGACCCCGATCGGCTGGACGCCTCACTTCGAAGACATTCGCTGGGAGGGACTGGACATGTCGGAGGAGAGACGGCGTGCGGTTTTCGAGGAGCTTCAGACCGTTGACCGTGCCGCGTGGAGACGCGAGGTGATGGATCACGAAGAGCTGTTTCTGGCCCTGCACGATCACCTTCCACCAGAGATGATCTACGAGCGAGAGTTGCTTATCTGCCGCCTTTGACACGACCGTTACAATTCCCGATTCCGATTTGGAACTGGCGCTCGGAAGAGAATATAAGTAATTGATTTATATAAAGATATTCAACTTTACCTTTGCGTGACAGGGGCCCGTTGGGTCCCTGTTTTCCCTTGACTCTGCAAGAAATTCTCGGTATCTTAATGAAGTGACAGGACTCCCTTCGGGTTGAGTCGGTCATAACGAAGTCCACCCACTTCGTTGCTTTAAACGGAACACCCACGCAACAGCCCCCACCGCGCTGCGTGGGTTTCCTTTTTAACCTCTGCATCAGCGCGGCGTCGGACTTGACTGCATCAGCTGAACCATCTAACCTTTTCTTCATGGGATCGATGCACATCGCAGCTTGTACTTGTTGTCCTTGTTGTAAGGGCACCTGTTGCTGCTGCGTCGGACTCTCCCTCAGCTAAGCCAATCTCACCAATCCCGGCTTAGAGATTTTCAGGAACCCACGTAGCAGCGAACATCGCGCACGTGGGTTTTCTCTTTGGCCCACGCCAACTCAACAAAAGTTACCCGCTGAATCGAGGCATCCATGGCAACTCCTCAACTATCCAACAGCCGCGTGAATATCGATCTGATCGCCGTTGCGATCGCATTGACGCTGGCAGCGCTGATCCGCTTCAACATTCTTCCTCCGGTTGGGTTCTAAGAACCGTCGTGTCCGTTCAGACGATCCCGATAGCAGCTCCAGTTCCATCGCTCGGCACACGAATCCTTCGTGTGCTTCCGGGCATTGCGCTGCTGTTCGGTATCGGTCTTCTGGGAAAACTGCTCGAGCACACCTTCACTCACCTTCGTGCGCAGTATCCGGCCGTCCCCTTCCCTCATCTCGAATATGTTCTCTGGGCGATCCTGCTTGGACTCGCCGTTGGCAATACCATCGGCGTCGCATCTGTCTTCCGCGAGGGAGTCGCGACTTATGAGCTCTGGCTGAAGCTCGGAATCGTCCTGGTGGGTGCGCGATTCCTTCTGCAGGACGTCCTTCACATCGGCGGCCTGTCGCTCGCCCTTGTAGCGGTTGAGCTGATTCTCTCGCTCTCGGTGATGCATCTGCTCGGACGCATCTTTCGGCTGCCGCCAAAACTCACCTCACTGCTTGCCATCGGCTCCAGCATCTGCGGCGTAACCGCGATCATGGCAGCCCGCGGAGCCATCGAGCCCGAAGAAGAGGACACATCGACCGCGATTGCGGCCATCCTCACCCTCGGCGCAATCGCCCTGTTCACCTTCCCTGCTATCGGCCACGCGCTTCACATGAGCCAGCAGGGTTATGGCATGTGGGCCGGTCTCGCTGTAGACAACACGGCCGAGTCACTTGTCACCGGATCGCTCTACGGCGAAGAAGCAGGTCGCTGGACAGTGCTGGCAAAGACCGCACGGTCGGGCTTCATCGGCTTTGTCGTACTTGCGTATGCCGTCTACTGGTCTTCGCGTGGACTCGCACCCGATGTCGAGCATAAAGGTGTGTTTCTCTGGCGCAAGTTTCCGAAGTTCATCCTCGGCTTCATCGCACTGTCGATTCTCGCGACCTCAGGCTTCTTCACGCACGGCCAGCTCACCAGCCTGGCGAATCTCTCCAAGTGGGCCTTTCTGCCTGCTTTTGCCGGCGTCGGGCTGCGGACCAATCTGCGCGACCTGACCGGGCAGGGCTGGCGTCCTCTGATCGTCGGCATCCTTGGGGAGATTGCAATCGCTCTCATCACTCTGGGGCTCGTCTACTGGAGCTACAGTCACGGAGTTGCACGATGATCCTCTCTCTGCTCTCCACGGGCTGTTGTTGTCGACGTTTCTAACAGCGACGCCCTCGTTTCATTCTTCCCACAAAACCTTCCAAGCTACTCGCGGCTTTGAGACGTGAGAGCCCCTCCTTCCTTCGGAGACTATTTATGCGAAACAGTATTGCTCGATTTTCCCTATTCCCGTTTGTCCCCTCTCAGCTGATCTTCATTGCCACCGCTCTTCTCCTCTTCGCTCTCACCACTCTTCAGGCCCGTGCTCAGGTCGTCGGCGGCACGCTCTCGGGAGTCATCACCGATGCCACCGGCGCTGCCCTCTCAGGAGCCTCCGTTGTCATCCACAACGATGAGACCGGTAATGAGCGCAGCCTGGTCACCGGCTCCGATGGCCGCTTCGCCGCGCCTTCCATTCCAATCGGAACCTACACCATCACGGTTCAGCACGATGGCTTCACGTTGCAACGACGCACGGGCATTCCACTGACGGTCGGGCAGAGCAAGCAGATCGACCTCCAACTGACCATCGACTCCGTGCAGCAGCAGGTCACCGTAGAGGACACACCGTCCGTGGTCAATCTCTCCACGCAGCAGACGTCGGGGCTCGTCGATGAGCGCCAGATCAAGCAGCTTCCGCTCAACGGACGAAGCTACGATCAGCTCATCACGCTCAACCCGGCGGTAGTGAACTACACCAACCAGCGCTCCGGAAGCATCGGAACCTCGAACTCGTCGGTCGGCAATATGTTCGCCATCTCGGGCCGTCGCCCACAAGACAATCTCTTCCTGCTCAACGGCGTGGAATACACAGGAGCCTCGCTGATCAACGTAACGCCAGGCGGAACCAGCGGACAGCTTCTCGGTGTGGATGCTGTGCGCGAGTTCAACGTCGTCACCGATACCTACTCCGCTAGCTATGGCAAGCGTCAGGGCGCGCAGATCTCAATTGTGACTGCATCCGGCACAAATAACCTGCACGGCTCCGCCTACGAGTTTCTGCGTAACTCCGCTCTGGACGCGCGGAACTACTTCGATCAGGCTCATATCCCCGAGTTCCAACGCAACAACTTCGGCGGCTCACTCGGCGGCCCGATTCGCCGCGACAAGCTTCTTCTCTTCGCCAATTACGAAGGCTACCGTCAGAACCTCGGTCTCTCCAACGTTACCTTCGTTCCCGACGCGCAGGCCCGCCAGGGCTATCTGCCCGACCCTGCCAACCCATCAGGTCCGCGAAAGAACTACGGCGTCGCTGCCGGAGTCGCTCCTCTGTTCAATCTGTGGCCCGAGCAGAACGGTCCTGCGCTTCTGGATGCGAAGGGCAACCAGACCGGCATTGCGCTGGCATATTCGAATCCCATGCAGCGTATCCGCGAAGACTTCGGGACCACTCGCTTCGACTACAACATCAGCTCGCGCGATCTCTTCTTCGCTGTTTACACCATCGACGATTCCACCGCCGACACACCGACGCAGAATCCACTCGCGTCGATCAACGAAGATCTCCGTGAACAAGTTCTCAGCCTGCAGGAGCAGCATGTCTTCTCGCCACGGCTGCTCAACACAGCACGCTTCGGCTTCTCACGAGCATCGTTCTTCTTCCTCGGCACATCTTCTCCGCTCAACGGTGCAGATGTTCCGGGCTGGGTCACAGGTCAGCCCGTCGGAGCCATTGTGATCGCAGGCTCGACGGCCTCCAACGGATCTTCGCAGATCACAGGAGCAGGCGCGAACGTAGGCTCCAACAATGCAACCACGCGCAATCTCTTCACCTTCGACGATCACATCTTCTGGACTCACGGACGCCATCAGATCGAAGCAGGAGGCTGGCTGCAGCGTCTGCAATCCAACGACAACCTCGCGCAAAACCAGCTGGGACAGGCTTCGTTCGCCTCGCTCACGACCTTCCTTCAAGGCACGGTGAAGACGTTCACCGTTGTGCCTGCTCCCACCAGGCTGGGCTGGCGTTCATGGATGGGCGCGGGATATCTCGAAGACACTATCCATCTCACACCACGCCTCGAGCTGCGCGCCGGGCTGCGCGTCGAATCCACAAACGGCTTCAACGAGTCTCAAGGCCGCGCTTCCAACTACAGCTTTACCAACGGCGTGATCGATACCAATCCCTTCGTCGGCTCCTCTCCTCTTACCGACAACCGTGCGAAGTTCCTCCCCGCTCCGCGACTGGGTCTGGCGTGGGACGTACGTGGTGACGGCAAGACCAGCATCCGCGCAGGCTTCGGCATGCACTACTCTCTGCTCGATAACCTGAACTATCGCCTCGATCAGGCTGCGCCGTTCAACACGACACTCTCGCTGGCCAACGTTGCCGTGTCGAGCCTGCACATCACGCCCGCGACGCAACCCTCCGCAGGAACGCTTGTCTCTCCTTCGACCGTGCAGACCAACCTTGCAACACCCACAGTCACCTCGTGGAGCTTGCAGATCGAACAGCAGGTTGCTCCCAACACCTCGCTCACCCTCGGTTACATCGGATCGCACGGTTACAACCAGATTCTCTCCGCCGATCTCAATGAGCCTGCGGCAACCGTGGTAAACGGAGTCATCTTCTATCCGACAACCACCAAGGTCAATCCTGCGGTCGCCAATACGACGTCGTGGATATCTCGAGGCATTGGAAACTACAACGGTCTGGTCGTCGACGTCCGCCACAGCCTTACGCATGGACTGCAGATTCGCGGGAACTATACGTTCTCGAAGAATCTCGATAACGGCTCGGCATGGAACACCAGCGTCAGCGCCAACACTCCTGCCTTCGTCTCCTACCCTGCCAATCCGGACATCGACTACGGTCCTGCCGCCACTGACATTCGCCATCTCGCGGCCATCAACGGGACCTACGACCTTCCCTTTGGTCGCGGTCATGCGCTGGCTTCGAACCTGGGAGGTCTCGCCAACCGCGCCGTCAGCGGATGGACGCTCAGCAGCATCGTTGCTCTGCAATCGGGCTTTCCCTTCTCGCCGCAGCTTGGGTATAACCCCACAGGTTCCGGCGACACCCGTAATCCCGTTCGCCCCGACATCAATCCCAACTTTCACGGCAACCTCTACCCGCGCACCCCGCAACAGTACTTCAATCCGGCCGCGTTTCTGGCCCCAGCCTACGGAACCGTCGGCAACCTTGGCCGCGATACTCTCACCGGACCGGGCCTCACCAACTTCGATCTTTCGCTCCTCAAGGCAACGCAGGTCACCGAGCGTATTCGCGCCCAGTTCCGTGCGGAGTTCTTCAACGTCCTGAATCACACAAACTTCTCCACTCCCAATCCTGTCGTCTTCACCTCGGGGCCGACGCAGGGTGCTCCTGCCAGCCAGACTGCCGCTATCGTCGCCAGTCCCACCGCAGGCGTAATCACAGCGACAGCAACGACGTCCCGTCAGATTCAGTTCGGATTGAAGCTTCTGTTTTAGAGAGTTTCACGGAATCGATTCGGCACTTTATGGCGGAGAAGGCTGTAGCTTTCTCCGCCGATGTCTTTAATCGCAACATGGCTGCAAGCGAACCTCTCTCCGGCTGGGTACACTAGAGAGAGCGCGAATGCCTCTTGAGACTCCAAACTCCGGTCCGCTCGTCGCCGTAGCCAATCCCACCCCCAGCGGCTTCGCTCCGCTTCGTATCCGTCTGTTCCGGGATCGCTGGATCGCATCCACCATCTCGTCGGTGGGCACATGGATGCAGGACACGGCGGGAACCTGGCTGATGACCTCGCTCACGGCCTCTCCCCTGCTGATTGCCCTCATGCAGACGGCGGCTTCGCTTCCGGTCCTGATGCTGGGGCTTCTCGCGGGCGCGACAGCCGACATCTTCGACCGCCGCAAGCTGCTTATCTTCTGGCAGGCCTGGATGCTTGCCTCCGTCGCCATCCTCGCCCTGCTGACCTTCATTGGCTACGTCTCGCCATGGGCCCTGCTCGCATTCACCTTCCTGCTCAATATTGGCTCGGCGATGAACAACCCTGCATGGCAAGCCATCGTTCCCGAGCTGGTTCCGCGCGAGCTCATCCCCGATACCGTCTCGCTCAACGCCGCCTCCAACAACCTTGCCCGCGCCGTCGGCCCCGCGCTGGGCGGCCTGATGGTGGCCGGCTTCGCCAGCGTGCATACAGGCGCCGGATGGGTCTTCTTCCTCAACGCCGCCTCCTTCGCAGGCGTCATCTGGGTTCTCTACAACTGGAAGCGCACGCCGCTGTTCAAATCCGCCCTGCCTTCGGAGCGCATCGCGGGCTCCATCATGACCGGGCTGCGCTATGTCCGCTACGCTCCCGAGCTCCAGGCCTCGCTGGTCCGCGCCTTCACCTTCACCTTCTTCGTCTCGGCCATCTGGGCGCTGCTCGCCGTCGTTGCCAAACGCGATCTTCAGCAGGGAGCGCTTGGCTACGGCATCCTCAACGGTTCGCTCGGCCTCGGTGCAGTCATCGCAGCCACGCAGCTTCCCAAAATTCGCCGCCGCGTCCCCGCCGACACCATCATCGCCATCTCCACCTTCTACGACGTCGCCACACTGCTCATCCTCGCCTACGCTCACTATCCGGCGATCATCATTCCCGCGCTCATTCTCTCGGGTTTCGCATGGACCAGCACCATGTCCACGCTGAACACCTCCGTGCAGCTCTCCGTACCGGCCTGGGTACAGGCGCGCGCGCTCGGCACTTACCTGATGACGTTTCAGGGCGGTATGGCCATGGGCTCCATTCTCTGGGGCTTCGTCGCCGAGCACACCTCTACCCCTACCGCACTCGCGATCTCCGCCTGCGGGCTCGCGATCAGCTATCCTGCCATTCGCCGCTTCCACATCCTGCAGGGTCCCCTTCCCGACCACACTCCCTTCCGCTCCTCACGTCAGCCATCTCAAACCAGCCCCTTTCAATTAGCCGATTCCGTCGCCCAGGCAGACGACCTCATTCACGAAGGCCCCATCCGCATCTCCATCGAATATCGCGTTCCCACCGAGCGGTACTCCGAGTTCACCCACGCCATCCACGAGCTTCGCGGCGTGCGTCTGCGTGACGGAGCCATCCGCTGGGGAATCTATCGCGACGTCATCGACCCCGAACGTCTCAACGAGACCTTCCTCATGGAGTCATGGCTCGACTACCTTCGCTCGCGGGAGCGCATCACCGCAGCCGATGAAGCCATCCGCGCGCGTGTCCGCACACTTCACGAAGGGGACGACCCACCGAAGATCTCCTACCAAATCTACGCCCGCGAGATTACGCCACACACACCGTCTCACAGTGACGGCTTCTGATCATGATGAGACGAACTGCGCTCAGATTGCTGATTCTCCTGGTGGCCTGCATGGCAGGCACAGCGATGTCAGCTCAAACACCCTCCTCTCCGGAAGAACAGCCTGAGCGTCCCCTCCCTGATATTCCCACGCTCATGCACGAAGTCGAGGAGCATCAGCGCGACTCCGAAGCCATCCAGAAGAACTACCTCTTTCACGAGGTGGCCCGCGAGCAGAGAGGCGACGGCAAGAAGACGGAGACGCATGAGTACGATGTCTTCTGGCTCAACGGCGTTCAGGTCCACAAACTCACTCGCAAAGACGGCAGAGACCTCTCTCCAGACGAACTGCGCAAGGAAGACGAGCGCATCGACAAAGAGGTAGCGAAGGCAAAAGAGCGTAAGGAGAAGGCCGGTACAAAGGGCAAGGAGACTGATTCGCGCGGCAACGAAGAGGTAACCGTCTCGCGCTTTCTCGAGCTTGGAAGCTTCACCCATCCCCGGCGCCTCAAACTCAACGGACGAGACACCATCGCCGTCGATTACGCGGGAGATCCCAAGGCAAAGACGCGCAACCGGATGGAAAGCGTAATACGCGATCTTTCGGGAACCATCTGGGTCGACGAGGAGGACCGCACCATCACGAAGCTGGAAGGCCGCTTCGACCACGCCTATAAGATCGGCGGCGGTCTCCTCATGTCCATCAAGGAAGGCACCAACTTTTCGATGGAGCAGATGAAGATCAACAATGAAGTCTGGCTCCCTTCGCGGATCGAGGGCCGTGGCGGCGCGCGAGTGATGCTCTTCGTCAACTTCAACGGAAGCATCCTGGTCACCTATTCCGACTACCGCAAGTTCAAAACCACGACAACCATTCTTCCCGGCTTCTCCACCCCGAAGGACGAGACCACACCACCGGACAACCCGAGTTCTCCCGCTCCTCAGCCGTGATTTTTTCCATGATCCACTAGGTGGAAACCGGCAGTTAGGAGTACATTTGGTCATACCACTCTCTCGCTATCACTTCGGTCGAAGAGAGCTGACAAGACGATCGTTTGATGGCCAATCTCCTCAAGCTCGGCAACAGTGACGATGTCGCGGTAGCGCTCAAGCCTGTAAAAGCCGGCGACTTTCTCGAAGAATTCCAGATCACCGCTCTCTCCGACATCCCTCCCGGTCACAAGATTGCCCTGCGGGCGATTGCACCGGGAGAACCCCTCCGTAAATTCAATCAAATCATCGGGTTTGCAACGCAGCCCATCGCGCAGGGCGAGCACATCCACACGCATAACCTTGCCGTAGGCGACTTCAAAAGAGATTACGCAGTCGGTCTGGATGCCTCACCGACCAGGCTGCTTGATTCCGGCAAAGTGGCCAGTTTTGTTGGCTTTCGCCGTCCCGACGGTCGTGTCGGGACACGGAACTATGTCGGAGTCCTGACGACGGTGAACTGCTCGGCCACAGTCGCCCGCCGCATCGCGGCACACTTTACGCCGGAGATCCTGAGCGCCTATCCAAATGTGGACGGCGTAGTCGCTATCACCCACGGTACCGGCTGCGGAATGGTCGACCAGGGCGAGCCTGCGGATCTTCTGCGGCGCGTCTTTACCGGATACGCAACTCACCCGAACTTTGCCGCTGTTCTTCTTCTTGGTCTGGGCTGCGAGACGAACCAGGTCGAAAAACTGGTCACACTCACCGGCACCTCCGATTCGATTCGTACCTCGGTCATTCAGGAAGAGGGTGGAACCACCCAGACCATCAAGAATGGGATCGCGACGATCTACGAGATGCTCGAGCAGGCCAACCGCACCACACGGACACAAACGCCCGCATCGCATCTCCTGATTGGCCTGCAGTGCGGCGGCTCCGATGCTTACTCCGGTATCAGCGCGAACCCCGCTCTCGGCATCGCAGTCGATCATCTTGTGCGCAACGGCGGAACCGCAATCCTCTCCGAAACTCCCGAGATCTACGGAGCCGAGCATCTCCTCACTCGTCGCGCCGCGAGCCCCGAAGTCGCTGACCGTTTGCTCGATCGCATCCATTGGTGGGAGAACTACACGGCGCAAAACAAGGCCACCATGGACAACAATCCGCAACCCGGAAATAAGACCGGTGGCTTGACCACGATCCTCGAAAAGTCTCTGGGAGCGGTCTCCAAGGGAGGCACTACAAATCTCAACGAGGTCTATCTTTACGCCCAGCCTGTGCGCAAGCGCGGCCTTGTATTTATGGATTCTCCGGGCTTCGATCCTGTCTCGGCCACAGGCCAGGTCGCAGGAGGAGCCAACCTGATCTGCTTCACTACCGGGCGCGGTTCGGTATTCGGATGCAAGCCCACTCCCTCCATCAAGATCGCATCGAATACCGCACTGTTTCGTCGCATGCCTGACGACATGGATATCAACTGCGGTTCCATCCTGGATGGAGAGGAGACCCTGGAGCAGGCGGGAGCCGCGATCTTCAAGGAGATCCTTGCGATAGCTTCGGGAAAACCGACCCGCAGCGAGATCCACGGATTCGGCGAAGAGGAGTTCCAACCCTGGCTCTTAGGCGCCACTCTTTAGTCACCGGATCCACGGAAGTTGCAGGATTCGATATGCATCCACGTCCAGAAAGGACTAGCATAGAAGAAGAGGCGTTTGGCGTTATAACGCCGCGAAATTTGATTATTTAGAAAATCGAGGAAGCAATGGCCACCAAGGCAGAGGCATTGACTCAAGCACCCACGGTTACAGAACAGCAGGAACGCGAAACAGTGTTCGATATCTTTCGCCGATGGGGGTACCTGCAAGCCTCGCTCGACCCGCTCGGACAATATCTTCCGCCGGAGCCTTTTCCCACTCCCGCTCCTGAAGGCGATCTCGCTGCCGAGGCTCGTCGCTACTACTGCGGAACCATCGCCATTGAGTTCATGCACATTCCAAGCCCGGAGCAAAGGCAGTGGCTTCAGGGGCGTCTGGAGCAGGCAGCTCCAAAGCAGAACCAGGCTCACATTCTTACGCAGCTCATTCGCGCCGACCTGTTCGAACAGGTGATCCAGTCGCGCTACCTCGGAACCAAGCGCTTCTCCCTCGAAGGCATCACCGCGCTGATTCCCTTCCTCGACCAGATCTTCGAGACCGGCTCCACCCTTGGTATCACCAAGGCGATGCTCGCGATGAATCACCGCGGACGCCTGAACGTGATGACCAACACCATCGGCCGTCCGGCATCCGAGATCTTCACCAAATTTGAAGACGTCGATCCGCGCAGCACCCTCGGCGGCGGAGACGTGAAGTACCACCTCGGCGCGACCGGTGACTACACCTCGCCGAGCGGCAAGATCATCAGTCTTCACCTGGCCTCGAATCCGAGCCACCTCGAAGCCGTCGACCCGGTTCTGATTGGCCGTACTCGCGCCCGTCAGGAGCGCATCGGCGAGGGGGGCAAGAAGCAGGTGCTTCCGATCCTCATCCACGGCGATGCCGCCTTCGCCGGACAGGGCATCCTGGCCGAGACCCTCAACATGGAGACACTGCCCGGTTACAGCGTCGGCGGCGTCATCCACGTGATCGTCAACAACCTTCTGGGCTTCACGGCAAACCCTGAAGAGTCCAACGCCACGCGCTTCTCCACGGACATCGCCAAGCGGCTTCCGATTCCGATCATCCACGTCAACGCCGAAGATCCCGATGCGGTCGTTCGCGTCGCGACCATCGCGACCGAGTTCCGCCAGCGCTTCGGCTCGGGCGTCGTCATCGATCTGATCGGCTATCGTCGCCATGGTCACAGCGAGGTGGACGATCCCACCGTCACGCAGCCACGTCGCTACGCAATCATCAAAGATCACAAGCCTCTCTATCAGCTCTATGCCGAGAAGATCGGCGTCAATCCTGCCAAGGAAGCCGAGACGATTCAGCAGGAGTTTCTCGATCAGCAGAAGATCGCGACCAAGGCGGATCATATCCCTCACATGGCCACCCTTCCCTCCTACTGGGATAAATACAAGGGCGGCGAGTTCGATCCTGCGGATGAGGTCAACACCGGCCTTTCGGTTGAGCGCGTCGGCGAGCTGGTTACTAAACTCACGACCTATCCCAAGGACTTTCACATCCATCCCAAGGTGAAGAAGCTCTTTGAGCAGCGCCAGGAGATGGGTGCAGGAACCAAGCCCTTCGACTACGGCATGGCCGAGCTGGTCGCCTACGCTTCCCTGATCGAGGACGGGACTCTGGTCCGGTTGACCGGACAGGATTCGCAGCGCGGAACCTTCAACCAGCGCCACTCGGTCATCGTCGATACCGAGACCGAGACGCGTTACTCTCCGCTGACACAACTGGGCACGAAGGGTGGACGATTCGAGGTCTACAATTCACTGCTTTCCGAGGCTGCGGTTCTTGGCTTCGAGTACGGATTTGCCCGCGACTATCCTGAGGCCCTGGTGCTTTGGGAGGCACAGTTCGGCGACTTCGCCAACGGCGCCCAGACCATCATCGACCAGTTCATCGCGGCGAGCGAGGCGAAGTGGGGTCTGCTCTCCGGCGTCGTGATGCTGCTTCCGCATGGCTACGAAGGACAGGGACCGGAGCACTCGAGCGCCCGCATCGAGCGTTATCTGCAACTTGCAGCGAACGACAATATGCAGATCTGCCAGCCCTCGACGGCAGCGCAGTACTTCCATCTGCTTCGTCGTCAGGTGATGCGTTCGTGGCGTAAGCCGCTGGTCGTCTTCACTCCCAAGAGCATGCTGCGTCATCCGGACGCATCGTCTCCGATCGCGGACTTCGGTCGCGACCGCTTCCTGAACGTACTTCCCGATAATGAGGTTGAGAATCCTCGTCGTCTCCTGGTGTGCAGCGGCAAGATCGGGCACAACCTCCGCGTGGAGCGAGAGAAGCGCAAGGACAAGAGCGTCGGCATTATCTTCCTCGAGCAGATGTATCCGTGGCCGGAGGAGGAGTTGCAGGCTGCACTCGATCAGCATCCGGGAGCGGACGAGATCGTCTGGGTCCAGGAAGAGCCGGCAAATATGGGAGCTCTCTTCTACGTTATGCCTCTGCTGCGTCGGATCGCTCGTGATCGCGCCGTTCTGAGCATAAAGCGCAGTGCAAGTGCAACTCCGGCGACCGGATCTGCAAAGGCGCACGATATCGAAGAGAAGACCCTGATCGATATGGCACTCGGCGCTGCCGGAGATCACTAAACCTACAAGGCGGTGGGGTGGCCCCCTACCGCTTTACGTTCAAAGTCTTCATTCGAAGCGACTTAGGTGGGTACTTCTATCCAGCAAAGAGAAAATCCCCGGATCACCGGGGATTTTCTCTTTCCATCTGTACTTAGTCTAGCATTGCAAATGCCTTACATCTGCGAAGTAAACCTATTGATAAAAATAGGTTTATTATAATTTCCCCTTGACAGGCAATTCCTTTCAGGCGGGAACAGCGAGCGCAGTGTACAGGGAGACTGCTGCCATCGCTAAAATCTAAAATCTTGAGGAGGTGCATAAAAGGGACAGCTTGAAGCTATCCCCTTTTTGCGACTTTCAGTCTGTTTTTACAGAGGCTGAACGTCCGAAGCCTGCCAACCCTTAGGCCCCTTGACTACGTTGAACTGTACTGCCTGGCCTTCCTGGAGGCTCTTAAAACCGCTGGTGTTGATCGCCGAGTAATGAACGAACACGTCCTCGCCGTTCTGGCGGCTAATGAAGCCAAACCCCTTTGCGTCATTGAACCACTTAACTGTTCCCTGTTCCATGTTGTTTCTTTCCTTCATTTACATCTGAATGAATTGCCGTAGATACAAATCGGGGTTCGCGCAGACGAGCATTGCAGAAAACCAATCTGTTTCAAACGATGTGAGAAGGTTAGCATAGTCTTCAACTTTTTTTCAGAAATCTTTTGGTTGCACTACTTATGGTGCAATTTGACCTGAGGAAATGTCCATGAGCCTATGAAAGCAGAGGGGTTGCAGGATGGAGGACGAGTTGCTCAAAGCCATGCCCCGATGCGGTTTCGAGCATGTGGTCAGACCAGATAAAAATAACAAAGAAATAACAATTTGCCTCATCCGGCGCGGTTGGAAATCCCTGAAGAATCAGGAATTATCAGCCGGAAGATGCGATCGAACGATCTCTTCGGCACGAGCCAACACCTGATCGAGGGTGAGGGAGGTGGAGTCGAGAATGATGGCGTCGGAGGCAGGCCGAAGGGGGGATTCGGCACGGTTTCGGTCACGCTCGTCACGCTCTTTCATCTCGCGAAGGATCTTCTGCTGGGCTGCGATCTGCTGCGCATCGGAGGTCGAAGGTGCGACAGTTTGAGGCTCTTTTTCCACAGGGAATCTGGGAACAACGACTTGACGGTAACGGCGGTCACCTCGAACCTCCGGGGAGGCATCGAGGAAGATTTTGACCTCCGCATCCGGAAAGACGGCCGTTCCGATGTCTCTTCCCTCCATTACGACCCCTCCCTGTAAACCGAGGGCGCGCTGTTGCTGGACCATCCAGGCGCGAAGATGAGGATGGACGGAGACACGCGAGGCCGCGGCGGTTACATCGGTATCGCGGATGCGACGAGAGACGTCCATGCCGTCGAGCAGAACCCGGTTTCCCTCCAACTGCGGCTCCAGACGGATGCGGGTATAGGCCGCAAGGTCGAGCAGAGGCTGCTCCTCATCGAACGAGAGATCGTTTTCAATGGCCTTGAGAGCAAGAGCGCGGTACATGGCCCCTGTCTCAAGGTTGAGGAAACCGAAGCGGCGCGCCAGATGGGCGGCCAGCGTGCTCTTTCCCGCGCCCGCCGGACCATCGATAGCGATGATGGGGCGTTCACGCCGCCCGCCATTAAGCGGGGATGAGTTCGAAGCAGAGTTGGAACTGTTGTTCATTCGCGACTTATCTTATGCCTGATCGGCGGGTTGAAGAGGGTAAGTTTTGGAGGTTACCGGGGGAGGTGCTACTCCCCCCGATCTTCCCTGCTCTTGCGCGGAGGAGCTCCCCGTTTGCCGAAGGGCTTATTGCCGCCCTTGAACTTGTCGAATGGGCCAGAACTGCGAACGGGCCTCGACGAAGCTCCCTCGGGTTTCTTCGTGAATTTTCCAGACGGCTTGCCGAAGGGCTTCTTCGAAAACTTCGGGCCGTCAGCGGAGTTCGAGCTGAAGCGCTTCGGCCTGTCAGAGGACTCGCCTGAGGCTGCGAAAGGTCTCTTTTCTCCAAAGCTCTTTTTGGGGCCGAAGGATTTGCCTGCCCCGAAGGATTTGCTTGCCCCGAAGGATTTGCTTGCTCCGAAAGGCTTCTTCGCTCCGAAGGATTTACCGCCTCCGAAAGGCTTTCCGCTACCGAAAGATTTTCCGGGCGTAAACGGCTTTTTAGGACTGAAGGTGCGACGCGGGCGAGTCTCGGAGCCTGCGGACCCAGCGGAGGAATCGAAGCCCGAGCCCTCCGGGCGTGGCTTGCGGAAGTCGCTGCGTGGGGCGTCGAACTTGCGGAATGGCGGAGCAGAGCGGCGACCCTGGTCACCGCGTCCCTCGAAGTTTCGTTCGCGGGGGAACTGCGGCTTATCCCAGAAATCACGACGCGGACGTGCGGGACGGTCTGAATCGTCGCGACGGAAGGATGGCTTGTCAGCGAAATCGCGGCGGGGACGGGCGGGACGATCGGAGTCGTCACGACGGAAGGATGGCTTGT
>Ga0255336_101090_pt1 | contig 24560 bp, 28 predicted proteins | sample MeOH1_35cm_T3_17_FD_189102 | JGI IMG/M metagenome (GOLD analysis project Ga0255336, IMG submission 189102) | Sandy soil microbial communities from University of British Columbia, Vancouver, Canada - MeOH1_35cm_T3_179 | ecosystem: Engineered > Artificial ecosystem > Sand microcosm > Unclassified ...
GCAGGCCGCTTCTTACAACGGGCACGAGGAGATCGTGCAGCTGCTGCTGGATCGCGGCGCCGACATCAACGCCCAAGGCGGAAAATACGGCAGCGCTCTGCAGGACGCTGCAGTCATTGGGCACAAGGAGATCGTGCAGCAGCTGCTGGATCGCGGCGCCGACGTCAATCGAGGCGGAAAATTCGGCAACGCTCTGCAGGCCGCTTCTGTCATGGGCCACGAGGAGATCGTGCAGCAGCTGCTGGATCGCGGCGCCGACGTCAACCAAGGCGGAGGATTCGGCAACGCTCTGCAGGCCGCTTCTTATAAAGGGTACAAGGAGATCGTGCAGCTGCTGCTGGATCGCGGCGCCGACGTCAACGCCCACGGCGGATTATACGGCAACGCTCTGCAGGTCGCTTCTTATAACGGGCACAGGGAGATCGTGCAGCTGCTGCTGGATCGCGGCGCCGACGTCAACGCCCATGGCGAAAGATACGGCAACGCTCTGCGGGCCGCTGCAGCCACCGGGCACAAGGAGATCGTGCAGCTGCTGCTGGATCGCGGTGCCAACGTCAACCAAGGCGGATTATACGGCAACGCTCTGCAGGCCGCTTCAGCCAACGGGCACAGAGAGATCGTACAGCAGCTGCTGGATCGCGGCGCCGTCAACGCCCAAGGCAGAGGATACAGCAACGCTCTGCAAGAGATCGTGCAGCAGCTGCTGGATCGCGGCGCCGACGTCAACCAAGGCGGATTATTCGGTAACGCTCTGCAGGCCGCTTCAGCCAACGAGCACAGGGGGGTCGTGCAGCAGCTGCTGGAGATCGTGCAGATACTGGTGGATGAAATACTTGAGGTTGACCCTATTTGAACGAAAGCTGTTTTTTAATAACTTTGAGAGCAAGGGTCCAGGGCGGGCTCGATATTTATAAACTGTGAATTTGCGCTAGCAGGTTTCTCGAGGTTATATCAACTTCCTGTCAAGATTAAGTCATACCACGACAACGGTGCGCAAGTAATGCGGCATTTGTGCATACAGTTAAGACGCTTAATTATACTTCAACCTTCTGGTTCTGTTGGGTAAATGTAGGAGAGCTATCTATCTTGTTGAACTGTTGAACTCAATGAGTCCTCAATTGATGAATGACTTACTCGACAAAGGACTCACAAGATGACTCAGAGCTGTGAATGCTGATATTGGCAAGAATATCTGTCAAAGGAGCTGCATATATATCTGCTCCGTCAGAAAAGTCTCATAGACTTTGCGCCACAGAAGATTGGAGAGAAGATGGTTGCAAAAAGTTGGTGACCTGCCGGCCAGGCCTTGAGCCATGCGGATGTCTTTTGAAAAGAACTCTCCTTCGTCAGCGTCCAGGTAGGGCTGATGCTCTTTTTCCAGACCGGCGAGAGTGGAAGCTGATGCAAAATTCCGCACAATGACACCTCCATCACGACGGATTGCTGCGACAAGGCCGGAGGCCGATGTCGAAGATGCATTATACTCACAAATCTTTGCTGACTGTTCCATGGGCTGGACAGGAATGATTTTTCTTTCATCAAGGGCCGGCAGCCCGCCCGTCGTTACAGCCGTGACCGACATGGTGTAATCTGGAAGACTTGAGGGGCAACGAAGAACAAAATGACCAGAAAAATAAGCCCCGGTGCTGGGCTGATATCAGTTGTGTTGGCAGAGATTTTTCTATACGACACTACTTTCAGCACCAGCAAAGGGAATGACTCAGGGCCGCCCATTCCTAATGGTACCTTGCTTCCAGTTCACATTGTATGTAAGATAAATACCTCTCAATGAGGTTCTATGAAAGCGTTGCCAAATACCGCTTGGGCGGGTTTTGAGAGCTTGATGGAAGTGGATCAGCCTTTGCAGATCGGCACCGGATAGGTTCCTCTGTTTGTGGACAAATTTGTACCTGAGTTGATGTACCTTCTCTACCAAGGTTTGGAGGTGGAATGGATGGTCCCGAGTTATTCCTCCAGCAAAATCCTTCGGACAAAAGACACACTGAAAATCTAGCCAGTTATTGGCCATCGGTGACAATTGATCGAAATCTCGATATTGACAAGATATCATCACCGCAAACTATCATCTACGGCAGTTGACATTTTCCTGGATAGCGTACACTTCGAACCGCACAAGTCGTTTCTCTCTTTGCTGGAAGCAGCGCAAGCAGAGGCCGTTGGTGCGATAGGTATGTAACGGGTGCGAGAGGCTTTCTGTATATTTTTCCTTATTATCACTATCGATGTCGGCACTGGCTTCTCTATCCTCGGAATCTGGACTGGTTCCGGACGACGCGAGGAACCGGGCGGGGCTTCTCGAAGAGGTGCTACAGAAGACACCGCGTGGCCAAACGAGGAATAGGTATATTGTGTGGTAGCATATGGTGGGTGATATCGATCGATGCAATTGGGAATCCTCTCCCACACATTGCACCGAAAGACCGCCTCGCAATGGACCACCTTTGCCTTGTTTAGGCTTTCGATCCTCTTCCAATGACAACTACCACTGGTTTCCGACAAAGAACAAGATTCGACTGACAAGGCAGAACCAGGACGATTCTGCAGAGCTGAGAGATGACGTCGGTGCGACATTGAAAACGAAGCAACGAGTATCATGATGGTTCGATATTTCGACACAGACCAATTCGAGTTTCCTCTCCTTACTGCCTCTATCTTGGCCACTGGCCGCATCTCCAGTTCACTGGGGCAGTCCTCGTCATAGCCCAGACACAGCAACGCCGTCTGTCATGCGATTTCAATCCTCATTCTCCTGGCGTGATCACCACCGGCTTTCCCCTACCCGATAACGCCTCGCCAATGTCCTCCTTCTCTCCAGTCCAGTCTTTGTCTCCTTCTCCTCGATCTCTTCACCTGTCCTGTGACTCTCCTGTGGCCTCTCCTATGGAACCCCCCGTGCAATTCATCCTTGCGCTCCCTCGTCTTCCGATCCAGGTCCTCGGTCAAGCTCTCTTCGCCCGCATACCCGCCGCAACCCCACTGGACAGCACGAGCACATCACCTTCGCCGGGCCCCCGCATCTGCATGCCATCGGTCGGGGGAATGTCGTACTGTGTGCGGCGGTCGATGATGGGCTCGGATGCTAGGGGACTGGTGTTTTGAGAGATGGTTGCCTCTTCACCCGTCTTGGAGACAGGGTGGCGGACTTGGCTCAAGGAGGTGTGCTGAGAGCGTGGGGATGTTTTTTTCGGGCCAAGTGCAGACATGATGGACGGATGTCGTCTGTAAGGATTGGGTTCGTGTATCCGATTATATCGCGGAGCATGGATGAGGAGTCTACAATGGAAACATGGTGGCCTGTTTACTTCAGCCGTATAACTATAGCTTGACGAACGAGGTAGCAGTTAATAGGGGCGCCGGGCATAGGCCTCGATCTGAGGGGTGTGTAGGCAAGATATGAATGGACTGCAAAAGATGACACCGTAATCTACTTCTATCCTCGCCTTCGCACCTCATTCTTTGCCGGTCGCGGAGGACAGCAGCGTGACATCCTCGACTGCCAGTCTCTTGTCAACTATGGAGGTCTGTTGCTTTGTACACTGGGATTGGCTATCAAGGCTACTCTGGTGGCAAAGTGGATTTCCACCACCGGCTACCCGCATGTTGCGGAGCCAAATATACGAGGCTGTCTTGCATGCTTCACAGGTATCAAAGTAGTGCACTCTACCTCAGTTCAGTCTCTCCCGAACTGTCGATTTGACACTTGAGTCTGGAAGCTGGCCGATTCCTGCATCAGCCACAGGATTGTCGTGTTATTACCAAAACAGACTGAGATGCTTCTTGGTCCTGGGTAAAATTGCCATATTTTTCTTCTAGATGGCGGTCGACCCACAAAGTGCCAAGGCGAGACAAGATATTCATCCAGGGGATGCCGTCTTTCCACACATTCTTCGTTCAATTATCTTCTTCCATATTGAAACTTCAGGCATCATTGTAATCGCCAGCCTCTCCTGCAGTCAGGCATTGACGCGACCTGATCGAGAAGCTTCCTGCCTTGCCATCCCGAACCTCACTGCGCAAAGATGGCCACTTCACATTCCAAAAAGCAAGTCGGCCACTTCTCTTGACTGCTCAAGGTCATACTTGCTCACTCCTCACGATAGTTTGGAAAAAGCCCATAAAGCCTTGAGAGGTCTCGAGGATAAACTCGAGGAAGCCGCAAAGATTGTCGACCAGGCAAAGGAGATCGTCATGGGGCCGAGAATCAAGGCGAAGCTGGGTGAGATTTCTTCACAGGTCGTGGACAACCTCCTCTCCACAGGAGATTCGATCTTGACTCACTTGCATGACCGTGTAGATCTACGCAAAAGGATTTGTGGGCATTCCATGGGAGGACCCCATCCAAAACCTGCCAACAGAGATCCAACACATGGTCTGGTCTTACCTCGACAACGACGCCGACCGCATCTGTCTCGCACTCACTTGCAAGTTGCACGCCGCCACCTTTGACCACATGCATGTCCACCGGCCAAACCACGAGGTCATCACGAAAGAGCACCGGCTCGCTGTTCTCGTTCGTCTCGTCACTTGGCGCGGACTCGCAATGTACAGGTTGTGCTATTCTTGTGTCAGCTATCGGAGACCTGGCAGGGGCTGGAGCGGTGACGATGACATGGTCAAGAAGGGCTGGGTCACGCCTGAGGCCATCATCCGCGGCCCACGGTGCCCTAGCTGCACCATTCGCAAGAAGCTGGAGATTCTGAAGATTACGCCGGAACTCACAAATTACAACAGAAATGTTACACGTATCCTATTCTGACGGGTTGCAAGCTGGCGAGGCTGGAAGTCCGACCAATGTGATGTGGCAGCAAGCAGAGCTAGTAAAAGCTGGAACCAACGACTCAACCGACACCCCAACATTCTGGTGCGGTCGGGTGGGAGCGAGGTGAGTGAAATGCATGCACAAGGACACAGTTTGATCGGGTAATTTCGTCATGAAAGGCGGCGCGATGCGGACATTGATGAGGCGAGAGGTGATAGTCTTTGGTAGTAAATAATAAATATCCCTCAAACAATGGATTCGTGTGGATAAACAGGCACAGTCCCCCAGACTCGCCGCTGGTGCAGCCTGACCAGCCGGATTGCTGTATTGTTATGACAGGAGACACAAAACTGACAACAGAGGTTGTTGAGAGTTAATGGAGAGGAATCTGGGAGTCCGAATACCACTGGAGCACCTAGTTTGATGTACGAGGAAACCGTTGGGCAGAGATCCTCCGATCGTGATCGGTCGGAGTGGAGATAACTGCGAAGCGCGGCCATGGCCAGTGTAGTCTGGTTGATGTTTCTTCTCGTCGGTTCGATGACTCGATTGAATCTTTGATTGCGCTTCGTCTGTGCCGTATCCATGTCCAGTGCCGTGTCCCAGCCTGCGTCAATATTCGATAATACCAGTGACAAAGACGCCGACGCTGCAAGTCCATCAAAGCTGTTACAAAGATTTTCAATGTCGTTACTCTCATGGCAGTTCGCTCGTCCCTGCTTTGACCGCCGATTGCGAATGTTCATGGGTCGTGCCTAGCTCGCTCCTCCCTTGGCTCGTGCTCAGCTCACTCATGTCTCCTGATGTTGATGGCGTCTTGTTTCCGTATTGCGGGGTATGAGGCAAGGGCTTCAAGCCTGCAACAGGATACGTCGACTCCATTGGATACGCAGGGTGCCCTGCAAAGTCTTTGTCTAACAAGGGCTGCTGTGATCTGAGTGCTCTTAAGTGGCGATAGTAGAACCACAATCCCCCAACGCCAAGCAAGAGAATGGCAACGCCGATACCGACGCCGACTCCGACACCAATCGCCACCGAGTTGGAGCTTTGGTGTTGGGATGAAATTGGGCTTGAGGCCGACGTCGTGCTCTCACCGACCCCGGCCGGTGATGCAGTAGAAGGAGCGGATTCAGGGGACGACGTGGTGATGGCTGTCGTACTGGTTGATTCGCTCGGATTGGGAGTTGACGTCGCTGTCGTACTGGTTGATGCGCTCGGATTGGGAGTTGACGTCGCTGTCGTACCGGTTGATGCGCTCGGATTGGGAAATGTTGACGCGACGTCGATCACGGTGAGAGTGTATGGCGTCCCGGTGAAGCTGACGACCTCGTTTCCAGCATCGCAGGAGCAGCCGTCATCACAACAGTATGAATCGGAAGTGGTGTTACAACTAAACATGGCATTCCCATTGCCTTGGGCTAACAACGGGTCACAAAAGTTAGCGCACGACCCTCGGTCTTCAATGTTCGTGGCTTACCATCCAAGCAGAACTTTGGGCATGCGCCAGACTCCCAGTTCGGGTCGGTGCAAGTGCCTCGCGCATACTGTTGTATGCCATCCACGACCCCGGTCATGCACACACCGTTTGAAAGGCATGCTTGATCGTGATAACAACAAAAAGAATCACTTGCTGACGCTTCACAGGCGACGTCCTGGGGAGACACATTGCCATTGGGGAAATAACAAGTTCCTGAAACCCGGTTCAGAACGAGGAAAGCGAGCGCAAAGAAATGTAAATCCATGGGGGATGGACTGGTATGCAGAGGAGAAGATGGAAGCAAGACGAGCAAAATGAGAAGAACAAACCCGGCCTTTCGGACTGGTAGAGTTGTGTTGGACGCCTTACCGGGCGAAAGTAAAAGGGAACCGCCAGTTGAAACGCTGGTCAACTTGGCCCTTCACTAGCGGGTTTTCAGCAGCAAACCAGAGCTCCAAAAAGTTTCACGCTTGCCACGTGAGGACGGATATGGTAATTCATTCGGCGTTAGGGGCGGAAATTGCATTGATATCGCACACAGCGCGTAATTTAAGTCGGACAGTTTGTCTCTGCAAATGTTGACCATGATCATTCTGCTCCAAGGGACCTAGTGGTGCGACACAGCTCGAACTCTTGGCACAGAATAATGAATCTGGGCGCAACACGCCAGAGGAGGAATACTGTGACAGGAATACCACGATTGTCCCTCCAGGAGTGGTATTAGAAGATGGCTGCCACTCCATCTTTGGTGAGTGGCATGCTCAAGCCTGGTCCAAATTCATCGTACCGGCGCGTTCAACCGTCGTATCGCCAGAGGGGTGCCGGTTCCTAAGAACGACAATGGCGAGATAGCCGGATGGTGATCTCTGATGGATAGGGCGAGTGTGTCCAAGTCCAGATTGGCAGACATGCTGCATATCGGCAGATGGACAGGCAGACTCCTGTCTCTTGGCACCCGAACTTGAGGACCGGCAATACTTTGGTGGTCAATGGCTGCTGAGGTCTTGATTCTTGTCGGCAGGCCTTGATTCTTGTCGGCAGGCCTTGATGCTTGTCGGCAGGTCTTGATTCTTGCCGGCAGGTCCTCGAAATTGTGCCAACAACAAGAGGCGAGGTGGATAGTTTCCGACATCTCCCGCCAGACCTGGCAATGCAAGCAGTCGACATTCTGTCTCAGGATCCGGGGTAACGCTGCTTGGCGGGCGGCCGAGGGCTGTCCACCCGGTCGACAAATGGACGGTATGGCGCGGCGATGGTACTGGGTTGTGGCGGCTCGCTCCCGCCGTGGGCGTCCTCGTCAAAACCGGGGTACTTCTTCTGGACCTCGTGCATCTGGTCGAGCGGCTCGCCGACAATATGATACTTGGACCACTCAATCGGGGGGCAGCGGACAATGTTCTGGGCAGGGGGAAACTGGCCGAACTTGGAAGCATTCTGATCTCGACGCTCCTCATCCGAAGAATCGGCATCGACGAGATCATCGACTTCGATGTCGGATCGCGGTGGGCGAGTTAATTTACCGGCTTTGAGGTCGTCGACAAAGGCTTCTGGTTCCTTGAGGGCGGCCCGCTTCATCCGGTCCAAGTCCCTCAGATCCCGCAGGCTTTGCTGTCTCTGGAGCTGGAGCGCCGAAATGGCGGCGCGCAACGCAATTGCATCGACATTGTCGTCCAGACTGACCGGCAGCGGCTCCGGTTCGTCCATCCACTGCGCGGGGGGCAACTCTACCGGGGGGCTTTCCAGCGGTGGAATCATGCTCGCTTGAGGCAGAGTCGGCGTGACCGGGGAATAGGATGGCCGCACGGGACTGCCCGAAGATTCTTTCTCCACCGAGTCGGGCGAGTGAATCGGCGGCGAGGGATGCTGATGCTGACGGGCCTGCGACGGCATCGTCAGCTTGAGCCTGACCGCGTGGTGTTGGCCGGCGCCCGCATGAGCGGAAGGGCTTTGTTCGCCAGACATGACGAGCAGGCGATCCAAAAGGGAACTCTGTGCTGAATCAAAGATGAGGAGTGGGACTAGGTGAAATTGGTCTGGAGATCGAAGCGAGTGGTGTTCCTCTTCGAATCTGGGGCCTTTCAGGGTATTCTAGCGAGCGAGCGGTAGCCAAAGGGGCACCCAGACCGGCCGGCCGGAATGGTCTGATATGAAGTCTAGCGAGGTGGGAGAGACTCTGTCGCTAGGCCGGTTGTAGTAGTGGTAGTACTGGTGCTGGTGGTTGTGGTGCTGGTGCTGGTGAGTGATGGCGGTGGGAGGCTGAGTTCACAAAGCTAGCAAGAAGTTAGTTTCCGCCACGTGCACGTGCCTGGCGACCTGCATGCCTGGCGACCTGCAGGCCTGACGGTTGACCACCCTGGAGGGTCGATGATTCCCGCGCCGAGACGTATCCTGTGTCTAGGGGTTATGGCAAGAGGACACTATCAGAGTAGGCGGCTTTTCCGAGAGTGCGGCAGATTAGCTAGAGAGAATTCCTATGGTAATGATGCTCTGGTGCCTGAAGACCCTTGAACCTAGTCTCCAGGTCAGCAAGCTTGCACACCTTTAGCGTCTTGGTGACCAGCTTGTCTGTGGACGCCCAGTCCGCTATCGGCTTTCCCAACCACAGCTCCACTAGCTATGGCTGCTGTGCAGTCTCCATACCAGATTCGCGAGCCGTCCGGATTCCGCAGATGCGATAGTGGCAGGCCACGCCGCTTCTGATTGCTAAATGCCGGCCCGGAAGATGCATTGGAGATCCCGGGGGTGGGCTGGCTGGCCACCATGATGGAGCACACCAGGGTGATCCACCTTAACGTAATACGGTGAGTTTGGCAGCGGGTCTGTCTACTTGATGGAAGTGGTGTGCTCCCGCGGGCTGAGAAGACCCTTGTCTCGAAAAGCACCTGAACAGAGGCGGAGAACTAACCATTGGTCTCGAGCTCCCACTATGGGCACGTTCACTGCCTCCACAGGATATCTCCACTGGTCCCTCTTCATACTCGACACCCTCCCTTCTTTCCGGGACCATCCTCTTGCGCCGGCGTCTACTCCACCTCAGCCTTGTGCGCGTCCATGCTGATCTGTGCCATCACTTTCGCTTTCTCAAGAGACTACCGCTGATATGACAGCTGGGGGTGACGGCCATGTGCCGCAAAGTCCCCCGACTCGCTCTCCAGCACCAGTCTCCATAGATATGGAGTCCGCTGCTTCGGCGCAAATTCACAAGTTCTCATATCGGAAATCCTTCCCACAAGACAGGTTGCCTCCGCTGCAAGAGACTGAACCGTTGGATGACCAGCGGTCGCCCGTAGAGGCTTCCAGTCCCGGCCGACCCCCCGCCGGAGAAGGGGAGCAAAGGTCGCGAGAAAGCACCCCCCATGCGCGCCGGCCGTCCTCGAGCCGAAGTATGGGCGCTTCCTATCCTCTGCGGCAGAAGAAAAGGCAGTCTATCCTGAGTGGATTCTTTCATGCCAAGGAGCCCACGCAAACCGCGTTGAACCAGGTTGCTGCGCAGTTGGTCGCACAGCATGGATCGGCCAGTGCGAGCAAGGTCCCCAATGTCAGCATGGAGAAGATACCCGATTTTGTGCCCAAGCCGAATTCCAAGTGGGACGGTATCCCCGAGTCCATCAAGATTCGGGAAAGACAGGAGAAGGAACGGCGGAAAGGCGCAAAGCGCCTGTCGTCCTCGCAGTCTGGTACGACAGGGACGCGAAGCCTCGACTCACGCGGCGGAACCGTACTCGGGTCCAGCTGGAAGTCAAGCTCGACGAATGCATCACTGGAGAGCCGGAGTCGGTCCAGCGGGTCCCAGACCTCCCCGTCACAGCCCACTCGATTCTATGCTGCCTCTGTCAATTCTTCGGGAGACCTAGCCTCCCAACAACGAGGTGATCATCCGAGGTGGTCTGCTCCACGACAGTCGCCATCCTTCAGCCCTTCATCTCTCCCGGATCACCCCAGGACGGCCGCTCTCTTTTCGAACGATATAGCTTCATCACCAGCCATCCCCCAAAGGTCCTCCTCCACCGGGAGAACACGCTTCGACAGAGCACGTTTGGAGACCTTGAAGCCGATTCCCGACAATCCGGTGGTCCCCGAATCTCCTGTGTCTCTCACTGCGGCTGCCCGAGACGGTCCACCCGTGACGCCTTCTCCTCTCACCCATGCACGGCAAGGTTCGAGGCTCAAGTCTGCAGAGGCCGAAGCGGAGGAGGAACGTGGCCTGAGGTCTTCAGGTCCTATCGTTCTCGCACCACCGATAACAACGAAGCGGAAGGCCCGTGAGAAGGTCAATTCGGCATTCTTGGCCGGTGAAGCTCATCCTGTTGAACTGCCAGAAGACGACAGCGGCGACGAAGAAATACAACCTCCCAAAAATCTTCCTTTGCGAGCATGGGAGCGAGCGGGGAGGATTCCGACCTCTTCTGCGGCCGCTTCGGCCGTGACCCTGGTACAGCAGGACCTTGTGAAAAGACCAGACACTTCAAGGGCTCGCCTGGGCCTGGGAGCCAACATGTTTGTGAGAACGAATGAAACTCCGTGGGGAACGAGTGATGGCGGGAAAGGAATGGGTTCGAGTCTTAAAATGATGAATGGCACTCCGGCCAGTCCTCGGGGCAAGCTGCCAAAGGCCTTGAGCTTTTTTGGAAAGGATAAAAGTTGACTTGTTTGGAGCGAGGCGGTGGGTATGGTTTCGTAGGAAGATGTGACCAGTGGAATCTGATTAAGACCACGCTGTTCACTGTTTGGCGAGTCGAGAGTATGTGATACACCCGGCTCTGGATTCACAGAATAAAGTGGGACACTGTACCAACTGATGGATTTAGTCATTACTACTTTTTGTTTCATGTTGCCCTCTCCATGACACGTGTTTCTCCAGCACTCCGATTGGTCCGCGCAACGACCACAAACCACGTCTCCTCTTGCAGTTATCTGTCCTAAAGTCACACTCTGAAATACCGCGCACATACGTCTCCATCGCTGTATACGACTCATTTCGCAAGGGAGTTCCTCGGCCCACGTCCTGCCACCACGCACGGCACCAGCAGCGGTCCCGCAACAGCGCGCGTGGTGTAAATAGATCTACGCCGTGACTTGTGATTATGGGGGAAAAAGAAGACAAGGAGAAAGCAGAGAAACTCGCGGCAGCGAAGAAGAGGGTGAGTTACAAAGTTTGGTGACACAGCATGGAGTCTTCTCTGCACGCAACAATCACACCGCACGCAGGAGTGTGCCTATGTCGCTTGACGTGCTAACGTGCTCTTTCACTCAGGTCGCACAACTGCAGAAAAAAAAAAAGGCTGCGGCCGCAGCGGCAAACGAGAAGTCGACCAAGGACAAGGTCGAAGACCGAGACAAGCAAAGCAAGGGTGATGGCGATGGCGATGACGATGACGATGGCCCTCTACCGTCACCCGTGAAAGAGGAGATGGAAGCGTCTGACAAGGTCGAAGGACTAGTGGATCAAGATCAGGATCGGCAACCTGCTGTGGCTGGTGAGGAGGAAGTGGAGGAGAAATCGGCCGCGGCGCACGCGGATGAAGCGGCGTTCAACGAGGCCATCAAATCTGCGACTGCTCATACTACTGGACTCGACGCTTTGCAGTCTCCTGCCAGCGCCTCCCCCCCGCCCGCCAACGACATCTCCTCCCTGGCAACGAAAAGCAGACACCCTGGACGCCAACCGAGCGTCAGCCTCCAGAGTAAGATTCGAAGCACGAGCTTTCGAGATGGCGGTGGGCCGCTGAGTCCGGGATCGCTGGCCCGGATGGAGGAACTGGAAAAGGAAAACAAGAGGCTGGCCCGAGAGGCCGAGGAGCACGAGAGGAGGTGGAGGAAGGTGGAAGAGGAGTTGGAGGAAGTGAGGGAGAAGAGTGCGGAAGAGAATGCGAAGAGATCCCGGGCGTCGTCGACGGCCAGTGCGCCCGAGATTGCGAGATTGCGAGCCGAGGTGGACGCCTTGAAGAGACAGTTACGGTCTGGTGCGGTCGGTGCCGGGTCCAAAGCGGCGAAGAGAGAAAGTTTGCCAGCCGCTGTCGGAGAGGACATGGAGGGGTTGAGGAAGGAGATCGAGAGCAAAGATTCGACCATCGCCGACATGCAGCTTGAGATCTCCAGATTGCGCAGCCAGCTGTCGAGTCAGACGCAGGGCTGCGAGACGCATGGAGAGCAGATTTCGGCGTTGCAAGCATCTCTGTCAAGTGCCGAGTCCCGATTGAGGAGCGTGGAAGGAGAATTGAGCGACACGAAGAAATCACTCGCCCGGGCCAGCGAGAAGGCCGTGTTGGACGGGACAGAGAGAACGAGCAAGGACACCAAGATCCGGACGCTGGAACGCGAGCTGCACCAAGTGACGGAGAAGCGAGAAGAGGTGGTGCTGAAAGCCGGACAGTTGGAGAAAAAGGTCGAGGCGATGAACAAGTTGCACCGTGAGGCGGAGGCGAGAAACGCGACGAAGCTGGCCAGCGCCGAGGCCACGGCCAGGGACGTGCCGGCGCTGAGAGCGAGGATTGAAAAGGCGGAGCGCGAGAACGCTCGGTGGAGGGAGAAGCATCAGAGGGTCATGAGCGGAGGCGGCGCAGATGATGGACTGGACGAACTCGAGGACGAAGAGAGGAAGAATCTCGAGAAGCGGATTCGCGAATTGGAAGGTCAAGTCTTTGATCTCCAGCGCGGACTGTGGAGGGACAAGCGGGTCCAGATGCAGCCTCGCGGCGATGACGGCTCCAGGACGAGTCTCGAGGTGGGCGAGGACTTTGACGAAGTCGACCTGTCTGGATCCGGCCACGCCACTAGCAGAAGACGGAGCTCCGCGAATCAAAGCCAGGGCCAGGGCCAAATGAGACATTCAAATTTCACCCAGGTCTTGAACTCGGGCCTCGCAGCGTTCCGAACGACGACGCCGCCGGTGTCGCAGTCCCACATGCAGACTCGGGCCCGGAACGACAGTCTGCTTGAAGAGTTGGACGACGACGTGGCCTTTGACGAGGACGCGTTTGCACAGGCCCAGCGCGAAGAGGAGGCGCGCAAGATGGTCGAGCATGTCCGCGAGGTGAAGCGAGGGTTGAAACAGTGGGTTGGCTGGAGGCTAGATCTTGTCGACGCACGGAGGGCCGGAGGGGGACTGGGATTTGGGGAGATCTTTGACGTGTAAATGTAGAAATATGTTGGTCTGTGGTTGGCTGTCCCAGGGTTGGGGGAATAGGGAATGAATATTGGCCTAAAGCTCCGAAGATGGACATGTCTGATGAGCTCAAATTAGAATACCCGACTCTTGGAACATGCTCGGATTGAGAGATTGTACAGGAAGGCAATCAGTCCACCGTGATGCCGAACCGAATCATCCGTGAATGCTTCAAGGTGATGATTCTTGCCCGTCGCTTGCAATTCACCTAGGTATACAGGATATTTGAAGATAACAATATGCACCCGTGGCCAGGTTCATCATCCCGCATGGTCCACCACCTCACTCACCAGGACGCCATCTTTGACGACGCTTCGGAATTGCTCGGGGAAGGCCAGTTCCTTGCTGTCGTCGTCCGACTCCTCCTTTGGAGGAATGACGACGTTGACCGAGCTGCATTTGCTGGTGAACATTTCCGTCGCGAGGCTGTCGTTCGACAGGTAGATTTGAGCGCCGTCCACTTGGTCGAGCAGGATGGTGGGGACGACGCCGTCGACCTGGACCTGAAACTTGGGTGACTTGATCACGTCCAGACTCGAAACCAGCGAGTCGATCAGGATGGACAAATTCGGAGAATTGTCAATCGCAATCGCATTGGCCTTGCCATGAACCTTGATGATGCACTTGCTGCATCGGGAAATCAGGATGCTGTGGTTCAGTTCAGCGGCAATCTCGACAATCTCTGCTCCGGTATTGTCGAAATTCTCGACGATCCACTTGTTTCCGTCCAGCTCTTTGCGCCCGGCCTTCTTCGCTCTCATGCTCTCGGGCTTCTTATTGGGCAAGGGCGACTTCCCGCGTCCAGAGGAGGTGGCGGATGACGATTGAGAGTTGGTTCTCCCGGGCACCGTGGCGCCGGCCCGCAAAGATGGATTCTTGTGCGTCATTTGCGACTTGTCGACCTTTTTCAAATTGGCCGTGACGCCCGATCCTTGGTTGATTTGATCAAAGACCGCCGACATGTCTCCTCCACCGGCCGCACCCGCTGCCGGCGGCGGAGGCGGCGGTGGGGGACCGGCGACATCGTCAAATGTCGGTAGCGGTGGAGGCGGTGGAGGAGGTGGTGGTGCCGGCGCAGACGCCTTGGGCGTCGCACTGCCGGACTGGATTTGCTGCAATGCTTCTAATGCGTCGATGCCATCGGTATTGTTCCACGTGAGGCCCGTGGGGAAGTATTGCTTCACATAGGCGGCCAAAGAGCGGAAGATCTTGTAATACGCTTGAATGTATTCGGTATGTGATTTGTCCCTGCACGCGGTCGGTCAGTCGTGGCCGCGCTGCGGTTCGTCTTGCGGACGGACTTGTCTTTGTACTCCTTCAAGATTTTATTGCCATAGTACTGTGCTCCACCGAGGGTGTCCGTCACAAAGTCACCCGGTCTCTTGTCCACAATCCAACCCAGCGCCACGATGCCCTCGGAGACAGCGCTCAGATGGGTGAACAGGGGAGAAGGACGGTTGGCCTCTCTGATTTCATCCACCGTCGACGTCGATCGGTGGAGTTCGGTCATCAGCTCCGGTGGTTGTGGATCAGGTTTTTTGGCTTTCGATGCCACAAACAGATATGTCCGCTCGGCTTCGAAAGCTTGTTGGACGGCTTTGGCCTGGAATCGTCAATACGATCCTTTCGACGACCGCCGACTCCTCACCTGCTCCTCCACCAACCCCCCAATCTTCTCGCTCGTTTTGACAAACGCAGCCACGTCCTCCTCGATCAGTTTGTCAAAATCCTCTATTGACCGTGGCAGGGGCTCTGGGGCTGGTGCTGGCGGCGGTGGGGGAACCGAGGCCAGAGGAGTTGCCGTTGCGACAGCTCCCACCAATCCGTTACTGGTCGCCGGTCCATCTATGGATGTCGCGATATCCTCAAGTCGAGAAGTGGCCGCTTCGAGTCTAGCAGGAGGGGATTAGCAGAGGACATGGACAGAGGGACATGAACAGAGCATGAACAGAGGAGCCAGGAGCGTGTCACCGCGAAATCGGAGCCAATCAAAGACTTACCGTTTGATGAGTGTGGTCAGATTGTGCATGTTATTTGTCGACGCCATGGTTGGACGTGGTAAAGAGGACCATTCGCGATCTTACATCGAGATTGTCTGAGCGGTGCCAGACTGTTCTCAGGCGACTCCGTAATCGACTGCCGCAGTTTAGCCGGGTCTGCCAAGAAAGCCCCTGGACTCATTGACACCTGCCTCCGCTTATCTTGACTCTCTGTGCGTCTCTACGACGACAAGTGCGCCTGAAATGGCCGAGAGACTGGCCTTCTGTACATTTGGAATGTTCATTATCGGTTGGGTCACGCAACGAGCGACAACACAGCGCCGAGATTGACATGGATTGCAGACGAGATTGAGTATATCAATGGCAAAGCACCAGAGCAAAAGATCATCGGAGGCGCGGGCACCTATGCGGCAATAGGGGCCCGTCTGGCCTCTGGGGGATTCCACGCCGATCGCGTGAGCTGGATTGTGGATATGGGGTCAGATTTTCCGCCCGAGTTTCAAGTCTTGATCAACTCATGGCAAACGACATGTCTCTTTCGCTTCGACCCCGGCCGTCTGACGACGAGGGCGTGGAATGGCTATGGACCAAACGAATATCGCGGTATGTGACCATTCTCAAGCGAACGCGGCCGCGGTGCTGAATCGTCCAGCGTTCAAGTATCTGACGCCAAAAATGCGACTGGACGAGAATTCCTTGTCCGACGACCAGGTGCTGTCGCGATCCTTTCATATGGTGTGCTCGCCGCAGCGTTGTATCTCTCTTGTCAATGGGGTCATGGACCGACGGCAACGCCTGGCGCCCGAGGAAAGACGTCCGATATTCGTTTGGGAGCCGGTTCCAGACCTCTGCACGCCCGAAGAATTCCATGCACTCTGGAGGGCTGCTGCGCTCGTGGACGTGGTGAGCCCCAATGCCGATGAGTTTGCCGCCTTCTTCTCGCCCACTGTGGACGAGACGGATCGGATGGCAATGGTGCGGACACGGTTGCGTCCTGACCCTGGTCAACCATCAGGTCCGGTCCTGGTCATCCGAGAAGGCGCAGCCGGCTGTACGATTTACACGGGCCACCTGACCTTGCATTTAAGCGCCTACCACCAGGAGTTGACCAGAGTGGTGGATCCCACCGGCGGTGGCAATACGTTTCTGGGAGCTCTGGCCATGGCCATGACCGGCCTCGTCCATCCTCCCGCGCATGAAACGGAGCGAGAAATCGGGACGAACTGGGAATGCTCACTGCCATCCGAACTGGCCGCCCATCATCTCTTGCCAGGATTACTTCACGCCACCATCGCAGCCAGTTTCGTCATTGAACAATCTGGAACGCCAGTCTTGTCGGAGAATGATCCAGATGGTTGGAATGGCGAAGGATATGAACATCGTTTTCGTGCATATCTGGCGAGAGAAAAGGGCCATATATTAGATCAAATGCGGGCAATGGCTTGATGGTCCGCGAGCTCTGAATTCGCCAGCTAGAAGATCTGAGGATAGATAGAAGGTATGGCCTGACGGTGGACCGTCTCAGAAATATCTTATTGCAACCTCACAAACTTGTCCAGGTCTTTGAATCGTCCTTCTGCCAACGCCGTCTTCAAATGCCAACAGAGGCAAGTTAATTGTGGGTGTGGATTGTACAAAGAGCCTCATCCTCCGCTCTTATTTTTCAACCACGATGATTCTGCTGCTGACATCCCGGCCGTGATTTCAGGAGCTCTTTTGCTGCTTTTGCGCCGCCTCGTATTCGATGATTTGCCGGCTCCAGCTATCCCCGTTAGCAATCTTCACAACCCCATCAAGCTGACTTACTATCGACTGGGAAAGAATCGGTCGGGCTCTGGCATCTTATACCGTACTTCCCGCTCGGCGCTCACTTTCCAGGCAATCGCGGTCAACCCGGCGATGACCAATCCGAACACGGCGGTGTTGGCTTTCCAATTGTGTGGTTGCGCATACCAACCGCCCGATGGCGACCAGACGTGCTTCGGGTAAGGAACTTTGCCACCACCTCCCATTTTGCGTGCGTGTTTGAGGTCTGCAGAAGCTGAGTCGGAGTTGGCGGCGGCCAAACTAGCAAGCTCACATTGGGTCGCTGCCAAGCCGAGTTAAATCACGTGATATCACGTGATTAAATTGAAACTCTTGCTTCAATTTTGTAAAGATGGCCTTGGATAATTGACATGACGACTACCTCCTACTGCCACTGAGAGGACACGGAGCTTCGGAGAGGAGATTACATGACGACGCAGGTCAGGGAGAGTTGCCGCCGAATTGGGCCAGAGATGCCGCCGCTTTTGGAGGCCTTTTTTGCTCAATGCCAAGACCCCACCCTGCCACCTTTCTCCTCCAAAGGTCCGCCGTACCTCGGTGCCAGTCCAGTGAGTCGACGTGAGCCACCTTGATTTCTTCCTTTTTTCATTACTGTATGATATTGGAGATCGTGTGTCTCCTGCAAGCGGGAACGGTGATATCCAAGTACGCCACCTTGCTGTACAAGCTCAATCAACACCTCTTAACTGTGCATAGGTTCACGCGGCAGGTATCAGACATAAGGGCATGGCGCCTCCAAACACCAACAGATACAATACAACCAGTTCCGCAATCACAGGCCTGCAGCTGCGTAGACGGGAGCCTGACCATTTATTGTTGGAGCATCTCCCAACCTTCCCGGGATTTCAGCGCTTCCCACCCGTCTTTCATCTTCTCCAGTTTATTATTTCTGTCGACCTATGGGAGAGAGAGTGGATGGAAGGAACTCGTGTGAAGATTGTGTCTATGGAGGGTGTGCCTTCAGTACATGTAGGTTTTCCAGGCAGCGGCACGGTTTCTAGGCTGACAATTTCAGGACCCTGCTTTCTCTCATTGTGTTTGACATGGTAGACAGGATGTACTCGACATGCACTCCAAAAGACCTTAAGACCCTATCCAAAGAGCACGGAGATCTACAAATCCGTGCACAGCTCGATGAAGAAGAGTTGAAGATCTCTGCCAGCAAGTGGAAATTCCGTCATCGGATTGCCTATCGACTCCTTGTCCACCTAGAGAAAGCCTCTCTAAAGGTTCTTGTCATGGCGACAATCCGCGACAGTCACGGGGCAGGAGTGGTGTGTTTCAAGAGGAGGGCCATGAGGGCAAACCGTACATATACTCATCGCCCATGCCCCTGGTGCTGAAGGAGGCAAGCTTAGAGTCTTGCATGCTACACGCCAGATTGTTAGCTAAACACAGAGAGACCTCCCCCTGCCTGATCGCACACTGCTTGCCTCAGTTAGCAGTCTGACATCCTCGAAACCGACCATGACGAACAGTACCCAGTCTGCTACGATGACGAGTTCGGTCCACAAAAACTCGACTGTGAAAGGACCGATGGTTAGGTCAATCCGGAAACCGCGATTCCAGGGTCCTCACCCACCGCGACCTCTTCGCCCGAGTTCGAGGTCGATATGGACAATGTCGATGAGGATGTGCACGTCGCGCAACCGAGCAAGCCTGAGGAAATGACGGTACATCTCATAACTTGTTTTCTCCAGCATGCACTGAATCTATGTCTCGTGCAGCACCCCCCGGCACAACGGCGAAAATGGAGGTGCGGCCATGAATAGAGTGCAGGAGGGCAGATATTTGCGTCACCAGAAATTTCAACATCACCGCCGAGGACGATGGAGGGATCTGCCGGATGGAGGACGGTGGGCTATGGATCACCTATACCCATCCTTACTCGAGCCAAAGAGGGCATTCAAGCACGTCGACTTGGACGAGAAATGGGGAATTGCATCCCCATCGTATCAAACGAGAACCTGGCTCAGTACCTTGGCGAAGGTGGAAGGGAAACCAGGGGTTCCTACAGAATGAGTAAAGCCCCTCCCTTGCCAACGACTTCTTCCTAATGCAGTCACTAACGCAAACTCCCTCCACAGCATCTTTCTTATCGCAGCAACCAATACCTTCGTACGTCTCATCTACTTCCAATTCGGTCGCAATTACAGGGAGCATCTCGATGCCAAAGACGAGACGGCCCAAATGGAGCTCATCTGTTATGAGGAGAAAGAAGTGTTCGTCTACAAACTTTGAGGTTTCCTGTCCGCTAAGGCGACACCTATGTTATAGGTAGGGTGATGGGATTAGAACGGGATGTCCGGCGATCGACTTATATGCGCCGCACTAGCGCTACTCCTCGGCCTCAGCCTTGTACCCCTTACACATGCACAACACAAAGTGGTACAACTGATCACCTTCGTCAACCGTCTGTTGGCAACCCAAGTTCGATCCGTATCGTCGTCACCATCACCACCATCATGTCGACCAGCCTCCGGCGAAGCAGCGATGCTACGTGTCAGATGAGCCTTCCTACTGACCACCAACTCGCTCTTCTACAAGTTCCTGGAGTTCCGGCCTTTCGGAATCTTGCGGCGGTCGCATCTTATATTCGAAGTTTGAGGTCAATAGATGCACGGTGCTGGAAAGTATGGCATCTCGAGTGGTCGAAGCGTCCACTGGGGCGGACACCGTGATGTACTGGCTGAACGAATATGCCAGCAGCGACCCTGAGATATTGTCGCGAATGGCGCTGAATCCTGAGGTGTGGGAACAAGTGAAGAATGGATCAGAGCGCCACCAGGATCATCGCAATTGGAAGGCAGACGCGACTAGGAAGGTGGTAGAAAAGTGGGGATCAATCACACAAACAGAGGCAAATCACGCTATGCCATATTCTAGCACTATTGAGGCGGCATGACGCCCAAGATGCCTTATGCTGCCAGGCTACGGGTGATACAGGAGTCGAGGAAGACACGGCAGTGATTACATGGATATCGAGGACGACGAATAGTACGAAAACGAAAACTGCGCGTGGCGAGCCTAGGAACAAAGGGGCGAGCAATGGCGTAGGATTCCGACGAGGCACTTGTGCAAGACCGAATCTGTCCTGACGACAATCCGCAACAGTCACGGGGCAGGGGCAGCGTGTTTCAGGAGGAGAGGCAGGAGGGCAAATCTGTACATATACTCATCGTCCACGCCCCTGGGTGCTGGAGGCAAACCTGTACATATACTCATCGCCCACGCCCCTGGTGCTGGAGGCAAACCTGCACATATACTCATCCCCCCTAAGTGCTAGAGGAGGCAAGCTTAGAGTCTTATATGCTAGACGCCAGATTGTTAGCTAAACACAAAGAGACCTCACCCTGCCTGATCGCGCACTGCTTGCCTCAGCTAGCCGTCTGACAGAATCCTCAAATGAAGACTGCTGGCATATCGCATTGAGATGTTCAAAAGGATAAGTATATTGGCCACCGGAGTCTGGACGAGGAGAAGATTCGACAGAGTGTTGCAGCAAAGCTCGTTAGCTTCAGTGTATGCCCTTGAGGCGTATAAAGACCGAGAAGACCCATTGAATTCGTTGTCAAACTCCCTACTCACACGTTCAATGTGAACTAGACGGCGAGTCCGGCTGGCGCGACAAAAAGGGTGAGCCATGTCAGCACATTGCCCGACAAGTGAGGTTGGAGTCATGACGCAGAAATGGTCGCTTTGGAGGACCAGAACTCCTCGAGTCAAGATCGAGGCGAAGGAAGGGTCGATGATTGTAGGGTCGGTTGGGCTGGGGCAGACAGGGGGCGGAAGGGGGGATTGGGAGGCCTGAAAGTGCAGGACTTCGACTGCGCCATGTAAATCAGGGGAAGAGTGCAAAGGGGGCTAGGATGGGGAGAGAGGAGGATGGAGGAAGAGGTCGACGTCGAGGAGAATGGGAGGGTGGTTTTTTTAGCGACGTCAACAGCAGCGGGCGGCCAAGACCTAAACCGGAGGCGGATTTCCCAGTCAACAACATTACAGCAAGGGTCATATAGGTGCAATTATCGCATTCGGCACACTCTGGGGGCCCTATCACGGGCCCTACACGGTTTGAGGAGTAAAACAGTATCTTAGCTGAATTCTATAGTATTAACAACTTTGGCCATAATGAAGTTGTCACGGGAAGAGCGAAGCCGGGCACGTGATACTGGGCTTGGCGCGTCACAGGTACAACTTCACCTTGTGCCATAGGAGGTTCCAAGAGACCACCCATTTCATCAAACAGTCAAGTCAAGCGAATCCATCGCATCAATGTAGTGAGCGGTTGGGACTGCTTTTCTAGGAATCTTCCACTTGGACTCTTGCAGCATTCAGCGCATGATGGAGTCGACCATACTCCGGAAATGACGTCTCCTGCCAGACCATGGCCCTCTTCAAGGGCAAGCACAAGCAGAACCCAGCTAGTGTCGCTGGCTCTACCTCTGAGTCCAAATTACGAAAATGGCTAGGGAAGAAAGGCCGAGAGACACAGGCAGATGCGGGGTCCGCAACGTCCTCCGCCGGCGGTAGCCAGCCTCAGTGGGAGCGCAGTGAAGATGGTTCAAAAACTGCTGTTCCCAGTCGCGATCCGCTGAAGGATCATGAAGAATTGCACTCTACTCAGTCACTTTGGGACCGCGCGTACGACGCCATCAAAAAGGAGGATCCGCAATTGGTGGAGGAGTACAATAAATTGCTGTCAAAGGAGCTACGGGAGACAAGTGCGTAGCCTCTGCAGAGCATATGTTGCTGCCGCTGACCCAGGCGCAGATTCCAAGTCGAACACCGATCCTCCTAACCAGACCGAAGAAACCTTGGACGGGGCCGACAATGTGATCAACGAAGACAATCTTCCAGAACGCCGAGCACAATTACACACGATAATCAAATATGGTTTGGAACGAATGGATGAAAAAAGAATGAAATATAAGATTGGGGACCACGAATATGTCCTGCAAGACCAGATTGCGCAAGCTGCGAATTTGGTACTATGGGCAAAAGGTTGGATTAGTGAAGCTGTCAAGGCCTCCCCGGAAGCGTCCATCGCCTGGGCAGGTGTCTGTGTCATTCTCCCAGTCCTCACGAACCCCAGCACGGCCGATGAAGCCAATCGTGATGGATTCACCTATGTCACAACCCGCATGCGCTATTACGTCGCGCTTGAACCTCTGTTACTGCGGCTGAGTCAGGACTCCACGAGTGCCAGCGAAGAGGTCATGGCGGAATTCAAGGCTCACATGGTGGATCTATATCAGCACATCCTCGATTTCCAATTTCGAAGTGTTCTACGATTCTACCGAGGCCGACTCGGAAACCTTGGACGAGATTTGATTCAAAGCGAGGACTGGAATCAGATGCGGCTCAAAATCATGGATCTCGAAAATACTGTGTTCAAAGATTTCCAGCTGATAAACTCATCGTCATCGATGCAAGAGCTGGAGCGCCTCAATCAGAAGGCAGAAGAATCGTGTGAAACCATGGAGCAGCATTTGTCGCTCGCCAAAAACCAGCTTCGAGTTACCGAGGAGCACCGGGACCTTTCATTAGAACAGCTCCAGGTCCAGAAAGAGATCGCCAAGAAAATATTGCCTCAAGATGAGGAAAGGCGCGAAAAGTGCCACCAACTATTCCGTCTCACAAAGGACAACAAGGACGAGACGTACGAGTGGTACAAAAATCGCGTAGAAGACCGAGTGGAAGGCACCTGCACGTGGTTCTTAAACCATAAACACTTCCAAGAATGGTTGGATCAAGATTCAGGACCTTTACTGGTCTCGGCAGATCCTGGATGTGGAAAGTCTGTCTTGGCTAAGTACCTGATAGACCACCAATTGCCTCGATCAGCTACTATTTGCTACTTCTTCTTCAAGGACCAGGATCAAAACACCATCAAGCAAGCACTTTGCGCATTGCTACACCAGCTCTTCTCCCACAAGCCTTCTCTGATTCGACACGCGATGCCACATTATGAGAAGAATGGAGCAAGTTTAGTAAATATCACGGCATCACTGTGGGACATCTTGGAAAGGGCCGGACAAGATACCGAGACAGGACCTGTGATTTTTGTTTTGGATGCCTTGGATGAATGCGCCGAATCGGACTTCACGGTCTTGATCTCGATGCTGAAACACCAATTTCAGAAACATATGAGCCAACTTGGCAAAGTGAAGTTTCTGCTGACAAGTCGCCCTTACGGACATATTGTATCCGAGTTCCAAGAACTGGTTGATACCTTTCCTAATATTCGTATACCAGGAGAAGACGAGTCAGAAACTCTCAGCCAAGAAGTGAATCGTGTGATCACACACCGAGTCAATCAGCTGGCGAAGGAGAAAAAGCTTACATCAGAAATCAAGGAATACCTTGAACAACGATTGCTCAAAATTCGGCACCGCACTTACCTCTGGGTTTACCTGGTGTTCGACTACATAAAATCGCAAGACTTCAAGAAAACTACGAAGGTTATCGAGTCCCTGATCAATACACTCCCAGAGAGTGTTAACCAAGCATACGAGAGGATTCTTAGCAAGTCCACGAACCATCAAATCGTTCGAAAGGCCTTGTGTATAATCTTAGCAGCGTATCGGCCTCTTACCCTGGCGGAAATGAACATTGCCGTCAACATCAACATCCCATTCAGATCCATGGAAGACCTCGACCTTGAAGAAGAGAAGGACTTCGAAGCAACCCTTAGATCTTGGTGTGGATTGTTCGTCTCGATCTATGATGGCAAGGTTTACTTTCTTCATCAAACCGCTCGAGAATTTCTCCTTCAAGAATCGAACACTATTCCAGCACAACCTCCGAGTTGGCATCGCTCCGTAAACGTCCACCAAGCGCACACATTTCTCGCAGAAATCTGCGTACACTATCTTGATTCTGGCGTGGTTTTGTCGGATGCAGACGAGAAGACCAGCCAAGGCATCGATAATCACGCCTTCCTCGATTATTCCGCCAAAAATTGGGTTGCTCACTTCCGCGAGGCCTATATCAGCAACGTTACGGTAATCCCACCTTCAGTTTCAAGAATTTGTGATCCAGATTCGAAGAGTTGCTTGACCTGGTTCAAAGTTTACTGGATGACTACATATATGGATTATCCTGAGCATTTTACTGCCCTTATGATAGCATCGTATTTCGGACTTGAGGGGGTGGTCAAGCTGCTACTGGCCCAGGAGGGCGTCGACGTCGACTCGAAGGATTCCCGCTACGGCCAGACGCCGCTGTCGTGGGCGGCGGAGAACGGGCACGAGGCGGTGGTCAAGCTGCTGCTGGCGGCGGACGGCGTCGTCGACTCGAAGGATGCTATCG